>Ga0307987_1000938_pt1 | contig 16633 bp, 13 predicted proteins | sample EllFjometagen181_FD_203157 | JGI IMG/M metagenome (GOLD analysis project Ga0307987, IMG submission 203157) | Marine microbial communities from Ellis Fjord, Antarctic Ocean - #181 | ecosystem: Environmental > Aquatic > Marine > Unclassified | place: Southern Ocean | collected 2014-10-08
CTGCAAGAGCTCGCGCAAGGTGGTGGCGGTGTCGTCCATGGTTCTCTCCAGGGTGGGGGACCTGGAGAGTCTGCTCACCACCCCCAGGGAGCGTCAGGGTGGTGTGGCGAGCACGTACCTCCATTCTACTATGGACGCGAGATCCTCACGCCGCCGACTCGAACCGGCGGGCGCACGAGGGGCTCATAGCGGCGTGCGGGTACCGGAACTGCGCTCGGCGGGAACGGTGAACCAACGAAGGGAGTTCGCGCGTATCCCTCGCAGACCTTCAGCTACGCATCGCGTCCTCGGAGACGGCATGAACTCAGAGCTTTTCTTCGACTTCCTGAACCTACCGGCCCTTGCGGAGCCTGATGAGCACGAGTCAACACTGCTTGTTGAGAACTTGCCCCGCAGCCAGAGCATCACCCGAAGCTTCACGCACGCCTACGCGAGGGAGTTGGGTGACCTCCTCGCTGTGATCGGCCGGAGCGAGAACGTCGTCCTGGTTGTCGATCCAATGGAGCAAGTGGCGATTCGCGACTCCATCCTGCGTTTCCTGCGGGGACGCTCTCGCCTTGACGTCGAGATCGTGAATCCTCCCATCGACGGCCGCAATCCCGCGGATGGGTTGTTCGGGGATATCGTAGCGCTACTCCACCAGCCTGCACCGAGATCAGGACACCGCGCCATCGTGACTTCCTCCTTCGAGGCGCTGTCCGATGCGATGCCGATCCAAGAAGTGGCGGCCCATACCTGAAGAACCTGCTTGCGGAGTTGGACAGGCACGCGCAGGAGCGGCTGTCGGTGGTGGGCCTCTGGAGCGTCACTCACGAGATCCCGCCGGACATTCATGCCCGGTTCCGAATCATCTCCATGCGTGGTTTCGCCCGTCGTCACCTGCGAGGCATCCTCACTCGGTCGGTCGCCGCGAAACTGTCCCCCGTGCGTCTCGACCTAAGCAGGCTCTACTCTGTCCTGGGCGGTCTCTCGACAGTCTCCGAGGCCGTTCGTGTCTTGGATACCTTTCAGCAGAACGTGGACCCTGACATCGTGGGCACCGACACCGCTTGGGAACGGCTGCGGAAGGACGCGGCTGCGGAGGGCTGGTGGGGGGGCCGTACCGTCGCGGATCTCGTGCTCGGTGTAGAGCAGAGTCAACATGCTGTGTCGGTGGCCGGAAGGGTCGACCGGGTGCTCGCACGTCGTGGCGAAGCCAGAACCTCGCTCGACCAAAGCCCTTTGATGGTGCTTGTTCATGGCGAGTTCGGTAGCGGTACCACGACGCTTGCAAGGGCCATCTGCATCGAGGCGGGGCTCAATGTGGTGGCGGCCTGGGGTAGCGAGCTGCGGACGCCTAGCATCTCCGGAGGGCGCATGTTCACCATCGGCAAGATCGTGGAGCGTCTTGCCACCGCAGCTCAGCCTATGGCGCTGCTCCTGGACGAGCTCCACTTCGAGGACAACCATCCGAGCCCCGTCATCGCGCAGGAGTTGGCGGTGGAGCGGCTGCTCCAGGCTATCGATGAGCTGCCTCCGGCTCAGCGCCCCATGATGGTGATCGCCTGCTCCGCCGGCCCGCCATGCGCCAAGGGAAGCAACCTCTGGCATCGCTTCGAGCAGTTGGCGATCCCGAAGCCCCATCCCGGGATTCGCAGGCAGCTCATCCTTCGCGCGGCTCAGGAGCTTGGTGCGGTGCTCGGCAGCGGGGTTCTCGAACACCTGGTGTGCGTCACCGGGGGGTCCTCGGGGCTCGAGGGCCAGCGGACTCACACGGCCGGGTCGATCGGGCACCTCGTCGCCGATCTGGTCGATCGGGCGCACGAGCGCGGGAACAGAGGAGCCGGTGGTCGTGGGGGACCGGTCGAGCTGGGGTTGGAACTGGCCCGGAGCCGCTGCCCAGCCCCCCCTATCGACGTTGATCCACTACAGGGGATCGTCGGACATGCGCCCGCTAAGAGGGTGCTGTGGGATCGCTTGTTGGGTCCTCTCGAGGCCTATCAGCGTGCTGAGGACCGGGTGGAGCGGGAGGCGGCTCTGACTGGCTTGGCGAAGGGGATCATCCTTCATGGTTCCCCGGGGACGGGCAAGTCGATGACCGCGCGGGCGCTCGCCCGGGCTGCCGAGGACCGCGGCGCGGTGGTGCGTCGGATCTTGGGGACAGAGGTCAGGAGCAAGTGGATCGGTGAGGGCGAGGCGTGCATCCGCAGGCTCTTCGAGCATCCAGGCGAGGGCCTGATGGTGATCGTTGTGGATGAGATCGACGAGCTGATCCTCGAGCGAGGTTCCGGGGAGCAGGCTGGGCGGGCTGACGAGCATCCGAACTATTTGTCGGGGCTCGTCGCGGAGGTCCTCAGCCGGATGGAGGGGCTGCAGGACGGTCGAGATGCCACCGTCGTCATCGGGACCACCAACCGCCTGGCAGCCTGCGACGAGGCGGCGAAGGCGCCTCATCGGTTCGATGTCCTGCTTTCCTTCGAGCCGCCGGACGAGGACGGGATCGAGGCTCTGTTCCAGGAGATTCCGGCCTCCCGCGGCTTGATGCTCACCGCCAAGCAGCGCGACTACGGCCTCGCGCTTGGGAGCCTGCTGGTCCGGATCCGTGCGCTCTGGGATCGGAGGAAGAGAAGCCGCGAAGCTCTGGTCGCTGCCGGCCTCGGGACCGGATCCGGAACGAGCCCCGGGCGCGTGAGGAACCTCGAGCCGAAGAGGATGGCGGGCACTCATGTCGTCGCTGCTGTGAGCGTGCTGCTGGCCTCCACCACCAAGGAGGATGGGGAGCAGGAACCCGATCCGGTGACTCGACTGGACGAAGCCTTCCGTGCGGGCGAATTGGTCGGCAACACTCCGCTGGAAGCCCTCGCCGACGGTCGGCCGGTGCTGGAGGCGGCGCGGCAGCTGGAGTGGGAGCTCGAGCATGAGATCGGTGCCATGGAGCGCCTCCTGCGTGCTCGCACGGCGCGCGAGAGCTGGTCACTAGGTGGACTTATGGGCCGCTTGCCGCGTGCCCGAGCCTGCCACCAGGCCGGACACATCGTCGCGACCTACCTGGGACCTCTCGGGTTGCCCGTTCTCGACCCGGCCGCCCTATTGCAAGGCGATGCCTTCGAACGGCTGGCGATGGAACTCGAGGCAGCGGAGCCTGAGCGAGACGCTGCCTTTGTCAGGGAGCTCATGGTGATCGCGCTGTCGGGTATGGCCGCCGAGGAAGTCCTCCTGGGTCGTCTCTTCGACTACGGTGCACGGGACCAGGAGCAAGCTCGGTTGCTCGGCCTGGAACGGGTGACGCGGTACAGGGACTCGAAGCTGGGTGTGTTTCCCATCCGCCATCCGGAGCTGGCTGGCGCTGGCGTCCAGGCGATCACCAGCTCACCGATTCTGGTCCATCAGGCGGACGATGTCGCGAACGAGCTGGTCACGGAGGCGATGAGGCTGGCCAAGGAGCGGATGAAGGCTGGCCTTCTCCTCTTGGAGCTGACCACTGGGGAGATCGAGGCGGGTCGCGTTCCCGAATCGGATGCTCTGATGCTCCAGGCTACCCAGCTGGGACCCGTAGTCGACGCGTGAGCTGGGGCTGCCGGTCTTTCCTATGGCCGAGGCCATCCAGGAGGCCGTGGCTCGGGTGGTTGATGCACTCGACGACGAGACCCGCACGGCGCTGGGGCACCGTGATGATGGGGTCATTCCCACCCTCCTCGTCGCCCCGCATGGGGCCTTCTTCGCGATCAGTCACACCCAGAGGTGTTGCAGGTGAAGGACGCCGACGTGCCGTAGCTGTACTGCTGCCCCCCTGCGCGGATGTCGTAGGGCTCGTTGTCGGTAGAGCCACTGCCCCAGTTGCAGCTCGTGCAGACAAGCTCTCCCCCGTTCAGGGTCGCCCCACCGGGGAGGCTGCTGCTGGAGGTCGTTCGGTTGTCGTACACCGCCACCCCATCGAACTCGACGACCCCCTGCAGGCTGGTCGCAAGGTAGATGGCTCCGCCCGCGCCGCTGTAGTAGGGCGGCGTGCTGTCGTTGTCGGTGATGGTCACGTCCGACAACACGGCATCGCAGTTGTTGTTGAAGCTGATGGCCGAACCGGCACCGCTGTAGTTGGACCCCATGATGGTGACGTCGTTGATGGTGGCCATGGTGTACTCGCTGACCCCATCGTTGCCGATCCTCACGGCGTCGTCGGAGTTGTACTCGAAGTCCACACCGTCGATGGTCACGTCGAGGTTGGAGCCGAAGGAGGCTGTGCCCGAGTTGAACTGGACCAGGCCGTCGGTAATCTCGAAGGAATGGGTCTGGGTCGGCTCGCCCACGAGGCCGTAGGTGAACGGGCTGCTGCTGTCCTGGATGACGAAGTCATCCAGGGTGAAGTCGTAGTACACGGAGGAGCTCATGAGGTAGTACACTGCCGGCCCCCAGGAGTTCTGGATGGTGAAGCCGGTGACCTCGATCTCGTCGCCACGCGAGGGATTCAGCTTGATGGCGCAGTCACCGTCTCGGACATCGAGGATAGTGCGGCTGGAGCCGCCGTTGGAGGTGAGGGCGAGCGAGCCGGTAAACTCGATGCAGTCCGACTCCGAGTAGGTCCCGTCGCAGACCATCACCTCGGAGAGTCCGTGCTCCAGGGCGTACTCGACGCCATCGACGACCGAGGAGAACGCTGAATCGCTACAGCCGACCGTGGAGTAGTCGAGATCGACGTCCGCGTCGGTATCGGCGTCGGCATCGGCGTCGGCATCCGTATCGGCGTCTGAGTCCGCATCGGCATCGGCATCGGCATCGGCATCGGCATCGGCATCAGCGTCCGAGTCTGCGTCGGCGTCGGCGTCGGCGTCGGCGTCTCCGTCCAGCTCGAGACAGAGGCCATCTGCCGTCATCACGAAGCCTTCGGGGCATTCCTTGTCCTGGCATGAGCACACGGTGAGGAACAGGATCAGGATGGCAGGGGAAGGATTCTGGACCAGGTTCATGTCTTCTCTCCGGATGAGCCATGCTCGGCTCGGACGAGGGTACGGCTGCTTTCACCCATTCAGTACGGAGATGAGTTGGCGAGTGGTTCGCTTTTTCCGGCACCATTAGCCAAACGGCACCCGGAACCCGCCCACCAACTCTCCGCCCAAGACCCCGAAGGGCACCGGATCGTGGATCCAGCCCCGCACGCCAACGTCGAGCCAGGCTTCACCGACCCGGAACTCCCAGCCCGCGCTGAGGACGGGCCCCCCGGTGATGTGGGGCTGCAGATAGGCTCCCCCTCCGAGGACCATATGGGAGCGTTCGAAGACCAGCGGATGCCAGCGGACCAAGGCGGTGACGCTGTACAGGCTCCGCACCTGCTCATCCAGGGTCAGCCACAGCGTGTGGGGGGTGTACTCCACACGGACCTCAGCCAGGAGGGACATGCTGGTGTACCTGGGGGGGCCATAGCTGAGATCCAAGCCCATGCCGGCCCAGCCAACCGAGTGGTCGTGCATGAGTGCGAACGATGGTCCGACATGCCAATCCGGGCAGGCGTGGGAGCCAGCCTCGGCAGCCCTAGGCGTCGAGAGGGACATGCACAGACCGAGGGCTGGCCATAGCACACGATGGCGGCCACGGCGGCGGGCAAACAGCAGCACCGGGCCGAGCAGGGCCAGCATCAACGAAAGGTCCTTGCCTCCGGATGTGGCACAGCCCCAATGGATGGTACCGCCGCTAGCGGTACCATCCAGGTCGCAGTCGAACCCGTTGTTCACCTCGGGGGCTCCCGGGTAGCAGGCCGCCATGTCGTCCCGCGAGTCCCCCTCGCACACCATCCAGTCATCCCGGTCGTCGTCCACCTCGTCTGCGGGCACACTGCCATCGCAGTCGTTGTCCACTCCATCGCACAGTTCCTTTTGGCCGGGTGCGGCGAATTCGTCGTTGTCGTCGCAGTCGTCGCCGACGAGTCCCCAGTTCCATTCAGGTTGGTGGCAGGCCTCGAACGCGCTGTCCGGATCACCGAATCCATCTTGGTCGGAGTCCTGGTACCAGGTCTGCTGCAGGCCTTCGTCGATCTCGCCGTTGCAGTCGTTGTCCAGTTCGTCGCAGATCTCCTCGGCGTCCGGTGCCACCGATTCGTCACTGTCATCGCAGTCGCCCGGAACATCGAGCCATGCCCAGTCCGGGGGGCTGCAGCCGACGGTGCCGCTGCGTTCATCACCCCAGCCATCTCCGTCTTCATCGATGTACCAGGTGGTCTGGGTACCTTCGTCGATCTCGCCGTCGCAGTCCTCGTCGCGGCCGTCGCAGGTCTCCTCTGCGCCCAGCAGGATGCTGGGGTCGTCATCGTCGCAGTCTCCATCCAGAGGCGTCTGGCCGTCACCATCCGCGTCGCGGCATTCGGGTGGTATGAACTGGATGTCGTCGATCGCGAACTCATCTACGCTGTTCGAGATCAGCAACACAGCTCTCACCGAATCCGAGAAGACACGGCCTGTGAAGACGCCCCCCGAGACGCCGTGGCCCGCCACGTCCAGGGTGCCCTCTTCTGCGGGTGTGGGAGATGAGAGATCGGTCCAGGCAGCCCACTCGAGGCCGTGGTCGGAGTCGATGACCCACAAGCCGAGAGAGGACACGGGGCTGTCGAACTCGAGCCAGATCCAGGACGGCACAGCATCTTCTTCGTTCTGGACGTAGATGATGTCCGGGTCGAAGGCGGCCAGGCCGGCGCGGGAGTCGCGCGTCAGGCCCCAGATACCGCCCACCGTGGAGCTCACCTCGAGACCGCGCACCAGGGCCGAGAAGTGAACTCCGTGGCTCTCGGCGTAGTACTCGTCGGCCATGGTGCCGACAGGTAGGTCGGTCTCTTCGAAGTCCACCGTCGTGAGCCCGCAGCTGTGTGCGGCGTCCGCCTGGAACGCTGCTTCAGAGTCGTAGACCGTGGCAGCGTACGCGGGGAGGGCGGCAAGAACGAGGGTTGAGAGCAGGGGCATGTTTCCTCCTTCAGGGGCAGCCCAGGGTGACGAGGTTCTCGGAGCCATCGAGGATGCCGTCACCGTCGGTGTCGGGATCGAGCGGATCGGTGAGCCCAAGTTCCTCTTCGCAGTGGTCCGAGGCGCCGTCGTCATCGGTGTCCCAGTCCATGCAGTCTGTCGCCATCCGGATGGCCTCACTCCAGTCCTCGGCACCGTCGCCGTCACCATCGGCGCTGACGGGGTCACAGCCGAGGATGACCTCGAGGCCGTCACGCAGGCTGTCGTCGTCGGTGTCAGGATCGAACGGATCGGTGCCGAAGAGCACCTCGTCCTCGTCGGAGAGTCCATCCAGGTCGCTGTCAGTCGCGTCAGAGTCCCACTCGCCATCACCGTCGGTGTCGGCTTCGCACGCGGAAGGGCCCGCGTGCCAGTGGAATACCTGCGCAGAGAACAGCGCGCTGGTTTCGCTGCACAGGTCCAGCGTCGCCATGGGAAGTTCCACAGAGGAAGGCAACCAGCCGAAGTCGAGGTCGCCGATCTGCTCTTCGTAGAAGGACGCGGACTGCAGATCAATCCCCCAAAACGTCTTGACGACCCAGCAAGCGCTGTCGGTCCACCAGGGGCCGTAGGCGTTGGCACGGGTGAGGTCCAGCTGGACGGTGTTGCCGATGAAGTCCAGGACCCCGTTGATCTGGAGGATGATGGGGCCGGGATTCCACCCGAGGATGTCGAACGCGCGAGCCTCCACGAGGAAGAACGAGCGGAACCCAACGCGGGGATCGGCCTGATCAAGGTCGAACCAGTGCTCCGTGTCGCCCGTGAAGCAGTCGCACGGCGTCGAATTGGCTTTCAGGCCGGAGTACCAGACCGTGAGGTCGTGGAAGTCGGCGTCCACCCAGCCATAGCCAGCCTCAGTGAGAGACCGATCCAGGACCTGATCGATCAAGATCGGGAGCTGGTTGGTCATCTGGGTGCGCAACACCGGAACGACACGCATCGAGATAGCGAGCGCTGCGGAGTGCTGGCCCAAGAAGGTGGTGAAGTTCCAGAACTCGTCCTCAGCGAAGAGCGGGTAGTCCACGGATTCGCAGGGTGGCGTGGTCACGAGGTTTCCGCCCAGCATCACGAAGGGCTCGCCAGCCCAGGTCTCTTCTTCCACCACGGATAGGACCATGTCTGCATAGGGATCAGCACCGCCCAGCGTACTGTCGATGGCTTCGAGGGTGTCGGCATCCAGGCCCACGGCGTCCTCGATGTCGAACCACTCGCGGCTGAGCATCAGGCCTGCTTGGTACTCGATCAGCACAGAGATGGTGGTGAACCAGCTGGAACCTGGCCCGAGGCCGCAGAGGACGGGGAAGTCGTCCAGATCGACCTGCACGTCGTCGGTGGCGAAGCTGTGGACGCTGCCGTTGTCCTCGATCTCCGGTTCGCCTGAAATCGTCAGGCTGCCGACGTCGCTGCATGGGTAGCTGCCTATGCGCCCATCGGCGGCGACGTCAGCCACGATGACGAGGCGGTCGCTCTCGAGGATCAGCTCCGTGGCGGTGACGCGGTAGCGGTACTCGACGTCCAGGCCGGGAAGGATGGCATGGGTGCCCTCCCAGACCAGGTAGGAACGTACCGATTCGGTCGCCATGGTGGACTCCATCAGGTCTTCGACGGTGCCTACGGGGAGCTGCAGGACCCAGTTGCGGCCGAAATTCTCTTCTTCCATCTGTGCGAAATGCGCTGGGTCGTTCTCGAAGCCTCCGTGGCAATCATCATCGGCGTTCGCCTTGGGTGCGAGCATGAGGGTCGTTGACAGAAGGGTCACGAGCAAACGCAGGACGCAGGGGGGCGGTGAAATCGGGGTACGGATCAGGGTCGTGATGTCCATCGTGTTCTCGGGTTCAGGGGTGCCAGGGGCAGTCGAAGAGCGCGTCCACGCGCCCAAGCAGCTGGGCGTTGATCACGTTGGGTGGGACCTCGGGAAAGAGGCCGTGGTTGGGCACATGGATGCCTTCGCACCAGGCGGCGCGTGCGGAGCCGGGTGTGGCACTCACAGAGTTCTTGAGCAGCAACTGCAGGCCGTCGGTGAAGTCATTTGTCTCCAGCGTCCCGCGTGCCAAGTCCACCCGAAGATCGTGGAGGGTCAGAGCAACGCGGTGTTCGTCATCGGCATGGCCCGCTGCCCAGTCCAGGGCCTCGACGAGTTCGTCGTTCGGCCACCGGCCCTGGTTTTGGCTGCCACCGTAGGCCAGGGGATCCACCTCGATGAGCAAGGCGTTTTCGGCCAGACCTTCGGTAGCCTCCAACGCAACCCAGGTGGCCTGGTCCAGCAGGTCGGGGGACGGCCCACCCCCGCAGGAAGCGTCCAGGTCCTCGAGGGCCCGGCGGGCGTTGCGGGCCGCGCGGGTGTACGCTTCTTTGGCCTCGGTCCAGGACTGACCGACGCCATCGGCCCAGGCCTTGCCCGCCTCGCTGCTCGGGCCGCGGGTGTTGGCGTAGGGGCCGAAGGCATCGCGGCGGAGCTGTGCGTAGTCCAAGTCTACCAGGGCCTTCTCGAGGTGAATGTCCGCCAGGCCGCGAGAGCAGCCCTGCCAGTTCTCTTCGGCTTGGTCCAACCACAGCATGGCGCGGTCCCGATTCCAGCGAGCGGAGGCCCAGGCATCGCCGGGCGAGGACTCCCAGGCGGGATTGCGCATACGCATCGCGTGACTTCGCCCCAGGAGACGGGCTGAGCCCGCGGCGAGCCCTCCATCGCCCTCCAGCCCTCCGAGCAGCGCCAAGTCGGCATCGTGGTAGGCACGAACGCCCCGAAGGGTATCGCGGGGGTGCACTTCGGTGGCCAGAGCCATCCGTTCGCGGAGGGAGAGGGTGGTCGGGCCCAGGCGGTCAACTGCGCTGGGATCCGTCGCGAGCACACGCACGAGCGCGGCGAACAGGGACTCCAGTTGCTTGCGGATCTGACGGACCTCGTCCGAGCTTTCCTCGCCGTACCAGCCCACGCGGTATTCGGCCAAGACCAGCGCGGGCATGACGAGGAAGAGCGTGTCCTCGAAGGCTGCCAGCTTGTCGCCAGACCAGGCGCTCTTGGGATCCTGGACGGCCTGGACGTACTCCGACGCCTGGTGGGCCACACTGGGAAGGAAGGAAGGCTCCTCGTAGTCCGGCATCGTCCCGCAGAGGGCCTCATCCTTGTCGCGCGATGGCGTTGCCCGAGGAGCCTGGGTCGGTAGGCTCAGCGAGGCGGCGAGCAGGATGGCCATGAAGACGGACTGTAGCGTTGAACTTCGCATGATTACCTCCGGTGGTCGGCGGCGTGCTGGGCAAGGATGTCGTTGATGGGACCGCGCAGGCCTTCTGCGCGCCCGCAGACCTCTGCGGCCAAGGTGGCGGACGCGTAGCTCGCACCCACACCAGCACAGCCGGCGGCGTCAACCAGCGCATCCAGCAGCGCACCTGTTGGGAGAAGCAGGGGCAGGCGACGAGGCGGGAAAGGGGTGGCGACCTCGGACGGGTGGTCGAGCTTGAAGTAGGTCTCCACATGCCCACTGGCAGTCACCCGCACGATCATCGGGACCTCGGGGTCCAAGTGCGTGCTCAGGCAAAGTTCGTGGTCGGGGACGTAGAGGACCGGGCTGTCCACACCCGGGCTCTGCTCTTCTGGGTCGGTGCTTGGCTGCGGTGGTGGGGTGCGTTGTGCAGCTTCCCGCCAGTCGTACGCATCAGGGAATTCCACTCCCGCCTCACCACGGGTACTCTGGTCAAGGCGAACGTGGCTGCAGGTCTCCGCCCAGGTCGAACCCTTGGAGTTCGTGTTCCAGAGCAGCGGTGCGTAGCCCTCCGTCAGCAGGTCCTGGAACAGGTCGCCAGCTTTGGCTGCCAGCACCGGCTCACGCAGATCGCGGTAGTAGAACGGGTCGATGGGAGGATTGCGGCCGTCCAGGCGGTCCGGCTCCGCGGTACCTTCCTGGGGCAGTTCCCCGGGCCTGATCTCGATCGGATCCTCTTTCTCGTAGTTCTGCGGCGTGGTCTGGGCGGTGGCCAGCGATACCAGAGCGATGAACCTCAGCGAACCCATGCGTAGACCTCCTTGATGAGCGCGGTGTTGTCGTCGTACAGATCGATCTCGAGGCTGGGGTCGAGCTCCAGGTCCTCACAGAGCTCGAAGGGATCTCGGCCGCGCCCAGCGCGGTCCACCGCCCGTTTTGGCAGGGCTTCGAGCACGGTGCAGGACATGGCGATGTCGTTTTCGCGCCCGGAGAGGCGGGCCCAGAGCAGTGCCTGCTGCCAGGCGACTACGACAGAGGCCAACTGGTGCTGGAGTTCCCGGCGAGACTCGCCTCGAACCAGGTGGAGCTGATGGATCAGCAAACCTGCGTCGTAGTGGTACAGATCGGCTGCCCGCTCAGCCCGTTGCTCGAGGTCGTGAGGGATCGGGGTATTCGCCAGAGCATCCACGCCCTGTATGCATTGACTCAAGAGGATGAGGGGCAGTGCGACCAGCGCGGGAGCAAGCGTCCCCGGGGTGCTCTTGGAGGCGCGTCCTGTCGGGCGAGCCTTGGGTGGGGTTCCGTACTGGGGGGGAGGGTCGTCGGCTTGGGTGTTTCCGGTCATGCGGTCGCTTCCTTTGATGGTTTCGGGAGTTGACAGGCTGCGGGGGTTCGGGAGGGGGCGGAAGCCACCATGGAGTACGAGACTCGGTGCGTTCGAGAATCAGCAGGCGAACTTTCGGCTGCCATTCGACCCAGACTGGTCTGGAACGGGGTCTGGTCTTGGTTGGTCACTGGGTCTACGGGCGCAGCAGACTCGGTGGGTCAGATATGTTCACTCCCCCGCGTCTTTCGGTGTCGGAGCCCCCGAGCGATCTGCGCCCTGCCCTGTCGGCGGAGGCAGGCCTGACGGCCCTCCTCGAGGGGTGGGGTCACGGTTCTACGAACGGCAGACATGGAAGCCCCGGGGTGCCAGGCATACGTGATCTGTTAGGGCGAAAACACGTATTACAACCTATTCAATTCAACGCCCACCAACCGTTCTCTTGTGGGTCTTCGACGTCTGTTGGGATCTCTCGCCATCCAGGCCAGGTCTGCCCAGGTCCAGGCGGACCTCTCGGCTGGTGGCAACAGCAGCCTCTCCAAGCAGTCCACCAGCAGATGGTTCCAGATGGTCATCCACTGGATGGGATTGATCCACAGGTTCTTCTTGGCCGCCGCCATAGCCCTCGTCCTGGCTTTCATCGCCAGCGTCGTACGCATGAGGGCTGCGTAGACCAGCATCCTGACGACGTGCGGCTGTGCCGAAGGCAGCTCGTTCATGCCTGAGCCGGACTTGGCGGCCTTGTACAACAGTTCGACTTCCCAGCGCAGCCGATACATGTCCCCGACCATCTCTGCGGGCAAGGCGTCCACAGGCGCGTTGGTGACGTACAAGTGGTATTTCCGGGTCTTGGGATTCATGACGCCGACGACGCGGAAAGGCTGCCTGATGTTTCGCCCCTTTGGCTTGCGGTAGGGCCGGATGTGGACCCGGATGTCGGCTTCGATGTCGATGTACTTGCGCTTCAGCCCCTCGATGGCGGCACGAAGCCGAGAACCACGAGCCCTGCGAACTCGGCCTCGATGGCGGCGGTTGTCCTCGACGACAACCGGGTCGTAGTCGGTGGGTAGACGCGTGAGGAAGAAGCCACCCTGACAATGGATTCGCCACCAGAAGCTTGGCGAGGGGTAGCCTCTGTCGAACAGCGGCAGCACGTTCCTCATCCAGGGGCCAGCACCGATGGCTCTGGCATCAGAGAAGGCGTAGGGGGTGAGCCGGTACCGGATCAGCTCACGGGACAGCGCTCGGACCAGTGAGGGCCTTCAATGCGGCCTTCGCCAAGTTCTTCCGGGTGCCTCGCCAGACGCTCGCGAGGCTGTCGTCCACTTTCATCACGGTCGCGTCCAGGGCCATGATGTCCGAGAACCGAGCAAGCCTACCCGGAAGCTTTTGGGGGGCCGCAGCGGACCTCTCGATCATGGCATCCAGTGCCCACTGTCCTGTCCCGCGTTCCCAGCCCAAGCGTAGCCCCCTCCGTCTCACGAGCAGCACCCCACGTCCCAGCCAGGTCTCCTGGGATCGCCTCTGGGACAACGGCGCCGCCCACAAGAGCGTAGCGACGAGGATGGCACCCTTGTAGACATGATGGGTGACCACCACCCACCGGCTGGGGCTCCATGCTGAGGGTGTGCTGACCAGGAGCCCCAAGGGCTGGCAGTTCGCCGCTGAGCGCCCCGGCCCCGACTGGCATGCCCATGGCACCACGCCGAAAACGACGTGGCTGCTGCACGAACTCGGCCTGTCCTGGGCGACCATCCACAAGCAGCGATGGCTGCACGTTCCCAGCGGCACCACGGTCCACGACCGACCACCCTTCGAGGTGCCGTGGTCGTGCTTCGGCTTGGTGGCTGTGCTGCTGGCCCTGCGGAGTTGGTGGAGCTCGTCGCAGGGCCTGCTCGAGCGGCGTCGTCTCTGGCGAGGCCGCCAGCCGAGCCGCCGTGCGCTGCAGCGATGGCTGGCCCGGTTGGCCGGTGACGGCCTGCACTGGCACGCGGCCATGCGCGAGGTGGTGGTGGACCGGCTTGCGCCCTCGACCTTGGAGGAGTTGTTCCCGGCGGGCTTGGACCCGCCGGGAACGGTGGCGCGGTTCGGGATTCACGGCCCTGAAGTCTGGAAACTTTGGAGTGGGCTCGAGATCCTGGTGAAAGCTGCGCCGGCCCTTAGTGTGCCCTGGTCTGTCCTCCTGCTGCTGCACAGCGCGTAGTCGCATCGGAGACGGATGGCAGACACCCACCGCTGACGACCGTGCCGCGCTGCAGGAACCACACCTGGGAGCGCAGGACGGGATCTGCGTGGGGGTGGGCATCGTGGCGCGGCCACTGAGTTCCCACAGACCATGGCGTCGGCGAGTTCGGTGCCCCGAGCCATGACGTGCGCACCCCAAAGACCAAGGAGGTCCCATGCACGTCAGCCCCGTCGCAATCCTTCGCTTCCAGGTGATCAGCGCCTACCTGGCGGACGACCCACCCCGCGGCAAACGCCGCGCCAAGCGCGAGCAGCTCGCCAACAAGAGCTGGCTGCTGCCAGACGGTAGCCAGCGCAAGTTCACCGCCGAGACCGTCCGCTCTCTCGAGCGCGGTGGCCAGGGCTTGCTCGGCTCCCACAGGCGCCGCGACCATGACGCCATCGTAGAGCGGCAACACCAGCCGGCCCCCGTGCGCCTCGAGGCCCCCGTGCGCCTCGAGGCCCGCGTGCCAGTGAGTGAGGGTGCGATCCAGCAGGTCCCCCTCGACGGCCCGGAACACCGCCGAGAACACGGTGCGCCAGATGGCCTCGGGCGACTTCGCAGGCCGCTTCCCTTCCGGGATCTTGCCGCGCAGTTCGGTGGAGCTGGACTTCGACGCCCAACCGCTCGGCGCGACGATGGCGAGGGTCCGGTTCTCGACCTGGGCCTGGTGCACGAGCGCCTGCACCTGATCGCGGCGTTGTTGCACCGCTCGGGCCAGAGCAGGAGCAGCCCTTCAGCGCGGAGTACAAGCTGTCGATCCTGAGCGAACTGGACACCTGCTCCGAACTCGGCCAAGCCGGTGCCGTTCTCCGCCGCGAGGATCTGTACGGCTCCCACATCAGCAACTGGCGAGAGAAGCGGCAAACACGCCGGAGCGGCAGGGGATCGGCAGGGACATCACCGGCTGCCCTCCCTGGCGGCGCGCAGATCAGCCAGTGTGGTGCCGCGGGTGCCCCGCGACGAGGGCCGCTTGGCCCGGTGGGGGCGTGGCGCTGGGCTCCGAGGTTCCATTCCAGCGCCACGGTGCTCGCAGCGCCGATACCAGCGGCGAGCGTCGGCGACGCTGTCGAAATGTGGCTTCGGAGCACCTACGCCCCATGCCCTGCGCCGACGCCCAAGAGTGTCGTCGGAGACGCCCACGGCACGCGCTACTGCGACCCAGGAGGTCACTGGGGGAGCGTTCGAGGAAAGGGTGGATCTGTGTCACGCCGCCTCCAGCTCGGCCTGAGGCTCAGCGGTGGGGTCGGCAGCCAGCCAGTACCGCCCCTGGATATTGCCGAGCATGAACGCCTCCCAGCGTCCGGACTTCAGCGCACAGCGTAGGTAGAGCAGCGCCGCGAGATGGTCCTCCCTCCAGCACATCGAGGCGGCTTTGAACCGCAGGTTGATGATCCTCCTGATCGCGCTCTCCACGATGCCAGAGCCGATGGGAACCTTGGCCAGCCGCCACTCGGCATCGCGCATGTGGTCGAGGTGCTTGCGGAGGTACTTGATCTCCTTGTTGACCCTCTTGCCCCTGCGCCCTCGTGCGAGTTCGACGAGGCGGTCGATGACCTCCTGTGGGCCGCCGGGCCGGACCATCTTGCGACTGAGCGTCTTGTGTTGGGTCCGCCTGTCGGTGTCGGAAAGGTTCTTGCAGGCTCTCAGAGCGTCCGCGATGTGCTCCGAGGCATGGTAGAAGTCCAGGATCTTGTGGGTCCGGCCCATAGGGAGGCAAGCACGTTCGATCATGGCGTCCACCCGCGCCCAGATCCAATCGGCGCCATCGGCCACGAAGACGATCTCGCGGGCCCTGTGCGCACCGATGAACCTGAGCAGGCCGACCACCAGGTCGAAGACACGGTCGGCGTCGCCGAGATCGACCTCGTAGATGGGGGGCACGCTGGAATCGATGCTCCCGTCCTCGTCAAGCACATCCACGGTGATCACGCGCGGCTCCCGCCAGGGCAGAGTGAAGGTCCGCCACCCGTTCTTTCCCTTCTTGTTCTTCTTGTTCTTCTTGTTGGTCTTCCGTGTACGAGCACGGCCACCGTCGAGCGAAACACGGATGCGCTCACCCTCGACCAGAGAGTGCGCCGGAAGAGGCTCCGTCATCGCGCGAGCCAGGGCCTGGTTCCTGTGTTCCATGGCGCAGGCTCCAGTAGCTACGGCGACCCGCACCATCGTGGAGACATCCAACTCAATGCCATCGAGCTGGAGTTGTTCCAGAGCCTCGGCATAGCTGCCACACAGAACGATCTGGCGAGCTATCTTCGACCGCGTCAGCGGGGTGACGCCGTCGAGGATGCCCAGCCGCTCCAGTTGCGGGTAGCAGCCGGCTCCGGCGGCCCCACGCTTGGTCTTGGGGCGTCCCAACATTCCCTTGCGGCTGGGTCGCAGGTACGGCGTCCTGATCGGCACCACGCGGCCACCCGGAAGCCTGAGCCTCACAGGGCGAGAGCCGAGATTGTCGATGCGCCGGATCTCCCCAGCCTCGCGGAGACGCTCCCGAGCCTCTTCGTTGGCGCTTCGCCGGCCAGCCTTGTCGGCATGACACATCTCCAGCACCACCTGAATGATGTCGTCCGCCAATGCCGCCCCCAGTCCGATGGCCTCGCGCTCCAGCACAAGAAACTCTGCCGGTGTCTCCGGTATAGCCCGAAGAAGTTCGGCGATCTCGCTATCGTGCCGGGAGAACCGCTCGCCGAGCGTGCGAAGGATTGTGGAACAGGTGAAGGTAGGGGTGGGAGTAGCCATCGGTCGAGGTCCTCTGTTTTGGTAGATAGAACCTTGATCACCGGCTACTCCTTCGCCGTCAAGTCGTCAGCCTGAAAGCGACGCATCGTCCACCCTTACAGCCATCACGCCCCGCGGCAACCGTCAAACCTGGGCCTCGGTCATCGTTCCGGCCACCCACAATGGCCCTTCTTCCCGGGTTTTCGTT
>Ga0307987_1000940_pt1 | contig 16610 bp, 11 predicted proteins | sample EllFjometagen181_FD_203157 | JGI IMG/M metagenome (GOLD analysis project Ga0307987, IMG submission 203157) | Marine microbial communities from Ellis Fjord, Antarctic Ocean - #181 | ecosystem: Environmental > Aquatic > Marine > Unclassified | place: Southern Ocean | collected 2014-10-08
ATTCCTCCATTCCCCTCCCCATCATTCCCCTCCCCATCATTCCATCATTCCATCATATCCACTATTCCTCCCTACGACCGGCGAGAGCGCCAGCGGTCGGCGAAGCGGGCGAGAGCTTCGACCAGGGTGTTGAGATGGAACACGCGGTCCACCCAGGAACGACGGAGACGAATGGCTTTGACCAGGCAGAACTCGTGACAGCAGTAGCAGCGGATGCAGGTGGTCTGGTCCACCCCAGTGCCGGGTTGTTCGGGATCGATGGCCGAAGGCTCGAGCGGGCAGCCCTTCTTGCAGGCGTTGCAGCCAATGCAGAGCTCCCGGATAATCTCTACCCGGGAGGTGAGCACGCGACGGACCCAGACCGCCAGGCGCTTGGGCAGGGGGATGATGTCCAGAATGCTGTGGGTATGAGCAGGCTTCTTGAAGTCCGGCACGCGGAGATCCTGGATGGGGGTGCCGTGCAACTCGATGCTGCCCCTCTCAGACGTCCCGTAACCGACGCGGCCCGCCGCGCGCATCAGGGGCAGGGATTGGGGATCAATGCCCACCAGGTCGCAGCAAATGGCATCCACGGCGGTGAGATCGCCCCCAGCGACCAACGCGCCAATCTCGCGGGGGTCACCGCCACTTGGGCCATGTCCCTCCATGCCCACGATCGCATCGACAATGGCCAGTGCGGGGCGGGCCAGTTGGTTGATATCGATCATCAGGGCGGCCAACCAATCCCGGTCCTGCAGGCGGTAGTGCCAGAGGGCCTTCTCGGTGCCCACGATCAAACCAAACTGGTTCTTGAGGGCACAGGTGAACCCCATCTGGGCATGAGTCTTGAGTTTCGGTAGGGTGATGACCACATCGGCATCGGTCACGGCCTGAGCCAAGGCCAAACGCCGGCCCACCACGTTCTCTTCCCGCTCCACTTCCGCGCTGGCCTGGAAGTCCGCAATGGTTGCGCCCAATTCCTCCGCCACCGCACCGATACCACTTCGGCGCAGGGCGGCTTTGAGTTCGCCGGTACCAGGGCTGTCACCGATGGATACCTTGCCCCCAGCTTGCTGAACCAGAATCGTGGCAGCCCGGACGACGCTGGGATGGGTGGTTACCGCTTCGTCTGGAGAGAATGCCCCAAGCAGGTTGGGTTTCAGCAACACCTTCTGTCCAGGCTGGACAAAGGCTTCCATGCCACCCAAGGGGGTGAGCACGCGGCGCATGGCAGCCAGCACGGCTGCCGGATCGTAGGTGCGAAGGGCTTCGAGGGCCACTTTGGCTGGCATCACTTCTCCTCCACATGCTGTCCCAGAACTTGCCGCCCATGGCTGGCTTGAGTGAGTCGGACGGAGATCAGGGCGTTCTCCTGACCAGCGAAATCAGGCACTTCCACCCGCAGGTAGTTGTCCGACCAGCCCTCCCAGTTACCCGCTTGGTTGCGCTCCTCGGTGACGATCTGCACGACCTGTCCGAGCTGTGAACGGGCGAATTCCTCTGCCTTGCGCAGGCCGATCTTGGTGAGACAATCGGCCCGTTCCGTAGCCAGATTTCCCAGAACTTGGGCGGGGAAGGAAGCCGCAGGAGTGCCCTGGCGCGGCGAGTAGGTGAACACGTGGAGATGGTTGATCGGGAGGCGCTCCACCGTCTCCCTGCAGACCTGGAAGATCGCATTCGTCTCGCCGGGAAAGCCCGCGATGATATCAGTCCCGAGACAGAGTCCAGGCAGGGCCTGCGTGGCCAGTTGCGCGAATTCTGCGTACTCCACCACCCGGTACCGCCGGTTCATGCGCGCCAGGATCCCGTCCTCGCCATATTGGAGCGGCAGGTGAAGAAACCGGCAGACGCGGGGGTTGGCGGCCATCACCTCGATCACCCGGTGCAAGATCGGTCCTGGCTCGGTGGAGCTGAGCCGAATACGGAAGTCGCCGGGTAGCTCCAAGAGCGCGATCAACACGTCGGCCAGGTCGCGGCCCTGATGGTCATAGGTGGCGATATTGACGCCCGTGAGGACCAGTTCGCGGTACCCGTGAGCCACGAGTTCGCGCGCTTCACGTAGCCAATCGTCCCAGTCGCGAGAGCGAGCGGGACCCCGGGCATAGGGCACGATGCAGTAACTGCAGAAGAACTCGCACCCCTCCTGGATCTTCAGATTGGCCCGCGTCCGTTCGCCAAAGACACCCGCACCCTCCTCGTGAAATCCATCGCCTGGCAGCGGATCGCATGGTACCACCGATACCGCGCCAGGGACCAGTTGGTCCGGGAGGTACTCGCAGAGACGGGTCTTGACCGGATTGGGGACCACCAGGTCCACCGTGCCATCTGCCACCCAGGCATCGGCAGCAACATTTGCATCGCAACCCGCGAGCACCAGATACGTGGTAGGAAACCGCCGCCGCATGGCCCGGGCAGCCTGCCTGGTCTTGCGGGCGGCAGCAGCCGTGACCGTACAGCTGTTGATCACCGCCAGATCGCACGGTTCGTTCCAGGGCACCATCGCAAAACCATGCCGCTCAAGAGTGCCGGCGATTAGGGCGGAGTCTGCTTGATTCAGACGACAACCCAGGGTGTGAATCGCCGCCTTGCCTGTCCATCGCCGCTCAGTGCCCATGCTTCTGCCATCGTCTGAAGCGTTGCTCGAGGAGTTCCGCAATGTCCATATCCGGTTCGCAACGGCCGGACCCGGTGTCGGCCGGAACCCCGACACCCAAGGCCATTGCGGCGGCACCGAGCAGAGAATCGCCATGGGTGGCCACGGTTGGGCAGGCCAAGATATCGGCGATGATCTGTCGCCAGACGGGACTCTTGCCGCCACCCCCGGCGAGCTTGATGGTATTCTTGCCATGCTCAATCTGGAGGTCGTCCTCAAGCAGCTCGCGCAGAGCAAAGGCAATCCCCTCCAGTGTCGCGTACGCCGCTTCACCCAGCTCACTGGTCTGCGGCAAGCCATGGTCGGCGACGATCTGGCTGGGCCAGAACAGGGCGGAATCTAGATCCACCGATGGCTGATAGGCGGATGCAGCTTCATCGAACGCCCGGGCAGTGAGATCCGGACACAACTGCTCACGGACCCAATCCAGGGCCAAGCACCCTTCGTCACGGGTGGCCAGTTCGTAGTACCGATCCCCTGGGTAGGGACCCCAGAAGGTGTTCTTGGCGTAGGGACCAGGAACGCTGCCGGTACACCGGTATGCCACCAGCGCAGTCCCCAAGGTTGCGAGGACCGTCCCTTCCGATACCCCGTTTCCGTAGGCACCGCAGGTCTGGTCGTTGCCGGCAAAGACAACCCGAAGCCCAGGCACCAGTCCAAGGGTGGGGCATGGTTCCACCGTGCACAGCCCCTCGGCAAGCGGAACCACTGCTGGCAGTTGGTTTCTCTGCATGCCGGCATATGCCATGGCCACCGGCCACCACCTCTGTTCGGCAAGGGAATAGAGGCCGCCCATGGCCGCCAGATTCTCGTCGGTGGTATTCGGCACTCCCAGGCGCAAGGCCAGGAAACCAGGGAGAGACACAAGCTCTCCACCCGCCAAGGAGGCGTTCTTGGTCAGGGCCTGACGCACCTTGCAGACCTGCAACTGGGGGATGGGATCGGAGAAACTGCAGTGCCGGTGGAACTCGCTCCCAAATGCGGCCCGTGCCGCCACGGACTCCTCCTCTGCCGTTCGGTCCAGCCAACTGATGACTGGCGTGAGAGCGGTTCCTTGCGAGTCCACAAACAGGAAGCTCTGCGCCTGACTGCCGAGGACGATGTCGCTGAGTTGGCACACGCCGATGCCGCCTTCCTTGCAGGCATCGCCGATCACCTGGATGGCGCGGGCCCAAGAATCCTCGGCAGCAAACTCGTATCGCTCCGGCCCGTGGTACGCATAGGTGACCGGTTGGGATGCTTCGGCCAGAAGATCGAGGGTGCCTGAGAACAGACCTGCCTTCAGGTTTGTCGATCCACAGTCCAGCGCTAGGACGAAACGCTCAGCCATCGGACATAGCTTCCTGAATGGGGATGGGTTTCCGGGCGGCTCGCAACTTTGGGAGCACCTCGGCGAGGAACAGCCCCACAAGGATGAGGCAGGTGCCGGCAACCATGTAGCTGTTGATGGTTTCGTCCCGGATGATGGCAGCAAGAATGCATGCCACCACCGGCTTGAGGAAGAACGACATGGACCCCCCCTGGGCGCTGGTGTTGTGGATGCCGTAGTAGTACAACCCATAGGCAACGGCCGTGCCGACCACGGCAAGATACAGGACAATGGGCCAGGCTGGAGCGAGGCATGTAAACGAACTTATGGGAAGCCGGAACACGATGAACGGGAGCAGGATAAGCGCACCGAACAGCGCGCTGAATCCCATCACCACCATGGCCCCGTAACGGGGCATGAGACGCTTGGAAATACAGATACTGAGGGCGAAACAGAACGCCGCTAGAAGCATGACCCCAAGTCCCTTGACCGATGAGATCTGCGGGGTCCCGGATTCCCAGGCAAACAGGCTCAAGCCCACCGCCCCCACGAAAACGCCACCCACCTTGACCGGGCTCCACTTCTCTCGGTTGATGAAGGGCGCAAGCAGGGTCACGAAGACGGGATTTGCGCTGAAGACTACGGCAGCCGAGGCAGCCTTGTCCATCATGACAATGGCCACGTGGAAGAGAGTGATGCCCACGCTGATGCCGATGACTCCGTTCAGGGCGAACATACCATATTCCTTGGCGCGCAGCTGGAGATCACGGGTGATGCGCCGCCAAGACAGGCCGAGCAGAGCCACGCCGGTGACCAGGAAGCGGATGAACACGACAACCATGGAATCCACGGCCTGAACTTGATCCTTCAGTTCCTTGCTCGCGATCTCTATCGTGCTGAACAGGAAGACGGCAACCAGGAGGGCCAACCAACCACGCAGGGCATGGGAACTGTCTTTCATACGCTCTCGATACTTCCGGATTTCACGTGGTACATGCGGAGGTCATCCCGCGGCAACTCTTCGGGCAGTTCGGTGGCCGTAATCAGTGCTTGATCCGCTTCGGCCACGCACTCGAACAACGCCCGCCGCCGCTGGCTGTCCAACTCCCCGAACACATCGTCTACGAGCAGCACGACGGCCCGTTCGGGAGTGGACACCCCTCGGATCACGCCAAGTGAAGCCAAGCGCAAGGCAATGGCACTCATCCGACATTCACCCTCCGAACCGTATCGCGCCAGCGGTCGACCGGCAAGATGAATATTCACATTCGCCAGATGGGGGCCCACACAGGTCCGCCGCTCACGCGTGTCCCGGATACGCGATTTGGCGAGTGCCTCCCGGAACTCCCCTTCCACCTGAGTTGCCGCCGGTTCCCCTTCCCAGAATGACGAGTACTTCGCCACCATCTTCCCTGCCCCATCCACAAACAAACGTTCTCCCACTGCGGCCAACTCCCGGTTCAACTCATCCACCAACTCTCCCCGAACCACTTCCAGCGCCGTGCCATGGGACACAACAAGTTCGTCGTACGCCGCCAACGCATGCTCCGGGTAGGTATCGCTCGCTCTCAGAATCGCGTTCCGAGACCGGATGGCCAAATGAAAACACTGCAGATGGCCGAGGTAGGCCGGCCGCGTTTGCGTGCAGAGGATATCCAGGAACCGCCGACGCTCCCGGGCCGGGCCACGCACCAGATCGATATCCTCGGGGACCAGTGGCACGCATTGGAACTGGTTGATGAACTCACTAGCGCGATCCACCAGATTCCCATCGAGACGCAACGTGCGGCGTTCCCCGTAGCTCACTGCCAGCCGATGGATGGCCAGTGGATCGGCGTCGGTGGACCCTATTTCCCCCTCGACGACGAAGTTATCCTCACCCCACTGGCGAAGAACCCCGATGGTGTGCGTGCGGAAGGAGCGCAGCAAGGCGAGGTAACAGACGGCTTCGAGGACGTTGCTCTTCCCCTGTCCGTTCCGACCAAGCAGGACCGAGAGACCAGGCTCGAAGCTGACGAGCGAGTCGGAGTAGTTCCTGAAGGCCTGCAGACGCAGCTTGCCCAGATACGCACTCACCTTGATCCACCCGCCAGCCACACACACCTATTCCGCATGTACCCGGACTTCCGCAACTCGGTACTAATCGCGCATGGGCATGACAACGTAGATAAATCCCTCGTCGCCAGCCAGCGCCACAGGGCTGAAGCCGTCGTTGAACTGCATGATCAGCTGGTCGCATTCCAGCTCCCGCAGGGGATCACGGAAGAAATCGGGGTTGAACGAGAGCTCGAACCGGTCCCCTTCGTACGACACATCCATGGGCTCCTCCGCCTCGCCGACCTCGGCGCTGCTCGCGGAGATGCTCATATTGCCGTTTTCCAGGGTCATCATGACCGAGGCGCTGCTGTCACTGACGACCAGGGCGACACGACCCAGAACATGCTCGAATGTGACCCGCGGAATCGCGGCCGAATGGGCGAAACTCTGGGGGATCACCTGGCGGTAGTTCGGGTAGCTTCCTTCGACCAACTTGGAGGAAATCACCGTATCGGTGCACTCGAAGACAGCTCGGGCCTGGGAGAGCTTCACGCCCACCTTCTCCTGGCCGCCGAGGAGCTTCGACAACTCGGACACGATCTTGCTCGGCAGAATTACGTCCCCATCGGGCGCCCCTTGATCCTCGAGGCTGCGTTCGATGAGAGCAAGGCGACGGCCATCGGTGGCGGCAATCGACAGCATCCCTTCACGAACGCTCAGCAGCACGCCATTCAGCACATGCCGAGATTCGTCACTGCTCCGGGAGTAGGCAACCTTCGCCAGACACTTCTTCAGATCGATGGCAGGCAGGGAGAACGCCCACTCCTCGTCGAACTCCTTGTCCTCCGGGAAGTCCTGGGGGTCCAGACCAAGGATCTTGAACGAGGACCGACCACACTGAATCTGGGTCTGGTTGTTCTCGTCCATGGTCAGTGTCACGTCGCCCTCCGGCAGGGCGGCGATGATGCTCTGCAGCTTCTTCGCCGGGAGGGTCGTGGAACCAGCTTGCTCGACGAATGCCGGAATGGAGGTGCGGATCGCTACCTCCAGGTCGGTGGTGGACAGGGACAGAGACTCCCCGTCGGCCACAAGCAGCACGTTGTTCAAGATGGGCAGAGTCGTCCGAGTCCCAACGAAGGGAGACACACGACTCATACCGATGCGTAAGTTATCTCTGGAAACCGTTACCTTCATGGTGGCAGTTCCTCGCTAATTCACAGGTTGAGATATTAAAACTAGTCTTCTTTTATATAGAATCAATATTATTATAGATGGGCACAAGTCAACCATACCGGGGAAACGCCGGACAACCGCAGGGAGTTACGGCTCTAGTAACCCGGTCAACCAATCTGCTGACAACCTGTTCCTAACGTTATCAACAAGTTGTTGGGGTTCATATTCATAGTTCTCAACAAGTCGTTTGTTCATCGTTTCCTAAGTTCTTCAATATACTGGATAATACATTGTTTACCAATTACTTAGATGATTTAGACCAGCGTTTGCCGTCGTTGGCCCCGTTGCGGTCGTCACTGGCTGCTGCCGCCGACCTCCTGGCGATGGCATTCGACGTCGGCCGCAAGCTGCTGGTGTGCGGGAACGGGGGGAGTGCGGCGGACAGCGAGCACATCGTCGGTGAACTGATGAAGGGGTTCGTGAGGCGTCGTCCAGTGGCTGCGGAATCTGCGGATATGCTCATGAAGATCGATCCAGAGCTTGGTGAGGTGCTGTGTGCGGGGCTGCAGGAGGCCTTGCCGGCCATCGCCCTGACCGGCCACATGTCGCTGCACACGGCCGTGTCGAATGACAACGGGGGCGACCTGCCGTTCGCTCAACAGGTATGGGGATATGGCAACCCTGGCGATGTTCTGTGGGCCATTTCAACGTCCGGCAACTCCCGTAGTGTACTTCTCGCAGCGGTGGCCGCCAAGGCGAAGGGCATGAGTGTGCTGGCGATGACCGGTTGCGAGGGCGGGCACTTGGCCGAACTAGCGGACGTATGTATTCGAGCGCCATCCGGCGAAACCTACAGAGCCCAGGAAGAGCACATGGCGATCTACCACACGCTCTGCCTCGCTATCGAGCAGCGTTTTTTCCCTGAATAGCGTCTGGCTTTGGGATTGGGGCAAGCATGACTGCCGCCCGAATGCCGTACCATGTGTGCACGACCGTGGCAGTTCGTCCCGGTCGGTGACCAAAGCCTCCGGTCGGCGCCCGGCAACTGCGCACATACTCGCGCGTGCGCTTCAGATCGTCGTCTGGAATCGAGGCCTGAAGGGAGCGAAACGAACGCAGTACATGCTCGGTATTGCGCAACGTGGTCCTTCTGCCGCCATCCCATGAGTAGCCCCCGTCCGGGTGGCGAAGGGACACCAACCAGGCGAGGACCCCAGTCTGGTAGTCCCTCTCGTCGGGCCGCTTCTCAAGTCGGCGCAAGGCGTCCAACGCGAGGGCTGTATAGACGGTGTTTGATCCTCCCCGCCAGCGGTTGAAGCCGCCTTGGTTGCTCTGTCTGGCCAACAAAAATGTGCGGGTCTTGGCGACGTTCGGCATTCTCCCTTTCAGCATATTGATGGCCTGAACCGCGTAGGACGTGTATTCAGTGGTTGACTGCCATGCTGGGTGATAGGCCTTGGGTCCGGTAACCGGGGAGGAGCCCGACCCGCCATCGTCGTTGAGGCAGGTAAGCAGCCATTGCAGAGTGTCTTCGGGCCGCGGCGGATCGACACCCAGAATCGGGAGCGATCGGAGTGCGAAGTAGGTCCAGGCGACGTTCGGGTGCCAGCCTGGCTCCCCCGCATATCCTCCGCAGGCATGTTGGCAGGAGAGAACCCATTCTGCGCACTGGGACGCGTGTGGAATGGGTTGCCCGAGAAGACGGAGGGCATCAAGGGCGCGGTAGGTGGAATCCATGTCGGAGGGGAGTCCCGGGGCCAGGCCAAAGCCCCCGTCCGGGCTCTGGCACGAGCGGAGAAACGCAGCATCGGCACCATGCGGGGCTGGTGCGAGGGAGGTCGTGTGGGCTTTCAGCAGACGTTGCCGTTTGGCGACATAGAAGAGCAGGTTGCGTGCACACATGGTCCAGTCATGCCGCCATTGGTCACCCATTTCTATGAGATTGTCGTAGATGGACTCGGCGAGGTCCCGATACAGTGGATTCCCGGTTGTCTCGTACAGAGCAATCCAGGCTTCGAGCATGTCCGAGCAGGCATCGACGAAGTGGATGACCTCGCCGCCGGGGTAGTTGTGGTACATGATCCCGAGCTTCTCGGGCATGGCTCCCCGGCTCAGTTGCCAATTGGCGATCCGGCGGAGTGCTTGGCGGTGGGGTTCGGTCTGGCTAGGGGAAAGCTGTGCTGCATAGCGGGCCAGGCCAACGGCGCAGATGGCGGCCATATGGGGGCATTCGTCGGTCTTGCTCCAGCCACCACCTGCGTTGTGGCTGGCGGGTACCGCACCATCGGCCCGGAGGTTGGCCTCGAGGTAGCTGTTCAGGCGATTCATGGTTTCCAGATGCACGGGATTGCGGGTGGCTTGGAAGAGCTCGGTGAGAGCCCATGACGCGCGTCCGTAGCCGCGTGACCCAATGCCAGCGCCGGGGTTCCCCCCATCGAAGAGGCGACCTTCGGTCACCAGATTGCGCTGGAACGCCAACCCGGCGCGGTTGGCGGCGAGCAGGGATCTCTGGTCGCCAGCCAGGTAGTAGCGGAACAGCTGTCCGCGAATCCAGGTATGGGTGAGGGTTAGACCGCCGTTGTTGTGGTCGGAGGGGTAGTGGCTGTGATGGATGCCGATTTCACGGGGGTTCGCGCTGGCGTGACAGACATCGATGTCCTGGCTGTGCTGTGCCCAGTCCAGGGCGGCATCAAGCCACTTTCGCTTCCCTGTGCGAGCCCACTGCAGGAAGAACGCAACGTGGGCATCGATCTCGCTGTTGATGTGCCCGGTCTCGCCATAGTTCACCATCCCATAGGCCCGCTTCGGTTGGCGAGCCGCCTCGGTGAAGCGGCGTTCGCACGCGGTCTCGAAGAGGGCATCGAGATCCTCTGTCTCCTTGGTAGGCAGGGAAAACTCCCCGAGGCCCAGCGAGTGGGCGAGCCACTGGCCGCCCGGGTACAGAACGGCGGGTTGTTGGTTTCTGGCGGCGATGGATTCGGCCTCCTGCCGCCCGGCAATCCCGAAGGAGAGCACCATGTCGTGGGTCTTGGCTGCTCCCCGACCGAAACGTCGGGATCCTCCCGGCGCCCAAAGCTCTGCCCGAATCTCCGTGTCGGTGACGCGGAACCCTTTGCGGAACTGCTCGGGGAAACGACGGACTGCCAGGAAAAGTCCGTTGGTCAGGAGCCATCCGGACGCTCGTTTGCCACTGCTGATCTCGGTATCGGCCCTGGTCACTGCGTAGTGGTCGAGGCGATCCTGAAGCAGGCGGATGGATTCCCCTGCAGCGCGGTACGGGGAGCGGGGTACATCCGCTCCGAAAACGATGTCAGCCGGCTTTAAGCGGGCTCCTAGAACGAAGGACACCTCCTCCAACTGGCATTCGGTCCGACTTCCTACGAACAGGAACGTCGGGTTGATCTCGATCTCTTGGCTGCCTGCCCCAAGCGAGATTCTGAGTTCGTACGTAAAGGGCTCTTCCACAGCGTCTGCCAGCGTCCCTGAGACAACCACAGTGGCGCGCACCGACCCCGCGTCTTCGAGTCGGATTTGAGCGGTGCCCTGGCTTGCCCGGTAGGCTTTTCCGTCGGCGCGGACGATGAAATCCCAGCTCCCATCGCAGGGGGAGGGAAGCCCTGCGAAGCGGGGGAATCCCCGGCGAGGAATGCTCAGTTGAAGGAGGCCATTGCCGAGGGTGATGGTATCTGCCGTCTCAACCCCGATTGGAGGCGGTTCCTTGCGGGCTTCCTCGCCATCGGCAAGGAGGACGGTGGTTTTGCCCAGCTTCGGGAGCGCTGTCCGAGTGTCGAGCAGAAGCCAGCGAATGGACCCGTCCGACCAGTAGGAAAGCGGTCTCGTCTGGAGCGGTAGGGGGGCGCCAGCCGTGGTTCGCAGACGCAACGATTCAGCCTGCGTCAGCGCGCCTTCGGGGAAGGGCAGCCCGAAATGGACTGGCACGTCTCCCCCAGGTACTCCCTGCACTACAATCGGCAGGACTCGAGGCAGTTGATTCGCCCTGCGGGAAGGCTTCACAAAGCGCCCGATGGCTTTCACATCCCGGTAGTTCACGACGGGATCTCCCTGAACCGTGACCTGGCCAAGCTTCACTTCGCCAGCAGTGTTCAGAGCCACCAGCAGTTCCGCCTCGACCGGGCCATCCCAGCCAGTCGCCGCAAACAGCGCATAGCGTTGATCTGAGGTGGGGGCCAAGCTGACGACCTCCCCCGTGGCAGTCTTTCGCAGGTAGATTCTGGGGCTGGTTTCCGAGCTGGCTTTGAGGTTGAGCTGGAGGGTGGGGTTGGCCGTGAAATCCGCAGCGACGGCGCGTCGTGCGACGGCGATCTGGCCCTTTGTGTTGCGCAGCTTGCCCCAGCTTACTTTGCTGCCTTCATCGGCGAACCAGTGCTTGGTTCGCTTCTCAAGATCCGCCTGGCGCCATTTCTCGCTGGCCGTCGTGCTCAGTTCAGGCGGTGGCCGGTGTTCCACCACCACGTCGTCGATCCACAGCTCACCGGTGGCGTACCGCTGGGTGACGAACTCAACCAAAGTGGGCTGTCCGCCTGTTCGGCGCAGAGATACAGTCTTCCGCTTGGTGCCATCCACCGAGAGTATGGCCTGGCCGTCTGCCGGTGACACCTCGACCACGATTCTGTACCAGTGATCGGCCTGCCATGGCACGGGTGGATCGAGGGCAGTCCAGCCGTCCCCTTGCCATGTCTTGAGGCCGCCGCCTGAAAAGAACACGTCCAGGAGGACTCCGGGGTCGAACAAATGGAACCCCATATCCTGGTTAAGCGATTCGGCCCGACCTTGGCGAAGCATGGTCCGGTAGGAGATACGGTAGCTGCCCGGCTTGGCCGGGACGGCCCGCCGCAAGCGACAGGAGGCCTGCCGAGTTGCCCTGGTCACGTCCAGCAGACAGATTGCCCGGCCTTCGTCGGTCGTTACCGCCTCGATTTTGTTGTTCCCATCTGCGTGGGCCTGCCAGTCGTTGACCGAGGCAGGCAGAGGCCCGAGATCCCAGTCGTCAAACGTCTCTCGCCAGACGGTCTTCCATTCCCCCTCGCCAGCACCCCGTGCCAACCCCGCGAGCAATGCCAGAGCAGCGGTCAACGCCCATGTTCTCAGCCACTTCATGACTCGTATCTCCACGCTACTTTTCCTGCACGATCAGGACGCCGTGCCGTTCCAGAGTCACGGGTCCGCCACCCACATCCTCGTCATCGGTCAGCGAGACGCCCTCCGGCGTCCGTGGCATGACGACCGGTGCATCGCCGCGATTGGTGAGGAACCAGACGCGACGGGTGCCGTCGGTCCGGAGAACGGCCTCCACCTCTTCGGGCGCATCGGGCCAGAGGGGGCCCACCTTGGCTTCGGCCTCGATGCGTTCGCAGAGGAGAGTACAGATGTGGCCGTCGAGGAAGGTGCCCACATAGTACACCGTGCCCTTGCCCAGCCGTCGCCTCGAAACGGCTGTTTGGCCGGTGAGATGGCGGCTGTTCCAGGTTGCGAACATTTCGGCAGTGTCCAGTGAAAGCACCTCGTACCAGAGGTCGGTGTTGGCGAAATTCGCCCCATCGGTGAGGTGGAGGGGACGCTTCTCTGGATTGTTTTGGCGACCGTACTCAACCACCGACACCCCCGCAAGTTCGCTGAGACAGCCTGGGGCTGTCCCGGAGATCACATTATTGTCCATGTCCTTGCTGCCTGTCCGCGCCCCGATCACCAGCGTGCCGCCCTGCTCCACAAATTCCTGGAGGTCGGGAACCCACGCGGGATCGAAGCTGGCCCAATGGGGAATGATATACATGGCCACGCCAGTGAGATCGTCGGCCGGATGGACACAGCCCACAGCGTAGCCTGCCCGGTTCAGTTCCTCGTGGATTGCTTCGGCGACACGCCGTGGGCTTGGCAGGCCTAGACTGAGGATATCGTGGGCTTCCTCCACATCGATGTCGCCGACTGCGATGCCGATATCGATGTGCACATGGGTGCCGCGAATGGCCGGCCCGATCCGCTTCATCTCCATCCCTATCTGAGCCACCTCTTCGTAGCGGCGGCGGGGGACGTTGTCGTGGTCCAGGATGCCCCGCCAGTACTCCTCGGCACCAAAGCGACAGGTTCGCCAGCGGAAGTAGAGGACGCTGTCCGCGCCGCGGGCGATGGAGGTGTAGGTCATGCGGCGCAGTTCGCCAGGTTCGGGCGTGTCGTGCAGGTAGCCTCCCTGGCCGCCGCCGCCGGACTGGTGTTCGGGGATCATGAAATTGCCGGTCAGGGCCCGCACACGGTCGAGATTGAAGGCTTGCGAGTAGGGCCGGTGCGCAGGATCCTGGTCGAAGAAGGGATAGACGTCATAGGACAGTGCGTCGAGATCCTGGCCAAAGAGACCGCGGTAGTCGATGTGTCGGAAACAGCCATTGTGGGTGACGAACCACCTGGGGTTGGCGGCGCGGAGAATCTGCACCTGATCATGCTGGAAGACCGCGACCGACTCCCGGACAAAGCGGTAGTAGTCCAACCGATGGGCGGGATTGTCGTAGCAGGGGCGGTCCGGCTTGGGGGTGGGAATCTGCGCGAAGTCGGTGTAGGTCTGGGCCCAGAACGCGGTTCCCCAGGTCTGGTTGAGGCGCTGGATATTCCCTCGGAACTTGCGCTGCAGGAAATCCTGGAAGCCCGCTTGGCAGGCCGGGCAATGGCACTCGGAGAAGTGGCAGTTGAACTCGTTGTCCGTCTGCCAGGCGATGACGTGGCGGTTCTCGCGGTAGTGGTCGGCCATGGCCTGCGTGATGCGGCGAGAATACTCGCGGAACACGGGATGGCTGTGGCAGCAATGCTGGCGGGCTCCGTGCTGGAGCTGGACGCCGCGAGCGTCTTCGCGGTGGATCTCGGGATGGGCCATGGTGAGCCAGCGCGGGGGGGTGGCCGTGGGCGTGCAGAGCATCGTGCGGATGCCTTCCGTCGCAAGCTCGGCAATCACTTCATCGAAGAGCGCGAAGTCGAAACTCCCTTCCTGTGGCTCCAGGACATCCCAGGCGAATTCCGCCATGCGGACCATGGTGAAGCCCGCGTCCGCCATCAACTCGGCGTCGTTCCGGCGCTCCGCTTCCGACCAGTGCTCGGGGTAGTAGGGCGCGCCGAAGTGGAACATGCGAAGGGGGAGGGGACGGCGGTGCGAGAGGTCCGCATTGCCGAGGGGAGCAAGTCCGTGGTACTCGGTAGACATGGCGATCTCCTTCGTGCGGTGGCGTGTCGCATACCCTAGCTTGAGGACCGGCAACTTGCCTGTACTGCGCGAAGCTATCGGTCGATCGTGTAGAACTCGCTGGGGGCCAACTCGGGGAACTGGTCGGGTGCGCAATTCGCCAGGAACGAACGGAGATGTGCGCAGAGATCGCATTCGCCTGCGAACTGCCGGTCTGGCTCGTAGCCGAATTCCCGGGCAAGCTCGTGGAGCGCCGCCACGCCGCCTTCCAGAAGCGTCCGGAATATGGGATAGGATGCGCGGGTAAGGGGTTCTCCCAAGTCGTCGCGGTGCACGGCCAAGCCGACGCAGCCGGGTGGTACGTAGTTGCCGTAGAGGTCGATATGGAAGTGCCCCGTGCCCAGGAGTCTCGGGCAGGAAGAACTGGCCTGGGAGAGGATCTGTTCGGCGCCCTGGCGTGGATGCAGAGGGCCGAAGGTATCCACTGCCCGGCCGCACATGCTGACCCGGTAGCGGGCCTCCACATCGGCAAGATAGCCGGGTCCGTACGCGTGCTCGTACTCCTCTAGCGAGTGGGTCGTCTGGTCGCCGAGGCGGTCGATCTCGTCGTAGAACTCCATCACCCAGGGGAAGATGCCCATGCCTGACCGACGACATGCCTGGAGCACCCCCTTCACCTTGGCAAAGGGGATGAACTCGTTGTGGAAGGGATCGATAGAGATCAGCAATGTCCCGCACCCCAACCGCTGTAGGTCGCGCAGCAGAGCGACCGCCGAATCGTGGTCCCTGAACCACGAGGAGTTGGTCTCCACGTACTCGATCTCCATGCTCTCCTGCCGAGCTGCGCGCAGGACCTCCTTCAGCGCTGCCGGCTTCAACAGTGGTTCTCCGCCGCCGATATGCATGCTCCGGCACCCCAGGCGGCGACAGGCTCTGAAATTCTCCGCCGCCTCGTCTGCCGTGATGTAGGCCTTGTCCCGCTTCGGGCTGCTTCGGTAGGAGCAGTGCGCGCAGGCGGAGCTGCATACATAGTTGGTGATCAGGCCACCGGATTGGAGGCGGGAAATCGCAGGTTCGTGCATGGTCGCAGACAAGTCCCTGTTTTTCATGGCATCGTCCCCTATCATAGCCGCCCTATTCGGGTTGGCCCAGTACTCCATATTCTCAGATTCCGCCTTGGTGCGCGAGCAGTGGCATCCGCCTTGCGGAGTGGTACGCCACACCGCGAGGCATAGCTGTGGGGTCCGGGGAGGCCCGCCTCCCCGGCGGGGTCTCGGGGCAGCGCCCCGTTTCTCGCTCCCCTACTCCCCTACTCCTCTGCCATCATGCCTTCCGCCCGGAGGCTGACGTACTCGCGGCCTGCGAGCCCGCCGCCACCGCCGATCACCACATGGTCGAGGAGTTCGATGCCCACCACCTTTCCCGCCGCCATCAGCTGCTTTGTGCAGGCGATATCGGCTGCCGATGGGGTCGGATCGCCACTTGGGTGGTTGTGGACGATGGCCAGTCGCGAACAGCTCTCGCGGATGGCCCGTCGGAACACTTCCCTCGGGTGCACTTGGCTACGATCCACCAGGCCGACAGTGATGGTCTCGTCTCGGATCAGGCGGTTGCGGGTATCCAGCAGGAGAGCGTGCAGCTCTTCCTGCGGGAGCGACCGGAACCGTTCGCGGAACATCCGCGCGATGGACTGCGGCGAGTCGAGCACCGGCCGTTGCAGGGCCGTCACCTGGCGCAGGCGCTCCGCCAGGGCAAACGCCGCCCGAATCTCCACCGCCTTGGCGGTGCCGATCCCCCGGATGCCCCGCAACTCGCTGACCGACGCCTTGGACAGTCGGTCCAGATCCCCGTCGTACGCTTGCAGCACCTCCCGCGAGAGATCCAGCACCGAGCATCCCCGCAGACCCGAGCGGAGCAGAATCGCGAGCAACTCGACATCCGTCAGGGCCTCCTCTCCCTGGTGTTCCAGGCGTTCCCGTGGCCGCTCCCGGTCCGGCATCTCCGCAATCATGAACCCATCTCGGGACGGGATCTCGGAACGTGGTGTGTCGGTCATCATTGCCTCCCGCATCTCGGGCTCTGATTGGGACCCTACACAACCAAATAGCACACCATTCCCGTGAGGTCAACCCCAGAAGTGGGCAAGGCGCAGGGATCGTGCTAGACTCATGCGGTCATGACAGGCACCTGGAACCCGTCAAGGTCGGCGTTCTGGCACAACGGGCTGAGATGCAGTGCAATCCGGGTTCGCAGTAGATTCGCATGAGTAATCCAGG
>Ga0307987_1000941_pt1 | contig 16608 bp, 12 predicted proteins | sample EllFjometagen181_FD_203157 | JGI IMG/M metagenome (GOLD analysis project Ga0307987, IMG submission 203157) | Marine microbial communities from Ellis Fjord, Antarctic Ocean - #181 | ecosystem: Environmental > Aquatic > Marine > Unclassified | place: Southern Ocean | collected 2014-10-08
CGCGCGACAAGCGATTAATGCCTTACCACAAGGAAAAAGTACTTCAGAAAAAACAGATCGTCAAAAACTTAAGATCATTTCTGATATATTAAATTCAAAAGCTGTTCTAACGAAAAGCGATAAGCAGATATTAGATACTCTTTCCTGTTAAAAATAGAGAATGACAGCATATTTAGTTATAATCATTCACAAAGATTAATAACTACTTTTAAAACCTTGCGCATCCATTCTATATTATCTGCTTTTGAAACCTGCTTGTCCGATATATCATTAAAAGGCATTAAGTATATATTATCCTCTTCAAAGATAAATCTTTTGAGCTGTAAGCTATTACTGTTTCTAAATTTTACAATTACAACATCATTGTTCTTAGGAAAATCTTTTGCATCAACAACTAAACGTACTGAACCGGGGAAATGAGTATGAAAGTTGTCGCTGGAATCAATAATAGCAAAAACATTATTTATGGAATCATTCAAATGTAATGAGGAAACTTGACATTGATTACGGCGAATAAAGTTTTCAAAATCTTCTAGCACTGGATTAAATTTGATAATATCCTCAATTTTGAATATGGACCATGTATTATTATTTTCATCACTAGCAATCTGTTTCTGCAAATCTTCACTTAAAAAGTTAGAGTTGTGTGGTAAATCATCACGCAAATGTTGTAGCTCCATAACATCAAATTCAAGAATTTCTGCAAGAGATGTTACTTGTTCGTCAGATGGCACGGCCGTTGAACATGTTTCCAAAAGCTGTAACTTTACAAGAGTAATTTTACTTAAATTAGCTAGTTTGGACATAGATAAGCCACGTGCCTTTCTGGTGCTCTTTATATATTCATTTGTTGGCGAACGCAATTCATACAAACCAGAACGAATCCTGGCTAGAAGATCTCGCATTATAAAGGTTTGGTTACGGTTGCAGTTTAATAGCTTGAATATTATATCTAATTTAGTTGTAGAAGGAGCTGTCTGTCCACTAAGCATTTGGCATGTTGCTGATGGTGAAACTTGTAAACATTTAGCTAAATCAGCCTGCCTTAGTCCTGCAGCCTCCAAACCATTTCTTATTAATGCTCCTAATTTTATTTTTGCTGATGTACGGGCCATTTGTATTCCTCGATTATACTTTACTTATCTCTAGTTGTTTTTTGCTATTTGTGGAGATATTTTTTCTGTCTTGTTGGATTTGTTGATGTAGCTTAACGTGAGAGTAGATTTTAAAATATAAGATTCAGTGGCGTTGATTTTTACTTTTTATTTAACAGGGATTGATAATCCTAATTTTTCTTTTATTAACTCATACACTTCCATATGGGTAGAATAATGAATGGTTCCATCAAGGCAACTCTGAATTAAAAATTCTTTTACTGCCTTCTTGTCATCTGGATATAAATTCACTACATATATTTTTTCATGTTCTTGAGAACAATTAAAACGTAGGTCATCTTTTGCTTTGTCTCTTGCCATATTAATACCTCCATGCGCCACTGAATCTAAAAAAATAATTTTCTATTGGTCTCCTTTGATAATATTTTATTTTTCTTGAGCTAATTGGGTCTTTGCTATTTTGGGAGAGTTTTTTTCTTTTTGGTTGATATAGCTTAGGAGTTTTTTCCAGGAGGCTATGGCTTTTTGCTGTTTTGGGATGGTCATTCGGCTGCGGGCGATTGAGAGGCTCTTTTCTGAATTGTTTGTGTATTTGGCGTCTAACTTGGAATACCAGTAGTCGCAGAGTAATTTTAATTTTTTGTGTCCTGCTTCGTAATCGTTATCGCCCAGGTATACCACCATATCCTCTTCAGAGGTTTCGCAGTTATAGGCGTCGTTTAAGATGTTAAATATGGATTCGGGGATTGCAGGGTAATTCGCGCTTTCCTGGATGAATGGTAAAAGAATGGGAAGGCTTTCGGCTACATCGCCTTTGGCTAATTGCTGAAAAAAAGCGTAGTTAGCGGCTACCGGAGGAAAATTAGGAAATTTATTGAATGCTGAAAGAGAATTTTTATACATAAGGTCATGCATCTTTGAACTATAATTAGCTCCCATACAACGCCTGAGGAGTATTAGTTTTTCCGCGCACTGCGTTAGGCTGTCGTCTGCTTTGAACTCATATTGTTTATAGTTTGCCAGGTTGATTCTTTTGGTTTTACACTTCTGCTCGAAATCATAGAACTTATTTCTGTTTGAAAAGTTGTTGACTTTTACAATAACAAGAGCTACTGCTAAAAGTACAAGCACTAAAATCAAAAATGAGTAAATTGTTTTCATAAGTTTTTCTCCTCAATATTATATTTATTTTGAATTTACCAGTTTCAGGTTCTTTAATTTGTGAGTGGCGCAGTGAGCCAATAGACTTACCAGTTGATGATGCTCGGAATCAGGGGAACAATTGATTAAAAACTCGGCTTCGGGCATTAGGCGCGCGTAACGACGGAGCAGGATGTTGATGTTTGAACCGCTGAATGAGGAACCGTTTACCATATAAATTGACATGCCATTGACTGGCGGTGGAACGTCTATGCGGACAGGGTTTTCCAATTTAGGCTGGGTGCTTGCAGAACTTGAAGCCGTCGGAAGTTTGGTTTCCAGTAAAGTCATTTCGGCGTAACTGCTCATAGTAACAATGAAAAAGATCAGTAGCAGAAATACTACATCCGTCATGGCTGACATGCTTTGTGATTCTTCTATTGGTTTTAAGGCAGGCATTTTCATTGTTGAGTGTCTCCGGACTTTTCGGAAATAACCGCAGAGATTTGAACTTTGTCGTAACCGGACTGGGCTATCGCGTCCAGGACTGTTGAAATATAACGATGCTTGGTAATACGGTCGCCGTTGATTATTATTGAAACATTCTCGTTGCCCTTGGTTATGGAGTATAATAAATCATCAAGTTTGCTTTTCACGTCAGTAATGGGCATAGTGTGAAAACCTACTTTGACGGTACCGTCTGAGGAAATATTAATCATCAGCCGTTCGGCAGGTAGGGACTTGATGGCAATACCTGAACTTACTTGAGGCAATGTTATTTTGGTGTCGAGTTGTTCGCGGTCAAAACTGGCGGTGATAACAAAAAATATAATCAGCAGGAAAATAATATCAATCATACTCGATAAAGAGGCACTTGAAACGCCATCTGATCTTTTTGAAAGTTGATATTCTATTTTCATTTATTTTTCCATCAAGGTAGTCAGTATATCCTCGGCGTGTTCGTTGCTTTCCTGCAGGCGTTTTTCTAATAGGTTGGTACAGATAGTTGATGCAGCCAGGGCAGGGATGGCTATTACCAGACCCGCGGCGGTGGTGTATAGGGCTTGGGAGATGGAAACAGCTAATACTGAAGCTTTTTCCGGGCCCATGGCTGTGCCGAGGCCCATAAAGGCGGATACCATGCCGGTAACGGTTCCGAGCAGTCCGAGCATCGGGGCGATGTTGCCGCACATCTGTAATGCTCCTATCTGGCGCTGTATGGCGCGTCCGGCTTTGCCGAGAGACTCGCCAGCGGATTCCATCATGACTTTTTCGCCTTTGTGATAGTTTTTGAAAGCTCCGCAGAGAACGTTGGCTATAACAGAATTGTGCCCATCACAATGACTATAGGCATCGTTGAGATTCTTGTCTGCGATATGCTCTTGTACGGTAGTTATGAGTTTTTTGCTTCCGAAATTACCTTTACGCAACGCCAGGACTAGATAGGCTATCAGGGCGATGGTGATAGTACTGGTCATAAACAAAGCCAGCCAGATCAAGCCACCAAGAAACCCGCCGCTAAACACAACTTGTGAGAAAAACGAACCGCCAGACTGTGTAGCCTGGCTTGCCGTTTCAGTTCCTAATTCCTGTGCAAAAATTATTACAGGTAAAAAGCCTGTTAGAATTGTTAAGAGTTTTCTCATATCTACGACCTTAATTGTTTACTTTAAAATAATCATTTTTTTAAGCGGGGTCAACCCAACTGAAAAATAACTTGATACTGATAGCAACAGCTACATTGCTGGTTAAAAATGGCAGTGTTCAGATCTGGAATCCCACTCTTACCATAATAGTCTTTTAATTTGAAATGAATTATTCTTCGAAGATTTACTTTGCTATCATCCAAGCAGATTTTATACTATCAGTCCTGCTAAGTGGGATGTCTGTTATTAGTTTTACTTGAGAGCCTGTAAATTTTAAGATTCTAATATATTCAGAGAGAGCAAGAACAATAAAATTATTGTCGAGAAATAAGATTCTAGAATTTTCAGGAAAAACTAAACTTAAAATCTTCTGGTTATCAAGGTCTACAAGATAATTCATACCAGAGGATTTACTAGAATTGCCTACATCTGATATAAGTATTTTTTTATTGAACCGTTCAATTTTTGAAAATCCTTTGTAGAATTCATAATAGGCACACTTCGTAGTAGTTTTATCGTAAATTAAAATATTATTCTTATTATTGAAATCTTGGCGGCGCAAAATTAGAAAGGAGTTTGTATTTTTAAATACATTCCACTTTGCAGTTGCAATATCATGTTTTTTCAATAGTTCATCGGAAATTTTATATGGAATGACTACATCTTGCAAGCCCATACCATTTAAAATAATTTTACCGTCATGACTTATCCGACAAGAGACTCTCCTTATATACTTTGTATATTTAGCGGGACAAGTTTGAAGAGTTTGAGAACCGGTTAGTTCTATTTTTTCAAATTTGACTTCACGCTTCTTAGCATTGAAGCATGTAAAAACAAATAGCTCTAAGTTATTGTTATCCTTAATGATGTTAATTGAACTCATTGCTAATGGCGTGAATTTCATTATTTTTTTAAATTCCGGGAACATGGAAAAGAATATAATGTCTTGGAAATCAGTATCTTTCCCTCCAGTTGCAATTGCAAGCACTGATGAGTCTCTGAATATTTCCCAAAAAGCAATATGATCAACTGTTGAACTCCAAAGCTTTCGAGTATTGTAATTATACGTCTCCTTATCCTTTAATATAGATATTTTTTCCACTGATGCAGTGTCAGGCGGTTTTTGTTTATCCCAAGAATATATTTTTCTTGAATCATAAATACGAAGTAAACATACTTCATAATTTTTTTCTTCTGCCAAGAGATTAGTAGTCATCACCATTATTAAAAATAGAAAGAAAATATTTTTCATTAAGGCACCACCGCCAAACACGACTTGTGTAAAAAACGAACCGCCAGACTGTACAGTCTGGCTGGTTGTTTCAGATTCTAATTCCTGCGCGAAAATTATTACAGGTAGGAAACTGGTTAAAATTGTTAAAAGTTTTCTCATATCTACTACCTTATTGCTTCATTATAATGGAGCTTTGCGTTTTTCCTTTTGTTAATGTAAACCAAATTACTGGTGAATAAAACTCTTTTCGCACTTCCGGCTTTACTTGATCAACAATAAATTGAATTCTCACAGGAAATTTATATCTTTTGCCTAAAGTTTCATATTCAAAAGGTACCATAATGTCCAAAAAAGAATAACGTGAGTTTTGTTTTAATTCTTTAGATATAATTTGCGACAATGTATTGGTTGTACCTTTAAATACAAGTTCTTTACTTAAGTCAAAATTGGTTCCGCGTTTTAGCCATGATCTTAGATCTTTTAATACTTCATTTCGACTAAGCCTTGCTCCATCAATAGGGGTGTTGTTACTAATTAGTTCTTGAAATTTATCATTATCTAGTCTAATATTTTGTTCTTTAGTGTTGAAATAATCAAAGGAAGGACTCAGACAAAAGCCTTTTATCAGAAAAGAATAATCTGTCAAATTTGCAATAAGCTTATCGTCTTTTCCCTTGATATCAGGTCCAGAATATAGAAGAAACGCTCTTTTTGAAATATCTGCGTCATTAATATCATAAAATTCATTGATTGCTACTCTCTTTTTGTTATCAATGATATATGAGTTTTGATACGTAAAACTATTTTCTACTAACAAAACAAAAGAATAATAACGAGATATTTTTACCACGTTTCTAAAGTATTTTGCTCTCCAATTGGGAAATCTTTTTTTTACTATTTCTCTGGTATGCCAACCTTTATTCCATTTATCTAAGGCTGTAGTTTTTTTGGAAATGTACCCTCCATTATTTTTTGGACGATAGTTTTTATTCAAAATAGTGTTATTTTTTAGATTATATAATACCCAATAACTTTTTGATGTGGGATATTTCCATAGCATAATAGCAACAACATCTTTTTTAATTGGCATACTGTATGATGCGCTTGAATATAAATTAAATTTATCTGGGTTAAACTGTTTTATTTCCCCTGATTCTAGGTTAACATACAATAAACTCTCATACCATCTTCTATATCCAGCTCTATTATTTTTTATTATAACTTGGAGATTATTTACCCCGTCAAATCCAGCAACAGAATAATCTCTTAGCTTTGGGAGTTTACAGAGAAAATTTACTTTCCCAGTTTGAGGAAATATTGCAACAACTCCAGTCTTGAATAATTTCATAAGACAATAATTGTCTTTTTTGTTGGCTGCGCCAAATGCTATAGAATTAGCAAATAAAAAACAGAAAACTAATATTGCACAAAAATGTTTATTCATGAATTATACCTTTTTATTGTGGATAATTTGTTGCATCAACAACAGCCCAATAATTTTTTGAATTATCATCAAACGTGCCCCAAGCACCACCAGCTACAGGATAACAGAATTTAATATATTTTGGTGTCTGGTCAGGATTCACCCCAACCTGTACACTTGCGCATCCATAATCAAGGCCATTATAAGCAACAACATAAGATTGTTTTAATTGTTGAGCAGAAAGCATCGCTAAGCCTGTATTCCAATTTCTGATTTGTGAAATATAACTAGATACTTGGTTAAACTTATCCCCTAATACTCCAATTCCAGCATTAATATTTGTATGCCAGTTCCACATTATTTTAGTTTCGTCTTCAGGGTAACTATAAGCCTTTGAAGAATTATCTGGTGGTTCTCCATATTGAAAATCGACTTGTGCAATTCCCCAACCATGTGGGTAGCCCCAATTGGGTTCATTCGTAAAGGATGCTCCAGTATTAAACTGCTTATAGTTACTCTCGTGATACAACATTTTCTTATAATATTCCCGCATATCAACAGATACTCCAGAGCATGTTCCTGTCAATGGCGTTTGCCGCGCATTGACAAAAGTATTAATTGCTGAACTTGACGGATTTGTTCCAAGAATGTTAAATGATACTGTATTAGTTGGAGCATTAGATACATTCGTTGCTTTATAGGTAAATGTAATGCCCCCGTTGGTTCCATCAACAGTCCTAGTGGTGCCACCGTTATATGCGACTCCAGATATATAATTATAATTTGCATTTACAGCATTAGTGAACTTTAGGCTTCTAGTTTTTTCATAACCTTTTATATAGTATGTATAGTCTACACCTTCTATTGTTATGTTCTTTTCAACAACATATCTCATTTTGCTGGAAAGTTGAAAAATTCCTGTCCAATTAATTCGAACAATAGGCATATTAGGTTCAGTTGTCGCATCTCCTGGAGATGTTCTTAATGTACTATTGGCAACCAATGCTACATAGTCATTATCCGTGTATTCTTTTTTCAGTAGTTGCAGTCCAACTACTGTAATTTTTGCATCATCATTGTCAGATGAATTAGGTTTAGTTGCAGTTAGTGTATATGCTCCAACAGGAGGAGCCCATGACTGATTATTGCCAACAGTTAATGGTGAGACAGGCGTTGTTATAGGAGAATATCCTGTCCATGTTGGACTGGCAGTCCATGTGGCGGGAGTATTTGTTATTCCTACTTGAGAAGAGAAACTGGCAGTTTGACTTGGAAGAATAAATTCTTCATTTGGAGTTACGGAGAATTCTCCATCAAAGTATCCTGTAACGTGATAATCTATCGGACCGCTACCACCACCAGAAGGTGGAATCATATCGCCATAAAGTTCAACTGCAAATTGTTGTGTTTGTCCTTCAACTTGACCGGTGCTTGCGCTGTCGTCTCCTTCAACGTCTCCAGGTTGTGTCCATCCAGTACCTGATGCCCGGGCAGTTTTAAATGTCCACTCACCCTCTCCGTTGGCTGTTAGCGTATATGGAGCTGTACTAGTAAATGTTGCCCCTTTTTTGTCTCCCCCTTTAACAGATCGACTTTGTGTTTCTGCTGCTTCTAAATGGCAACATGCAATCGTTGCAGCCAGCGTGAAAGCACATTTGATGAATTGTTTGACTCTCATTTTACTATCTCCCTTTGTTTAAAGTTACTGTTTTTCTTATCATTGATACATTATTTTGTTTTTCTTTGTAAAGCCTCATCTACCAGCTTGATAAAACGTGCATTTGCATTTATCTTTTTTAATTTTTGCAACCTTTGCCGCGCGAGATTAGGTTTATTCCATACCGCATAGTGATAGGCAAGATAAAAAAGAATTTCTTCATAATGGCGTTCTTTCTGGTATTTATTTACATATTTTTTTAAATATTTTTCCGATATAGGAGCAGTACCCGATCCTTTAGTTAGATATAAGGCATACATAGCAAGCGCATGAGCATTTAAAGAACCTTTGCCCGTCATATTGAGAGCTTTCCCATAATATGCATCAGCTATTTTTAGAGCTTCGTTTTTATTATGTGGGCGCATAATCATTTCCGCATAATTCCCAATACCTATATAGGCCAAGACTTTTGCTTCATTAGAAGATTTCGAGTCATTAACTATACTTTCAAATATAGTTTTAGCTCCTTCAAAACGCTCAATAGTATAGAGCATTTCAGCGTAACCTATTTTTAAGCGGTCAATTCCTTTTACGTTTTTCTTTTCCTCATTAGAAAAAGTCATTGCTTTTCTTGTACAGGCATTGCGAAGGCGCATTATTGCATTGGGAAATTTTCGCGCATCAAGTAGCGCAAGCTGATTATCCAAAGATTTCACCTGTACCCAATATTGCTTTGCTACATCATATTTCCCATTTAAAAAAGCTAAGAACCCTAAAGCAAAAATACAATTTTTCTCTTTATCTGAAACATACCACGGAGGAGAACTGGCGGTGTTGTATAGTTTTAACGGGTCCTCGTCGTGGTAGACCGTGCGTTTCCATTTATTGAGACTTGATGGCTTTTGCGTTGCTTTGGTTTGGTTTTTAAGATCGTTAGATATTGGTGCGTAAAGGCTCATCGCGTTGCGTTTTTCTCTGGCTTGCTTGAACCAGGTTAAGGCTTGGGAATAATACTTTTCGGCGTCTTTAGCATCCCATTCTTTTTCTAGAGCTATTTTACCCATCATCATCATGGCTTCGCCCCGGTATAGACCTTCAGGATTTGATTTGACAAACTTCTTAAGCTGGTCTTTGGCTTCTTTTATTGCTTTTTTCGGGTTTTGAGTCGGGTTCTTTAATAATAACTGTGCTTTCAGATAACCAGCCGCCGCTGCGAATTGGCTTTCTGGGTCACTTTCTTCTATTTCTTCACATAGCTTTATTGCCTCGTTGAAATAACGGGGAGCCTTTGAACGCTTTACGATTCTTTGCAGACGACGGAGTTTCACATAGGACGCGTAAGTCGCTCCAAACTTTTTGCTCAATTGTACTTCTTCTATTTCCAGAGCTAAATGATCGGTCTGGTCCCGTAAGGTACGCCAGGTGCTTTCCGTGTCTAAAGCTTTACTGCCCTGACCAATAGCACCGCCGCTGGAAGCAGACTCGTTTATATGTTTAGCAAGAATCTTGTTAACATTCTTTAAATAGGCATTAGCGCGTTCAGTTTCGTTGAGGTCAAGCAGGATTTCAGCATATTTCATGCAGCTGAACGCACGTTCGTAATCACGTTTACGTCTTTCCGCCCAGTTCAATAACATTAGCGCACCGGGTAAATCTTTTTTGAGAGCTTTGATGTGAGCATTTTCGAGCAGACAGCGTAAATATGGAATAGCTACTTTTGCAGGCAGGCGGTCAAATCCTGACGGAGACGAAAATTTACTCAAAACCTTTTCAGCTTTTTTCAAATCTCCTTCACGCCTATAATACGCCGCCAGTTGTGCCGTAGCGGTACAAGCAACAGCCCTGTCTTTATCTTTAGCAAGTTTAGTAAGTGTCTTCAGGTTAATTCCAGAATCATCCCCAGCAAGCAAAGCAGAATTCAAAGAAAGAAAACAAACCACCCCTACAATCATCAACAAATATTTAATAAACATCACTTTCCCCGAATAAAAATATAATAATTTCATATCGTTAATTAAAAATGCGAGTACAATTTTATTTTTAGTTTATGAAGCACTGTGTGTGCTTATCCTCTACGATATATCATAATAAGTCTGGTACAATAATCAAAGTTTTAGATAAATGCAAGTTATAAAAGCAAAATTAATAAATAAAATATTTTTTGGCATTACAAATACTTGCAGAACTCGCTTTTTAGTTTATAGTGTAAAAGGGATTTGAGAGACAATTATTGCACATGCAGGGATATAGTGAAAAAGAAAAAAAGATTTCCAATAGAGATAGTCATAGCACTATCAATAAATGCAGTGGTAATATTATTACTGCTACGGGTTTCTTTTGCCCCGCCACCACCGCCACCAGTAAACGTTGAGGTGGATATAAGCAATTTCAAGCTTCCGAAACCTGAAATTATTCCTCAACTGAAACAGGAACCGAAAAAAACTCAAAACAAAAAAATAAGCGCGGCGGAAGCCAGCGCAACTAAAGCGGCGAACGATAAAGCCTTAGTTGACGCGGCTATGAATGATGTTGTACCGCAGGACATCAGCGAAGCAATTAGTAATGACCAGAGTGTTTCACAGAAAAACGAAGAAGTAAAAAGCATTATGCGTGATATGAAGCTCTGGAATAATCTAAAATCTTTTAAGTCAAAAAGCGGCAACAGTTCCTTGCCGCCCGGTCTGCAAACCGGAGCATCTTTCAAAGCTAGAGGCAATCTTTCCTCCAGAAAACGCCTGTTGCGCCGTTACGGTGGCGGTAAAAAATCCGAGGACGCAGTCGCTAAAGCCTTGAAGTATTTAGCTGAACAGCAAAACCCGGACGGTAGTTGGGGAGGAGCGCAGAGTTTTAAGACAGGAGATGCCGCTGCATTGAGTTCATTAAGCTTATTGGCATTTCTGGCACACGGTGAAAATTTCACATCTAAAAAATACGGGAAAAACGTCACTAAGGGAGCTGATTTTCTTTGCAAACTCGCCGATATGCCGGATATAGTGTTTGCCGGGAAAGGCTTTGGACACGCGATTTTAACTTACGCTTTAGCAGAAGCTTATGCTTTGAGTGGAAGTTTAACATTAAGAAGAAAACTGGAAAATCGTTTAAAGGCAATGATCGAACGCCAAAATAAATTTGGAAGTTTTAATCTTAATTACGATAACTCTCCCTGTCCAGTCCCTGCTTCAGAAGAAGAAGCCGTCAAAGTTCAAACAATGGTCGGTGAACCGCTTTGTGATTTATCGCTTTTGGGTTGGCATATCCAGGCAATGACCGCGGCAAAAAATGCCGGAGTGAAAGTTAAAGGCCTGGACAAAGCTTTGCAGCTATCGCTTGAGTCTTTAGTAAAGATTCATCAAGCGGACAAAGGGGGCTTCAGCCAAGGTATAAATATGAAGCGTTTTACTTTTGACCCCAATTTGAACGCAGTAGGTCTATTAGGTACGCAATTACTCAGCGCGGGAAGCAGTTCCCCTGCACGCCGTGCTCGGAAAATATTAAAAGGTGACAAGCATCTACCGAATTGGAGACGCGGCAAAAGCTTTCCGCTTTACCGCTGGTATTACCAGACACAAGCATTGTTTCAGGTAGAGAAAGGACGAGGCAAGATATGGAAAAGATGGAATGAAAATTTAAAAAAAGAACTTTTCAAGCAACAGAGTATTGACGGCAGTTGGAGTGTACCCGGCGGCGATAAAAGTTTTCAACTCAAAGACAAAGAAGATTTAAAGCTTTACAGCACCAGTTTGTGTGCCTTGATGTTGCAAGTGTATTATCGTTATCTGCCAAGCTACAGCATCGCGGAAAGTGCTGGTTTCAGGAACATCACTGCCGATGATCTGGATTTGGGCAAAATGGGTTTAATCACCATGCTCCCTGGTGGAGCCGATCCTTTAGCGAGTATAATCCTCGGCATGGGACCAACCGATATGAAGCCAATAGAATTTGGTATTTTCAACGGAACCCCTGCTTCTTCCAAATCTGAACATGTAAAAAACGAATTCAAAATTTACAGTAGCTTTTCAACCACTGTCCCTGTACGTAATGTTGAAGAGTGGCCGCAGATACTTCAGCCAAACCAGCGTATAACTTTATTTATAGATGAACTAGTACCTGAAAACTTCAAAGGGCATTTGCGCTTGCAACTGGCGTTGATGGGAACCAAAGAAGCCGCTTCCGCGTCAGAAATGAGCATGGAAGCAGTAATTAACGGCAAGCGGCTTTATAACAGTAAATTATTGCAGAATAAAAATTTAGTTGAGTTATTAATTCCAGCGGGACACTTACAGACTTTCGGCAACATCTTGCAAATCCGCAATAACGGCACCGCAGCCTTGGCGTTTGATGCGGCGAAGCTGTCCGCAATTTCAAAAGTTGGAAAGCCGGTTTATCTGGCGGCGGAGAATTTCGACAAAATACCTGAATATATAAGAGATTTGTTTACAGTTGGAGTATTTACCGCCACAGCCCAAACTACTCTAAAAGAGATTGCCAAACAACTTAATCTAATCAGGGCATCCAAAGCCAAAACAATGTTGAGAACTCAAAAAATATCACCAGAGAACTTTGAAAAAATAGTCGATAAGTTTGTCGATAAAGTCAACTTCTGGGAGCTGGAAAATGCCGAACAGGCAGAAATTGTGCGCAAGATAAAACCCAAAGCACGAGTAGTTTTACAGCAGAAAGGTTCCGAGAAAGATGCGATAAGCTTTGAGCTTTTATCACACATCGAGAACCGACAGGCTTTGCTAAGCTTATCAACACTCGGAGAATATTCTCCAAACGGAGAATATTGGGGACTATGGACTTCGCATGGGTCCGAGGATATGGGTCATAATTTTCAAAAGCACTATTTACGTCAAACCGGCTACCAGATTGTTGACTGGGTCGCTTCAGGGGGTAGCGCAGTAACCTTAAGTAACATTGCTGGTGGTGGTAGGTTTTATGATTCCATTTTTAAAACTGAACTGCCCGCGCTTTGTGCGCTTCGGCAGGTCTCAAAACTTTTTGAAGGCAAGCCAAGGAAATTGCCAGCGAGCATCTATCCTAAATATGGAGAAAAACCGCTTTTCGCGGTAAATATTTCAGCGGTTTACAACTCGCCCGGAGTTGCGACCATAGTAGTAGCTAAACGTTTCCTCGTCTCGGAAGAAACAGAAATCCAAGTGCTCGTTCCGTGGAGCGGAGCAACAGAAGTCCGCATTGAAAATGGATTCATTCCTGAAAACCATCCTTTCGCTGGAATAGGAACTCCATTAAAGATTTCAAATAAAACGCTGCAAATTAAAGATAACACTTTCAAATATTCAGGAGTCATGTCGGAAATGACAGTATTCCGTCTAGTCCGTAAGGGAAGTAAAGAAGTCAAGAAAGCTCTAAAAACTGTTAATTACCATCCGCCAAAACCGGAGTTTGATCTTCACGCCGCCAAAACGCGAAGTCCTGAACTCGATACTAAATTAAGGCGTGTAGCGTACCGACAAGCAAATAGCTTTATCGCCTCATTCGGTCCTAATGTCAGCTTTAGTCGAATGCCTGCAACATTCAAAAAAGGTAAGTTTAAACCTACAGAATCTCAAAGCGTTGAAATAATGTTTTCATTGAGAAAGAATAAAAAACGCAATGACAGTGTTTATCTTCAATTAGGCAAGGGAGAATCTAAAGCGGAATTCATGAGTTTTACTGTTTATGCCAGAATCAGTTCAAAACGAAGAAGTTCTACTTATCACAGTATTCCTTTACGTTTCGCGTTTGCGGGAAAGTGCTTCAAAACCTATGTACCCGTGAATAAATGGCGTCGGATAATACTCAAATTTGACGAAAAGTTCCCCGCTCCAAACTGGAAGTCGTTACGTTTGCTTGAGCCTGGGAGGATTGCAAACAAAAAGATAAGCGCCGTTTCCTATGAGCTAAACGATATAGCTGTTTACACCAAAACCCCAAAGCCGAAAGTGAAAAAGGCAGTCAGCAAATCCAAAAAATCTAAATCAAAAGTAAAACCTAAAAGAAAATCAAAGAAAAAGAAATCTAAAAAGAAGAAAAAGAAATGAAAAAGATTATCTACATTTTTATAATACTGAATTGCTTGTCAGCGACTTTAGCCCAGGATTCGCTAGACATATTTGATGAATCTAAAAAGCTTGAAGACCGGATAAAAGTTTTAGAAAAAATGTCCAAGGGTTATGAACGCGATCAAAATTATTTTAAGTTAGCTCAGTTATGCTTTCAAAAAGGCAGATACGAGTTTGCGGAAAAACTGCTTAACGAATTTATTTCCATAGCAGAGGATAGCAAGGAAAACAGCAAGCACCGCCTGAAAGCTGTTGCCATGCTCGAATACCTCATGCGTTATGGTCCAAAAAGTATTAAAAAGACTTTGAAAGAAGCACAGGAACTACAAAGCAGTAAACAGTCTCTCAAGAAAATATTAAAGTCGTGCCTGGTGCTAATCGGAAGAGCGCGGGACTGGAAAAGACGCTCTGTATCACAGTGGAATGAACTAGCGGATGCAGTTTTAAAGGTTCTCAACAAAATCAATGATAATGGTAAAAGTATTACAGCATCCCGGATTACTTTACTGAAAGTTAAAGTTTATGAATTGCAAGGCAATAACCAGCAAGCCGTTGAAATACTAAGGGGATGTATCAAGCATTATTATCCCAAACTATTAGGGAGATTATATCGTTTCCCGCGTCGCGATATGGCTTCGCGAAGACTGCTCGTCGCTCTTGGTAAGCAATACACCGCACAAGCCAACCGTGCCAGACAAAAAAGAGAAAAGAAACAACTTTACAGCAAAGCGGCAAGATGTTTTATAAAAGCCGTAAAAGGTCTGAAATCTAATCATCTTGAAGTTGCAAACGCAAGAGACAATGTATTACAATGCCAGGAAGCACTTAAGCTTTTAGGTTACAAGCTGCGTTTACCTAAAAGCCTGCGGGCAACAGCAAAAGATTCCGCATATTTACTGGAACAAATGGTCAGGCAGAAACGCTATAAAGCAGCCATGAAAGCAATTGAAATTCAGCTCAAAAAGAACAAGAAAAAGCCTAAAGTCAATCTTTTGCGTCTTTACGCTAACACTCTGGGCGGAAATAAAATGTATCCAAAAGCTCTTGAAGTCTATCAGCAAGCCGCAAAGCTTAAACCCGACGATAAACTTTTGCGTCAGGATATTCTAGCAAATGCAAAAGTTTTTCATAAAGTCGGAGCGGATAATGAGGCAAGAGAATTATTTGCCTTGTTTATCCAAATCGCCCCGGATCATCCAGATACAGAACAAGCTTTGTTTCAGTGTGCTAATCTTTCCATGCATCAAAAGAAATATAGTTATGCAACTAAGTATTTCATAAAATGTGCGGATAAAACGGCTAAAATTCCTTTAAAAGCTAAAGCATTATTTAATGCGGCGCAAAGCGAATATCAGCTTAAAAAATACAATTCTGTTCTAAGCATAATTTCAAGTGCAAAAGATTTTGAAAATTACTTATCACCAACATTAGTTCGAGATTTCACTTTACTTAAAGCGCAAGCATTATTGAAGCTGGCACAAATACATACAGCTCCTCAAAATATCAAATTCAGCAAACAGGCTTTAGCTGAGTTTCAGAAACTACTCAAACTTGACAACATGCCGCCGGAAATAAAGGAAAGAGTTATCCTCATGGCAAGTTTCTCCGCGATTACCGCAAAAAAAGCTAACACCGCAATAAGTCTATTAGAAAAATATCTTCTTAAGCATATAAAAGAAACAAGCGCATTACAAATAGCAGATCGTTTATTAGAACTTTATTTTAAACACAAAAAATATAACTCTATCCAAAAATTATCTGAAAATATAACAGCAGATTATCCTTTTCTAGTCAAAAGGCGTGAATTCGTGCTGAATATTGGGAAGGTATTTGTGAAAAAATCACTACCGGGAAAAGTATTAAAACTTTATGCTAATTTCATACAAGCCAATAAATTTAATGAAAGCTTTTTATTACAAATTTCAAAAGTCCTGTTACAGAAAGAGTTTGACAAAAATCGTTCACAAGCTGATAAATTATTGATACCTAAATTGTGCAATCCTTTTAAAAAATCTCAAATTCATCCCCCCAAAAGCGTAAACTCATAAGATTTCTATATTCTTAGCATTGAGTTAATAAATTTTTTCATTAACGAATCAAAAAAATCTTATTTCCGAGTGAAAATTCACGAAAAACCATTTTTTTGATAGTATTCTACTGTCATCTGGCGTAACAGATTTCTCCTCAAATATAAAATTTTTAATGAGCGAAAGGCTATCCAGCTTTCATTAATCCTCCTGTTTTTATCCAATCATTCCATTCATTTTGATGAAAATGATTTATTGGAGTAATAAGCGTAAATTGTCTACTTCCGGTCAGAAGCTTGCC
>Ga0307987_1000943_pt1 | contig 16581 bp, 13 predicted proteins | sample EllFjometagen181_FD_203157 | JGI IMG/M metagenome (GOLD analysis project Ga0307987, IMG submission 203157) | Marine microbial communities from Ellis Fjord, Antarctic Ocean - #181 | ecosystem: Environmental > Aquatic > Marine > Unclassified | place: Southern Ocean | collected 2014-10-08
ACGGTGCTGCTGCGCCGGGCATCGGGCGCCGGCTACTACGCCCAGGCGGGCCTGCCCTTCGATCCCATCGTGCAGCTGTCCACCCCCATGACCCGGCTGGCGGTCATGGAGGGCCGAACCCTGGCCATCGCCACCTACAACAAGGCCCTGGACGACGACTTCGAGATCATCACCCGCAACCCTGAAGAGCGGGCGGTGCTAGAAGCAGGCATGGCAGAGACCGCAGGGCGCATCGAGCACGACATGGACCCCTGGGCCGCCGCGGCCCGCATGGACACCGACGAGATCGTGCCGCTGCACGAGCTCCGCACCTGGCTGGAAGCCCTGATCGAGATGAGCTATCAGGCGACCGGCAACCGACGGGTGCGCAACCCGCGCATCTGGACCTTCCACGATATGGAGGCCCTGTGCTCCGGGTCATGGTCAGAGATGACGTGATCTGCGCCACCACGGTGGGGGTCTTCGTACCCACCCTGGTGCCAGGCACGCCGCTTCACCCCGGGCTCACCTTCGGCCGCTTGCTGCGGCTGGGGCGCTGGTTCGACCTGCGCGTGCCCCCCGGGGTCGACGGCTACGCCGACCAGCCGCTGGGCCGCTATTCTCCCGTCGAGTACGGCACCGCGCTGATGAGGGTCAGGCGTCGCCACGGGCGCAAGCGAGCCAAGGTCAAGGCGGCCGTGAAGTCGATCATCCACAGTGGAAGCACGGTCCGGGCCGAGCTCGACGGCACGCTGTACCACCGGCCCGCTCCAGGCGCCTTGCCCTTCGTGGCCGTGGGCACCCGCGTGCACGCCCACGACACCATCGCGCTGGTGGAAGTCATGAAGACCTTCACACGTATCCGGGCCCCCATCTCCGGCGTGCTGGAGCGGTGGCTGGTCCGCGATGGCAGCAATGTGTTCCAGGGAATGCCCCTGGTGGTGATCAAGCCCGACGACGACGAAAGTGCCAGCGGCACCCACGACAGGGCCGGTTGATCGCACCCCGTGTTTCCCCCGGGTCGCGCCGCCGTGCTACGCTCTGCATCGCACCTCGCTCGGGAGGAGAAGCCGTGCGAAAGCTCCTCTGGATCCTCGGTTGCCTGTTTCTGCTCGTACCGCAGGTCTCCCAGGCTGCATGCAAGTCCCCCTACGCCCTGCAGATCCTCGCCCGGGATCTGGGGTTGATGCAGTCCTCACTGCGCAACCTGGACGAACAGGGCTTCCGCGACGCAGGAGGCCGGCTCAAGCTCGGCATGCCCTGCATGGAAGCGCCGGCGCCGGCTGCGGTCTACGCTACGGCCTACCGCCTGCTGGGCGCCCTGTACCACCTCGAAGGTGACGTAGTGCAGAGCGAGGACTGGTTCCACACCGCCCTCGAGCTCGATCCCGGGTTCGTGTGGGATGTGCGTGACTTCGACGTGGGCCACCCCATCCGAACGTCCTTCGAGACCATTGCCCGCAACCTCGAGACCGAGGCTGTGACCCTCGAAGGCAAGAAAATCCGTCTGCCCAAGACCGGGCGCATGATCATCGACGGGCGCCCACTGATGGAACCCGAAGCCACCCTGGGCCGTCCCCACATGGTTCAGCAGATCAGCGGTGACAACAAGATCATCGGCACCTGGGTGATCGAGGGCAACGCCTTCCCCGAGCAGGTCGTGAAGCCTTCCTTCGACGACCCGGAGCCAGGTCCCGCCCTGGTCATCGGCGAAGCGCCCACCAAGGAAAGGAACCGGCGTCGCAAAGACAAGGAAGGCGACGTCATCTCCTCCGAGCCCATCGCCGTCAACAGCGGCCCCATGGACGATGTTGTCATGGTGGAGCGCATTCGCCCCCCCATGAAGACCCCCCTGCTGTTGGTGGGAGGCGCCAGCCTGCTGGGCGCCGGTGGTACCTACGCAGCTTCCTACCTCATGAGCCAGCGCTTCGAAGAAGCCGGCACCAGCGATCAAGCCAACCAGCTGCGCACCACCACCAACGCCCTCGTACTCGCTTCCGGTGGAATCGCCGTGGTGGGCCTGGGCCTTGGCTACTGGGGCGTGCTGCTGGACGGGGGCTACGGGATTGGGATCAACGGGCAGTTCTAGCGTAGACCTGGGTCAACCCGAGGTCTGGACCGGTCGCAGCGGCCGGCGCTACGTCCACGACACCTCCGAGGACAACCGGGCCGGGGGCATGGCCTCGATCCGTCGCGTCATCGCACAGGGCGAGCCTCCCCATGCCGGCGCTCCGGCTGCAGGGACTCTCCTGGCACTCAAGCTCGCCTCCAGCGACGCACTCGCCCTCGAGAGCATGGTTCGGGAAGCCGAGACCTTCGAGCTGCTCCAGGCCGCACGCACCGCACAGCCCTGCCCTCGCCTGGTGGATCTGGTGGACGAAAACGGTCAAGCCACGGGCATCGTGATGGAGTGGTGCCCCACCGACATGGAGCAGTGGTGGGACCGCATCCTGGTGTTGCCCGACGCCCTCGAGCCGCTGTGCGGTGCCCTGGCGGATGTCTGCCGCCGCATCGCCGAGTACCACGCCATCATGGCCTCCAAGGGCGTCAGCGCCGTACACGCCGACATCAAGCCCCGCAACGCCGTCCTGGCCGACGACGGCCGCTGGCTGCTCACAGACTTCGGCGCGGCCAAGAGCCGGCCCATCGAGCAAGAGACCTGGGAAGCCACCCGGCTGATCCTGGGTACCGAGAACTTCATCGCGCCCGAGATGCTCTTCAACGCGCGCAAGCATCACCCACAGGCCATGGACACCTGGTCCGTGGGGGCGACCTTCTTCGCGTTGCTCAAGATGCGACGCCACCGGCTGTTCGGCCACGAGCTCCCCATCGACGGCACCCACAGCATCCAGTTCCGCTGCCAGCGCATGTCCATGGTCACCGATCTGCGCGAACGTGAGCCCGCCCTGTTCGCAGGGAAGGACCTCGATCCATCGGCCTTCGGCTCACCCGAGCAGCTGCCCGAGGACGACCGCCAGGCCGTCTCTCAAGCCTTGCTGGGCGTCTTCGGTGAGCCCGATACCGACCGTGAGCGGAAGCTGGAGCAGGAGATCCTGGCGCTCCTGGACCGCGCCTTGAGCATCGATCCAGCCCGCCGCTTTACGCGTGCCGAAGAGATGTCCGAGGCCTTCGACCACATCGTCCGACGCTACTGGGAGCTCGAGGGCTCCCTCGACGCCGCGATGGCCACCCCCCGCGCGGCCCCCGAGCCAACAGAGAACCCGCCCATGCAGCACGATCCCGACCTGGATGAAGGCCGCCCCACCGTCGTGGCCTCCGACGACGACCTCGCCATCGCCGAGCCACCGCTCCCCGAACCCGTGGCGCCACCGCCCATCGCCGTCGGCCAGACCCAGTTCCCACCCGCCGGCCAGGTGGACGAGCAGACCGTGCTGGCCTCCCCCGAGCTCCAGGCCGAAGGCTTCGGTGCGCCCGAAGGCGAACCCAGCCCACCCCCGGTGGTCGCCACCACCCTGGGCCCGCCCCCTGGCGCAGCGCCTCCGGTCGCCGCAGCTCCGGTCGCCCCAGCCCCGGTCGTCGCGCCTCCCACCGACACCCTCGTGCCCCCCGCCGACTTCGCGCCGCCGCCGGTCTACGAGCCCCCGCCCGTAGGCCCGCCTTCCAGCCCTGCGCCCACCGACGACCGCGTCGTCCAACTCCTGGAAGGCATCCACACCCAGCTCGGCAACCCGTCGCCCCCGGCCGCGCCGGGCAAGGTGCGGCTACCTTTCTGGTTGGTCCTGGCCATCGGCCTATTGATCTTCTGCCAAGCGCTGCAGTTCGGGCTGCTGGTGGCCATCTTCTTCGGCGCCATGGGCATGTCGGTCGGCGACATCGGTCTCCCGGGCTCGCCCGACATCGTCTCGGACGATCTTGGAGAGTCCCCTTTTGAGTTGACCGCTCCGATCGAGGACGAGCTCGCTGCAGCGAGCGACGATCCCGACCGGAGCGGTGAAGACGAAGACGTGGCCGATGCCGCAGGCGACGACGAAGACGACGCCTCGGGCGACGACGAAGACGACGCCCTGCTGGACGCCGAGCCCCTAGAAGACATCGAAGAGCCGGAGCTTGTCGTGGCCGACGCCGAGGAACCCGAGCTCCCGCAGCCCGTCGAAGAACCCGCGCCGTCCCCACCCACCCGCGTCACCGCCGTGGCGGACGTGTACGATCGCAACGCTCCCAGCCCTGCCCCAGCACCCAAGCCCGCCTCGAACTCCAGCGCAAGGCCCGCGAGCGCGGCCAGGCCGGCCAGCACCCGCTCGACCTCTACCTCGCGCAGCAGCTCGGACCCTCGCAGCAGTCAGCCCGCCACCAGCACGCCGGACCCCACCGAGGCAGCCACGGACAGCGCCAGCATCGAGGTGCTCGGCGCCACCAGCTACGCCGTGGGCCCCGAGGGCCGCCGGCCCTGTGGAGATCTGGCACCCGGCACCTACGAGATCTTCGCCCAGCCCAACGACGCCGGCGAGTACATCTCCCTGGGCGTCCACATGTTGATGTCTGGCCAGAAGATGCAGTTCCGCTGCGGCTTCGGCGCCTGCCGGCAGATTCAGTAGCGCACGGGCGTGCAGAACTAGTAGCGCTGCCAGGTCAGCTCGCGCTCGCCCATGGCCTGCGCGGCCCAGCGGGCCACCACGAACAGCAAGTCGGCGAGGCGGTTGAGGTAGCGCAGCAGGGGCGCATCCACGCGGGTGGACTCGAGGGGATCCGAGGGTGATTCCGTGGCCAGGCGAACCGCCTGGCGCTCCACGCGGCGGCACACCGTGCGCGCCTGATGCAGGAACGCGCTCACCACGCCTCCCCCAGCCAGGATGAAGTCCTCGAGGGGAGAGAGCTCAGCGTTGAACCGATCCACCAGGGCCTCGAGGCGCTCGACGTCGGCCTGGGAAATGTGGGGCATGCCCTCCCAGTGATCGCCGGGTAGCGTCGCCAGCTCACCCGCCAGGACGAACAGGTCGTGCTGCACCCGCTCGAGCACCTCGGCGAGCTCCGCCAGCGGCGGAGAACCCTTGGACGCGTTGACGGAGAAGGTTCGCGCCAGGCCGATGACGGCGCTGAGCTCGTCGACCGTTCCGTAGGTCTCGACACGGGGGTGGGCCTTGGACAGTTCCTGGCCGCCCACGAGTCGCGTGGTTCCGCCATCGCCGGTACGGGTGTAGACCTTGGTGATGCGCACGGGACCCTCCTGGCTGGGTCGGGACATGTATTGTCAGCCGCCCACGGGCGCACCTCGGCTGCAGGGGCGCGGACTCGGCAGTGCCGATCATGGCGCTGTCACTCTTGTGCGCATTGTGGAGGCCATCGCAATGGGCCCGCGATAGGTGGCCCCCGCTCCCAGACCGGAGAATTATCTTGAGCCTGCGCCCCGCCCGCATCGCTGTCCCCGGCCTCCGCAACGCGGATCCCACCAGCCTCCTGGTCATGATCCAGGATCTACAAAACCGCAGCATCGCCCACCTCGAAGGCGGCACCCTGGCCGACCTGTTCTCGCTCGCAGAGCTGGGCGACAGCCTGCCCCGCCACCTGCAGCGCGATCTCGAACGCATCGCCCGCAGCAATGAGCGGGAGATCAACGACCTTCCCGATGGGGCCTTGCTCCACGAACAGGTCGAGCTGCTGATGGCGGTCCCGCCGGCGTTTGTTTGCACCAGGCTTCGCGAAGCCGTGTTCAACCTGCGCAACGGTCGCCAGCTCGAGCCCGCCAGTCTCGAGCTGCTCGAGAAGGCCGAGCAGGTCTGGGCAGAGGTCGAGCCCGTGGCGCCGCAGCCCGGCAAGGCCGACGCCTCCCCGGTCGAGCGCCCGGCGGTGCCCAAGCGCTTCCAGATGCCCGACGACGAGGCCCCCACGCGGCGCAAGAAGGCCACGACCACCGCGGCCCGCCCCAAGGCCAGGGCCACACCGGCGGCCAAGGTCGATTCCGCACGCAGCACCTGGATTCAGCAGCATGTGGTGGAACGCCTGGAAGCACGCAGAGAAGGCGGCCTCAAGGAGTCCGTGCTGCTGGCCGCGGCCTGCCACAACAGCCCCTACGGCGACATGCAGCGCGCCGAGGTCCTTGCCGAGCTGCGGGAACTCAAGCGCGGCGGCGCCGTCAGGTTCTCAGCCGGCCGTTGGTACCGCGTGCAGCGGCTGGGCTGGTAGCCCGAAGCTACGAGTCGGAGTCCCTCGAACCGACCACGGGGTGGTGCTCGAGGAAGAAGTCGTAGTAGCCGCCAACCCGCTTGACATAGCGCTGGGTCTCGGCGAACGCAGGCACGCCATCCGCCGCCCGCACCGCAGCGGGACCTGCATTGTAGGCGGCCAGGGCCAGGCGGACATCGCCGAAGCGGCGGAGCTGCTGAGCCAGGTAGCGCGCGCCGCCGTCGATGGACTGGGCGGGATCGAAGGGGTCGGAGACGTCGAGATCGCCCGCGGTGCCTGGCATCAGCTGCATGAGCCCCTGGGCGCCGGCGTGGGAGACGGCCTTGGGGTTCATGGCGGACTCGGCGAGGCACACCGCCTTGACCAGCGCCGCTGAGACGCCGTAGCGCTGCGCAGATCCGAGGATCAGGGCATCGTAGCGATCCATAGACGCCCGATAGCCCTTGGGGGCGGCGGCGGGGGCCTGGGGCCGCGTGATGGGGGTGTGAGCGCGGAACCCGGGTACCGCCGTGGGCGAGTCGGTGATGGTGATGACACCGTTGCTGTCGGCCCCGAGGAAGATCTCCCCCGCGCGAGCGGGCCCTGCGGCCACACCGATGGCGGCCAACAGAGGGAGCAGGGCTGGGATGGTCCGGAGCTTCATCGGGGCCCTCCTAAAGCCATGGGCCCCACGCCGTCAAACCGAGGGGCTGCCCGCAGGGCCTTGCAGCTCACCCCAAGGTGATGATGAGCTTGTAGATCCAGCCCACGACCAGCCCCCCCATGAGGCCCGCGGCGATCCAGCCTTCCTTGAGCCCGAGCCAATCCCAGAAGCGCCGCCAGCGCCCGCTGGGGCGGATGAGCTCGGCCAGGCTGACCAGGGCGGTGGCCAGGGTGAGGGCAAAGAGCGCAAGCCCGTAGGGCTGACAGAGCAGGGCGTCGATGATGCGCCCATGGGCGGCCAGGGAGAAGGTGGTGGTCATGCCGCACATGGGGCACGGCCAGCCGGTGATCTGCAGTAAGGTGCAGCCCCCCAAGCCGAGCTGACGGTGTGTACCCACCCCTGCAGCCGCGGGCTCGAGCCACACCGCAATCGCCAGCACCGTGCCACTGGGCAACAGCAGCGTCAAGCTGACGAGGCGGTCCAGTAGTCTTCGCGTTCGGGGCGGAGGGGGGGCAGGAGCGGTCATTGAGACTTAGGCGTCGCCCGGGATCTCCCGATCATCGACAACCATGTCTTCGTCATCGGCATCATCAGCGCCCTCGGATGCGGCGCCAGGCAGCGTGACCTCGAGGATGGCCGACGCTGCAGCCAGCTCGCGATCGACACTGCCCAGCTCGCCTACGACCTGCTTGCGGAAGCGCGCGTACTCGCTGGCCACGTTGAGAGCGGCGAGCAGCACCACGGTCTCACCGTCCACACCGGGGGTGCGCGAGGCGATCTCGGCGATGCGGCTGTCGAGCCAGCGGGCGTTCTTGATGACCTCTTCTTCGGGCTCGTCGCTGCGGACGGTGTAGTGTCGGCCGCGCAGCGTGATGGTGACGGGCATGGCAGCTCCAGGTGTTCGAGGTCCGGCAAGGCGTCACATAACCCGGAAGGAAGCCCCGAGGCGCGCAGGGCACCCCGAAGCAGCGGGATGCGCAGACAACAGCGAACTCAGGAACTGAGCAGCGCCTGAGCGAAGTCCTTGGGGTCGAAGGGGCGCAGATCGTCCACCTGTTCACCGATGCCCACAAACTTGACGGGCACGCCGGTCGCGGCCCGGACCGCGACCACGACACCACCCTTGGCGGTGCCATCGAGCTTGGTGAGCACGATGCCGGTGACGCCCACGACCTCGCCGAAGACCTTGGCTTGGGACAGAGCGTTCTGGCCGATGGTTGCGTCCAACACCAGCAGCACCTCGTGGGGGGCGCCCGGCACGGCCTTGCCCAGAACACGGGTGACCTTGCCGAGCTGATCCATCAGGGGCTTGCGGCTCTGCAGGCGGCCGGCAGTGTCACAGATGACCACGTCGTGGCCCCGCGCCTTGGCAGCGTCGAGGCTGTCGTAGAGCACCGCCGCGGGATCGGCGCCCTCGGAGTGGGCGACGATGTCGGCGCCTGCGCGCTCGGCCCAGACCTTGAGCTGCTCGATGGCACCAGCCCGGAAGGTGTCGCCCGCACCCAGCAGGACGCTGTGGCCTGCCGCGGTGTAGCGGGCGGCGAGCTTGCCGATGGTGGTGGTCTTTCCGCCACCGTTGACCCCCACAACCAGGATGACCAAGGGGCCATCGCTGGGCACGGGGGGAAGATCGAGGCGCTCGTCGCTGAGCATGCCCTCGATGTGCTGCTGCAACAGACCGCTCAGCTCGCTGGGCTCGGTGATGCCGTCGCGCTTGACGTCCGCGCGTAGCTGAGCCACCAGCTTGCCCGCCGCCCCCACGCCAACGTCGGCGAGGATGAGCGCATCCTCGAGCTCTTCGAAGAGCGCATCGTCGATGGCGCTGCGGGAGAACACGGACTGCAGTCGCCCACCCAAAGCCTCGCGGGTGCGGGCCAGGCCCAAGGCCAGGCGCTGGAAGATGGAGGGCGCAGCTGGCTCGGGCTCTGGATCAGGCTCGGGCGCCAGCTCGACGGTCTCGAGGTCGCTGGGCCGCGGGCGGTCCTCGGTGGGCGCCGCATCTTGGACCACCGTCTGGGTGATCTCCTCATCGTCCACCGCGGGCTTGCGGCGCCCCAGCAGCCAGCCTGCAAGCACGCTGACGAGCACCGCGAGGCCGACACCGATGGGGATGAGGGGCTGCTCTACCAGGGTCGAGATGAGCTGGTCCATGAGGCCTCCCGAGAGGGGGAGCCACACTAACTCGCCAGAGGCCGACCGTGGGCGACCTCTGACGTCGCAGATCGTACCGGCGACGCCAAGGCGCCGCGGCACATCAGCGACCGGCGACCGCGGCAGCCGCAGGCGTCGATGCCAGCTAGTGCACCCGCACGGTGACCAGCTTGGAGATGCCCGCTGCCTGCATGGTCACGCCGTACAGCGTGTCCGCGCACTCGATGGTCTTCTTGTTGTGGGTGATGACGACGAACTGGGACTCTCGCGCCATGTCCCGCAGCAGATCGTTGAAGCGCGCGCCGTTGCCTTCGTCCAAGGGGGCGTCGACTTCATCGAGGATGCAGAAGGGCGAGGGTCGCACCCGGAACAGGGCGAAGACCACAGCGATGGCCACCAGCGCCTTCTCGCCACCGGACAGCAGGTTGAGGTTGCGCAGGCGCTTGCCGGGGGGCTGGGCCAAGATGTCCACGCCGGTCTCGAGCAGGTCTTCCTCGTCGGTGAGCACCAAGCTGGCCGTGCCGCCGCTGGAGAGGCGCTGGTAGAGCTCGTTGAAGTGCGTGTTGACAAGATCGAAGGCCACACGGAAGCGCTCGCGACAGGTGCGGTTGATGCGAGCCAGGGCACTGCGGATTTCGGCCACGGAGGCCTCGAGATCCTGGCGCTGGCCCATGAGCTCCTCGTGCCGGGTCTGCAGCTCGAGGTACTCGTCCACGGCGGTGAGGTTCACGTCGCCCAGCTTCTCCAGCCGCTTGCGGGTGCGCTCCACCCGATCGCTCCATTCCTGGATGAATGTGGCGTCCTCGAGGTGCCGGGGCTGGATGACCAGCACGTCCACGGTGGGCAAACGCGACAGCTCGAGGGGAAGGCGCGCTTCGTCCTCGAGGCCGTGGTCGATGACCAGCTGCCCGTTCTTGTCGAGCCGATCCAGCTGCCCGGGCAAAGACATGCCAAGGTCTTCCTGGGCCTGCTTCTTGAGGACCTCGAGCCGGGTTCGGGTGTCCTGCAGTTCCAGCTCGAGCTTCTGCAGCTCGGCCGCTGCGGCTTCGCGGGCCTCGCGGGCCTGTGCCTGCTGGTCCTCGCAGCGGGTGACCCGGCGGCGGGCTTCCACCAGGTTGCGACGCTCGTGGGCCAGCTTGCCGGAGACCTCGTCCTGCTGGGCGGCCACCTTGACGGTGGACTTCTCGGTGTCCTGGACCTGATCCCCCAGCTCCACCTGCCGAGCGGCGATGCGCTGGGATTCGCCCCCGGCGCGTGTCACCACTTCCTTCGCCTGCCGCAAAGCGCGCTCGGCGGCATCTCGAGCCTGCTTCGCGGTCTCCACCCGCCCGGTGACCGCCACTTGCTCTTCCCGGAGACGACCCAGCTCGGCGGCGGCGGCGGCGTGTTCTACGGCCACGTCACGGGCAGTGGTCTCGGCAGACGCCATGGACTCGGCCGCGGTGGCGGCGGCTTGTTCGGAGGCCTGCTGTGCGCGCCGTGCAGCGCCCAGCTCGCCCTCGAGGCTCTCGGCCCGGCCCTGCTGCTGGCCGGCGCGGGCCTCGAGATCGCTGAGCAGGCGCTGCTGACGCTGCTCGGCGTCGGTGCAAGCCTTCAGACGGTGGTTCAGGCCTGTGGCCTCGAGCTCGGCCCGGCGGTGTTCCTGCTCGCGCCCCCCCAGGACCTTGCGCTGTGCGTCCCGATCGGTACGACAGGCGTTCTCGTGCTCGGTCCGCTCCCGACGCTGCGTGCGCGCGGCGTCGAGGACCTCCGCCAGGCTGTCCACCAGGGCTTGGGCCTCACGCAAGGCGCGGCGGCGACCCAGCACGCCGGTGGAGCCGCCCTTGCCGCGTCCCACACGAACCAGGCCCGTAGGCGCTACGAGCACGCCCTGCGGGGTGACCGCTGACCAGCCGCGCTGGGCTTGGACCAGGGCTTGGTCGAGGTCTTCGACCTGGGCGCAGAGCCCCAGCAGGGTGTCCAGAGCCCGCCGGGCGCGCTCGGAGCCGCCCACGAGGGAGGCGAGCCCCTGCTGCGGCAGCGGGGCTTTTGGGTCGACGAGCAAGATCCAAGCCGAGCCACGCTCCGCAGCGGCCACGGCCCGGGCCAGCTGCTCGGGGTCCTCTACCACCACCACGTCGAGACGATCTCCGAGGGCGGCGCCGATGGGCTCGATGAGCGCGTCAGAGACATCCAGTTCCTCGGCGACGGCAAAGGCACCGGGCACCTTCTTCAGCACCCGTCGCGAGGCATCGGTGAGACCCTCGTGGCGCGCGGCGAGGTCTTCGAGGGAGTCCGCTCGGGCCCGCGCCCGGGTGTGCTCGCGCTCAGCGTCGAGGAACGCTCTGTCGGCGACGATCCGTCGCTGCTGGGCCTCGGTCAGCTTGGCATCGACCTGGGCCAGGACATTGCGGGCGTCCTGTTGGGCACGTCCGGTAGTGGCGAGCCGATCCCGGCCTTCGACGCGCTGGGCCTCCGCCTCCACCCGCGCCTTGGTGAGCCGCTGGGCATCGCTGCGCACATTGTCGAGCTCGCGAGCCTGGCCCTGGAGATCTGCCCGAAGTTGCTGGTCCTGCCGCACAAGGCTGTCCCGGTGGACCCGCGCCCGCTCGAAGGCGCTGCGCTGCTCCACGTGATCCCTGCGGCGCTGTTCGCGGTCCTTCCTCAAGGCGTCGAGGCGTTGGGCGATCGCGCTGGTGCAGCCCCCTTGTTCGGCGACCGATTCCCGGGCCTGGGCGACAGCGGCCTGGCTGTCGACCACCCGCTGTTCACAGCGCTTCAGCTCCGCCTCGATCTGCTGGATGCGGCCCTGGGCCTGCTGCAACTCGGCAGCGAGCCGCTGAGCGCGGTCCTGGAGATCCGCACGTTCCCGGTCCTGGTACTGTCGCGCGGACTCGAGCTCCCGTCGGCTGGCTTCGAGCTCCGAGAGGCGGTCGCGAATCCCGCCCACCACATGCTCGACCACCTCGGCCTGCTCCCGGTCCCGCACCAGATCGGCCCCGGACCGCTGCAGCGCCCGCTCGCGCTTGTCGAGATCGAGCTTGGCGGCGCGACCCGCGCGACTCAGGGCCCTCCGGTCCGCCATGAACCCACTGTAGCGTGCGACGGCGAGCAGCAGCGATCCCTGGCGCGCGATGGCCCGCAGCCGGCGAAAGCGTGCGGCCCGGTCCACCTGGCGGCCCACCTGCTCGAGCCGCTGCTCGAGCTCTTCCACCACATGGGCCGAACGCTCGAGATTCTGCAGGGTGGCATCCAGGCGGCTGAGGGTCTCGGCCCGCCGGGCCTTGAAGCGGGAAGTACCCGCAGCTTCTTCCACCAGCGCGCGGCGATCCTGCGGACTGGCGGCGATGACCGCGCCGATGCGGCCCTGCTCGATAAAGCTGTAGAACTTGCTGCCCACGCCGGTGTCGAGGAAGAGTTCCTGCACATCCCTGAGGCGCACCTTCTGCTGGTTGATGCGGTACTCGGAGCCCCCGCCACGAGACAGGCGTCGGGTGATCTGCACCTCGTCGAAGCGCGCCCACTCTCCGGAGAAGGGGCGCTCGCCCGCCTGGAAGGTCAGGGTGACCTGGGCGATGTTCATGGGCGCCCGGGCGTCGGAGCCATTGAAGACCACGTCTTCCATGGACGCACCCCGAAGCTCCTTGGGCGACTGCTCGCCGATGCACCACTTGGTGGCATCCAGCACGTTGGACTTGCCGCAGCCGTTGGGGCCTACCACCCCGGAGATGCCCTCGCTGAAGTGGAACACGACCCGGTCCGGGAAGGACTTGAAGCCGTGAATCTCCAACTTGCGGATGTGCATCTTCGCGTAGGGGTGCGGGTTTCAGCGCCAGTGATGGCCCGATGCACCCATGTATACCGAATGGAGCGGGGCGAGGGAAAGCTCGGCGGCAATAATCCTGGCGCGGGGTCGTAGACCGGGAGTACACGACCCAACCTCCGGAGCACGAGTCGCCATGGTCCCCGCTGTCCGCGAAACCACCGCTATCGACCGCCCGCGCCGTGACATGCTCACGGCCTATATCTTGCTCGTTCCCGCCCTCTTCGGCCTAGCCGGCCTGCACCGGTTCTACCTCGGGCGCTGGGTCTCCGGCCTCGTCTGGCTCGTGACCGGCGGCCTGTGCGGAATCGGAAGCATCGTCGACATGATCATGATGCCCAGGATGGTGGACGACCACAACCGAGGCGCCTCGGGCTGGTAGCACCGCGTCGACCCACCGCGCGGAGCTAGCCGATGAGGATGCCCGCGATGGTGCCCGTCATGAACGCCGCGAGGCTGCCACCGATCATGGCCCGCAGCCCCAGCTCCGCCAGCTCTCCCATGCGCGAGGGCGCGATGCCACCGATACCGCCCAGCTGGATGCCGATGGAGGCGAAGTTGGCGAAGCCACACAGGGCGTAGGAGGCGATGATGGCGCTGCGCTGGCTCAAGACCGGCGTGCTCGCGTTGATGAGATCGCCCAGGTGGATGTAGGCGATGAACTCGGTGAGCACGATCTTCTCGCCCAACAGCGTGCCGACCACCCCGGCTTCGGCCCAGGGCACCCCCATGCTGAAGGCGATGGGGCTGAAGAGCCAGCCCAGGATCATGGACAGGGACAGGGAGTTGCAGCCCTCGACGAACCAGCCAAGGGTTACCCCATCGGAGCAGAACCCAATGGGCACCCAGGTCAGCCCCCAGTCCACCATGGCGATCAGCCCCACGAATGCCACCAGCATCGCGGCCACGTTGATGGCCAGCTTCATGCCTTCCTGGGCGCCCCGTGCAGCGGCCTCGATGACGTTGCCATCGGTCCGCGGTACAGCGATGCTGGCGCCGCCAGCGGTGGCCGACTTCACGGTCTCTGGTAGCATCACCTTGGAGATCGCCAGGGCCGCGGGCGCGCTCATGATGGACGCCGTGACCAGGTGGCCAGCGATGCCCGGGATGTCCTTCAGGAAGCCGACATAGGCGGCCATCACCCCGCCAGCCACAGTGGCAAAGCCGCCGGTCATCACGGCGTGCAGCTCGCTGCGGGTCATCTTCTCGATGAATGGCTTGATCACCAGGGGCGCCTCGGTCTGACCCACGAAGATGTTGGCCGCCGCACTCAGGCTCTCAGCACCGCTGACACCCATGGTGCGCTGCATCACCCAGGCCAGCACGCTCACCACCCGCTGCATGATGCCCAGGTGGTACAGGATGCTCATCAGGCTCGAGAAAAAGATGATGGTGGGGAGAATCCAGAAGGCGAAGGTCTTGACCGGGGGCGAGATGCGCCCGATGAAGGTCTCGGTGACCACCTCGGGGGGGTTGCCCCGCATCACGTCCACCTGGTGCATCTCGGTGGTCTGGAAGACGAAGTCCGCGCCGGCCTCGGAGAAGGACAGCAGGCGCCTGACCCCACCGTCCACCACCTCGAAGAAGAACCCCGACAGCGCCGGGGACAGCACGATGATGCCGAGCACCAGCTGCAGCACCACGCCCCAGATCACCGGCCGCCACTGGATGGCGCCACGGTTCTCGGACAACACCCACGCCAGCGCCACCATCACGAAGATGCCGGTGAAGGACAGCAGACGCTCCAGCAGGGTTGTCTGAGATTCGATGAAGTTGCCCGCCGCCATGGCCGGCGCGGGAACCAGCAGCAGCAGCGGGATCAGGGCGCGCATCTACCCGACGGTCTCGATCACCAGCGGAACCTGCTGGGGAGAGCCTTCGCCGATGGCATAGGCCCGGCGAGTGAGCGCCTGGGCCTGCTCGAGGCCCCGCTGGTCGTGGTGGATCTCGGCCAGCACCTCGCCCACGCGCACCGCATCGCCGCGCTTCTTGCGCAGCACCAGACCCACCCCGGGGTGGATGGGCTCGTCAGCCCGCTCGCGGCCGGCGCCCAGCCCGAAGGCGGCCATGGCGATGTCCATGGCATCGAGTTGCTGCACCACGCCGCTGCGGTCGGCCACGAGCTCGGTGATGCGGGCGCCCATGGCCATGGACTCGTAGCGTTCGAGGGCGCCGACGTCGCCGCCGTGGGCTTCGACCATGCGGCAGAAGCAGTCGTAGGCCGCACCGGAGCGCAGGATGTCCGCCGCCCGAGGATCGCCAGCCAGGGCCACCGTGAGATCGAAGAGATCCTGGGGACCGCCACCCTTGAGGGCTTCGACGGACTCCCGCACCTCGAGTGCGTTGCCCACCGTGAGGCCCAGGGGCTGGGACATGTCGGTGATCAGGGCGCGGGTATCGACACCGCAGCCCTGGCCGGTGCGCACCAGGCTGGTGGCGAGGGCCCGGGCTTGGTCGAGGTCCTTCATGAAGGCACCGGAGCCGACCTTGACGTCGAGCACCAGAGCGTCGATGCCCTCGGCTACCTTCTTGGACAGGATGGACGCGGTGATCAGCGCCACCGAGGGCACGGTGCAGATCTCGTTGCGCAGGGCGTAGAGCAGCCGATCGGCGGGGGCGACCTCGCCTGTCTGGCCGTTCATGAAGAAGCCCACGTCGTCCAACACGCCCCGCAGCTGGCTGACGGGCAGATCGGTGCGGAAGCCAGGGATGGCCTCGAGCTTGTCCAGGGTGCCGCCGGTGTGGCCCAGGCCACGGCCCGAGACCATGGGCACGCGCTTGCCCAGCAGCACCAGCAGGGGGGCCAGGATCAAGGAGACCTTGTCCCCCACACCACCGGTGCTGTGCTTGTCTACGAAGGGTCCGTCGAGACCCTGCCAATCCAGGCGGTCGCCCGAGTCCACCATGGCGTGGGTCAGGGCGACCTTCTCGGCGTCGTTCAGGCCCTGCACGTAGGCGAAGGCCAGCCACGCGGCCACCTGGGACCGGCTGATGTCGCCAGCGGTCAGGGCGCGCACGAAGAGCACGATCTGTTCGGCGCTGTGGACGCCGCCGTCGCGCTTGGTCTCGAGGAAGGGATGAATGGCGAAGGGCACGGGGCCTCCGGCTCAGGAGAGAGGGCTGGGGATCCTATCCAGAAAGCTGCGACCTGCGTCCAACGGGCCCACACCGAGGTGGTCGGCCACGCTGGCCCCCACGTCGGCGAGGGAGCCACGGAGCTCGAGGTCGCGGCCGGGGACACCGGGGCGGACGGCCAGGATGGGCACATACTCGCGGGTGTGATCGGATCCCGGGTGGCAGGGGTCGTTGCCGTGATCGGCGGTGATGATCATCAGATCGTCGGGCCTCAGGACGGCCAGCAGCTCCGGCAGCCGGAGGTCGAAGGCTTCGAGGCCCCGGGCGTAGCCCTGGGGATCACGGCGATGCCCCCAGAGCATGTCGAAGTCCACCAGGTTGGCGAAGATCAGCCCGTCGGGCTGTTCGGAGAGCACCTGGAGGGTGGCGTCCACCACGGCTTGGTTGTTGGTCGCCTTGACCGCGCGGGAGAACCCTCGGCCACCGTAGAGGCTCTTGACCTTACCCACCGAGGTGACGGGGCGGCCCGCAGCGACCAGCACGTCCAGCACCGTGTCGGCGTCAGGCTGCAGCGCGAAGTCCTTGCGGTTTTCGGTGCGCTGGAATGCACCAGGCTGGCCCACGAAGGGGCGTGCGATCACCCGGGCCACCTGGTGAGGCGCTACGATGTCGAAGGCCGCCTCGCACATGGCGTACAGCTCGGGCAGCGGGATGATGTCTTCGTGGGCCGCGATCTGGAACACCGAGTCGGCGGAGGTGTAGACGATGGGCTGGCCCGTGGCCATGTGCT
>Ga0307987_1000944_pt1 | contig 16525 bp, 33 predicted proteins | sample EllFjometagen181_FD_203157 | JGI IMG/M metagenome (GOLD analysis project Ga0307987, IMG submission 203157) | Marine microbial communities from Ellis Fjord, Antarctic Ocean - #181 | ecosystem: Environmental > Aquatic > Marine > Unclassified | place: Southern Ocean | collected 2014-10-08
TTCAATAATAATTCAGGGTCTTTGTGTATAATATCTGCTTGAGCACTTTTACTAAACTTGAAATCACCTAAATGAAATAATACATCTCCATCCATACATCTTTGGTTGATATTATATATCATTTTATTGTTCATTGTTTCAGTATCTTTGAATGGGCGTTTACAATATTTAATAATATTTTTATGATTAAAATGACAATCTGCTGTTAAAAATTGATACATTATATCTCCTTTTTTAAATTGGTTGGCCTATAGGGATTCGAACCCTAATTCTTGCCTTAAGAGCCAAGGTGTTACCATTACACTATAGGCCGAAAATAAAAAGCATGGACAGGTACAGGAGTCTAACCTGTACTAAGCCCACTTTTTCAAGGACCCGCCCATGTTCTTAGCTGAACAACTCCACGAAACCTCATCAAGGAATTTATATCGCACAAATTGTTCGCGTTATAGAATAATATACTGAATGTGCACACTCACATGTATACATTACCAATGACATCATTACTATAAATTAAAATATATAGAAAATAAAATGAGGATAAACCTAACAGCTGGACTTTCACCGTGTTTTTCGAGGTTACTGGGTTGTTTATCATACTACTAACCTTTTTTCTGGACTCATATGTTTATTTTCTATATATTATTAAAGTTTCATATACTCAATAATAGGTAACTTACCTTCTACGAGAATACCTACATTTATATGTTGGCGAGGATACCAACGTGAATATGCTGCGGCGTAAGAATTGTTATCAAATCCACAACCTAGTTGCATAGCAAATGTTTTTCTATCTGTACCTACTTGATACTTAATGTATGATTCTGAATGATAGTGTCCTTGTATTACTGATACCATGTCTTGTTTCATTCTAGCTGAAGCTTTTCTACCAAGTCCATGACATATCATTATACTATTATGCCAGAATACATCATTGTATTGCCATCCATAAAAATCAAGTACTTCCTCTACGGTCTTTACCCATGCGTTGGATATGCCCGCATTAAATGCTTTGCGATTTGGTATGCTATCATGATTTCCTAATGTTACCTTAGCTTGAGGGAATGCTTGATGAAACTCTTTCAATTGAGAAATAGCTTTATCAAGTTCTTCACTAGCTGAAAATCCATCTGGGTCTGAATCATGAAAACTCATATAATGATTATCTAACAGGTCTCCAAGAAAATAAGTTTGGGTTGTTCCCCATTTCTTTTTCATTTTCTTACAGAACTCCAAATAACCATCTCTAATGAACGGTGCATGAAGATCTGGTATAATGAGTACATTTTCTTTAGATTGCTCCTTAGGGTTGACTTTTGATACCTTCATAACGTTTTCTATACTTTCATCCACATTGTCAAAGTGAACTTCGGAATTGTGTCTCCCTTCTGGATGTGAACAAAGTCCATTATTAAATAATATATTTCTTATTTGTCTAATAGAACAATTATGTTCACGAGCAAGTTCTGCTTGTGTTACTCTTTCCTGATATTGCCCAACAATGTAATGTTGCGATGTTTCAGGCATATCAGTTTTAATTTTTGACATTAATCCTCCTTATCGAACCAGCTTTTGATTCTATTACCTATTGCCAAGCTAAAACCAGTAAATTCATGTTTAATAATGGTATTTTCTTTACAAAATATAGTTGGTATACTACTAACTGTTCCATCTAATAGTTCTATATCTAGCTCTGCAAAGGGAATTGAAAAGGACTTTAAAAATCCTTTTGCTTGTTTACATGGAGCACAATGCTCCGATGTAATTATTGTAATTTGTTTCATGGTCTCCTTTTAAAAATGGGTGCCTACAAGAGCATGAGAGTAGACACCCGATTTGGCTGTCATCCGTGGGTTCGGAACTATTTAGTATTAAATATAGAATTAGAATACCAATTACAGAAGTTAGAAACTGGACAATAATCATCACAGCGTCGTGGTTTTCCTTCTCTTGTTTCTAGGTAGTGATTGGTATTACCCATGCTTAAGTTTGCAACATGAGCTCTTGCTTCGTCTATATCTGTATACAATTTTATTGCTGATTTTCTACCAATTTTCTTTACTGCATATTCTGTAGGAGATTGCCAGCGTTCTCTCTCTGAACATTCTGGAATTTCATCTACATTAATATCCTTATATGATTGTTTTTCTGCTATTTTAAATTCTGCATATTCAAGTTGTTTTTCTTTCGTCCATAATGGAATAGGTATAATAACAACTTGTTCCTTAGGATATCCACTAGTAAATTTAGACTTCGCCTTACTCCAATCCCTGAGAATTGCAATAATTTGTAGACTAGTTACAGTGAATCCACTATCCCTTAATAACAATGCATATAAATTTAATTGTTGTGTCCACTCTTCCATTTTATCTTGCTTATAAACCACAGACCAAACAGAAGTGAATTTAAAATCAGAAACAGTACCATTCTGATAATGATCAAAACTACCGTGAAGAATACCACTTGGCAATTCCATACGGAGCCTACATTCTTGAATCGCATCATCTTCTTGTCCTTTTTCTAATACACTGTGCATAGCTGAACCCATAAGAGCCCAGATTCTGTCACTAGCATCTTCCACTAAGACATCTTCATATTGTTTTGATAACCAATATAGCTTATTGGGTTTTAATAAGGTAGTTGCTGAAAATGCATTCTTGACCTTTAAATCATTATACCATCCTCTTTGAATAGCGTTATAAATTACAGTTGGTAGATTTGTTTTATTCGTTATCTTCATCTATTCCTCTGTAGAGGGGGCATGAATACATAATGCTACCCATGTTTATTTTCTTGTTTTTTGCATATATATCACAAATACTTTGGTGAATACATAAATTACATTTACTCTTCATATCTCCTCCGTGATATCTTAGACCAGTATATAAAATTATGAAATATTGGCAAGGAATTTTCTTAAATTCTCTGTATTAAAAAAGACATCTTTACCATTTTGAATCATTTTAATATACTTTCTAGATATTTTTAATTTTGATAATAATTTCAGAACAGAAGCTTCCATCCCTAATCTCATATCACTAGACATGAAGAAATCAAAAGTTTCTTCATTACTTAAATCTCTCCATGATGTATTTCTGTCTCCAAAGTGCATTATTGAAAACGTATGGTCAACTATATCTTTTTCTCCTTTAAAGTTAAAGAATACATAGAACCCAGCACTTGAGACATTATGGAATGCACACATTATTATATTATCCATATTATCATTTAAATATTTCAACAATAGTTCTGAATGTGAAAATGAACCACCAATGGTACTAAAATAAATTAGTATTTTTTGTTCTGGTTTTGTTGTAATTTTTATCTGACATTTTTCAATTAACTCCGCGACGTTTTGTGTATTTATTTCTGAATCAAATGTTATGATATCAGATATCGTCTGGTAGTCTATCTTCATTTGACTTTTCCTTACGTTGTAGATAATATTTTCGTGCGCGTGCTTTTCTTTTTTCATTTGATGCTTTTAGTTTTATATAATCCTTGTTTAATATTTGGTATAATTTTAGCTTTTCTTTATTATAGAAATACCAAATAATATCAAACGTTATCACAATGATAAGTAATATATCTATTATTATTTGAAACATTTTTCCCTCCCGTATCTTGCAATTAGTAATGCTTCAGCCTGCCCATCTTTTGAAGGCTTGATGGTTACGTCGTAAAGTTCATTTACTAAATCAATACTTTGTTTTTTATCTCGTCCTAAACCAAAGTGTTTCTTCCAAACATTAGGGGGCACTAGACAGATATCAAAACCTAAGGCCGTGCACATACCTAAGAGAATTCCATATCCCTTCCCAAATTTGAATACTGATGAAACACCTTGATTAGGCATGCTATGCACTTTTTCGATTACAACTCTACCACTTTGTTGCTTAAAAGCAACTAGAATTTTGAATAACTCTTCAAGGTGTATCCAATTCTTTTTTTGTTTCTGGTAAGTTGGTATATCAACAAGTGATATGCCCCCATTATCTCTAATGAGGGCAATAGCTCCTTTGAGTCCCGGGTCAATACCTACAGTATTAGTTGGCATCCGGGATTGATCGCGCACTAGCGTTTACGACATTTGATGTTTCCATCTTCTTTTCACCTACCTTTGGGGTAGGGCTAATTTCATCAAAGTTGTCCATTCTAGTTTCCGGTTTTATAGGCTCCCCAACAAAAACAGAATGCATCATCGGTTGGTAAAATTTACCTTCATGAATACGAAATTCACCTGCTAAAAGATATTCTTCTTCCAATTTCTGATTGACTTGTACCTCTAATTCTTTAACCGTGTCAACTATCAATACGCTATATGTATGTTTAAATTTTGGTAAATCCATTTACTCTCCTTTTGGTACACTACTGTGTACTTGATACTTTTCTCCGATAAAATCAAATTCCATAGAATAGCCAGCAACACCATGACGGTTCTTTGGTATTCCTATTTTAATTGTATCATCTTTTATATCACCGCCTCTATTACGATTTGGCCTCCAGCAAGTCCATAACATATCTGCCATATTCACTATTTCCCCAGAATCTTTTGGTGCATCTAGCCCTAATGGGATGTTCCCATCACCAGCTAAATCCTTAGGTACTTGTGACAATACAAATATAACTACTCTTAATTCCTTTGCTATCTGTTTTAAGAGTCTGCTAATGTGAATAGCACGTTCTGTTTGATTATGTCCTTTTGAAGCTATTAAAGATAGATAATCAATTACTATAGCATTTGGTTTAATGCCAGTTTTTGATTTCATCATATTCATATAATCTTTAATTTCTTCTATATGAATATTTGGTTTATCTATGGTTATAATATGGTTCATTGAATTCTTGAATGCTTGAATAGATATATCATCATCCCAATTCGTTTCTGTAATTTTTAGAAATTTATCAGTAATATCTACACCTGTCATTTCTATTGATAGAAATAGCCATTTAAGTTTCTTAAATGAATTCATCATATTTAACATAAATGTTGTCTTTCCAGAGCCCGGCCCACCAGCTAACACTATCACGTACCCCGGTTTAATTGGGGCTAATGGCCAATCTGGAAACATATCTTCCATGTATATGTAATTGTCTTTACTTGCTTTCATATCTTCTATATAGCGACTTAAGTAATCATTACCTTGATATATATAGTCTTCAGAAATATCCTTAGATTTATATAAATGGCATGTTTTAATACAAAAGTGTGACTTTATATCATCATTACAAGTAAAAATATAACCACGATCATAGAATTTTATTATATTATCGAGCTCTGCTGGACTCATGGGATTTGTAAGTCTTTCATTCCAAACTTTTAACATGTTCCATACAAATTCCTTATTGTATCCCTTTTCTTTCCAATAAGACTGTAGTCGTAATGCAACTTTGTGTCGCATTCCTGTTAAATCATAAGTATTGAGCATCTTATAGATACACAATTTCTCACCATAGGGATATTCGACATAAGATTTTACGACTCCTGTGTCAATATTAATTTCCTTATGTTTTGGTATGTCAGTTTCTTCTATTGTAACCATTTTCCTATGTGCTTCAGGGCATGGCTTTCCATTTAGAATTTCTTGTAGAATTTCTTCCTTTCTAAATATAGGCGTAATGAAACTACGTGTTGGATACTCAGCATCAAGCTTGCTCCATTTAATTAACGCTTTCTTACGTCCAGATTTAGGATGGATAGAGAATGGTAATCTAAAAATTCTTACCTTATCATATACACTTAAATCAACACTATCTTTGATTTCAGGATATAATTCTCTAATTTTTTGAGCAAATAAGTGACTTGCTATATTCCATTTATCTTCTAGGTTAATTGGATAATTTACATATTCCTTTGGAATATATACATGAAATCCCTTATTACCGCTGAACCATAAATAATATTTCAAGTCCTTTATATCTTCAAAAAATCTTTCACACCTAATTGTCAGTGCGTCTACGTCTTCATCATCAATGTCAAGAATAAAATATTCACCATATACCTTATCACTATAACCACTTACGGTATTTTCTGACATATAATATTCTTTCATTTCTGCACCATAGTAAAAAAGTGATGAATATGCTTCTCTTTCTATGGGTAGAATTTTGTTCGCCTGCCTGATTGTCCTACGAGATGAAACAGTAGGAGTGTATAGGTAATACTTATCAGGTGAAGTTGGCATTAGAATGGTGGCTTATCGCCATTCTCTGTGGCTTTGAAACCTTTAGCATTCAGGAAGTCTCCTTTAGAAATTACATTTATCATAATTGGATTATCCATACCCATCATGTCTTCATCACCTTTTTCTGGAAGTACGATATCTCCTACTCCTTCAAAAGCCTGAAGGCCAAATGCCATCATTAATGGATTTAATTCTTGAAGTTTTAGTGGGTTCTTGAAAGGCATACTACAAAAATCGCCTGTATCTAAACGAAAGCTCGCGATAATATGTGTTTGTGCCTTTGATTCCTTAAAGCCTACTAAAATTCCCTTTGTCCATCCTTTTGGATTTTCTGCTGTTGTTGCGCCTATAGCCATATTCTTCCTCCTATATCTTAAAGTCTTGGCTTTAGTACATAAGTACTTTTGTTTTCTGTCTAATGCTTCTCTCCAAGAGATTCCCTCTTGTCGCATCACTTCTTCGACAATTTTCATTTGAAGCTTTTTAGTATTAAATTACTTAATTCCTTTGCAGTTTTGATAGCATAAAAATCCTTAATACGACTGCCACCAAATGCTAAATCTGATGTAGAACTTGCATCTACTGTAGCCCCTAAATAAGACTTACCTTCTTCATCATTTTGTCTTCTAAAGATTGCATGAACATCTGCTGTATCTTGCACCATACGTTTTGACTTACCCGGAAGGTCCATGTCTAGGTATGTTATATTGCTGGTAGCAATTTCAGATGCGGAAAGCTTTAGGTGTGTTATTGTAATTAATAATGGTGCTAATGAGAAACAATGATTAATAATATTGAACATAATATCTCTTGTGTCTCCCCATCCTTTACCAAAGGGCATTTCGCTTAAATCAGCTATTCCCTTATCGTTACAATACCACTTAGAAATCATGTCTGCCAATTTATCTATTGGATCTAATACAATGATATCTGGTTTAATAATTTCTATGTTCTTTCCAATTAACGCCATTTTTGACCGTAAATCTGATAATGTATCAACTTCTAAAAAAGAACCTACATATGCTTTTGTACCTTTTTCAAGGTCTATGTATACTGTTCTTAATTTCTTTGCTAATTCTACGCAAAATTCAGTTTTACCAGATTTTACCGAACCAGTAATATTTACCCATTTATACGATGGTTTATCGTGTATTTGAGCTATATCCCCTTCGATATCTTTGAATACATTAATCAATTTGCCTCCTTTTCAATCGTTTCCATTGTTGGATACGATACGCTAATAGATTCTGCACTTTCTAACATTAAAATGATTTTTTCTTTTGGAATAAGTACTCCAGTTTGATTTTTCCAATCATTTTGTAGGTCATCAAGCATAGTATCTTGTTTTGATTCCTCTTCCATTCGAGTCCAAGGACCTGTTGAACTCAGTCTGTAGTAATGACCAGTTTCGTCAACATACATTTGTAACAAATGAACCTCCTTTTTATTTTGATTTGACATTATATGAAAATGTCATTATTTGTCAATATAAAGTGGTACCCTTATATAGAATACCACTTATTATATAAAAACGTATTACCAGTTTAAAATGTCTTGTTCGCTATATGTGTGTCCCGTGGTAATTGATGGTTTTTTGGGTGCTTCTTTTATTTTTGCACATTTAGAACAAACATTTTTAACACCTATCCTTATGGTTTCTCCACGAAGCACAGGGCTCTTGCATTGTTCACATTCTATATATTTATTTGTAAAACATTTTTCACATAGTTTGAGCTTGTGAGGTCCTATCGTTTTCATGTTTTGCTTAAAATATCTATTGCTACAATTAGAACAAGCACCTGCTAGTTTGGTATAACAATCAATACACACTCGTCTACCTTCAACTACGGTACTATCACCATCAATTACCTTACCGCATTCTGTACATTGTTTAGCTCTACTTTTCATTTGTTTACCATTGAAATAAATAGGTACGGGGAAATTGAATCTTACCAAATCCCAATCTTTTCCTTCTGATTTATGTCTTGATTTCATAATTTGAGCACCATCAACATACCCAAATCTACCTGCTGATACTGACCCACCAGCACCAACAATATTACAACTACTCAGGTTTTCATAAACATGTTCCCAAGTATTTGGAATTTTGTGAAATTTTGCTAACTTTGTACATACTAGGCTCCTAATATTTTCTTTTGTTTGAGAGTCTATTTGGCCATAAACTTTTCCAAATGATATATTGAGTCCATCAACAAAGATAAATTGTCTACCTATGTTTTTATCGTTTTGTCTAATAACGGCCATAAAGCTACATTCATCAAGTGCATATTGATATACTCCTTCATGATATTCACCATATTCTCTTAAACATGATGAGAATGATGAATTAGTACTACATGTAATTAAATCTTCTGGTAACAATGTGAGGATACCGCTACCTGTTTTAATATCTGAATAGTATTGTTGTAAATTAAGTTGTGGTATGTAACAAGGCAATGTGTCTAATTTTGCCTTAATGTTTTGGATTTTATTAAATGATTCATATGTTTGATTCTCCATAAACTCAATATGTTGTTTTTCGAGTTCTTTAAATAAATCAAAATATTGTATATCAACTTTTTTATTTAGTTCTTTGATATATTTTGGTATGTATCTGCTAATTTTATATAGATTTTTCTTAATCATAAATGAATTGTTTGAAATATCATGCTTATTGCTATCCCCGATATCAAGAAGAAGATGTTTAATCAAAACAGTATCTTTATGACTATCTACGATTTTCCTAATTTGCTCCTTGCTTAGTTCAATATCGATTGTGTCTCTTCCTTCAAATAGCCAACCAAAGATTTCCTTTTTTCTAAGATAAGCTTTATGTATCTTATCCTTAAATAGCTTAGATGCTCCATTTGCTGCATTATATTTTCTCTCATTTAATCTTTCTATTATATTCCCTGCTTTGATTTTCATATGTATCCCCCGGGGTTTATCCTTTTCATTGCTTGTCCACAACATTCATTTTTGTATTTTTCATTTATCTCATATTCACGATAGCATTTATTACAATAATATGTAGTAAAATATACTTCACCATAATTATTGCTATATGGCAATGATCTGTCTCTTGAATATGAATATGTTATTGGTACAACTTCTTGTTCATATTGTTCTAGTGGTAAATCAATTAATGGTTGTATTAAACTAAATGTATTATCTAGTACTTGTAATGATAATGTTTCGCCAGATGTATGTTCATTACGAAAACCTACACTAAAATTCATACATGCTATTTTTGTTTCTCGAGCAAGTACTGCGACGTCTGTTGATGAGCCCCATTCTTTCTTGAATCCCTTAAAGTAATCAGCTTCTATTGCTGCTGTTAAAGTTTTGTTATCAACTCTATATGTAGCAATGTCCTTATTACCTTTTCGATCGAATCCAACCCATACTTTTACATAATTTTTTATACCTGTGGCCTCAAAATCTCTAGAACCCTTACATCCACTTTCTTCTTCGTCAAAAAAAGCAAATATAAAATCTTTTGGATTACTTTTCATAACTTGAGATAAGAAATAACAACCAGCTCTATCATCAGCACCAAGACCTTCTTTATTTTTATTAGACATAATTCCATGTTTAATTTGTAAAGAAAGCTGTGTAGGTTTGTTTTTGAATACCGTATCTGTATGTGCTGATAATACTGGTAGTTTTTGCTTAATGTTTCTAGGTATATAAATTACTGACTTTTCATTTTTAATAATAATGAAATGTTTTAAAGACGCTCCTACTACTTGCTCAATCAAATCTATTACCTGTGTATGTTTTTCTAAACACAAGAATTCCTTAATCAAGGCAATGTTTATCATTTTTATCACCTATGAGCATTCTATAGTGTTTAGTACTTTTGGAATTAGCTAACTTATTGGCTAATTCACTAATATCTGGATGATTTTGAATATATTGTTGTGGGACATTATCAAAACAAATGTTTAGAAATTGATGTAAATTTATCTTATGACATCCTTTTATGTTTTGGATATTTTTGAACCATGTATAGTTTGATGTATTTTTCGATATATACTCAAACATTTTGTTATCGTTATATAATTCAATATTCCCATTATTTGTTACAATTTCACTAATCTTTTCAAAAATACCAGATATAGTAAATATTGTTTCTCCAATGTGGAATGTTGAATAATCAAAAAACTTTTTATTTAATTCCCACCATTCTTGTGAGAAATATAAAAATTGTCCACGGGTGTTTAATAGACTATCTTTACCATAAACTCCATCAAGTGCTTCAAATTTATCATTTTCAATTTTCGTAACAATCCCCCTATCAGGGGTCCAAAACTTTTCACCAATAATTAAATCTTTAATTCTTTTCATTTTATTCCCCTTTATTAGATAATCTGTTTATTATATCTTGAAATTGACTACGTCCCATTACAATGTTTTCTGAGAAAAATTCATTTATCTCTGCAATGAGAATATATGGGTCTGTATCGTATACTGTAAATTCAGGCGATACAAAGTGCGGATGAATTTCATCTTCTGGTTCTTTATTCATATTAAAACCATCTTCTAATCTTTTAGTATATTTTTTTGGCATCTGTATCTCCTTTGTTAAATTGGTATCCCGAGCGGGTCTCAAACCCAACATTTCCTCCGGCGAAGGTGGCGTCCTACTCAAGCGAATACGGATATCCGCGTTAGACGACCGGGACATATAAAGTGTGCGAGTTCATTTATTGTGGAGAACTCGCGCAACGCACATGATTTTATCCCTTTTTAATATTTGTTATGATATCATTGAGGTCATCATAACTTAATTCAATATCACCAATTTTTATCTTTGACAATTTCCATTGTTCTATAATCATGGGATCTTGCAGAAATGTTTCTGCTAATAGAAATTGTGTAGAAGCATATCCTTCTGCATTAACCATTAAAGGATAATATTGATTATCTGAATTTGGGACAATTACTTCATTTTCTGTAATAATACGTAACTTATAGGTGGAAGTTGTTAAGGGCACCTTTCTACCCTTATACATTAACCCTCCACGTAACAATAATTTCATTACCTTTCTAGTTACCGATTGTGTTGGGCATATAATTGCATAATTCATTGTATCCTCCAACTAAGTGTAGTCGCTTGAGTCGTAGGTTCCGCAGGTCTTAATTCAGATGACTTTGGATATAATGACCAATTTCCAATTTTTACACATCGAAGTGGTGTTATTTTCCATGCTGGGAGTTGCCCCATATCACTTCGTATTTTATCAAATGTAATTAATTGAAAACCATTCTTGAGCGCAAATTCAAGTTGCTTATACAATGAAATTTCTGGAAGATAGGTAATGTCTCCATTATGATGAACGTGTCTAATGTGTATATATTCATGACTATTTTTCGGTTCATCATTTTGCCATTTACAGCCACCTTCATACAATAATTGCATTAAATCTCTGCAATCATGTATGGTATCGCAAATGATTGCATGTTTCATAAGTTATTTTTTAATATTTGCTAACAATGCTTCAAGGCCAGCGATAACTGTAGCTTCTGAAACTTCGTTGCCATTAACCATAATGGTTTTTAAAGCAACTGGTTTTTTCCAAACTGTTAGAAGCTTTGGATTTGCTAAGAAATCTTCGCCCATTACAATGTCGTAGCCTTTGTCTAATGCTTTCTTTATGCAAGTATAAACACAAGGGTGATTGCGTGCAAGGTAATCTACACGACCGGATTTTGGACCGCTTGTGATAACAAAAAGTCCTCTACTTGGACCGATGTTGTCAGTGTTGCATCCACCTTTGGTTAAAAGTTCTACAACTTCGCGATACATTTGTGCGTCTCTAACGATAACTGCTGTTTTTTGATAATTCATCTTTTCTCTCCTGATTTTGGTTGATGAAATGAGTCTTTGATTAACACACACGCCTATTTTTATCCTTTCTTAGTGGCCACTAAAAAGGCATACTTATTGTTTTGTGAGAAATTAATAATATTTTTTTAATAATTTCATTAACATTGATTCTGTATATGCAACTCCTTTTTGATCAACGAAAACAAATTTTATTTTTTTATAAACAGGATATTTATCATATTGATACAAGAACATTTGAGTTTTAGTCCATTTGAGTTTATTATAATCAAAAATATTTTTGTATCGTTTATATCCTTCATGTGATATATAGCTGCTATTTTTCCATGAATATGGAGAAACTGGTATACCTTCATTTGCCATCATTTTCGCAATAACAATTGGTACGGTTTTTCTTATTTTTATAACCTTAAAATTATATACTTCATCAACCCAATAATAATAATGAAGATATCCTTCTCTTCCTCTATGTGATATCCTAACATCACTATTGAATGTTCTAATATATGCATTTGGATAAGCTACACCTTTCACTATACAACTAACTACTTCTTTGTCATATTCCCTAGGGTTGTGTTTCATAATACCTACCTATCAAATGATAATATTGGCATAGGTGGAATCTTTACGGTTCTTATTGCTAAACATTTTTTCCCCATAACAAATCCACTATACATATCATTTTGACTTGTTTTAATTTCAATTTTAAACATTGCTGGTTGTAACGGAATACATAATTGCATTTCTTTTTTGGCATCAGAAAATTTCGTGAATAAATAAAAATAATTTGACTTAAGTGTATTTTTTTTTGTATCTAATATAAAACCACCCAACGCATCCATTGTTCTATTTTGTTGTATTCTATAATCACGATACAATGGTTTATATCCATTCCAGTTTTTCGTTGCTACTAAATATCCCGATATGGGCATCATGTAGTTTATTTTTATTGCATCATAAAGTAGAGTTTCCATATCAATAGCCACAGGCTATACAGGCATCATCTGAATGTACTGTATTACACCCACATCGTCGACACCATTCAGTTGTGTCCATTATTGATGGAACAGTTTGTTTTTCCTGTCTTGTTTTCAATAGTTCCATTTTCTCAACTTTTTTATTGTGTTTCATAATTGCCTTACGCCAACATACTAAGCAAACCTTACTATCATCTTTTGCTGTTCTGCATTTAATTAGTGTTAAGTTTTTTAATCCAAGTGTGTCTGGACATAATAACATTGTCAACTTATCTAATGTTTTTTCGTCTAATAATAAATTTAATGTAAACATTTTATCTCCTAAAAATATACGAGGTTGTTATATCTTATTGATTTCTACTAACGAGGCGAAGTTGGTAAATTCTTACCATTCTGGCCGAGGCTTTCGTCTTCCTTATTCAATAACAACCTCTGTCACAATACACTAATAACAACATAATTGCATTAACATATTATGCATCTTTCTTTGACCATTTTAGCAGATTCTCTGCTACCATAATTCGTTTGTTCACTCTTTTTACTTCAGTGAATAAAATCTTTCGTTGCTCAAATAACTCTTCAATATTTTCTTTAGTTATTTCAACATATTTATATACTTTCTTTCCAAATTCAATAATTAGGAAGCCATCTACATCGGTAAATGTTCCTTCTTTTGTATGACCTTTTTCATTTGAAATAATCATTTTTCCGCTTTTTATCATAATAGCTACCTATTTTTTTTCTTTCTTTTTTATTAAATCTGTAATCGCATTGTCGATGTCCGCTGAGTTTTCCCAAAAGGATTCTTCATTTTGTCCATTTGAAACCCAAGTTGCAGCAACTGCCTCTATTAAAAATTTAACTGATGGTTTGTCTTGCATAATGTTCCTCCATTTCCTTCTGAGTATATCAAATCTTAATCCTAAGCGCGTTAAATATAAAAGTAATATCCAAAGACCATATAAGTATTATTTGTTCTTAGAACTCATATTTTGGTTACAAACTTATTTATAAATTTATTATACCATTCTTCTCTTTTGTTTTGATTTTCAAAAGTACCTTCTAATCCAGAACCATCCGTGCATCTTATATAAATCCTAGTATCGTGCATGCTCATTTTATATAAATATTTAATACTTGCCATTGGCATAATAATATGCCCTATTTTTATTAATGGTTCAACCATTATTCCTCCGTTTAAAAATTAAACATCCTGTTTCCTATTTTCACACTACGCATATTGTCCGCTAGCATAATGAATATTTTCCAATATTTTTCGGGTTCTTCTGTATATGGGCATATTTTTATTACAAGAGGACATTGCATACATTCTCTTCCCGTACTAAGGCATTTACCTTTAAAATTAGGTAATGCTCTTTTCATTTCTATTAATTTTCTAGACATTTTCACATACATTTTTAATGGATATAGTGGAGTTTCAAAATCTGATAATATCATCTTTCCTTCCCAAAATAAAAGGTATTACCACCTATTTTTATATGACGTATGTTACTGGTTATTTTTAAAAAAGTTTCCCAATACGATATAAAACTTTCATTATTTTCATTTGGACATATTACGCTTCTTAACGGACACATACCACAATCCATAAAAGTTCCATTACAACGCACATGCGTAAGTGTATTATTTCGCATTTTATCTAATAATCTTCTAGTTGTACGAATATATGTTCCAATTGGATGATTCTTAACATTAAAATCTTTTATTTTCATTTTACACCTCGAAAATCTTGTTCATAAAATTTCATCCCATGTAAAATAAAATATTTTTGATTATCAAATAAATGTAAAAATGATTTTGCATTAATCGTCATGTCGCTAGCACAATATTCTGTTCCATCAAAAGGACAATGATAACAATTAACACAATAACATCCATCGTTTTCTAATATTCTCTTAGTTGTACTCAATGCTTTTCCTATGTTAGTCACATGGGTAAAATCTGCTTTTCTCATTATTCCTCTCAATATGTAACTAGACCGAAGCCTAGTTACATAATATTTTGTTCATTTAATGACATCACGCTTAAGAAGCTCTTGGTGCATGCAACAGAAACATAAAAGTTCTTTTGATGCTGTACCATTTAAACTTTCTAATCGTGCAATTTCCTTTTGTAGGTCTTCAGTGTCTTTTTTTTCAACATCCATAATTACTCCTATTGATTACTAGATTTTATTTGTTTTCCTTATCACATTCAAATGCAGCATTTGTATATGCTATGGTGCAATCTTTCTTAAATTCACATTCTTCGCAAATATCATAAGGGATTCTGCTTTCAGTTGGTAACGTTGCTATTCCTTTCATGGTTATTCTCCATTTTCGTTTCGCCTATCACATTCAAGTTGAGCCTGTGGTTGTGTTAAAAACATATTCTTTTCTTCCATCATATAATTTTCATCATCTACCATGGCCTTATATATTGTTCTATCGTCACTATTTGTATAATTAATAAATTTTTCTACACGAATATACTCAATTATTTTTGGATATTCCATAACTTTCCATTTTGTATTAACGAAGTCTAAGATGTAGCCTCGCCCCATACATGTTGGACAACGAATTGAAGTTAAGGATTTTACTATCGTTACCACTTTTTTTCCACTACATAGGGGACAAGTATTTCTTGTTCTTCTTTTTTCTATTGTATTTATTTCTTGATCCAAATCAAACTTAGTAATTATTTTCACTATTCCTCCTGTCGCATTCTATTTGAGCATGTTTTCTGGTTAAGAATATATCTTTTTCATTTTTCCAACAAGTATTACCGTTAAATGTAATCTTTATAATAAGATTATTGGGTTTATCTATAATTTGTGTTCTATCTACTATACCACCTTCATCTACTTTCCATACTATTATACCATCAACGTTAAATGTTCTTTGTCCACCACATCGAGGACATACCATAGTTTGAGATGAATTTGATAATGGAACTCTTCCTTCTCCACCACACAAAGTACAAATAACTCTTGTGTATATGCTTTCTTGTCCTATAGCAAATACATAGTCTCCACGATCAAACTTTGTTATATATTTCATTATTCCTACTCCTTATGGTCTAAACTAAACCAATAGAAAATGACTAACATTATGGTAATCATAAAAGGTATCCAATCTTGTCCTGTCATGTGTCCTCCTGTGGGTTCATAATGGAGGTGGGTGTAGATTTGAACTACAATTAGCGTAAAACAACTAATTTACCAAGGTTATTACAACCTTTCCCACCTTATGTATTAATTGGTTTAAGTTCTCCTATTGATATCGCAAAACATTGAGGTCTTTCAGCAAATTGCATTATTGGTACTCTATTGCTCCCACCCCACCATTTTTTTGCATCTTTTCTTATTTGTTCAGTTAGTGCTCGTTCACAAACACTAAATGCTTCACAATCATTATATGGACACCATGTTTTATCCTTATATCCAATCATGGTATTTTCTCTATGAGCTTAAGTTGATATTTTTTTTCATAAGCAATATCACTTATTATATC
>Ga0307987_1000945_pt1 | contig 16512 bp, 15 predicted proteins | sample EllFjometagen181_FD_203157 | JGI IMG/M metagenome (GOLD analysis project Ga0307987, IMG submission 203157) | Marine microbial communities from Ellis Fjord, Antarctic Ocean - #181 | ecosystem: Environmental > Aquatic > Marine > Unclassified | place: Southern Ocean | collected 2014-10-08
CACGTGTGGAGGTGCGTATTGCTTTTTAAAACAAACACTTTAAAACGGAATGCTAAAAGTTAAACCAGTATATTTACTGTATAAGGAACAGGAAAAATATTTTTGCGCCAATAGTGTTAATAGATAGGCTATTATATGAAATAACAGCTAAGTGAAAGATATAATTTACATAAAATAAGAGCCCGAACTACTTATACATTTTCTCTCTCAAGGCTTGTACTTTTTCGTCTACAATATAATCATCATAATCCATAAGCTTATCAATAATGCCGTTTGGTGTAAGTTCAATTATTCGATTACAGACAGATTGAATAAATTCATGGTCATGAGATGACATAAAAACGTTACCTGGATATTTTTCTAAATTATTGTTAAACGCCTGAATTGATTCCAAATCAAGATGGTTAGTTGGAGTATCTAATATTAATGAGTTAGCGTCATTTAACATCATTTTTGAAATCATGCACCGCATCTTTTCTCCTCCCGAAAGTACACTTACTTTTTTGTATATTTCATCTCCTGCAAATAACATTTTACCCAAATATCCACGTATGTAAAGTTCTGTTGTATCGTTGGTAAATTGGCATAACCAATCAAATAAGTTATAATCATTGCGGAAAAATGGTGAGTTATCCAATGGTAAATATGCAGAGGTAATTGTTTGCCCCCATAAATATGTTCCAAGATCAGCTTTTTTATTACCGCTAATAATTTCGAAAAAGGCTGTCATTGCCCTTGTGTCTTTTGATAAGAAAATAATTTTATCACCATTGTTTGCGCTAAAGTCAACATCTTTAAATAATACTTTACCGTCAATACTGGCACTTAATCCACTTACTTCAATAATTTTATCGCCTGCTTTACGTTCGGGTTTGAAAATAATTCCAGGATATTTACGTGTTGATGCCTGAATATCTTCAACATTGAGTTTTTCGAGCATTTTTTTACGACTTGTTGCTTGTTTTGATTTTTTTACATTGGCACTAAATCGCGAAATAAATTCCTGTAATTCCTTTTTCCTATCTTCGGTTTTTTTATTAGCCTTTTGTTGTTGTCGTAAAGCAAGCTGGCTACTTTGATACCAGAAGCTGTAGTTGCCGGCAAACATTTGTACTTTCCCAAAATCAATATCAACTGTATGCGTACTAACTGCATCTAAAAAGTGCCTATCATGACTTACAACCAGAACCGTATTTTCGTAATTTGCCAAATAATTTTCTAACCAGGTTACGGTATCAAGATCGAGGTCGTTTGTGGGCTCATCAAGTAACAAATTATCAGGATTGCCAAAAAGCGCTTGGGCTAGAAGAACCCTAACTTTTTGCTTACCATCCATGTTTTTCATTGTTGAGTAATGATACTCCTCTTTTATACCCAAGTCACTTAATAAAGTTGCTGCATCATTTTCGGCATTCCAGCCATCCATATCTGCAAATTGTTCTTCTAATTCGGCTACTTTAATACCATCCTCATCTGAGAAATCGGGCTTTGCATATAGTGCATCTTTTTTTTGCATTATATCCCAAAGTTGACTATGCCCTTTCATAACAGTATCCAATACTGAAAAATCGTCAAAAGCAAAGTGATCCTGACTTAGAACAGATAGTCTTTCGCCCGGGTCGAAGCCAATATGCCCTGAGGCAGTATCAATTTCGCCGGCAATTGCTTTTAAAAAAGTTGATTTGCCGGCACCATTTGCACCTATCACACCATAGCAGTTTCCGGCTTTAAATTTCATGTTTACATCATTAAACAATACTCTTTTGCCAAATTGAATTCTTAGATCTGTTACTGTAATCATTTGTGTAGTTATTTGTAGTTTCTCAGCTTATACCAAATATAATCTATTGAGCATAATATGAAATGTAATTGGTACAATTAAAAAAGTTTGCAAAAGTAGTATAAAACTCATTATGGCTGTGTGAATACGAAATACTTCATTAAATGTTTATAATTCAAGGTTTTGGCCAAATACTTTCCCGAAAACAATGTTTTTAATGTCATTTCTTTCTCTTGGTTTTGTTTCCATTCCTGCCATATCCTCAGGCAATTCATCAGTAGTGCCATAATAACCAATTGCTGTTATCGAAACTGCCTGAAAATCATCTGGAATATTAAATAGCTCTGCGGATTTGTTAGCATCAAAACCACTTATTTGGTGTGTGTAAAGCCCTTGATTTACAGCTTCAAGAATCATTATTCCCACGGATTGTCCTAAATCATATTTGAATGTAACATTTTGAGAACCATTGTGACTAAAGGTTTTTTTTGCAAGATTAAGTATCAAAACAGGAGCATTGCCTGCCCAAAGTTTATTCCAATCAACTAGAGTATTTATTTTGAAAATATTTATTGTAGGATTTTTCATTTTTATTGATTTAGTTCAGGTTCAAAATTAATTAAAAATTATTATCTTTGTTATAGTGTGTTCTTTGCTTTACTAATCAGTGTGCTAAAAACAATAATTATATGAATTTACCTTAAATTTATTTTTTGTAACTTCGAGTTTTATTTGTGTAATAGCTTTTTGTTAAACCTCTTAAACTATAAAAAATGAAATATTCTATTTTAATTTTGTTGTTTGCAACAATTATTGTTTTCCAACCGGGATGTAAAAATGTAATTGATGACGTAATTGATTGTTCCATTGAATCTGCCTTTTTATCAATACATGCAGATGTTGATAGCACAAATTCAAAATTAGTTCATTTTGAATTTGTTAACAGTGATACTGATGGTGGTTTTAGTTTGGATTCGGATATTGGTTGGGATTTTGGTGATGGAAACACATCAACTTCAATTAATCATAAAACTGAGCATATTTATGCTGAATCAGGAGACTATAAAGTTAAGGCAACCTATATTCTTCGTAGAGGAGATGCTACTTGCAGTGGTCCAAAAGAAAAAGATGTAGTTATTAATTAGAAACATTTACTATTATGAAAGTTACATATTTATGTCCACATTGTAGGGGTGTAATTAATGCTGAAAACAGTATAATTTTATCGGCTAAAACTAAGACAAAAAAAGTTGGACTGGTATTATTACACGAAGAAATTGGAAATTATTCCAGTATTCTAAGTGATTCGTTAACCATAAAAAAAGGTGAGGTTGTGGATGTATTTTGCCCTATTTGCCACGAAAGTTTAAATATTCCCGATAAGGATTTCCTAGCAAAGTTTATTAGGATAGATGATAGTTGTAATGAGTGTTATATTATTATTTCAAGGAAATATGGTGAAAATATAACCTTTAAGGTTGATAATAATAAACATATTGAAACATATGGTGAAAAACTAAGCAGGTTTATAGATCCTGCCTGGTATTTATAATATCATTTTTTTATTCTCAAATATATCTGCTATTTTTTCTTTTGTTTATTAATACCTTTATCTCCTCTGGTTTTAGGATTCTTATATTTCTTTTTCTTTCGCAAATATGAGCCTCCTTGGTTTGTTTTCTTGTTTTTTTCTTTTTTCTCATGAAAAGCACCACCACCAATAACAATTTTTTTTCTATTTCTGTTATAGCTTTCTTCAACTAATGGACGCTCCTCAGGAATGAGTTCTTTTGATAGTATTACTTCCGAAGGAAAATCAATAATTGGGATATTATAAGACATCAATTTTTCTATGTCTGTTTTGAATTCTTCTTCTTTTTCAGTATAAAATAGTATTGCTTTACCTTCTTGTTCAGCTCTGCCAGTACGCCCTATTCTATGCATGTAATTCTCGGGAAAGCTAGGGGTGTCAAAGTTAATTACATGCGTAATTTTTTCCAAATCCAATCCGCGAGCTATCACATCTGTGGCAACTAATATCCTATTTTTCCCCTCGTCAAACTGCTCTATTGACCTAATCCTGTAATTTTGAGATTTATTGGAATGTATAATACATGTTTCAGAGCCAAAATCATCTTGCAAAGCATCAAATAATCTATCAGCATTTTTTTTATTCGATACAAAAACAAGCACTTTTCCATATTCATCCTTATTTTTAAGCAGATGAATTAGTAAATTTACCTTAGTATAAAAATTTGGCACAGAATATGATTGTTGGGCAATATTATCCAATGGAGTTCCGCTTAACGCGATTGATATTTTAGCTGGCGAAATAAAAAAATCATCAATAAGAGCATCAACTTCATCAGTCATTGTTGCCGAAAACATAATATTTTGTCGGCGTTCTTTTAATAAGTCAAAGATATTAGTTAATTGTGGTCGAAAGCCTAAATCAAGCATTACATCAACCTCATCAATAACCAGTTTTTTAATATCCTTTAGTGCCAATGCTCTGCTAACTGCAAGGTCGAAAAGCCTTCCCGGAGTTGCAACAATAATATCAGCGCCTTGCGCAACAGCATGCTTTTGTGTGTTTATATTAGTGCCCCCATAAACACCTAACACTCGTATATTAATGTATTTAGCAAAGCCCTCAATCATCTCAACCATTTGTAATACTAACTCTCGAGTGGGAACTAATATTAATATTCGTGGATTCTTTTGTTTTGAAAATTTTAATTCTTGAAGTATGGGAAGCATATATGCAAAGGTTTTGCCGGTACCTGTTTGTGCAATTCCCACAATATCTTTACCCGAAAGAATTATAGAATAAGCTTCTTTTTGTATTGGGGTTGGACTGTTAAAGCCCATATCAGCAATTGCATTTTGTAATTGCTTTGTTAGATTGAAATTTTCAAAAGTATTCATAAAAAATATTTTTGCAAAAATAGGGTATATATTTGTAAAAATATTAGCGTACTTTTTACGAGACTAAATTGCCAACTAGTATTAGCAAGAAAAGTCATTATTTTACAGTGATTAGTCAGAAATTGGCATTTTCTGGCAAGCACTAACTAAAAACTCCACTTAATTCTCCAATACAAAAAAGCCCCTTTTCCACCCATCTCTACAGGTGTTTTGCTTGTGAAATATTGAGTAAAGAATGAAAGCTCAAAATTTTCTTTTAATGAATAGTTTAATGAAGGTCCCAGATATAATGACTTATCATTTGGGCTATACATTGTTGAAAAAGTTCCATTAAATAATGGTGTAAATGGATAGGATATTTGACCCATGAACGAAAACTCAGTTAACGATAGATTTTGGGGTGATAATTGCATAAAATAAAAGTCTAACATATTAAAGTTCCCCGATTGTTCACCATAACCGTTGTACAAGCCTTCAAATTGTATCATAAATGAATTTTTGAAAGTGTAATCATAACCTAGTGATATAACTAGCGTACCTGTTGTATCACTGAAACTATCTTTTGGATGAAAATAACTTACTTCACCTCTTAAGCCGCCCTTGAATAAACTTCCTGTAAATCCTGCTCCAAGTACATAATCAGTTTCGGCATAATAACCTGCAAGAACCTGAATGTCAGATCCCCAATTATTAAAACGGTAAAGTCCTGCAGCAGTTACCTTACTTTCATTATCAACCTTTACAACCAAATCAACCTTGGAGGAATAGGATGGATAATATTGAATCCTAACAGCGTCGCTACCTGGTTTTTCTTCATAATCAAAATCAAAAAAATTATACGAATTAAATAAATCATTGGGATTCCAAACAAAAGTTTGGCCCCAGTTTATCCTTTGACGTCCAATAGTTATCTGCACATCTTTGATGTTGTAATCTAAATAAAACCTATCAAAGGTGGATTGCATGAAAATGGACTTTCCTTCAAAAACAATAAATGCTAAATCAAAATATCCTGTTTCTTGATTTACAATTTCAGGATATTGAGGGAAACTGGTAACAGTTTCTCCATAAAAAATACGATTACGCATTTGGGCGTTAAAAGTGAAGCTGCTATTAATATTCCAGTTAAAATTTAGGCGGTTATGCAATACATTATCAGTAACCCAATCCTTATCAATTTCTTGAAACGAAATGGTTTGCATATATTTTACGTAGCCGTTTAATGTCCAATTTCGTTGTTTAGGAGTATCATCTTGGGCAAAATTACTGAGACTAATACCAATGAAGACTATTAATATTGTTAGTTTTCTAATCATTTTACTGATATCATATATGATTTTTTGTTTCTCGCAAAGGCGCTAAGCCGCAAAGTGAGATATTAGCATAGTACTTGTGCACTATTTAACTTTATCCTTTGTTACTTTTCCATCATCCAAATAAATAACTCTTTTTGCACGATCTATAACACGCTGATCATGTGTAGCAAAAATGAAGGTTATTTTTTCTTCATCGTTTAACTTGCGCATAATATCTAATAATTCAGTAGTTGCTTTACTATCAAGGTTTGCAGTGGGTTCATCGGCTAGGATAAACTTTGGTTTTGATGCCAATGCTCTCGCAACTGCTACGCGCTGTTGTTGCCCTCCTGATAATCTGCTCGGACGAATATTTTCCTTTCCTTCTATTCCAATAGCCTTAAATAGTTCTGCAATTCGAGTTTCTCTCTCGGCTTTTGACTTGTTTTGTAGATTCATGATAAACTCAGCATTTTCTTTGGCAGTAAGTACCGGTATTAAATTATACGCCTGAAAGACAAACCCTATGTTATTCAATCTAAAATCTATCAATTTTCTTGATGATAATGTACTTATATCAGTATTGTCAATTATTACTGAGCCAGATGTTGGTCCATCCAATCCACCAAGTAAATTAAGCAAAGTTGTTTTTCCACACCCTGATGGGCCAACTATTGCTGCAAATTCACCTTCTTGAAATGATAAAGATATGCCATTAACTGCTTTTACTTCTACTTCTGTTTCGGTGTAGGTTTTGTGGAGATCTATTGTTTCTATTACTGTTTTCATGTTTTTAATGGTTTAATAGTAAAACTACCAGTATTTTATTATTTTAGCATTCACTCACCCTACGATCTGGTAGCTTCTGCAGGTTTCATTTTAAGTGCTCTAATTGTAGGAAAAATGGAGGCAATAAGTCCTGTAAACATAACTAAAATGACAACCTCAACATAATCAATAAAATCTAGAACCGGATAAAGAACTGAGCCATAACCCATTGCCTCAAAGCCATCTCCTACTGAAGAAATATCAATACCTACGTTACCAAAGTGCCATGTAAAAATAACGGTCAATAAAATGCCAAAAGCGCCTCCCACTATGGCAAGTAACGATGTTTCCCACATTATCATGCTAAATACCCTAAATCTATTCATGCCAATTGCCATAATCATTCCTAGTTCTTTGGTTCGTTCCAGTACTACCATCAGCATTGTATTTACAATGGCAAACCCCAGAGCCAACATAATTATCGACATAAAAATCAACAGCATAAATGATGTCATGGAATACGAAAGATTCAAATACGGGTCAATTTCGGTCCAGTCTTCAACAAGATAATTTGGTATTAGGTGTTTTATTATTGCTGCAGTTGATTTAGTTTTTTTTTCATCATCCAATAAGATGGCTATTTCGTGAGAAGTATTGTTTGGCAACAATAATAATTTATCCAAATCGGTTTTTTTAACAAAAACATTCATCTCGTCAAATGTGGTATTTTGGGTTTTAAATATTCCCTCTACCTTAAAACTGGCTCCACTTAAATTACCTTCATAATCTTGAAAAGTAAGTACAATTTTAGATTTTAGTTTTGCATTTAATTTTTTTGCTAATTTTTCGCCAATTACAATTCTATTTCTTTTTTTTGATTTAAAATACTCCCCATTACCATCTTTGATTTTTTCAAAAATATTTGTAACAGTTTTTTCGTTATCAGGTTCAATACCAATTACCATAACTCCCAATCCTTTTGATGCTGTTGATGCCATTCCAAAAGCCATTGTCCGTTCAGATACTCCAATTACATCTGGTTTTGATACAATGCTATCAATTAATTGCGAAGAATTCAACATTACATATTGTACTTCATTATTGGCCACAAATTTTTCGTTATGAATTTGAATGTGCGAAACCTGTGAGTGAATAGCGCTTTCAACTAAATCTATTACCATGCCTTTCATAATTCCTGTGGAAGCTAGTCCTCCAAACAATCCCACCGTAACTGCCGAAATAACAACATAACTACGAAGTTTGTTTCTCCATATGTTACGCCAGGCTATATTAAAGTTTATAAATTTCATATTATTTTAATTATGTAATTGTTTAATAATTTCACGAGCTAATTTCTTAAGGACTTGATGACATTCATTTTTAAAATTGACATTAATGGATAAATTGCAGCTATTCCGGTTATAATTAGTATTATCATAGTATTATTAAAAAAGATACTAAAGCTCAACATGGTTGGAAGTACGGGTTCAATACCAAATTGTACCATTGATTCGGCCATTTCTCCGGTAAGCCTTATGGGATTTACATTGTAATAATACACAATTGGGATTGTTAATATTATTCCCACAGCTATTCCAACGGAGTTCATGAGCATGGCTTCGAAAAATGAAATAACCATGAGCTTTGTTTTTTGCATACCTATTGAAATCATAACAGCAAACTCTCTCTTTCGTTCCTCAGCCATCATAAGTACGGTGCCAAAAACACCAAAAGCAATTATCATATACAATATTCCAATCATTATTAAACCACCGGCTTTATCGCCTTCAATTTGCTGGACTATTTCGGGCGACATTTGTTGCCAGGCAATGGCCTTATATTGAGTTGTGTCGATTGTATTATTAATTGCTTGCGTAATTTCGTTCGTAAGGTTAGGGTTTTCAAATTTTATCACAATTGATGTTGCGCCGTTTTCAAAAGAAAAGTATTCAGAAGCTAATAATAAAGGCATAAAAACTATTTGCTTATTAATAATTGGTGATGGCATTTTTATAATTCCCTTTACAGGATATGCATTTATTGCAGATTGTCCCCAATGCCCTTGACCCATAAGTACCAGTGTGTCACCCACATTAATATCAAGGTAACTTGCTAGGTCCGAACCAATAATGATAGATTTATCATTTGCATTAATATATTCACCTTTAATTATTTTCGACTTAAGGCTTAACATTTCATCTTCCTTTTGGGGTTCAATACCCATTATCATTGTTCCTTTGGTGTTCTTTTTATAGGACGCCAATGAGAAACTCTCAATTCTTAAGTTTGTTCCCTCAACACCTTCAACATTATTTATTTCATTAATTAACTTGTTATTTATCTCAATTCCGTTGTCGATGGTTTTGTCCAGCCAATAATCTTTTTGATGCACTTGTACGTAACCCGAAAATTTTCCAACAGCATTTTCAATCATAACATCATATGTGCCTTCCTGAAAAGAGCGCATAAATATTGCAAGAACAACAGCCAAAGTAACTGAGCTAATTGTAATTGCAGTTCTTTTTTTATTTCTCCAAATATTTCGCCATGCGATTTGTAAGTTCATTGTATTTGAGTTTGTAAAGTTTATAAAGTTAGAAAGTTCATAAAGTTCATAAAGGTGAAAGTTTGTGAAGTTACATGCTTTTCACTTTCAACTTTTCACTTTAAAACTTTTAACTAATGTACCCTCTTCATATTTTGCTGTGAAAAAAAGCCTTCATCAAGTTTTACATTAAATTTACTTGAAATTATATTAACAACAGTTCGTTGATTGGGTTTGTCTGCTGGAATAATCTCAAGTTTTGAAGGAAGTTTTCTATCGCTAAATTGCTTTATTTCTGATGCTATTTCTGTTCTGATTAATTCATCATCTTCATCGTAATATTCGGTTTTAAGTTGCCAAAACTCATCTTTACTAATCCATTTGTAAACCTTTCCCCAAACAACGGCTGCATTTTCTTTTGGAATTAGTTCAATTTTGTAACAATCTAATCCTTCAACTTTTTCATTTCCAACTATTTTATGGGTGTAGTCAACAACAATTGAACTTTCTTTTAGGATATCATCATTTGAATAATCAGAACCCATCCAACCTTGCGACATCATGGAAGGGGGTAACTTTATCATACGATTTATTGTAGGTACCCAATTCCACATCTCACTTTCTCTCTTTAAAAATACCTGTCCTTTATCTTTAACTGGCGAGGTAATATATGTCATGCTAAATTCAGTGCCCTTAGACCAGTTTTTCATGGTAATTTTACGCTCCCATTTTGGGCGAATTATGGTCATCGACATAACGCCTTCGTTGGTTTCGCCCCGTTGTAATGCATCTGCTTTTTCAATTACCTGTTTCCCTGTAATATCTTGACTATATCCTGTAATACCTATTAATAAGATTACTGTAATACTTAAGATTATCTTTTTCATTTGACTAGTTGTTACTGTAACTCTTGTTAATCGTTTTGTTTACTCAAACTGTATTTTACTATACATATCATTGTTTTCTAACTACAATTGATCTATTATCATTTCTTTTACATCGTTTAGAGGGAAATTATCAGTATCTAATATATAATGAATGCCAACCCCATCAAAAATAGCTAGTAAGAATCTGGTTTTAATAGATGCTTTCTTGCACCCCTTTTTTTCATAGTAATTATTAATGGCAACTATTACTTCCTCAAACATTTTCATTATGTCATTTTCTAAAATAGAAAGAACATCGGGTTGAATTAGTAATGAAAAATACAATTTAAAAAAATCGTGGTTCTTTTCTAACAATAAAAAATTACCATCTATAAAGCTAACAATTTCATGCTTTTGAACATTATTTATATCTTCAACAACTAAAAAATCCATAAACTGATTTAAATTTTCTAGCATTATTTTATGAAGTAATTCTTCTTTACTTTTAAAATAATTATACATCAAACCTTTTGATATTCCAGCCCCCTTTGCTATTAAACTTACAGGTGTTGATAAATATCCATTGCTAGCAAATAAGCGTAATGCAGTTTCTTGAATGAGAGCCTCCTTATCATTTCTGATTTCTTTAAATTGTTTTTTTGTTCTAGGACTCATGTGGTTCAAAAAATATTTATGACTGACCGATTGGTCAAAAATAATACATTTATTAATACAAATTGTAACAATATAAAAAAATACCACAAACTTACAGTATTCACTTTTCAAAATTGTAGAATATTATCTACATTTGTAGAATGTTTAATTAAACTTAACCTAGTTATTATGAGAAATTTTATACTTGCAATTGGAGTGATATTGCTAATGGGTAATATTGATTTACAGGCCCAAGTTTCTAATGATATTACTTTGGATTCCAAAGTACTTTATGGGCAACTTTATAACGGAATGACTTATTATATTCGTGCAAATCCGTTACCAAAAGAGCGTGCCGATTTTTATATTGTTTTTAATGTTGGAGCCATACTTGAAAATGACAATCAGGATGGTCTGGCTCACTTAACTGAACACATGGCTTTTAATGGCACAAAGAATTTTCCAAAAAAAGGAATTCTTGATTTCCTAGAGAGAAATGGTGTTGCTTTTGGGCACAATGTAAATGCTTTTACTGGTACAGACGTTACAGCTTATAATTTGAATGATGTTCCTTTGGATGATCCTTCTGTAATTGATACTGCATTATTAATACTACACGACTGGTCTAATTTTGTAGCTTTTGAGGATGATGAAATTGATGCTGAACGGATGGTAGTTCATGAGGAATGGCGTACACGCAGAAATGCTGACTTTAGAATGATGAAAGCACTTATGCCAACAATATACAAAGGCTCTAAGTATGCTGAACGCGATGTAATAGGCAGCCTAGATGTTATTGATAATTGTGATTACGAAACTCTCCGTTCTTTTTATAGGGAATGGTATCGTCCTGATTTAGAGGCATTAATAATTGTTGGTGATTTTGATGCTAAAGAAATGGAAGAAAAGGTTATAGCTGTTTTTTCATCAGTACCAAAGGCTGTAAACCCAACTGAAAGAATAATTTTTGAGATTCCTGACAACAGAGAACCATTGGTTGGTATTGTGACCGACCCCGAAGCTCAGCGGAATATGATTAGAGTTTTTTACAAACACGATATTATACAACCTGCCGATAAAAATGCTAATTACATGCGCGAATTGCTGATTAGAAATTTATACAATACAATGATTAACAATCGTTTAAACGAATTAGTTCAAAAAGAAAATCCTCCATTTATAATGGGCTACTCAATGTATGGCGGAATGCAGCGGTCGAAAGATGCGTTTACGTTAATTGCATTGGCAAAGGATAATGAAATTCCATTGGCGCTAAAAACTGTTCTTCAAGAAAACGAAAGAGTTCGCCAGCACGGATTTACACAAAGTGAATTTGACAGAACAAAAAAGGAAATATTACGGGGTTATGAAAAAGCATATAAGGAAAAAGACAAACAAAAAAATAACACTTATGTTTGGAGATACTTTTCTAACTTTTTAACTAATGAACCTGTTCCGGGTATTGAATTTGAGTACAATTTTGCAAAAGAAACTCTACCTCAAATTACATTGGCAGAAATTAACAGCCTGCCGGCAAAGTGGATTACTGATGAAAATATTGTAGTTTCTATTAGTGGTGTGGAAAAAGAAGGCGTTTCGTTACCAACGGAGGAAGAGGTACTTGCAATAATTGAAAACACAAAGGATATTGAACTTGTAGCATATGTTGATGCAGTGTCTGATAAACCACTTGTTGCCGAAATACCCACGGGGTCAAAAATTATTAGCACCGAAACAAATGATGAACTTGGTACTAAAACATGGATACTGGAAAATGGAGCAGAAGTTGTGTTAAAGGAAACTGATTTTAAAGAGGATGAAATTGTATTTGAAGCCTTTCGTTTTGGTGGAAATTCGTTGGTTGAATTGGAAAATCTTCCATCGGCTGATATGACTACTACATTAGCTTCGCAAAGCGGTGTTGGTGATTTTGATAACATATCATTACAAAAAATGATGGCCGGTAAAATGCTTAGGCTAAATCCGTATATTGATAATACAACACAGGGTTTTAATGGCTCAACCTCACCTCAGGATTTAGAAACATTTATGCAATTATTGTACTTATACTTTGAGCAGCCTCGTTTTGATGAAGAAGCTGGAGGTGCATATATGAGTAGAATTATTGCTTGGCTTCAAAATACAAGTACTGATCCTAGAACCATTGCCAACGACTCCATACAGTTTTTAATGGCTGACAGAAACCTACGACGAACACCAATGAATGTTGACAAACTAAGCAAAGTTGATTTTGAAGAAGTTGTTGAGATATATAATAATAGATTTAGTGATGGGGCTGATTTTAGATTCTATTTTGTTGGTAATATTGATGAGGCTATATTAAAGCCACTGGTGGAGACCTACATTGGAGGACTTACTACTAGCTCTAAAAATGAAACATGGAAGGATAATAATGTACGTCCACCTGTAGCTAATGCTGAAAATCAGTTTAAAGTTTCGATGGAAATACCAAAAGCTACTGTGTTTGTAAATTATAATAATGACTTTAAATATACGGCTGAAAATTTGGTTTATCTAAAAGCTGTAAAGTATATTTTGAGTTTAAGATATACCGAAACCATTAGAGAAAAAGAAGGTGGTTCATATGGCGTTGGTGTATGGACATCAACTAGCAAATATCCCTATGAAGGTTATAAATTAAATATGAAGTTTGATTGCGATCCGGAAAGAGCTGAACATTTGATGGCTATTGTTTACGAAGAAGTTGAGAAACTGCAAAATACAGGACCAACAGAAGTTGATGTTCATAAAACAATTGAGTATTTCTTAAAAACTCGTGAAGAGAAATTAAAGGAAAATAGTTTTTGGTTAAGCTCTCTGGTTTCTATTGATAAAAATAAACTGAACACTATTTCATCAGCAAATTACGAGGAGATTGTTAAGGGTATGACCCCTAAGAATATTCAAAAGTTCTGTAAAAAGATTTTTAAAGACAGTAAAAATGTTGAGGTTGTGATGTTGCCTTTGGATAAATAATGTCCGTTGCAATATCATAATAATTATTTTTACTTCAATCTTCTTCGTTATCTAATTTTTTTAATACTCATTATCAGTAAGATAACTGTGTTTAAAAAATGTCTCTAGCCTCGAATATTATTGTAAAATTAGTTTTGCAACGATATTAAATAATACAATTTATCTTGATAAATTTTGTAGTTTGAAGCCTGAGTTAGAATTACATATAAATTCGGGCTTCAAACTTTTAGCTATATCGGTATATTTCTATGCAAACATTAACAGACTTATAGCCATAACACCCATACCGGCAATTAATCCATAAATCGATAGATGGTGCTCTCCATATTCTTCGGCAGCAGGTAATAATTCATCAAGTGAAATAAATACCATGATACCGGCAACTCCGGCAAAAAGCACTCCAAAAACCACAGGTGTTAAAAATGGCATAAGCAATAAAAATCCAATTGCAGCACCAACAGGTTCAGCAAGTCCGGAACTTAGCGACAGCCAAAATGCTTTTTTACGACTACCGGTGGCATAAAAAATAGGTATTGAAACAGCGATACCTTCTGGAATATTATGGATAGCAATTGCAACTGCGATTGCCACACCCAGGTGTGGATCGGTTAATGCAGCAGTAAATGTTGCCAAACCTTCGGGAAAATTATGGATAGCAATTGCCAATGCAGTAAAAAGTCCCATACGCATAAGCTTATCCTTATTTTTAGGTTCGTCATTAGCCATTTCTTCAACCTTGTGCATTTCATGTGGATTTTCTGCCGATGGTATTAATTTATCAATTATTGCAATAAAAAGTATGCCACCAAAAAAGGCAGCTGTTGTAACCCAATAGCCTTGTGTAGCTCCCAGCTCTGAAGTTATTTCAGCCCGTGCCTTTACAAATATCTCCACAAAAGATACGTAAATCATAACACCCGCCGAAAAGCCGAGAGCAGCTGATAAAAACCCCGTATTAGTTTTTTTTGCAAAAAAGGCTATTGCACTACCTATTCCTGTTGATAACCCAGCAAACAATGTTAATCCAAATGCAAATGCTATTGTATTCCAGTCCATAATCTAACTATCTTCTATTGACTTTTGATTTTGTTGTTCTTTATATTCTCGATATGCTTTTCTCATCTTAACCTTTTCCAATTCCCTATCAATAACCAGATGCGTTATCCTCCATGCTTGCTCATCAATTCCTGGTGTTTTTAAGGCATTATTAAACTTAGTTTCCGAAACATCGTGGCGATATATTAAGTTGCAGAGCTTTTCAAAATCATTAATTAGCAAGTTTGAGATAAATTCGTAGAGTCTTATTTCCAGCTCATTTCTTCCAAGTGATTCATAATCACTTTTGTTAGGTTCATTATATTTATGGATCTCTTTATTCAAGATATTATATATTTTGATGCAAAATTAAAGTATTTAACCTGAATAATTCATGCATTTAGTTTGATGCAGATATGAGGCGTTTAAACCTGACGATATAGCATTCTATTTCAGAGGATTAGCAACGAATCAGATGCGTTAAAATAAATGCACTTTAGTAAAATAGTAACAGATTTGGACAAAAGTTACTATAGTTACACTTAAGAACAAATTTGGTGACCCCATACAATATCTTACCATAAGGAACTTGGTGAAGGAGTTTTTCAAAAAATACTCAACTTATTTACAACGCGCAATTATGGTGGCACTGGTTTGGGTTTAGCAATTTCGCTAAAACTGGTTGAGTTAATGGATGGAACAATTAATGTTGAAAGTAAAGAGGGAATAGGGTCTGTATTTACAATTAATATTCCATTGGTTTTGGTTCTAGCATAGTTGTTGGTTATTAGAACATGAACTAACCCCTATCTGCCATGAAAAATAGAAAAACCAAAAAATCTGACCTTGAAGGAAAAATATTAATTTTTTTTCAGATTGGAGTAGTAATTGCACTATTAACAGTATTGTCCTTCCAATATAAATCCTACGAAAAGTCTAAGATAGATATCTTAGAACAAGATGGCATTGAAATTCCAATAGATTTTGTAATACGAACAAAACATGTTAAACCACCACCAGTTAAAAAACATCAAACTTAATTTCAACATCACCCCAACCTGCCTGTACAAAAGACCAACTTATGCTTAAATTACTGAACATATGTATCTATAATAGATATAAACAAACTATTGTACGTGTTATATGTTATTCTTACCGATATGTTTTATACATTTGAAAATTGCTATAAAACCCATATAAAATGAAAACATCATAATTAGAAAAAGTATCCTTTACATACCTATATGAAGCTATATAGTTACTTTTAAGTGGAAGATAAAGAAAATATAAAAGCTATTATCTTTAAACATTATTTGTATCATATTTTACAAATTATCAACAAGAACATATAGACAAGTGAAAAAAAAATACGTCCTAATAATATTTATTTGTGTACTTCTAGGATTAGTTGTGGCAATGTTTAATTCAAATGAAACATTACGATTTTTATTTGAAAATAAGGTTTGGGCACATAAAGTAAATGATATTGAAAAACTACATAAAGCAAAAGAGAAATTCAAAGGTGTAGAACTTGATGTTGTTTTCATAAATAATGATGAAGACTTATTTTTTGATGTAAATCATCCTCCCGATAGCTCGATAAACTTATCATTAACAGAATATTTTCAATCTATGCATGAAGCA
>Ga0307987_1000946_pt1 | contig 16484 bp, 20 predicted proteins | sample EllFjometagen181_FD_203157 | JGI IMG/M metagenome (GOLD analysis project Ga0307987, IMG submission 203157) | Marine microbial communities from Ellis Fjord, Antarctic Ocean - #181 | ecosystem: Environmental > Aquatic > Marine > Unclassified | place: Southern Ocean | collected 2014-10-08
AACGGATATTAAATAAATTTATACATAAACAGGAGATAAAACAATATGTCAGACGAAACTATTGAAAGTGTACCAGAAGAAACACAGATAACTAACCAAATGCAACCGCATCTTCTTCAGTTGTATGAAGATGGAAATATGAGTAAACCTTTAGTTACAATTGATATGTGTGGGACAGTAACTATTCATCAAAAAGGCAAAGAAGAAAAAGCGGCAGAAATATTCTGGGAAGCTGTTCAGACTCACCTTAGAATGGATCCAATTCTTCAGGAAGTTCAGAATACAATGCTACTTAAGGATAAGCTCCATGACAGTAAAAAGACAATAGGAATTGCTTTAGACCTTCTTAAGCTGAAACTTATTGAAAGCAAAGTTGACCTGAAAGATTTGGAGGATGTTAATGTCGCAATCTCTCTCACTGAAACCTTCCCAGACTTTAAACTTGAAGCTAAAAAACAAGATCCTGCTTGAGTTGGAAGAATATAAGAGATGGTATGGTGTAGCGGTTTCTACCCTACATTGTACCATTCCTTTAATACAGTTAAAGGTAATATCAGATAGATAAAATAATCAAAGAAGTAGAAAAAATTAAAGGAGAGTAAATGAACTTTCAACAATCATTTAGTGCAGCAATTCTTAAGCAGAAATATCTTGATGTTGAAGAAGTAGATATTGATGACCGTAGAAGAGTTGTTGCTGTTCATGCTGCTGATCTAGAAATGGAGAATTACTTTGGAAAGTTCAAAGTTAGCGGTGATAAAACAAAAAAATTTGTAAAGATTAAAGAAGAGTATTATGATCTTATGCAGAGATTCGGTCCTGCTGGAAGGATCTTTTATAACTTTGGAAGAGATCTTGAAAGAACTTGTCTAATCAATTGTACCAGTATGCATGAAATAGAAGACTCTATGGAAGGCATTATGGATTTCATGAAAGGTTTAGCTATTCTTCTTCAAGCTGGTGCTGGTGTAGGAATGAATTTTGATCCTATTAGACCTAGAGGGGCATTGGTAAGAGGAGTTAGTGGAAAGGCTTCTGGACCTGTATCATTTATGCACATTGGAAATGCTACTGGTACTACAGTTGAAAGTGCTGGTGGACGTCGTGGTGCTATGATCGTAATTCTTAGTTGCCGTCATCTTGATATCTTTGAGTTCATTACATGTAAAGATGTCAAAGGCAAACTTGATCAATTTAATATCTCGGTAGGTATTGAGCCTGGTTTTATGCATTCAGTTGAAAAAGATGCAGATTGGGAACTATGTTGGCCTGTAGATGCTATTGCAAAAGGTGAAGAACCTCGATATAAGAAAACTGTTAAAGCTAGAGATCTTTGGGATGCAATTCAGAAACATGCTTACAAGCATTCCGATCCAGGTCTTGTGTTCTTGGATAATGCAAATAGGCTTAATCCTTTAGGATTTTGTGAGAAGATTGTTACATGTAATCCATAAAACTTGCCATGTGGATTTAAAAGTGTGTAAACTGCTGGAAACTCTTTACAATAAATCAGCTACAACATAACGATGAAATAAACGTAAGTGTGAATGCTAAAAATGATTTATTTTAGACAATCAGCAGCCAAGCTCCGAATAGGAGAAGGTTCAACGACTAAGGCACAATTCATATTAATAAATTCCTAAGAAGTTATGATTACATAACAAAGGATAAAAGATGACTTATAAAATCAAAAAAGTTACCTACGATATTCCAAAATTAAAGAGTAGTGAGTTAAAAGGCGCTATTTTTGGAACATTGTTAGGTGATTCAAAGATCGAAAGAAACGGTAAAGTATTTAGTAGTAAACAAATTTCATTAGACTTGATTCAATTTAAATATAGTATTTTAAATAATCATTTTCAAGAAGTGAAATTACAGACTACTCCCCCACACCATGATGGGAAATGGAATCATCAAAGACTGTTCGAAGTAAGAGTTAAAGAAATTTACTTTCATAAACTCTTTCCTAGATTCTACGATGATAAAAGAAAGTATCTATCTATAAAACATTTAGAAGGTTTAACTGATTTAGGATTAGCTCTATGGTTTGCTGATGATGGATGTACATCATTAATTGGTAAAAATAAAGGGAAAATTACTAACAGACGAGTAATGTTTTGTAGTGAGTGTTATACAGAAGAAGAACATGATATAATGATACGTTTCTTTAAAATTAAATATGGTTATACAATGTCTAAACCAGTCAGAGGAAGTAAAAAGACTAAAAAGTTTAGATTACAATTCTCAGTAAAAGATGCTCAAAATTTTATACTGAAAGTGGGACCATATTTTATGAAATATTTTCCATCATTATCTTATAAATTAGATATGGGGTATGATACTTATAGAAATAACCATATGAATACTGTTTCTGAAGAATATAAAGAATTTTTTAATGAATGTGTGAAAACACACCCCGACTTTATTGATAGGTTAGATGAAATCAATTGTAGTCGGTGATGATATAGTCTACTCGACAGAAATGTCGGTGGCGAAATCCCTGGGAGTAATAAGCTTACCTGTCTTTTAGGTTCACTTTTACTTCCTCATTATGTTAAGAACGCATTTGAAGAAGAAGCATCTTTTAATACAGATAAAATGATTGATGATATCTATGGCATTCATAAATTCTTAGATAATTGTATTGAAGAAGCAAACCTTCCTCACCAGTTTCTTACTGATGAACTTCTTCTTAAAAGAAAAAGAGGAATGGGATTTACTGGTTTAGCTGATATGTTTGTTATGATGGGTACAAGATATGGTTCTGTTTATTCGCAAGAATTAGCAAGAGAGATATCTTATAATATGGCTAAACACACTCTTATAGCTAATGTAAGACTTGCTAAAGAACGTGGACCTGCTCCTATCTGTCTTGTTAAAACATCTGCAGTAGTTACGTCTGAGAATGTTGATAAAGATTTTATCGAGCAATTCATTGGATCTGATTACTATACAGAATTATTCTTTTATGCTGGAAAGATTGATGACAATGATTGGATACGAGAAGCAAAAGAAGACATTTTTAAATATGGTATCCGTTTTACTCATGGTCTTGCTATTGCTCCTACGGGAACAATGTCTGCAGTGAATAATAATATGAGTTCAGGCATTGAGCCGATCTTTGATCTTAAAGGACAGAGGAATGTTATCGTTGATGATAAGTCAACTAAACAACTCTTTGATACATATGATCATGCTTATACACAGTATGTTATTAAGCATTATGTGGACGGAGGAATTCATACTGAAGATGATCTTCCTGATAATTTTGAAGAGAAGATCAGAGCATTTCCATTGAAATCTATTGCACCTGAAAGACTACTTAACGCTTTCGTTGTTACTAATGATCTAAATGTTGAAGATCATCTTAATATTATGGGTGCTGTTGCCCCTTTTATGGATCAAGCTATTAGTAAAACGATTAACCTTCCTGCTGAGACTACCTACGAAGAGTATAAAGGCGTATGGTTTAAAGCATGGGAAATGGGAATTAAAGGTGTAACTATATACAGACCAGATCCTTCTATGATTGCTCAAGTGTTAGTAGATCAAGAAGTTATGGCTAAAACTGTATATGAATTCACTCTTGAAGATGGATCCATTGTACCGCTGAAAGGTAATCAAAACGTTCAGTACAAAGGAGAAATTCATAATGTAGCTAATCTTGCTGATGCCATTCAACAAGGTAAATATGGTATCAACATGATAAGTGAGGAGTTGTTAACAAATGAAAAATAAGATACCTTTGATGGAAATCAAACAAGACATTACCAGTATTGCTGTGCTGAGACCTAAATTAAACGGTGGTGCTCAGTCTGGTCATATAGTAACAGATCCGGTATGTACTGCTAAAGAGAGAGTACTTCTTGATCAGCTTTATGAACTTGAGAAGAAGACTGGTAAAGAAGACTATCTGGAAAGAGCAGTTGGTCTTTTAGCAGGAAGAACAAAGAAGAGACCTGAGTTGCTTCAGGGATGTTCCTATAAAATCACTGCTTATACTCCTAACAAGGTAAATTATTATATTACTTTGAACCATGTTGTAGAAAGAGGACAGAGATTTATTTATGAAATCTTTATCAACACCTCTGAAGTATCTCACATGGAATGGATTTCAGTGATTACTCGTCAACTGTCTGCATTATTTAAGATTGCTAAAGATCGTGATCTTGAATATGGTTTCATTTTTAAGACTCTCAAAAATACCTTTAGTAGTCACGGTTACTTTGCAAAAGGTCTTAAGATGAATGTTCCTGGAGTACAGGCTCATATTGGTATAATCATTGAAAGACATATTTTACATCTGGAAGCTCTTGATGAGAATGATCGTATTTATAAAGAAGTTCTAGAGAACGGTGCCTTTCAAGAAATGATTGATAATATCAATGAGACTAGAGAAGGAGTTGCTGAGATTAAAGTAATGAAACCTTGTTTAGATGAAGAAGGACATACTGAAGACGATTTCAATCTTGATGTAGTGATTGATGAGCCGGAAGATGAACCGATTAGAAATGACCTTGCTTTCTGCACTGAGTGCAATACAAATGGACTAAGCCGAGAAGGTGGATGTGCTAGATGTATTAACTGTGGATTTGATGCTGGGTGTGGCTGATAAGGAGACTAGTATGGAGTTAACCAAAGAAATTCTTCATGAACATTTAAGTTATAGTAAAAAGACAGGTGATTTCACTTGGATTAAGAAAACATCGCCTAAAAGTAGAATAAGATTAGGTGATATAGCTGGTTCTCATGATGGAAAAGGTTATCTCCATACAAAACTATTTGGTACGTTGTATAGACTTCACCAATTAGCTTATTTGTATGTAGAAGGATACATTCCTGAAGAGGTCCATCACACTGATGAAATTAGAGATAATAATGTTTGGAACAACCTTGAGGAAGTAGATAAAAACCTACATATGAAAGAACATGGTTCTAGAATAACTTCTAAGAATAAATCAGGTATTATAGGGGTTTATTGGCATAAAGGCGAAGGAAAATGGGCAGTCAACGTAAGGGATAACGGTAAATATTATTATTTTGGATATCATGAAGATATCGAATATGCTGCTTTGGCTAGATATAACGCTGAAGAAAAACATGGATATCCTCACCCTAAAGAAAATACTGCATACCAGTTTCTTCTTTCAAAAGGTTGGACTGAAGAATAAGAATTGTGGCTAGTCTAAACCATATGCGTTAGGATAGATTAGCTTATTGACGAAGGGGATTAATTTCCTCTTCGTCAATCTTTTTTTGAAACGGATATAATATTTATACTACTAATCTAATCAAAGGATATAAATATGTCACCTAAACTAGAATCAAAATGTATGTCTCTCAAAGAGATCTTATACGTAGAACTTGGAGAAAGAGGACTTGAAGAACATGTCATAGCTGATCTAGAACTAGCTCTTCTTCACAACCTAGAAAGACATCTTAACTCTTACCAACAACTTAGAGTCGATCAAAAGAATGAAATTGATCGACTCGATTATCAACTTGAAGTTAAACAGAATTCTCTTAAATCCAGTAGTGAAACTATCCAGAATAAAGAGAACAGAATAATACATCTCCTTACAGATAAAGAATCACTAACCAAGTATCTTGCTAAAGCTGATGCTAATGTCGAATCTCATTCTAAAGAAATAGCTAGACTAAATAGGTCTTTAGAAGCAAGAGCTAAGATAATTACTGATCAAGAGGAAGAGCTTAAAGTAGCTAACAAACGCATCAAACATTTAGAAACAGTGGGGGTATAATGGCTGATGAAGAAAGAAAACAATATGCGTTAATTATGCATAGCAATATGAGGGTTGTCACTCGTAACGATAAACAGGAAATATCTGATGTAGTAGCTAGCTGTAGAGATAAAAAAATCGGATATACCATTTTTCGTCTTTATCCTAACATGGAACAATATACACCGCTGGAGGTTTGGGAATAATGAGACATATTACAAAGTATAAAACATTCGACTCTTCAGAGGAAATGGAGAAATGGCAGGAAGAAAATAACGTTACTGTATTTTCTGTGATTCCAATTCCTCAAGATGTTAAAGCATCTGGTGAAGAAAAGAATGGTCAACAGAAAGTCTTTCATGCTAAAATAAATATTACTATGAGAGTATTTGTAACTTATGCAGATGTAAATAAAGAGTTAATGGCTTTTGCTAAAGAAGAGTTTCAGACCAATGAAGCTGCTATTAGACTTGCAGATTTTATTAGTTCTTTAGGTGAGAATATAACTCCTAATTACAAAGAAGTAGTAAAGGACGCTAATAAAATTATGGAGAATTTTCGCCGTATAAGAACAGAAAAATCAAAATTCAGGGAGAAGATTTAAATGTCCAGGATCCACTGGCGCTTCAAAAGATTCTTATTCAAATAGTAGATGTGATAGAATTGGCTATCGAACTAGCAAAGGCAGAAAAGAAATAAAGGAAATTCTACAATGACAGACGAAAAAGACTTGCAAAAATTTGATTCAGGCTAAGATCAAAGAGAAGATGAAGAAACTTTTTGTTGATATTATTCCAGAGGAGCAGTGGGATCATATTGTTAAGACAGAACATGATAAGTTCGTTGAAATGGAATTAGTAAACATGCAACAGAATAGATATTAAATAAATAGTGATAGTACGTACAGGGAAGAATAGCCTTCGGGCTATTCTTCTTGCTTTAAATTATTAATGTTTATAAACGTATATTATAAATTTAAGTATTTTTAAACATTTAATTAAAGAAAGTAATAACTGAAGGAGACCTTATGGCAGAAACAGTGTATGATTTTAATGGTGCTATTGCTACTGTTGAAAAGCGTGTGGAGTCTATAGCTGAACTGAAAAATCAAATTTTCGGTTCAGAAGAATTTGATACCACTAGAAACGAAGAGATAGAAATGATGATTGATGGAGAGCTTTGTCATGTTCCAAGAAAAGAGATACTGCTCAATCTAGTAATATCAAAACCGTTTATAACTTTTGAGTATACATTCGGTTCTGAAGATTGGATGAATTCTGAACAGGATTTATCTAGTTGTCTTGATTTACAGATAGATAAATTTGCCAAAGAAGACATGCAGATACTTAATGCTGAAATATCTGTGATCCTAATGGATTTAGCTGATATTGCTTCTGATACAAATATTAGAGTTGGAACTTCTATTAGTATGCATGAGTTAAGAGAGATTCTTGATTCAGATCCAGAATTATTGGAAATGTACAATACATCTTTTGAAGGTTCAACATCATTCAAAGATATAGAAGGCAAAATTAATGAACTCAATAAGATAGCCATTAAAAAGCTATCTACAAGCGATTCTTCATATGCTGAGTTAATTAAAGGGGGAGCTATAAACAAGGATCAATTCAAGCAAGTATTAATCAATATAGGCCCAAAGCCTAATTTGGAGGGTTAAACCTATTTTTAACATTAGATTGTTATAAAATATAGCTCTCGTTAAATCCCTTTAATTGCTGGAAACTCTGACCGGATAATGCCGAAGACAATCAGCAGCCAAGACTTAAAAGTTATATTTTATACTCCAGATACAAATTAAAATAGGAGTATATTATTATGAAATTTAAACAAGATAAAAAGACTAACGTTTTTATAGATAAGTGTAAAAATAAATATGGTGATCGTTTTGATTATTCAAAAGTTCGTTATACTAAGAATAACGAAAAAGTTATAATTGTTTGTCCTATTCATGGAGAATTTAAACAGACTCCTGTAGTACATTTAGATAAAAGAGCTACAGACGGTTGTCCTAAATGTGCTAGAATAACACAAGATATAGGAAGAACAAAGACTTTTGATTATTTTAAAAAAAAAGCTATATTAAAATTTGGAAACAAGTATATATATCATAAAAAATATTATACCAAATTGGATGATTACACTATCGTAGAATGCCCTATTCATGGAGAATTTAAAGTAAACGCTTACAACCATTGTAATGTAAGAAAACTTAAAACAACTAAAGATGGTTGTCCTGAATGTGGTAATATTAAAAAGGGAAAGTCACAGACCTTTAGTCAAGAAGAAGTTATAAAATCTTTTAGGATAGTACACGGTGATCGTTTTGATTATTCAAAAGTTCATTATGTTAAGAATACTAAAAAAGTTACAATTGTTTGTCCTATTCACGGAGAATTTAGACAGACTCCTAAAGATCATAAAAAACATGGCTGTTCTAAATGTGCTTTGGAACAACATGATTCTAAAGGTGTGTTAGAAGTAATAAAATATCTTGATGAAAATGGAATTTTATATATAAGAGAAAAAAAATTTAAAGAATGTAGATACAAACTTCCTTTGAGATTTGATTTCTATTTATATGAATACGATTGTCTTATTGAATACGATGGTAAACAACATTTTGTAGGATGGTATGGAAAAATACCTTCTGAACAACGTAAACGTGATGAAATAAAAAATAAGTTTACGAAAGAAAATGATAAATTACTAATACGAATTAGATATGATGAAGATGTAAATTCTATTTTAAATTCATACTACTTTAAGTAAGGTTCAACGACTAGTCGAAAGACGTACACTTCTAGTGAAGTGGAAACGGGGGACTCCTAGAAATAGGATGAAGATATAGTCTAGTCTATATGGAAACATATAGCAGCCTAGAAAATATAGGCGGTGTAGAATTAACGACTCTATACGAATATAAACGGAATTAATACCAGTTATACCAGATACGAATTTCCTTAGAGGTCTTCGTAATGTTCAAGATTTATTTATTATGGCTGAAACAGCAAGAAAAGTACTCATAATTTCTCACAAGACGGTTCGAAAAAGTGGCTGAACTATATAAAATTTAATCTAAAATACAAAGTAGTCTAGTTTTAAGGTAACATATAATTATCCTGAGTAATTCACTATTTTATGAATTGGAGAAATCATATGCCTAAGATGAAAACTACAGAACAATTTAAGAAAGAAGTCGAAACTCTTGTTGAAAAAAGATATACTATTCTATCAGAATATACTGGAACTCGTGAAAAATTAAAGATTCGTCATAATATTTGTGGCAACGAATATGAAGTAATGCCGAATAAATTTTTAGGAGGTAGAAGATGTCCAGTCTGTGCTGATAAAAAAAGATCTGAAAAGCATTCAATATCACATGATGAGTTTATTAAGAGATTATCAAAGAAAACTGATATAACTCAATATGAATTTATAGATAAATACATTGATAATGAAACTAAACTAAGAGTTAAACATCTTTCTGAAAAATGTGGAAATAAGATATTAAGAATAAATCCTCATGATTTAATGAATGGTAAAGGTTGTGAAATTTGTAATAAAAATAGATGGACTAAAGATACATTTAATAAGAAATTTCAAAAGAAATTCTCTTTTCAGAAAGATTTTGTATTAAGTCCTGATAGTTTTATTTCAAGAACTAAAACAGTTTCTATAACTCATTCATGTGGACAAACTTTTACAAGAAGAGCAGACACAATAATGATGGACAGATTTACTGCTTTATTATGTCCTAAATGTGATATTCATTCTAGCCAACCTGAAAAAGAAATACAGAGATGGTTAGATGATAACAACATAGATTATGAAAGAGAAAAGTCTCTTGGTTGTAAAAATGTGTTACCTTTAAGATTCGATTTCATCATAAAATTAGAAGATGATAATTTATTTATAATAGAGTATAATGGTGAACAACATTACCATGATTTACAAGGTTATAAATTTAGTAGCTCTTCTCTTAAAAAAAATCAGAATCGTGACAAGATTAAACTAGAATTTTGTAAAAATAGAGGTATTGATATCTTAATAATTCCTTATACTAAAAAGAAAAGTATAAAACGTATTTTAGAAGAAACGTTTGAAATTTAAACGGTCACTATAAATCCCTTTAATTGTCTGGGAACCCCTAACGAGTAATGTCGAGGGCAATCAGCAGCCAAGCCTCGTAAGAGGAAGGTTCAACGACTAGTCGAAAGACGTACACCTAAGTAGGTGGAAACGGGGGACTCCTTTAATTAGGATGAAGATATAGTCTAGTCTTATAGGAAACTATAAGCAGCTTAGAGTTTATAAGCGGTATAAGATTAACGACCTTATGCGAATACAACGATTTAACAAGAAAGCTTTCAATGCTTTGTATTGATACTATATTAAGTAACGAAGAAGATTGTGGATCAACTCATTATCTTCCAATTAGAATAGACAATTGGGATATTCTTCAACGATATAGAAACAGATGGTTTAAAGAAAACTCTTCTGATCAAGAATTGCAGCTTATGGATCTTACTGAGTCAGAAGAATATTGTAGATCTCTTATAGGGGAAACCCTCTATTTCAGATCACCTGAAACGTGTTGTTCTAAAAATGGTATATGTGATACATGTTATGGAGAAATGTCTCATGTTAATAGAGACTTCCATATCGGCATAGTAGCAATACTATTTCTTACCAGTCAACTTACCCAGACATTATTGAGTGCTAAACATCTTCTTATTACCCAATCTCCTGAATTTGATTGGCCTGAAAAGTTCTTGGAGTACTTTACTGTAGATAAAACTAATATCTATATGAACGATTCAGCTAAAGGCTATATCACTTTTGCTAGGGAAGATATTGAAGAAGATGAGGACACTGGTGAACACATCGTAAGAAGTTTCCAGATTGATGGACTTGGTAAAGCTAAATCTGTCAGAGTAGATTTACCTACAGAAATTTATATAACCCCTAAAATGTTTGATGCTATCAAATCTGTTGGTCAAAGTGATGGCACCAGAAAGGCTAAAGCAACTGATCTCCATGATGAAGTATGTTTTATACTCAAGATACCTAATCTTGAAATTACTACATCAATAAAGAAGATTGAAAGCCTTATTGGTACTAAAGATCACCTAGGCTTAAAAACTTATGAAGAGATATCTCAGAAGATGATTGAACTTCTTTCTGAAAATAAAATATACCTTAATGCTATTCATGCTGAAATTATTATTAGGAACCTTATTAGACTTAAAGATGATTTGAGTCAAAGACCTGATTTTACTCAGATGGATATTCCAGATACTAAGGTATTGAGTATCTCTGCTGCAATACTAGAATATCCTGCTGTAACAGTTGGATTGAGTTTTGAGACTCTTAAGAAACAGTTAAATAACATCGGTACATTTCTGAAGGAGGGGGATTCACTAATAGACCACTTCTTTAAGGATTAGAGACCATGCATATGAATCAATTTTTAGCAGCACTCAGTAGAATATTTCTGAATAAAAGAACTCCTGGTTCTTCTGAATGTATTACAGTGGGGTGTAGCTACGAAGCACCCCAAGGGCAGGATTTGTGTCACGCTTGTTTGACTAATATACTTCTAAAAGATATAAGTACAGTACTAGGTGGAATAGCTGCAAACCCTAGTCCACAAGCTATTAAAAATGTAAATGCAGCTAAGAAGGAACCAGACAAGATAATTAAGAAACCTGCTATCTCTAGAAAACTTGTTCCGAGTGGAAGAGATTTTGTGCCTAGTGTTAGCATTAATGAAATTGATTCAAATAATATTGAAGCAGAAACTAATAAAGATGGGAGAGACTTAAATGAGATTGCAAAGCATCTCCCAAAATAAATGGAGTATAAAAATGGCAGCAACAAAACCTAAGAAAGCTAGTGCATCTCCTAAAGTAATTAAGGAGACTAAAAAAGAACCTGTGGTGAATGCGGTTGGATTTGATGTTGGTACTATGAATTTAGTAGTAGCCAAATCAATTAATGATTCTACAGAAACCAAAATTCTTCGTAATTGTTATCTTGAAGTAGATGAAGATCATCTTGGAACCCTTGATATCAAAACAATGGCTCATGCTAGAATTGAAGATGCACTCTTTATTCTTGCTGAAGATGCTTATAATTTTGCAAATATCTTCGGGTCAACTTTAAAACGTCCAATGACTGACGGAATGATAGCATCTGGAGATATTGATGGTGTTGATATCCTAGCTGTTATGGCTAAAAGTTTAGTAGGTGAAGGAAAAGGTAATCTTAATTGCTGTTATTCTGTACCTGCATCCCCTCTTGATGGAGAAGCGAATGTCTTATATCATCAGGAAATGTGGGGAAATATCATTAAACAAATTGGATACAAACCTATTCCTCTCAATGAGGCTGTAGCTGTAGTTTATTCAGAATGTGCTAATGAAGGTTTCACTGGAATCGGATGTAGCTTTGGTGCTGGTATGACTAATGTTGCAGTTGTCTTCCGTGGAGTAGCTCTTCTTGAATTTTCAGTAGTACGTGGTGGAGATTGGATTGACAAGAATGCAGCAGTTAACCTGGGTGCGGTTCAAAGTCGTGTAACATCTATGAAAGAGAAGAAAGATTTTACTCTTTCAGGTGCATCAGGAAAACGTAAAGAGAAGCGCATGAAGGAAGCTATTATTTTCTATTATCGTGATCTCATTGCATATGTTACAGACACAATTGCGGAGCAGTTAAATACAGTTGAAGCTGAATTTCCTACAGAGATTCCTATAATCCTTTCAGGTGGAACCTCTAGAGCAGATGGTTTTGCTGATATGGTTACAGAGGTATTGGAAGATTACGAATTTCCTTTTGATATCAGTGAGATTCGTGTAGCTAGAAATCCGATGACTGCTGTTTCCGAAGGGTGTCTAATTAAAGCACTAAGGTAATTTTAAAATGATATAATGGTTAAGAGATAATACTCTTAATCATTATATTTAAATAGGAGGAACTTAGTGGGTCTTTATACTTATATCAATTTCCATGAAATAAAACTTAGTAGACAAGTCGCTGAAGAAGCAAGAAAGCTTGATGATTTAAAAGACCAAATAGATAATCATGGTTATTGTGAAATGAAATATGACCATGTTGAAAAAATTGTTAAAGCTCTTGAGGCAAGAGATGATTTAGCAAAGAATACTAAAAGAAAACTAAATTCATTAAAATTCTGGCTAGTACAATCAGGAGATTATCATACTCTAATGTTCACCTAGAGATTCTTAAGGAGTGGAAACCATGCAAGATCAAGATCAAGCTCCAGTTATAAAGATTTTCAATTCTATGATTGTAATTGAAAACTATGTAGGAAACAAAACACTGGAACAAAACCTAACAATCAAAGATGATGTTTCATGGGAAACAAAGTTCATCTTTATGCGTTCTACAGTAAATGACGCAAATTACTCCACTACCTTAATTATTCCTAGATGTTACAATATTAAGAAATTAAATGAGTTGATTGGTGGAAGTAAATATTATATAGAGAATACTTATGATGTAAAAAGTGTTTCTCTAAAGAGTAGATATGAACCAAGAGATGCTCTTCAGAGAAGTGCATTAGATTGGTTATTAAATAGCCAAGCTTATTTCAGTCAAAGTGTTCTTCATCTCAGAACTGATGATGGTAAAACTTATATTGCGTTGAAGTATATTTGCGAGGTAGGAGAACCTTCTCTTATTTTGGTTCATGATGTAAACACTATGAATCAGTGGATAGAACGTATTCAACAACTCACTTATATTAAGGAAGATGAAATTGGTATCTTCCAGGGAAAAGACTCTATTCCTAAAGTATGGGCTGCAAAGAATAAGAAGATCTGGATAGGTATTCATAGAACTATGACTAATTGGATAGAACGTGAACCTAAAGAGCTTCATACGTTTTGCATAGAGAAAGGGATAGGAATCAAGATAGTTGACGAGTGTCATCTTGAGCTTCAGTCTATTTGGATAGAAGACTGTCATCTTAATATTCCTGATAATATTTATCTATCCGGTACAGCAGAACGTACTAAATGGAAAGAGAATATTGCTATGAATAACTTACTTCCTATCTACTTTGCTTTTGGTAAAGGTAGTGCTGAAGTAAGAGAAAAAGATAAGTATCATACTGCAACATTTATGTCTTATGACACTAATATATCTCAATTAGAAGAAGCTGGTCTCACTACAAATCGTGGTTTCAACCAGAATAATTGGGCTGCTTATAGTATAAAACATATTAATCTTCTTTTTGACATAGTTTTGTCTATCATCATGAAGATTCATAAAGAACACGGTGAAACTACACCAGTTGCTATTATTTGTAAGAGCCTTGATCAATGTAAAAATTTTCAGAACAGATTAGCTGGTGAAGGATTTGAAGTTGGAATGTATACTAGTCTCCATTCGAATGTTGAAACCAGACCACTAGAGCTTACTAAACAGGTGGTACTTACAACCGATAAGTCCCTTAAAGCAGCTATAGACAGTGAAATCGATGTAATGATCAACCTCATCCCAATGGCATCTAAAGGTGGTGTTCTTCAGCTGATTGGCCGTCTGAGGAAACGTGGTCTAGGGATTTACTATGATTTGTGGGATAGAAGCATAGATGCACATACTGCAATGAAATTGATTAGAGCTGGCGTCTTACGTAAGATATGTAAGGATCAGATCTGTGAAGTAAAGTACGAACCACCTAAAAAAGTAGTTGCTAAAAAGATAGGTAAATCAGATATCAAGGTAAAAGAATCTGATGGGGATAAGATTGTTCCTAAGAAAATAATCTACAAAAGAAAGAAAAGATAATAGATTGGAGGTACCTGTCAAAGATGATGGAAAGAAACATACTACCCGAATGGTTGAATAAAGTACAAAAGGATTTGCTTTACATCTCATCTACTCTAAGACTTAAGTTGTCTGTTTCTTTAGGTTCACAGGGTGGAGGACGCTTTACAGCTAAACCTCCTTTTGTTGTGAAGAAATGGAAGAATCAAGCAACTAAGAAACCTGGTGGAGCAGTAGAAGTCAATACTAAAGAATTCTTAGTTCTTGTTTATAGTGGTAACGAACAAGGGGACTATATGGAAATTTATTTGAGTCCTTTTGACGTAATCTACTTTTCAAAGATGTTAGATGTTTATCACAATTATTTAACAAACCAGAGTATATTTATAGAGAATACTGGCAAGAGAGATCAGGGAAGTAATTGGATAGTGAATGACGATCTTAAACTGTATGACAGAACTTATACTCATACTGCTGGAAAGAAAGAAATCACTTTTATGATAGACCTGATTGCTGATTATTCTATAGATAATCAAGATCACTATGATAAAGTTCCAGGCTTAGTTCTAGTTTTCGAAGGTGATAGATACTCCGAATTAACCAGAGAAAGAGTTTGGGGATTGAAAGAGTACCTTAAGAAGTTTGATTTAGCAGCTACAGGTGCTACTTTAGTTCAAACTGCTTTATTGTCTCAGTCACTTGCCGAAGGTAAAGCAATTGTTATTGATCCTATTATTGAAGAGTTAGCTATAGAAGCTACACTGTCTGGGATGGATGAGAATGAATTTCTGGAATGGTGTCGAAAGAACAATCTGACTATAGATATGAAAGAGTTTGATACACTGGAGCTAGCTAAGACTACAGCTGTCAATGTGTATAAAGAACGTGAGAAAGATATTAAAGGGAGCAAAAAAGATGACTGAGGAAAATGATATTTATAGAATAGGAGGACAGGATTGGGAGATAGGTGAAGTTGCATTTTACAGTAAAAAAGGTAAAGATATAGAGACAACTTTTAGAGGTTTCCTATCAGATGGTTTTTCTAGAGAAGGGCTATACTATGATGAGAAGAAAAAAGATTGGACATATTTAGATTCTGAAATAGACCCTGCTTTACTTGAAGCAACCAAGACAATTCCTTCTGGAAGGAAACAATCCGCTTCTCATATCAAGACAACAAGTCCTGTTATTGAAAAGACACCTATCCGATCTGATCCAGATACTATATTCAGATTAGAGATTCATGAAGAAGACGATGAGATGGTTCAGGAAGTTAAAGGTGCTGTTAACTCAAGAAAGTTGACTAACGATGAGGTAACTAAGTATTCTGAATACACTTATAATTTGTTATATGGTCTTAAGAAACGACATTCAATTAAATTTAGTTCATTCAAGAAATGGGCTAAGATATTGAATCTTAAAACCAGTATCCAACTTCTCCCAAAAGATAAAACGTAGTAAATATTTACCCCATAGACAATAAAGTCTATGGGGTATATAAATACACTATTTTTTCTTTTTACCGGATACTTTTGCTTTTTTTGCAGCAGCTTTAGGAGCCGGAGTTTCTTCTTCTTCTACTACTTCTTCAGAAGCAAGTTCTTCAGCAGCTAATGCAGCATCTTCTTCTTCTTTAGCTACACGGTCAGTCTCTTCTTTCTCAAGACGTTCTTCTTCAGCTTTCTCTTTGGCAAGACGCTCCACTTCATCAGCTTCTTCTTTCTCAAGACGTTCCTTTTCGTCAGCTTCTTCTTTTTCTGCTTTGGCAACACGATCAGCTTCTTCATCTGCTAGACGAGTTTTTTCTTCTTCTTCTAGCTTCGCAGCTTTCTCAGCAACTTCATCTTTAGGTTCTTTCTCTTTGGGTTCAGTAAAACGAATATCGATACCCATAGATTTAAGTTGACGAGCAATAGCAATGTCAAG
>Ga0307987_1000948_pt1 | contig 16477 bp, 11 predicted proteins | sample EllFjometagen181_FD_203157 | JGI IMG/M metagenome (GOLD analysis project Ga0307987, IMG submission 203157) | Marine microbial communities from Ellis Fjord, Antarctic Ocean - #181 | ecosystem: Environmental > Aquatic > Marine > Unclassified | place: Southern Ocean | collected 2014-10-08
TGGCATTGGCAAGGGCGGCACCTGCCAGAGCACTTCCCTGAACCAGGGGATGCTCACTGCCCCCCGGCCCTTTGGCCCGGGCTGCAATAAAATTAATTCGAAAACTGGGATGGGATAAAATCTGGTCAACGGCCCCCGAGGGCAACACCCTTTTCAACAATCGGTGACACTCCCGCTGAATTTCATCCAGGGAGGGGGCAGTGGAGTACCACTGATTAATATAGGCCTCCCGGAAGGTTGCCATGGCAGTGGCAGGATCCCTCTGGCAGGCAGCAGCAGATCGCCAGGCCCCGGCGGACGCTCCCATCAAAAAAAGTGGATTTTGCCGGTTTTTAAACCATTGCCCAAATAAAAATCCATCTAAGTGGGTTAAAATTAAACATTTGGGGCCCCCAGCAGCACCGGCCACCCATTGCACATGGGTAGGTTCAAGGCCATTCTTACTGATAAAATCCATGGCCCGGGGGCCGGCGAAAAACGAAATATATTTTGACATAATTAATTTTCTCTACCCAGTAAATGTCTTATTTTCATATAAAAAAGATTACAACGGCAAAATATGCTTTTCCGTTTGGGTGGGATGATGCCCCAGCAGTACCAATCCACTTCGCCCATCAATGGACAAACGATCCCCAAAGGCAATGCGGTGCCCCATGATTTCACAATATTGCCGGGACTCATGCACCTTAAGATCCCGTAAGCCCACCACACAGGTTTTTTCCAGACGCACCGCCACCACAGAGGCATGGGAGGTTTGTCCCCCCCGGGAGGTGAGAAGCCCTTCGGCCATATCAATGACCTTGATATCCTCGGGAACCGTATCCGGACGAATGAGAATCAGCGGCATGCCAGGGTCCTGTTTGCGTAATTGATTGATATTCCCTTCGGAAAAAACCACCCGGCCGGACAGAGCGGAACCCGACACCCCGATGCCTTTGCCCAACCCCGCTGCCTCCAGGGTATCAGAAGGGGTAAAGACATCAAATTGTTCCTGCTTTTTAATGGTGATCATGTCCCGGGTCTGGAGAAGATAAAGATCCGTGGCCTCAGGTCCTTCAAAAGTGAACTCCATCTCCTGGGGATTCCACCGTTCTTCGTAGACCAACTCCCTTGCAATGGAGAGCAGCTCATTGTAGATGTGGGGAAAACTTTTCTCCAGACTCTCCTCCACAGACCGCCCATCAATCTGGGCCTGTTCCACGGAAATGGGATAGCTGGTCACAAGCCCTGCCACAATATCCTCGCCCTGATCGCCATAGGCATAGTCCCCCCACAGCGCCACCCGCCGTACCTTGCGGTAGGGATGGGCCGTGAACAGAACACCGGACCCAGACTGAATGCTTTTATTGCCAAACACCATGCTCTGCACGATCACCGCCGTTCCCCAGCTGTCGGAAAGATCCATGATCTCCCGGTAATCCACAGCCTTAATTGTATTCCAGGAATCAAAAACCATCTCAACGGCATGGGAGAGTTGCAGCCAGGGATCATCCGGGATACTGATGCCCTGTCGCCGTACCAGTTTCTCGTAATCCAAGGCCAGTTCCCGCATTTGATCCGGGGAAAACTGCCATTTAAACTTCACATCATGGCGTTCTTTTGCATCATCCATCAACTCTTGGAACTTCTCCCGGTTCACCCCGGAAATCATGGCCCAGGACTGGACAAAGCGTCGGTAATTATCCCATGCCAGATAGCCATGGCCATGGTTCTTTACATAATTTTCCACCAATTCGTCATTAAGGCCGATGTTATGGATGGTTGCCATCATACCCGGCATGGAAAGGGCCGCCCCGCTTCTCACCGAAAGAAGCAAGGGGTTTTCAGGATCACCAAACACCTTATCTGTCAGCCCTTCCAGACGGGTAAGTGCCATGCGGACCCGGCGTATGAACTCTTCTTTGGCCTTACTGATTCCATGGATCACCTCCCGGCATCGAAACACCTCGGTGGTGATAATAAATGCCGGGGGCACCGGCAAATTCAGGCTGGTAAGGGTCACCAGATTATAACCCTTATTGCTTAAATGAATGAGATCATGGGTGTGAATGTTTACATCATGGAGCATGGAAACTGTTTTTTCTGGATTATAGGACATGAGAAGATCCAGATGCCGTTCATCCAGCACATCCCGCTGTTGCTCCAGGGTCTGTATGATCCGGGAGATGAAATGGTCCAGGTGCTGAAGCCCAAAGGTGGAGGAGATCAAATCCCGGAAAAAATCTTCGGAAAGACCATGGGTGGTGGTCACCATATCGTCATCACACCACTTGGAGCGATATCTGCCCAAAAGATTGTCCCGGCCTATCTGGGGAATGATGATGGAGAGATTGTTCTGGTGGATGTTGGTATAGTTGGCATAAATAACATCCTTGACCCCCTCTGAAAGCCCCCGGAAAATATCCAGGTACTGGGTGTAGGAAAACCGGCGAATTTTCAGGGAACTGGCCAGCATGGAAAGATAAGTATCCAGACGTCGGGAGGAGATACCATCAACGGCCAGTGCCCGCATGAAAAGTTTCAGGCAGGAGACAATGCGAAAAAAGGTGGCCTGGGTGATAAAAGACAGATTTACAGTGCCTGGTAATTTTTCAAGTAACACCCCGGCCAGGTTTTCCATGCGAAAGGTAAGGCTCAGGCAGTCAAATTTTCGTTCCTGGTACCGACCATACACAGAGGGAATATCCACCGCAATGTGACGCTTGTGATAGATGGCCTCTTTGGCGGGAAAGGTCTCGGTGGAGAGGATGATTTTCTTTAGATCTTCCAGACAGGTTAACAGGGCCTTTAAAGATTTTTCCGTATTCCCGACCTCCAGCACATCGGCCAGGGCCTCCATGCCGGGAAAACCTTCCCTTTGGGCTTCCATGAGTTCCTCCCGGAGCTCCTGGAAACTTAAGTTGTATTTCTGGTGGAGCAGTTTGTACATCTGAACCATCAAATCGAACCGCCGCCGTTCCCCCCGGGAAATATCTTTCTGGGCGTCAAGGTATTTTTTCCGGTCCGTTTTCCCCCATACCAGAAGATCTTCCACGGTATTGAACCCAAGTTCTTTTCCAATACGAAGGCTCAGTCGGCACTGCTCATCAATAAAGGGGCCAGTTGTAGCTACTTCCTCCAGAACCTCCTGGGGCAGGATGGGTTCCAGCCTGCCCTTGTCCCGGGTTCTCCAGAAGATAAATATCTCCTGGATGAAATCCACAATCAGATTGGAACTCTCCACATGGCTCTGTTTTCTCAAAAAATGGATGAGGCGATCTTTACGTTTGTGTATCTCATCCAGTTCGGTGGAAACGTATCGCAACTCCCCTTCAGCCCCGATCTCATTGTAAAAAACCGGCATTAATTTAGCAAACTGCTTGGCCAGATTATAGACCGGTTCAATGGGATGGTTTAAAAGGTGGGTGATATCCCGCTGGAACAGGTCCGTATCTTTAACACAGGTGCCAGCAAGTTTTAGATGGATAATCAGTGCGGAAAAAAGGGTGGCACACCATTTGGGTTCCCGGGTGATCAGATGCAGCCACACCCGGATATTGGTCAGATGGGCCGGATTGGTGATGGGTTGCCAGTCCTCGTCAATGCCCGTGACACCGGCATGTTGAAATCCAAAGCGCACGGCCTCCCATAAAAAGGCCTCCACCATGCGCGAATTTCCCCGTTTGAACACCTCTTCCCCCAGAATTTCAATGCATTTCAAGGAGGTATGGGGAAATTTCCTGACATTGACCTTTAACAACTGAAACGTGGTGAGCAAAAAGGCTTCAATGTCTTCAAACGGCTGTTGCCGGATCAACCTCACAAGGCCCTGGTTAATGGTTCGCAAGGTCTCTTCGTGGAGGAGATAGAGGCCACTGGTATCCATTATTCTAAATAAAAACAAAAGCTTTTGATTTTCCAAGGCCATGTTTGAATCCAGAGCAGCCCCTTGGATCTTGGAAGGAGATTCCTCATTTTCGGAAACAGCCGGCCGCCTCCGAGTGAGACGGGTGGAAATCTCCTTGTAGACCTTAACAATGTCCACATGGGCCGGAAGACCCATCAATTGATTCAAGCCGTTGTTTTCATCGGTTTCAAGGTCAATGCCTGCAAGGGTGGAGCGATATTCTGTCAATGCGCCATGGGAGATGGTGTCAAACAATTCCAAAGTGGGGATATCATGGCAAAAATCCCGGCACTCGGCATGGAACCACACCATGGGGTCATCTTCTTCCAGCCAGTAACGATAATTATTATCCAAGATAAACATCATGAGACGTGCCAGGACGCGATGATCAAGGGGGGTAGACATACTTTCCTGCAATGCCAGCAGACGACGAGCCACCCGCTGCATGGGTATCCGGCCCTGCACCATGAACATCACCAAATCTTCATAAGTGTTGCCCAGTCGGATCAAATGTTCAAACAGCCCATTAAGAACTGTTTGATATTCCAGCAAATCCTCCCCGGAAAAAAGGGAAATAAATTTATCCACCCAGGCGAAGAGAGACTCCATCAAACGGGCGGGGAGTCCTTCTTTTTTAATGGAGTCCTCCAGGGCTTCCAGGTAGATGCCACTGAAAATTTCAAAGGCTTCAGGTCCCTGGGGGTGCCGCTTATAATGGTTGCTGTTCTTCAGGGTAAAATTTCTCAGCTGTGGCAACAACAATTCCCAGTTTCGAAAGGTATGGCACACTTCAGAAAGCAGGGTTTCAAGCTGATTATGGATACCGCGGAAGTCCACCACAATGTCCAGAAGAAGTTGATATTTCGGTTGGACAACCACCTCTTGTGCCGTTTCCATGAGATTGGCCCGGAGGGCATCCGATGATTCAACAAACTGAGAAAATGAGACTCGCTCCATCACACACACCCTTGGACATCATCATAAAGGTAAATATTCGGGTTGATAAGGGAGATGGAAATAAATAATTGTTCAGCCTGGCGGTACTCGTTACGCCGCTCTGCGGTGTCACAGGAATATTGGACAATTATTATTTTCGGTCTCCCTAATATAAATGTTTGGCGAGTGCCCCATATTCGCATATTTGGGACTGCGTAGCATACTATTGCTATGTGAGCAGGCCCAATTGGACAATTATTATTTTCGGTATCCCGAATGTAAATGTTTGGCGAGTGCCCCATATTCGCGTATTTGGGGCTGCGTAGCATACTATTGCTATGAGCAGGCCCAATTGGACAATTATTATTTTCGGTATCCCGAATGTAAATGTTTGGCGAGTGCCCCATATTCGCGTATTTGGGACTGCGTAGCATACTATTGCTATGTGAGCAGGCCCAAATAGGTGAATATGGGGTGCTCGCCGAATATTTACTTATAAAGGCTTGGTGGCTTCCATATACAAGATCAGATCCAGCATCCGATTGGAGTATCCCCATTCATTATCGTACCAGCTCATCACTTTCACCGTGGTACCAATGACCTTAGTGGATAATGCATCCACCACAGACGAATGGGGGTCTCCCTGGTAATCCATGGAGACCAGGGGAAGATCAGAATACCCCAGATAACGACCCGATGCCGCTTTCAAGGCCTGATTCACCTCTTGCACTGTTGTCTCTTTTTCCACCTCCATCACTGCATCCACAAGGGAAACATTGGGGGTGGGAACCCGCACGGCAAGACCATCAAATTTATTCTTTAATTCCGGAATGACCAGAGATACTGCTGCCGCAGCCCCGGTATTGGTGGGAATCATGGAAAGCCCTGCGGCCCTGGCCCGCCTCAAATCACTGTGGGGAAAATCAAGGAGCCGTTGATCCCCGGTGTAGGCATGGATGGTGGTCATCAGGCCGCGTTTAATACCAAAATTATCCAGAATCACCCGGGCCACCGGTGCCAGGCAGTTGGTGGTGCAGGAGGCATTGGATACCACATGGTGCTGGGTGGGATCATATTCTTCTTCGTTTACGCCCATGACCAGGGTTTTAATGCCGCCCTTGGCCGGGGCTGAGATAACCACCTTTTTTGCTCCAGCATCCAGGTGGGCCTGGGCAGACTCCCCGTCCCGGAAAATCCCGGTGCACTCTGCCACATAATCCACCCCGAGATCCCCCCAGGGAATATCAGCAGGGGCTCGATGGCCGGACACGGCAATGTGACGTCCGTCCACGGTGATACCCGAGTCATCGCCTGCCACATCTCCTTCAAAGGTTCCCATGACCGAATCATACTTAAGCAAATGGGCCAGGGTTTTATTGTCCGTCAAATCATTGATGGCCACCACTTCTACATCCGCAAAGGTTTTATCTTTACCAATGGCCCGAAAAATGTTTCTGCCGATCCTGCCAAAACCGTTAATACCAATCTTTATGGTCATACCCCACCTCCTGTGGTTTTTTAATAACTCAAGTCTGACACCTCTTGAAGATTACCTCTAAGTTATAAACCCAACATGGGGCATAATCAATTAATAAATGCATTTGTGCCATTGAAGTTAATTTGTAACTATTCAGATAGCACCCCAGAATTGGGAAAACCACTGCTCAGTATCTGTTTAGCAGTGCCCCATCTTCGCCCATTCAGGACTTCGAAGCATACTATTGCTATTCGAGAAGGCCTGAATGGGTAAAAATGGGGTGCTGCTGAACAGATACGTTAATTTTTGGGTATAATCGCCCCTTGATTTATCCCCTTGCAAAATATGTGATCACCGAACCAGCCGGGCCATCCACATGGTAAGTGGGGAGTAAAAGGTGATAATGAAAAGATCTATGATCAAAATACCCAGAAAAGGCACCACCCGTCTACTCACCGCCCCCAGAGAATCCCCGGAAATGCTGCATGATACAATGAGGCATATACCCATGGGCGGGGTGAGCATGCCAATGGAGAGGTTGGTCACCACAATGACACCCAATTGCACCATATCAATGCCCAGTGAGGGCAACATGGCCGTGATCATAGGTACCAGCAGAATCAAAGCGGCTGTGGTTTCCACAAAGGTACCGGCAATGAGAAGAACTGCATTAATTAACAGCAGCAAAAGCACTGGATTATCTGTGATCCCCATGAGGGTGCCTGCCAGGGACCCGGGGAGATCCTCCATGGCGGCAATCCAGCTGAAAACCGAAGCGGTGGAAATAATAAACATGACAATGGATGCGGTGACAGATCCATTCCTGAAGAGATGAAACAGATCTTTTATTTGAATTTGTTTGTAGATCACCATGGAGACAAACAGGGCATAGGCAACGGCCACCGCTGCGGATTCAGTGGCTGTGAACACACCGGTTAGAATCCCCCCAAGGATGATCAATGGCGCACCCAAGGCCAGAAAGGCCCGTTTAAATGTAATAAAAATATTTTTCAGGGAAAATCGGGTGTCCGGGGCATAGCCTCGACGCCAGGAAACAAAGGTGGAAACGGCTATGAGAGAGACAGCGATAAGAAGACCAGGCAAAATTCCAGCGGCAAAAAGCTGACCAATGGACGCTCCGGTGAGAAACCCGAAAATAATCATGGGAATGGAAGGTGGAATCACCACACCCAAGGAGCCCCCCGAGGCCTGCACCGCCGCTGCAAAATCGGAATCATACCCCGAACGTTTCATGGCAGGAATTAATACCGCCCCCACGGCAGCGGCATCGGCAGCAGCCGAACCGGAAATCCCGGCAAAAAACATGGCAGAGACAATGGTGACCGCCGCCAGGCCCCCGGGCAGCCATCCTGCCAGGGCATTGGCAAAATCAATGAGTCTCTGGCTGATGCCGCCGGCCTCCATGATTACTCCGGCATACATGAACAAAGGAACCGCCATGAGGTGAAAGGAATCTGTGCCGGAAACCATGCGCTGGATCACCACCATCAGGGGATAGTCCCCCTGTACCAAAATAGTCACCAGGGATGATACCCCGATGGCAATGGCAATAGGGGTGTTCATGGCAAAGAGAAAAAACAGGGTAATAATCAACAGCGACGCGGTCACAACACCATCCTATTTATGATTTTTTCCATTTCCTTGGATGGCATCCAGCAGAAAGCGCACACCATGTACCATGAGAACCGCACCGGCCAAGGGAACAATGCCCATAATCACCCATTTGGGAAGGGACAGGGCCGGAGAAATCTGAAGCCTGATAAACCAGGCAAAGGCTGCCCCCTTCACCACCATGACACCGAACAAAAACAAAGAAACTATGTGGATTCCCACCGTGGCCACCCGTTGCCACCAGGGAGAGAGCCTTATAAAACAGACATCCACACCGGGGTGCACTCCCTTGTGGTAGGCCACCGAAGTCCCCATAAAGGTCAACCACACCAGCAGGTACCGGGCCAGTTCCTCGGACCAGAACAGGGAGTGGTTCAGGACATATCGGGAAAATACCTGGACCACCACAATGAGGGTCATGGTAAATCCCATGGCAAAGAGCAGTACTTCCACCCTTCGGTTTAGCCCGGCACTTAGATTTTGAAAAAATTTTATCATGTTTTAATTCCAGGGGGTGCATTCCCATTTTCCCGGTCGAACCCACTTATTGAGCGGCCTCAATCATCTTGAGCAACAGTGCATTGACCCGGGGATCACTATAAAGATCCATATCTTTCAAATCTGCCACCCGGGCCCGAAACGCTGCCACATTGGGATTTTTTTCAATAATCATACCCTTCTCCCCAAGCATTGCCAGGCGGCCCGCATCCTTGGCACGGTTATCTGCCCGTTGAAAAAGAGCCGCATCCTTTATGGCACCGGCAATGAGGATCTGCTTATCAGCGGAAAGGCCGTTCCACCATTTTAACCCGGCCACATCAATGTGGGAGGAGTAGACATGACGGGTCAGGGTCATGTACTTTTGAATCTCATAGAACTTGTAAACCTCCATCACCCACAGGGGATTTTCCTGGCCGTCAATGACCCCCTGCTCAAGCTCCGTGTAAATGGGCCAGGGCATGGGGGTGGGGTTGGCTCCCAATGTCTGCCAGATGGTCTTATGCAGGGCCGATGCCATCACTCGGATTTTAAGACCCTTGATGTCATCGGGATCTTTCACCGCTTTTTTACTGTTGGTGAGATTTCGGAATCCATTTTCTGAAAAATGCAGCCCCTTAAAGCCAGATGTTTCAAGGCTTTTAAAAATTTCCTGTCCCAGGGGGCCGTCCAGAATAAGGTCTGCCTGGTCATTATCCTTAAACAGAAAAGGATAGTTCACCACTCGGACAATGGGGTCAAAGGTGTCAAAGGGACCTGCAGTGATGATACCCATATCCACGGTTCCCATCTGAATTTGCTGGAGGATCTCTGTCTCATTACCAAGGGAGGCAGAATGAAATACCTTGACCGTCATCTCCCCATGGGATCGTTCTTCAATCAGTTCTTTAAACTTCTCTGCCACAATATTTTGGGCAGAGCCTGGTTTTGTCACAACTGCCAGCTTGATTTTCATGGCTGCCGAAGCCGTACTGGCAAGAACGAATAAAATCAAAAACAAAATCGCTGTTTTTTTCAAACTACATCCTCCTGGGTTTGTCATTCTTGGCTACCCACTTAAGGCGGGACAGCCTTTTAAATCAAGCGTCTTAGCCGCCTTGATTTTAGGGGTTAAAAACTAATTCTCCACATAAAAAGCCTTGAGAATATCCCGCATTAAGGGGGTAGCCTCATTCTTCACTTATACGTTTAAAATGGGCACCCTTCATATGAGTCCAAAAGTACTTTACAGTTTTCTGGGAAAATTCACCCGAAAATGGGGAATCCTCTAAAAAACTGTAAAGCACTTTTGAAGGCTGCCTAAAAATAATTTTTTTTTATTTTTCTTTTTCTATGAGGCCTTTCACAAACCAGCGCTGCATGAAAAGCACCACCAGTACCGGCGGCAGCATGACAAGAAGGGCCGCCCCCAGGGCCAGGTTCCATTCTGGTAGATCATCGGCCTGGGGAATGAGATTCTGCAAGCCAATGACCGCCGTGGTCATCTTGGGATTGGTGGTGACGAGAAGGGGCCACAGATACTGGTTATAGCCATACACAAATTCAATAACAACCAGGGCCGCAATGTTGGTTTTGGACAGAGGCAATAAAATTTTCCTGAAAAAAGTCATGGGGGAGGCCCCGTCCATCTTAGCCGCCTCACATAACTCTTCTGGCACCGTTAAAAAAAACTGCCGAAACAAAAAGGTACAAGTGGCAGATGCCACCAAGGGAAGAATCAGCCCTGTGTAGCTGTCCAGCAGGCTCCAATCCAGGACCAGCTCAAATTCATTGGTGGTGAACCAGGAAACAACGGCATTCAAGTGTAGAGAATCCCACACCACCTGCAACGGCCCCAGCACATTGGCAGCCACCTCGTAGGTGGGCATGATCCTGACCTCCACCGGCAACATCAAGGTGCAGAACACCGATGCAAAGGCCACGGCCCTGAATCGGTAGTCAAAGTAAACAATGGAAAAAGCACCCAGAATGGAGATAGTAATCTTCCCCACGGTGATGCCCGTTGCCATGATAAAGGAGTTCAGGATCTGGGTCCCCAGATCCCCCCGGGACCAGGCCTCTTGTATATTCACCAGAAACTGATCCCCGGGAATCAGGGGCATGGGAATCTTTGAAACATCTTCCAGGGTCTGGGTGGCGGCAAGAATACTGTAAAGAATGGGAAATCCCACAATGAGAATACCCACTATAAGAAACACATAGGTAAAAATATCCAAAAGCGGTGTACGTTCAACCATAAAATTAACCCGTATATTGTACTTTCTTTTCAACAAATTTAAACTGAATCACCGTGATGACGATGATAAGGGACATGAGCACCACGGACTGGGCTGACGATGAGCCCAAGTTCAATCCCACAAAGCCATCCTGATACACCTTATATACCATGATATTGGTGGACCCCCCGGGGCCTCCCTGGGTCACGGTGTGAATCACGCCAAAGGTTTCAAAAAAGGAGTAGATAATGTTCATCACCGACAAAAAGAAAAAGGTGGGAGACAACAGGGGGAAGGTGATGGCCCAGAACCGCCGCAAAGGGCTTGCCCCGTCAATGGCAGCGGCCTCGATCAAAGATTTGGGAATGGCCTGCAGACCCGCCACAAAAAAGACAAAATTATAACTGATCTGTTTCCAGGCACTGGCCATGGTGACCATGATCATGGCATCGCTTCCCTTTAATACCGGATTCCAGTCAATGCCCAGCCATTTTTTAATGCCAAGGGCCACAACCCCATAGGACGGATGCAGGAGAAAGAGCCATAAAATGCCCGATATAGCCGGAGCCACGGCATAGGGCCAGATGAGCATGGTTCGTACCACCGCCTTGGCTTTGAGTGCCCGGTTGGCCATGGTGGCAATGAACAATCCAAGGAAAAGGGAAACCCCGGCCACCAGCAGACTGAAAACCAATGTGATCATAATGGATTTCAGGTACAAGGGATCTGTGAACAGTTCAATGTAATTGTAAAACCACACAAAAGTGCTGCGCCTGCCAAAGGGATCACTAAGAAGGAAGGACTGGATCAAGCCCTGGATGGCTGGCCAGTAAAAAAAAGTGAGGGTAATCAACAACTGGGGCAGAATCAGCAGATAGGGAATATACTTTGATTTAAAAAAAGATCGTTTAATCATTGGCAAATATTTTATCACCCGTTTCCTTTGATTTGGAACGAGTGCCTGGTCTATGCAAAGGTTATTGACATTACTAACCCGAATATTTAAAGCGGCTTGATTATAACACCGGTTATTTCAAAAAATTTAGATCAGGGCACCGAGGTTATAACCAAGCCTTTCCGTGATGAATCCGTAATTCTGTTTTTAAAGTACTCTGTATTCAATACCTTCGCCAATTTTATCTTTGATCAAATTATCTTGTATCTGTTCAGTGGTTTTCCCAATTCTGGGGTGCTATCTGAATAGTTACATTATCTTCTGTATAACCGCCACGGGCGGACCCTATTCTGACCTGGGTCCGTCCACAACAAAGAGTGAAATCCGTTGATTCAAAGCGCATTTAATAATTTGGTGAAGGTATTGATATTTACTACTTATTCATACGTTTTTTCAAATGTTCTCAATTGAATATTACTTCTGGCCGCGGCACTGTCCATGGCCTCCTGGGGCGTTTTATCGCCACTCCACACCTGCTCCAGCTCTTCGTTGATAATGTTTCGAATCTGGACAAAGTAGCCCAAACGCAATCCCCGGGAAATTTCCGTGGGAATGGCCCGGTTCAACTGTTTAATTCCCACTTCCTGGAGGGGATTTTCAGTGTAATAGCCCTTGGAGGTGAGATCATTATACGCATCTAAGGTGATGGGGAAATAGCCGGTCTCTTTGTGCCAGTATTCCTGCATCTCATTGCTGGCCAGGAATTTTAAAAATGTGGCAACCCCTTTGTACTCTTCTTTAGTATGTCCCTGGAGTACCCACAAAGAAGCCCCGCCAATGATGCTGTTCTGGGGTTTATCCATCCAGGCTTCCACGGGAAGGGGGGCGGCATCCCAAGTGAAATTATTCACCGCTTTTTTCAACTTTGCAATGCCACTGATGGAATCAATATAAAAAGCCGCATTCTGCGCAATGAACTCAGCCTTGGGGCCCTGGTATTTCTGCCCGCCATACATGAAGCGCTTGTCATCAATCCACTGTTTCAACCGGGTGATATGGGCCACCACCTTGGGGTTATTGATCTTCAACACGCAATCAAGCCCTTTGTATCCATTTTCCTTATCTGCAAACTCAAGGTTATGGATGGCGCTGTAATTTTCAATCTGGGTCCAGGATTGCCATGAGGTTACCATGCCCGCCGGTGCAATACCCTGATCCACCAACTTTTTGGTGATCTCTCCCAGCTGATCCCAGGTGATGGGCTCTGATTTTGACAGAGGGGCAATGCCCGCTTTTTTTAACATATCCACATTATAGTACATAATCGGAGTGGATGAGTTAAAGGGCATGGACATGAGTTGTCCATCGGCATTCATGTAATAGGACAGAACTGCCTGGAGATAATTGGTCCAGTCAATGTTAAACCCGGCATCGGTCATGAGCTGGTGCACCGGATAAATGGCACCGGAAAGCATCATGGTCTGGGTGCCCACTTCAAACACCTGGAGAAGATGGGGCTGTTTCTTTGCCCTGAAGGCCGCCACTCCGGCATTCATGGTTTCATCATAATTCCCTTTGTTAATACCCACCACCTCGTAGTCGGACTGGGAGGCGTTAAATTTTTCGATCATGGTGTTTACGATCTTGCCCCGGGCACTTCTCATGGCGTGCCACCAGTTGATGGTCACCGGTTTGGCAAAGGCAGATGCCGGAAATGTCAGACAGAGAGCCACAATGGCCAGAATCAAACTTTTTTTAATTTTCATTTTTTCCCCTTTTTTCTTTTTTTGTCATACTTAGGGAGATGGAAACAAATAATTGTTCAGCCTGGCGGTGTTCGTTACGCCGCTCTGCGGTGCCACAGAAATTTTGAACGACTATTATTTTCGATCTCCCTTACTCATAAAAAATCTGCAAACGGGCGCATTCCCATTTTCCCGGCATTATCATCAGACTAATTCTATAAAGCTAATTTCCGGGCAAACGGGGTCAGGCTTGTGTCATTGGTGTTATCACAGCCTGTACAAACGCCAAAACCACCGAGAATACCAATAATGCAAGCCTGCCCCCCATGGCTAATGAAGCCTCTTACCAGAAAAATGAGAATGCGCCCCTGCAAGTATACTCTCAAGATTTAATGCTTTAACCAAAGGGCGTCAAGATTATTATGAATATTCTAAAAAAAGAGTTGCATAATTAATTGATTTATTGTCTTTTTATGATACACAAAAAGTCCAGGTATTTACCCGACGAAAAAACCAACAGTGGTGGGCTGTATTATGATAAAGGTCAGTCAACACCCCTGAGCTAAAGACTCGGGGGTTTTCTTGCCGGTTTTTTATAAACAATTTTATAAACAGTTTGATAAACAAGCCATAGAATCCCATGGCAGTGCCAACAAACAAAAAAAGCTAAACGGAAAATTTTAATGACAGAACTTAAACTCGAGCAAGTCGTAAAAAGATATGGCAAAACAGAGGTGGTGCATGGCATCGACCTGGATATAAGGGACAAGGAATTCCTGGTCCTGGTGGGTCCTTCCGGGTGTGGAAAATCAACACTTCTCCGCATGGTTGCAGGTCTTGAGGTCATTTCAGAAGGGACCATTTCCATCGGCGGAAAGGTGGTCAATGATGTGGCACCCAAAGACCGGGGCCTTGCCATGGTATTTCAGAACTATGCCCTGTATCCCCACATGGATGTATTTAATAATATGTCCTTTGGTCTCAAGCTGATGAAAACGCCCAAGGCGGAAATCCAGGCAAGAGTTCAGGAAGTGGCACAAATATTAGGCCTTGAAGAACTGCTGGAACGAAAACCCCATGAACTGTCCGGAGGCCAGCGGCAAAGGGTGGCCATGGGTCGGGCCATGGTACGTAAACCATCCGTTTTTCTCTTTGATGAGCCCCTTTCCAATTTGGATGCAAAATTGCGCATTCAGATGCGGGCAGAAATCAAGCGCCTCCACCACCGGGTGGACTCCACCATCATCTATGTGACCCATGATCAGGTGGAGGCCATGACACTGGCTGACCGTATTGTGGTGTTAAAAGATGGGTACATTGAACAGGTGGGAACTCCCATGGAACTATTTACCCAACCCGCCAACACATTTGTGGCAGGGTTCATTGGAACCCCCCCCATGAATCTTCTTCCCTGCCGGGCGGCAAAAAAAGACGATGGATTTGTGCTGACCTTTGACGGCGGCCTTGAAATCCCCGTCCCCCCAAGGGATAAGGGGGAAATAAAGGATGGCCAGGAACTTATCATGGGAATTCGAACAGAGGAAATTTTTCCTGCCGAAGAAGAGGCATCCTCCCCAGGAGTATCGCGGTTCCAGGGAATCGTTGATGTGGTGGAGCCTCTGGGCAATGAAACCCATATCCATGTGGATTTAAAGGGTGTCAAATTTATTGCCCGGTGTGAAAGCCGCATGGCGGTCCAGCACCAGGATAAAATTGATCTGACCATGAACCTTAAGCAGATGCATCTCTTTGATACCCAAACCACCCGGGTGGTATATTAGACGTCCTATAACTCCGGTCACATGACTTGATACTAATATAGAACTTTAAGTCTATTAAAATCAGAGCCTTATGACTTAAAAATGATATCTTTTCAATTGACCGGCGCTATAAGTGCGTGGACGAAAGTTTCTTTCTATTAAGATTTTGAATTGTACCCATCATCAAGGCAATTATTTGATGCCTCAAAGGGAAGAAATTTATGTCCTACTACTTAGTTCAGGTCAGAGGTTGATTCCGCCCCAGGATGGTCAGGATTTCATCGATATTCTGGGGGGCAAGAGAACTTTTCATGCTACAGCCCCCCGCGCCGGCATGACCGCCCCCTCCATATCGGGAAAGCAGATGCCCGATATTTACCTTGAGCCCCTCCGTAAATATGCTCTGTCCAATGCTGACAATGGTGCTATCTCGGTCCTGCTCATCGTATCGGACCTTGACGCTGGCAATGACATCTGGATAAAGGCAATAAACTGAAAATCGATTTCCTGAGTGTAAGACATCAAGTGCCCGGAAATCTGTCACAGAGATATCACCCTTAACAACAGTGTGGGCCGTTAAGATATCCACATATGCCTGATTTTCCAAGATCACCTTCTCACACCGGACCTTGACCTGTGGATCTTCCATCACCATTTTAATGGGATGGTTCCGCAACAGGTGAACCAGATGATTCCAATAGGATGCATCTGCACCATTGCGATTTTTAATGGTCATGGAAAGCAGGATATAGGGATATTTTTCAGGATAAAGCACCTGGTCCATGTCCAGTAGGGCTGCATCAATGATATCCGTCCACCGCACAAGCTCATCAAAATTCTTATTCAGTCTCCCCTTTTCCTTATAATACTCATAAACCAGTCCGGCAGCAGATGGGGCAATCCGAAATAAACCCGGGGGCAGCTGTTCCATCTCGTTGGAGACATGGTGATCAAACCACAGGGTGCAGCGGGGATCATAGGGAAGATTGGCCACAATATCCCCGTCCCGGATCTCAACATTGCCACTTTGTATCTCACTGGGTTCAACCCATTTGATGGGTTCGTCAATTTTTTCTGTCTCATAAAGAAAGACTGCGGACACAACCCCGTCAAAATCGGGTCTGGTTACAATTCTCATGGGTATAAAATCCATTTATTTTTTAGGTTCTGTTCTAATCCTGGTCACCCCGGTGAGTTGGAATCACCACGGAATCAGGCCTGTGTATTGATCTTAATAACTACCACGGACTGACCTAATTTTTCAACTAAGTTTTCCCACAACAAAAATTGGAACCTTTATGATTTCAAATTGTTGAGTGGCGTTTTGTATAACCGGAATGGTAGGGCAAAAGGGATGATCGCCTTTGGGTCCTAATGGGCCGGACCCCTCCCCCTCCCCCTCCCCCTCCCCCTCATAAGTAACCAAAAATAA
>Ga0307987_1000950_pt1 | contig 16461 bp, 14 predicted proteins | sample EllFjometagen181_FD_203157 | JGI IMG/M metagenome (GOLD analysis project Ga0307987, IMG submission 203157) | Marine microbial communities from Ellis Fjord, Antarctic Ocean - #181 | ecosystem: Environmental > Aquatic > Marine > Unclassified | place: Southern Ocean | collected 2014-10-08
ATATCCGAAAGGATATCGGTGATGATGATAGTTGCGACAGGACCGACATGATAGGTAAGAATTGTTATGAGTTCCTGCAGAAAATCGGGGCTGTACCGCTGTATTATTCGTTTAACAACAGGATTCGTGATGTACAATGTCCTGAGCCACATAAAGAACATGTATTTCTGCATTGTATTGCCGGGTCAGTGACTGGACATATGGCAGAGCCTTTTCTGCATTTGGAGAAAAATCTGTTGGCCAAAGTATTTTTTTAAATTCCATGCTAACCTCCTGGGGCAATGTGTTGTTGTTTTCTAACTCAATCATTTCCAAATACTAAATCAAAGCGCTATATAAATAATAAATTCACTTTTTCTCTGAATACAGTGCATTCCAATTGGAAAGAATTTGGAGAATTACAAAGCAATTACCATACCAATACCGCTGAAAAAGCATTCATACTGGGAAAGAAGAAGAACGACGACGCCTTTAAAGGATAAGTGGCGCCTGTAAGTAATCAGTTTTAATGTGCTTTTTAAAGAATCAAGTATTTCATTAAATATTATTATGGTGTCAGTTTTTTTTACAACGCGTAAAATGATATTTGTGTATTTTTTTTAAAAACTCCATGAATCTTCACAATAGCAGGCTGGGGCTTTTCCAATTTAATATCTGATCATGGCATGAATCATGAATGAGTTGTATTGAAAGATTTCACTCTATCATTTGTGATGGTCCGGCATGAATTGGCTACCGGCAATTTGAATAAAAGAAATGTAACAATGAACTCTTCAGCAAAGAAAATTATAAACAAAGGTCCCGCCATGATTACTGCTTTGTCTCTGAATGGATTGGCTGGAATTGCTTCGGGTATACATTCAGATTCTGAATTTTATCAGATGTAAACGAGAAATTTATCACTTTTATCGGGTTCGCCATGGCACAGTCAGTAACATGTGGTCTTGGTGTTTATCAGCCACATAATCCTGGAAAAATCCCACCTTGCAAATGCGTTGAGACTCATTCTGGAGAACCTGAAGGCACTTGGGATGACGTGTGTGTATTTCACTGCGACTTCTGTCGGACATGTGTCATAAAACGACAAATAAATGAGTACGCTAATTATTTGAAAAGGAGTATTATAATGGCTATCATTACTATTTCACGACAACCTTATAGTTTTGGTGATGAGATTGCGAAAGAAATCGCAAAAAAGTTAAATTACAAAGTTATTGATAAGTTTATAATCAACAACAAAGTTAAAGACTTCCATTGCAATTTTTCTGATGAACTGCAGGATTTGGCAAATGAGAAAGAACCTGGTTTTTTTAAGCATTTTTTTAAAAAACCTCAGGTTTACAACTGTCTTGTACAGGCGATTCTTTTTGAAGAAGCCAGTCATGACAACAAAGTTATCTTGGGACGGGGCAGTCAATACATCCTGAACCAGCCCTATGTGTTAAACATTCGAATTATGGCCCCGTTTGATGTCAGATGTTCTTATCTTGAAAAAAAAGAAGATGTCACTCATATCCTTGCTGAAAAACTTCTTGATTATGCAAACAAAATTGAAAAAGCACAGCCTTTAACAGATGATGATAAAGAAAATTTTAAACGTTTATCCCTTGAAAAAAGGGTCGAAGCAATGATAAGTAAAGAAATCTCCGAGCATATTGATCTAAAGGTTGAATGCAAAAAAATGGGTCACATAAAAATTACCGGTTCTTTTGCCAATGAAATAGAACGAAATAAAATATTCAAGTTAACTCAATTATGTCATGGTGTTAATTCCGTTAACAAATGATTATTGGATATTCATTATACATTCGCTTATTATTAAATGAAACCTTTTTGGTTTTAGCTTGTCCTGGTTAGGGTTGAAGGGGGACATCCCATTTTTTCATATATTTCCATATGGAGGCCCGGCTCAGTCCGACACGCCGTCCGACTTCCGCCTTGTTCCAGTTACTTTCATGGAGATGATGGAGAAGGATTTCTTTGGTCAATTTTTGGCGTTGAGGCCTGGTATGTTCAGGTTGTACCCAGGGATTGCTGACACCGGATACAGCCATGGCAGATGGCGTTCGAATTTCAAAAGGCAAATCCGAAAGGTAAATCTCCCGGCCGGAACATAAAACAAAGGCATGATCGATGGCATTGGCCAACTCCCTTATATTCCCAGGCCAGGCGTAATCCATGAAGGCTTTTAATGCAGTTTTTGAAATTCCTTTTACATTGACATCTGACTTTGTATTGTTTGTTTTAATAAAATGATGGACCAAAAGCGGGATATCTTCTTTTCGTTTTCTCAGGGGCGGCAGGTAAATGGGAAAAACTTTCAACCGGTAATAAAGATCTTCCCTGAAGGTGCCGGCATCAACCATGGATTTTAGATCTTTGTTTAAAGCCGTGATCACCCGGATATCTATTTTTCGTCTTCTGGATTCGCCCACCCGTTCAATTTCTTTTTGCTGGAGCACCCGTAACAGTTTTACCTGTATATACGGGGTGATTTCTCCGATTTCGTCTAAAAAGACGGTGCCGCCGTCTGCCTCTTCAAACCGACCGACGCGATTCTGGCTGGCACCGGTAAAGGCCCCTTTTACATGGCCGAATAATTCGCTTTCAAGCAGCGATTCCGGAAGTGCGCTGCAGTTAATGGTAACCATGGGCTTATCCCGCCGTTCTCCAATGGAATGAATTGCGCTGGCTACCAGCTCTTTCCCTGTACCGCTTTCACCCTGTATCAATATGGTGGCATCACAGGCTGCCGAGGCTTTGATAAAGGAGAAAACGTTCTGCATGATCTGGCTTTTTGCGATAATCCCGCCCAGGTGGTTCAACTCGCCCAGGCGGCGAGTGGCTTCTTCCATTTTTAATCGTGCATTTTTTAACTCGGTGAGGTCTGTTACCGCTTCAACAATGCCGATAATCTCATCATCCTTATTCCTGATAACCCGGGCATTCTTTGTGACAGATATATTATGGCCGTTTTTATGCTTTAACAGGCATTCCGTTGGTTCAACGCGGCCCCGCTTTAGAATACCGCAGTCTTGAATCATGGTGGGGCATTTTTTATCAAAGCATTGACTGAAATTCAAGAATCGGCAGCTCTTGTATTTTATTTCACCCGCCAGATAACCGGTGATTTTTTCCATTGCCGGATTCCAGGCAATGATGGTTCCTTCTGGATCAAGGACAAAAATGCCGTCACCGATGGATTCAAGGAGTGACTTTACAAATTCGTTGGTTTGGATTTCATATTTAATACCGGTCATAGCGTCTCCCTGGTAACTTATGTCAGCGCTACAGGTGCCATTAACAGCGATAGTTTATAACAAACTAAATGCTAAGTAAACCCTATCTTTATCCATGAAACTTCCTTTTTTATTAAAAACAACAAAGGAATGTCATATTTGGCATAAATTTTGATAGTAATTATGTAAACCATTTTTTTTGAGGAGGAGACGTGATTGATAACAAACATAACGGGTTAAACGTATTAAAACCTGAAGATGATTTTTGTTTTGAATGTACCCGTCAACTGGACTGTTTTACACGGTGTTGCCGGAATGTTAATATATTTTTAATGCCCTATGATATTATTCAATTAAAAAATTGTCTGAACATATTGTCCGGACCATTTTTACAAAAATATACATATACCCTTATGGGGGAAAGCGGCTTGCCGGTGGTGGGGTTAAAAATGAATGATGATGAACAAACGAGCTGTCCATTTGTGACTGATTACGGGTGTGCCGTATATGAAAGCCGTCCCTGGGCATGCCGGGTGTACCCCTTGCAGCCGGAGTCAACCAAGATCACTGAAAGAAAAGGAAAGGTTTATTATTCAATCATGGACGTGCCTTTCTGCCTGGGGTTTAAATCGGATACCTCGTCAACTGTAAAAGGATGGCTTGATCGACAAAATGTCCCGGTTTATCAGGAGATGGAATCATTATTCAAGGATATAACCACGGCGTCGTTTTTAAGTGACAAGAAAATTGAAAACAAACAAATTCAAAAAATGTTTTTCATGGCCTGCTATGATATTGATCAATTCAGACAATTCGTTTTTGAAACCAGTTTTTTAAACCAATTTGATATTGAAGAGCAGGAAATTGCCCGGATTCGTCAAGATGACACGGCACTTTACAGATTTGCCATGCGATGGATTGAATTCGGTTTGCTCAAGCAACAGGGGCTGAAGCTCAAGCCAAGCGTCATGCTGGCGAGAAAAGAAAAGCTCGGCATTAAATAACCGTGTGGTTTAGGGCCTCAGTTGAAATAAGTTGAAATAAGTTGAAATAAGTTGAAATAAGTTGAAATAAGTTGAACCAAAATTCTACGCTATTTTGTTAAAAAATTATAAAATTTGAGGTCCTTAGTCCATGATATTTTCTTTTAAGGCATCCACTGACCATGCCGGCAACGGCATATATTTGCCTGAATCCGGATCAAATTTGCACCGGTATGAGGCAACCGTTTTTTGTGTTTCCCACATATATTGCCACCCTTCTCTAAAATAGGGGCAATTTTCATTAAAACAAACATAGAAAAATTCATTTCCCCAGGTCGATGCGACAGGGACCTTCCATTTTTTCATTTCCCCTTTACAATAGGGGCAAATAGGTATTTTTTCATTTATCATGACCGACTTCCTTTTTGTGTCAGGGTTTTAAAAATTTTTTCACATGAACAGCCAAATCCTCTGGAATATGCTGAAAAATCAAATGAAGAATTTGCCAAGAATCTGTTTAAGATCTGTGCTCTAAAGATATCCCATTGAACGGGTATGGCCTTTTCTCCGGATATGGCGGCGAGTTCTTCATAATCAGCCTCTTCATGGGCAAAGGTGACGCCTTGGGCATACCCCAGGTCATACCATTTTTGTATATTGTCTGTTGCGTTATTTTTCTTCATCCGTTTATTATCAAGAATGTATCGTTAGTGTTAATTACAGCCGAACAAAAAAAGGGTTTTTGTTCGGCTGTAACTTGGAGGGATACTGTGAATGGCATTACACAAGTATCTCAGGCGGCAAGAATGTATCACCCGCTTACATCCCTACCACTTTATCGATTTGAACCAAACTGTGTTTGGTTCGTTTAAAAACGTTGAATTCATCTTTTTTCTCATCATAGATTGAATTGACAAACACATCTCCCCAATTCTCCTGATCCATCTTGGGAAAATCTGTTCGATAGAAATATCCGGGCCATCGGGTTTCCTCTCTGAATAATTTGTGGCGGGTATGTGCTTCAGCCAGTTGAACTCTTTGTATGTTTTCCCAACACCGCATTAGCTCATGAAGGTTCCTGGCAGCAAGTTTAGACAGGTCTTCTTTGAGCCAGTTTAATTCTTTGAGCGCAATATTCAGTGTGACAGCAGAACAATTGTACTGAGAACCGCAGCCGCCGACATATTCATCCATAATTTTATTGAGACGGAATAATGCCATTTTAGGCGTAATAAAGTTGGGGTTAACCTCTTCCACGGGCATGTCATACCGTTTTTTAGCAGCCCCCAGGGTGGTATACCCGGTGTTGTCTTCGTAATGCGCCAATGGCGCTTGGATATCTGCTTTGAGTTTTTCAATAACACCCGTATCCGGTTCCCGTTTATCCGTATTTTCAACACAAAATTTAATCGCTGCTTTGGCAGCAATTCTGCCTTCTGTAAAGGAACCGGATGAAAATTTATGACTTGAGTTGGCAACACCATCACCCGCGGCAAAAAGACCCTTAATTGTTGTCATGCGGTTATACCCGAAGAAATAATCGCCTTTGGAATCCTCGGTCTGGATATCTTCCGGCCCACTTGTCCAGGCACCTGAAGCCCCTGAATGAGACCCGATAAAATAAGGTTCCGACGGCATGATTTCAGAAGCGCTTTCTTCTGGAAAAACATCCTTTGATGCCCAGAGAACCGCCTGGCTGATGGTCATGTCCAGAAAATCCTCCCATGCTTGAGCTTCAAGCTTTTTCATTTCTTTTTTATAGGTTTTTTTATCCGGTGCTGCTTCTGCGATTTTGGCAATGGCTTTATCCGTATGAATGAATATGGGGCCATCCCCCTTTTCATACATTTCCTTCATCATCAGATGATTTCTCAGGCAGGTCGGAATAGGCTTTACCTCTCCATAAGGCGGCCAGTTATGCAACTCCCCGCCTTCAGCAAGCCCTTCTCCCATGTAATCAAACCCCGTTGCCGAGGTGGCTGTTGCCTTGAACAATAAAAACCATGCCCCCACGGGTCCATAGCCGTCTTTATATCTCGCAGGAATAAAGACCACTTCCTGGGAACTCATTTCAGCACCGGCTGCTGTGGTGAGATAGGAACTGGACCCGGAATTCCATGGGGGATACCATGCCCGGCCCAATCCTTCGCCGGTGGATCGGGGTTTAAAAACATGTACCGCACCGCCTGCACTGACAATACAGGCATTGCACTTAAATACATAAATTTTATTTTCCCTGACACTGAATCCAATGGCACCACAGACCCGTTCTTTATCATTTTTGTCCAGTAATAGTTTAATAATAAAGACACGTTCATAGATGTTATCTATGCCCACAGCTGTTTTGGCAGCTTCAGCGACAATGGCTTTGTAGGATTCCCCATTGATCATCAACTGCCATCTGCCCTCATGCACATAATTGCCTTCTTTGTCCTTCCAGATTGGCAGGCCGTATTTTTCAAATAAATGGACACTGCCGTTTACATGTCTGGAAATGTCCATCACAAGGTCATCCCGGCAAAGACCCATCAAATCCTGGCGGACATAACTTAAATAATCCACGGGTGTATTGTCGCCCTGGTACTGATTTATCGCGGAAAGTCCCATGCCGACGGCACCGCTTCTCTCCATGGCTGCTTTATCCACGACGGTTACTTTTAAATTGTTTTGTTTGGCCCAATGCGCTGCTTCTACGCATGCCCCAGATCCAGCCATACCTGGACCAATGATCAAAAGATCTGTTGATACTTCAACAGTTTCAAAACTCTTCATGATGTATCCTTTAATTTTTAAGGGTCCATAGTTTATCAGCTTTTAAAGAAGCTGGCTCCGTGAACAATAATTGGTCATCCAATGTCCCGGTACCTTCACCAAAATCACCATCGGGTACAACATTTCCCTCAGCCACTGTCCGGATTGGGAATTTAAAGCGCTTTACGGTTCCGCCCCTGAAACTGACTGTCCACATAATGTCATCGCTGCCTCTTAACGGCACAACATTTGCGCCCAGAGGCGTAAAGTCAGCGTACCCTCTGACTTCGATGGCCTGGGACGGGCAGATCTTAACACAATTATAGCATTCCCAGCACATGTCAGGTTCTGAATTGTAGGCTTTCATCAAGTCTACGTCTAAGGTCATGAGGTCGTTAGGACATATGTATTCACAAGCGGTTTTATCGCCTCCCTTACACCCATCACATTTTTCATTAATGACATAACTTGGCATTTTACCTCCTTATAGTATTTAAACAGATTTAAAACGTTATTACCATTTCAGCTTACCTTATCATGACGCGGGTTGACCTACCTGCCGTGTGGATTTCCCCCATTGTTTACTTTGAGCGTGACTGAACTCATTGTCAAAAAACAGCCATGGTAATTGAGAAAGGAAGACTGCATGCCTGCGTGCCGAGTGATGAAGTAAGCTGCCTGTCTTATTTGCCTGTCTTATTTAAACAGCAATATACATGCCATATGACGGTGACGCCTGTGCCCCCCGGATGAAATTAATAATTCATTAAAAACAGGTGTTTAGAGTTGACAATCCGGGGGATAGAAACAGAGTGACCGGATAGGTGGCGCCACCAAGAGTATTGTAGCGCCATCAGTAAATTATGACTTAACACTCCCTGAAACCAGCTGTTTTGATCGGTAAACCGGGGACGATTGAATACGATGTAGCGCTACTTTTGATTCCTATAACAAGGAACCATGAAAGACCGGATAAGAACAAAAGCGATATTATTGCCATGGCACAATTATTGAAGCTCATTTATCAGAACCCATCTGTTGTTTTTCAAATGGGCAATTACAGGGGTAATTGCAACATGTTTCAATCATAAATAAAGGAGATTTAAAATGGGAAAATTAAAAAAATTCGTAATGGTTCATAATACGCCTGGAGTTGACTGCAAAGATGTGCAGGCCAATTGGAGAAAACTGGCAAGGGTGGAAACAGCCACATGGGTGAGAACTTATTTTAATGAAGATAAAGGTGTTCGGTATTGTATCTGGCTGGCCCCCGGGGAAGAAGAGTTGAAAAATATTTTTACAGAGATAGGTATCAGCTGGGATTCTATCACACCCGTGGAAGAAACGATTCCAGATCTTTGGGGAGAAGGATGGGACGAACACCTGGAAAAAGATGCGGCTGCTGATAACCTTGGGAATTGATAAATACACAGGCATGCCTATCTATCTATCGACCACTATGGGGTGCCCTATTTTCCTGGGATTATTGTGTGTGTTATAGAGACCTTTTCACAACCTTTCTGATGTTCCAAAGGCCTCTATATTTTTAACCGCAATTTTCAATATCTTTTGCATAATTTTCAAAATCGTTTTCTAAAAGAAACCGTGATATTACCTGGCTGACTTTATCTGCTGTATCCACTCGATAAACTCCTTTTGAATTGCGTCCTGTAATTTTTTTTGCATTTTCAACGATTGCCTGAAGCGCCATTGCTGTTATTTCCACATTAGCATTAATAATAAGGGTATTTTTTTCATTTGACATAATTTTTTATCCTTTTTTGTTTTACGAATAATTGTAAATCCTAAACTACTTGATCATATTAGGTGTTATTAAAATAATATTTTCTGAGTCTATCTGGTAATTAGCCTTCCGCCGCGACGTGTGTCCAAGTCAACTAAAAACTCACAGGCGCATGTTGTTTTGAATACGGACTTCCAGATCCAATGAGTACCCGGACCTGGGTAAAGATGCATTAAATCAGATCAGGATATTCGGGGTCCCAGCACATTTTATCAATGAGAGTATTGAGCCGTTCAGGATCATTATTATGTTTAAATTTGGAGAATGCACACTTGTTGGCAACATTGGCTTTAATGGCTTCTGCTTTTGTCGTCGGGTTGCTCAAGGGCAGAATCACTGGTTGGTCTGTGTTGGCACCTACTGCATCAACGATTTGTTTTGTAAACTTTCCGGGCTGCCCTGAAGTACCAATCAAGACAGTTACTTTTTCGTTTTTGATTAAATTTAAAAGCGTATTATCCTGTGGAGATTTCAGCCAGGCAATCACGGCAGGCTCTTTTGCAAATTTTATCTTATAATCTTCAATCTTTTTGTCAGAAGTGACAATCCCCTTTGAATCCATGGTAAAGATAGATGCAGCCGCTTCTTTTTTTCCCATTCCCTGTTCTACAAGTTCAGTCCATATTTGTTCTGCGATACCAATCCCTCCGGCACCGGCACCATTGACCAGATACACCTGGTCCGCCATCTTCTCCTTTTTTATTTTCATGGCAGAAAGTATCCCAGCCAGGGCGACAGAACCGGTTCCCTGGATATCATCGTTAAAGGAAATCAGTTTTTTAGTGTATTTATCCCGGACAGTAAAGGCAGTCTGTTTTGAAAAGTCCTCCCATTGACAGAGGGCTTTGGGGAAATGATTCTTAAAAGCGATTACAAATTTGTCAATAAACGCATAATAGTCTTCCCCCCTGAGCCGTTTGTAGCGCCATCCCAAATATTGCGGATCATTTAATAAATTTTCGTTATCGGTTCCCACATCAAGGGATATGGGCAGACAATGCCAGGGAGCAATTCCTGCACCCTGTGTGTAGAGCATCAGTTTGCCAAGACAGATGGGGATACCACCAGCACCTTGGTCTCCAATACCAAGGACACCCTGGTTAACCGTCACGACGGCTACCTTGATATCCTGATCGGTATAGTTTCGTAAAATATATTTTGCATAATCGATATTGCCCGGGTAAAAATGAATTCCGTTTGACGATCTGAATGATTTAGAGTACTGCTGACAGGCAAGTCCCACAGTGGGTGTATAGATAATGGGTAAAAATTTTGTGACATCGCTTGCAATGACAGCATGGACAAAGACAACATTCCTGTCATAAAGGCTCCTGATATAAATAAATCTTTCAATATCATTTTCTTTTTGGTCAATGATTTCAAGACTTGTTCAACCTGTTCTTCGAGAGTTCTAACACGTGGCGGCAGAAAACCACTAAGTTTAAGCTGGCGCTTTTCAGCAATCGTAAAAGCCAGACCCTTGTTGATATTAGGGAAGCGAAGGACATCGAAACCATTCAAATTAATACGTATACCTGTAGTTTCACCATATTCACCATACACAAATTCGTAATGCTTAATTTCCATGGCTGTAAAATCCTTAATTTATCATTATTCCTTGTTGTGTGATCCAGCGTTAAAAGGATACGGGGATATTAAAGTGTTAAGAGTAACTTTTTAAAATTGTTCCAGGTTTTTATAATTAATCTTGATTGGGATCAGCCAAACATTTAAGTTTTTATATAGAGTTTGACGGCCCATATCAGGATTGTCGGCAACTGCCGTCGCCCTTACCACTGCCAAGACCTCTTCCACGTCCCTGTCCACCCCCTTTCCCTCTACCGGTTCCAGTACCGCGACCATTTCCCCGATTCTGATTCTGGCCTTGATCCTGTTCTTTCCCCTGCTTTTGCTTCTTACTATTACCCACACCAGTGCCGGAATTCTGATCGGAACTCCGAGCGTTGTCTTGTCCCTGGAAAGACTTACTGTCTTCAACCATGGTATTTACCTCCTGATGGTTTAATTTACTGTTCTTTGCTTTTTCATGTCCTTTTTAAATTGACCTGTCCGTCTTACCCTTTATTTTTTGAGATCTTACTCAAGATTATCTTTCCGAGCAGATCACATAACGTGTTTCCCGTCATATCGGAACCGTTACAAATGATAAATTTGAATCATCAATAATTTAAATTCATGATTCATGCCATGATGAGATATTAAATTGAAAAGGTTCCCTGTCTTTTATCATGGGGATTTAAGGTTTTTTTAAAAAAAGGGATAAGCGAATAATCTTTCACCCTTTGTAAAAAAAACTGACACCATGATATGTTTTTAAAAAAATACTTAATCTTATAATGGTAAATTTTATCAAGAGGTATTTTTCGTCAGCAAGCACTAATGGTATATATGGTCGCTGACCATGAATTCAAAATAGGCAGGACTGGAAGACGAATTGTGGGGTGATCCACCTTGAGATCCGAGTGAGCCTTATCACGTGAATTAAACTGTTTGCAATTCCTAATAAATTTAATTTTTCTATGATGTCCAATACTGCCTTTTGTCAAAGCTTCTTAGAGCTTGGGTGATCCTGTTGACTTTCCCTGTAAGTCTCGCTTTTTTATAAACTTCTCCGAACACCACATATGGTATGGCTGTTTTTTAGGCACTGGTGGGGAAATTCAAATATATGGGAAAAGCCATCACCAAAACAATCAAAACTCGCAACATAATTGGAGACTAAGATTATCAAACATCCATTATGCTACGGTGTTGACGATGTCTATACGTCCCTACCAATTGTGACACATGGCCAGGATGGTGTTCAATTTATCCAGGTATGAGTCAAATTCAGAGCATACACTCTTCACCTCGCTTGACTCGTGTATCTCCTCGAATAATCAAAAAACGACACTACCGGGTGGCTGACTAAACCTTATCCGGAGGGCCCATGCTTTCACATTCCCTCTCAACAATGAACCAGCGCCAGGTTCAAACGATAATGATACTTGACTCAACGTAACTGATTATTCAGATCTATATATCATTAAAATCACAAAATATACTTGACAATAAATCTGTTTTTATAATAGTTTCTTTTATAAGAAATCAATCTTTACAATTAGTAATTTCTGTCCTTATTTGCAAACACAGTTTTTATATATAAAATATGTTGATATTTTTTAAATTAGAAACACTATTATATAAGGAGATTAGTTCATGCTTGAAAAAAAATTCTGGGAAAAGTCTTATGATGATAATGTTTCTCATTTAAATCCTGAAGTATGGGAAATATCATATGTCGATGCAGTAAGACCTGCCTTTGAAAACTATCCTGATAAAATAGCCCTTGCATATATGGGTACCGAAATTTATTTTAAAGAAATCGATCTTTACACAAACCGGTTTGCCGATATGTTAATAAAATCCGGTTTAAAGAAAGGTGATGTTGTTGGAATTAACCTTCCTAATATTCCTGAATATGTTATTGCCTGGCTTGGAACATTAAAGGCTGGCTGTGTTGTTTCAGGAGTGTCCCCCCTTTTATCAGAAGATGAAATGGAACATCAGTTAAAAGATTCAGATGCAAAGGCTTTAGTGACTCTTGATGCAATTTTTGCAGCACGTTTGGTTAATATCGCCGAAAAACTGCCTCAACTTAAAGTTATTGTTGCATCAAGTATTGGAGGATTCTTGCCAGTAATTAAGAGTTTTCTTGGCAAGCTCCTTGGAAAAATTCCCAAGGGGAAAATCACTCCTCTTACCGGAAAAACTGTTTTTAAAATAGAAGATGTCATTAAAACTGAAAAATTTAATAGTGGTTTGCCTAATGTTAAGATCACCCCGGACGATATTGCATATATCCAATATACAGGTGGAACCACCGGACTTCCAAAGGGTGCAATGCTGAGCCATAGAAATGCTGTTTCAGACCTATTAATAGTACAGGAATGGCTTAACTGGGAAATGGGTAAAGGATTGGCCTTGTCAGGGTTTCCTTTCTTTCATATTGCAGGGCTCTTTTTCAATACAAACTGCATATATCTTGGATGGACCCAGGTTCTTATTCCAAACCCCAGGGATACGGATCATATATGTAAAGAACTGGATAAATATAAACCTGATACAATAGTTAATGTTCCATCACTATTCCAGATGCTTATAGCAAACCCCAAATTTAAAGAGATCGACAACTCCAATGTAAAACGATGCATCTGTTCTGCCGCTCCATTTCCAGAAGAGTCACAGAAAGAACTTGAAAAAATAGTTGGTAAAGGTGTTCTTATGGAGGTATATGGAATGACAGAAACCTCTCCTTTAACAACAATGAATCCTTCAATGAAAGAGAAAAAGCTTGGTTCTATCGGTTTACCCTTAATAAATACAGATATCAAACTTAAAGATACAAGCACCGGCGAAGAAGTTCAAGTAGGCTCTCCCGGTGAAATTTGTGTTAAAGGCCCCCAGGTAATGGTTGGTTATTACAAAAATCAAGAAGAAACGGCAAATACAATTGATGATGAAGGATATCTTCGTACCGGTGACGTTGCAATTCAGGATGAAGAGGGCTATCTCAGAATTGTTGACAGAACAAAGGATATGATAATCGTTGGAGGGTTTAAGGTTTTTTCGAAAAAAGTTGAAGATATTTTAACGAAGCATCCGGCGATTGATATGATTGCAACAATTGGAATTCCAAATAAAAAAAGGCCTGGTTCGGAACTTGTAAAAGCCTTTATATCTATGCCTGCCGGTTATAAGTATGAAAACATTGATGATGTTAAAACTGATATTGTAAATTTTGCAACGGAAAAACTTGCTCGCTATGAAGTACCAAAGGAGATAGAATTCATGGATGAACTTCCAATGACGACAGTGGGCAAAATTGATAAAAAAGCTCTTAGGTAACTGGAAATAATAAAACCTCCAAGATTCAAGTGGCCTGGATGCTTTGATTGCTATGCACTTGAATTATAGTCCGATTTATTTTTGGCGATTTTAATATTTCCGTCTGCCTAACCCTTGATTTTGGTAAAAAATAGTATTTTTCGGGTTTATAAAAAATAAATACGAAATACTGGGAAATTGATTTTGATTCCATTATATAGGAACAAAAAGAATCAAATTTACCAAGACTCCATTATTTTTTATTGGAGACAGAGTAGATTTTGGTATAGACCCCGGAAAATAAATCAGGCATATTTAATGATCTCCCTAGGAAAGCAAGTCTGAAATTCAAAGGATTTCATTGCATAAATTAATTTGAATATTGACTCTGGTGAATGAATATCCTATGCTTTCTGGCATGAAAAAAATAATCAAGATCATCTTCGGACTCGTTTTTGTTGCAGCCTTGGGGTTTTTCGGGCTTGTCGGGTATGCCACCCTTTCAGACTATCGGCCTGATCCAACCACCCCTGTGTTTGAAAAACAGGATGCCAGGGCCATTTCAGACAAAAAAGATTTTAAGCTTCTAATCTGGAACTTGGGATATGGCGGCTTAAGCGCGGACATGGATTTTTTCTATGATGGCGGAAAACAGGTGAGACCGGTCAAAAAAATTGTGACGAAGAATCTATCTGTCATTGAAGCCTTTATTGCCAGCCAAAAGGACATTGATTTTTTCTTGTTCCAGGAAGTGGATCAAAAATCCAGGCGAAGTTATGCCATGGATGAATATTCAAAAATCGCCGGAATATTTCCCGGATTCCATTCAAGCTTTGGAAAGAATTATGATGTCTTTTTTGTGCCTATTCCCCCTTTAAATCCCCTGGGCTCTGTTTTGTCCGGCCTTCAGACCCTGGCACGGTTTGAGCCCTCTTTAGTGACTCGGCATTCTTTTCCCGGCAATTATAAATGGCCCATGGGTTTGTTCATGCTGGACCGGTGCTTTCTTGTATCCCGATACACACTTGATACAGGCAAACAGGTATTGGTCATCAACACCCACAACTCTGCCTATGACGATGGAACACTTAGAACCAACCAGATGGCCTATCTTGAGAATTTTCTAACCCAGGAATATGAAAAGGGCAATTATGTGATCGTGGGCGGCGACTGGAACCAGTGCCCTCCAGGCTTTAATCCTGGGTTCAAACAAAATCTCATGGACAATGAAAACCGCATGGACATTGAAAAAACGTTTCTTCCCCAATGGAACTGGGCCTATGACAGCACAACTCCAACCAATAGAAGGCTTGTTGCCCCCTATGATCAAAAAACAACCCTGACAACGGTGATTGATTTTTTCCTGGTCTCCCCCAATATTGACGTCAAAAAGGTCCAGGGTATTTATCTTGATTTTCAGCATTCAGATCATAACCCAGTGCAATTGGAAATCAGCTTAAAATAAATTTGAGCCCCGATCAAAACCGGTGAAATTGGCGGTTTTGGATCGGGCACTGACTATAGTATCATTTATAAGGTTTTTTACCCTGGGGTCTTTTTGCCCCGCCTTTGTGCCCCGCCTTTGTGCCAGGCCGGCTTTTTTGTGGCCACTTGTTTTTGTCGTTCCTTAACATCAGCCTAGGCGAACAATAATTTAGTGCACAGTGAGGTGCGCACTGTGGACAAGACCTAACCACCTCAATTTTAAGGCGGTTGGACTCAGCAAAATTTGGGAGTCCTGGACAAAAGATCAGTTTACTTTTGGGCCGATCTCATTCTATAATTCTGTGGAGTAGGTATCCAGATTAATCACCTTCACCTTTTGGTGCAAACCTCGCATTACCTCTCGCACTAAATTTTCTCGTGCCTGGTTTTTGACCTTATTCCTGGTGATTATTTCAAACTCAGTTTTTCTCAGGTTCTCATGGGGTTCGTTATAATTCAATTCTATTAATCGGCAAATATCGGCATTCTTCCATCTTTAAGGACGTGAAAAATTCTTTCCCACGCACACCCTTCGCCCAACAGAGCTGCGAGTAGCTGCCGCGATTTTTGTTTTTGGGCAATCTCCGTATCAAGCTGTTGTAGCCGGTTGAGCAGAGTTTGGCGTTCGACCTTAGCGTCCAAGCAAGCTTTACATTCCTTGATCGTCAACCCGCCAGCCTGAAACTGTTGTATGAGCCGTAAACGCTGGACATCCCTGTCACTATAGGTTCGATATCCGTTTTCAAGGCGTTGTCCTTCGATCAACCCTATCTTTTCGTAATATAGCAGCGTGCTGCGTGACAGGCCAACCTGTGTAGCTAATTCTGATATTCGATACATCAATCTATTCCTCTCTGAGTAGGTGCTATCTGCCATAATAAGCTGTATCTTAAACTATGAAGTTATAGACAGGTCAATAGATAAATAAAATATGAGGTTACCTATGGCAGCAAATAACGGTTGGTATTAATCTTGCGTTCAGGCTGAAAACAGCGGTTTAAAATCCAGCCAAAAATACTTTATAAAAACCAGCCACCCTGTTCTGTGAACGTACTAAACCGAGATCGTTATAAAACTGAAGCTATTTGATTGTATGCTTGAGTTGAAATTTTAAACTCAATATTTGGGTTGGACAAAAATAGCTATTGTTCTTTTTCGATAATCGTCTCCTTATGCATGAGGACATTGAAGCCGCTATCAAGGAGATCGATAGTCGCTGGAAAGGTGACGTTTGGGGCAAATTTGCCTTCAGTTCAGATGGAAAAAACAGCAAATGAAAGCATCATATACTTTAGCATCTGGCGCTGATAAG
>Ga0307987_1000951_pt1 | contig 16453 bp, 12 predicted proteins | sample EllFjometagen181_FD_203157 | JGI IMG/M metagenome (GOLD analysis project Ga0307987, IMG submission 203157) | Marine microbial communities from Ellis Fjord, Antarctic Ocean - #181 | ecosystem: Environmental > Aquatic > Marine > Unclassified | place: Southern Ocean | collected 2014-10-08
TGGTGGTGCTTCTGATCTGGGTGGTTCTCGGGCTCCATCGATTACGACGCGAGCTTTCGGAGCGACGCCGCCATGTCCACCATCGCAGCTCCATCGCGAAGCCAGAAAGTTCGATAATCATCCAATAAGGCCGACCATTGAAGCCCGGTCCGAAAGGACCGGGCTTCTTTGTCTCAGTGTATTCGGAGACCATGGAGGATGCGTTCGGCGAGGGTCATCTGGTCGAAGGTCGTGGACCTGACCCAAGGAGTGCTCCGAAAGGATGGTTCGACGATATCTTCTCTGTCGGTCGGCCCGCTCAGCGTGACAGGTCGTGGACCGCCACTCGGCCTTCGCCCAGCTGCCCTGCAAGCTCGACCAGCCGGGCGTGGTGGGTGAAGAACAGGACCTGGGTCTTCCGCGATAGCTCGGCCAGCACGTGCAGCGCGGCCAGAGAACGCTCGTCATCGAAACGGATGAGGATGTCGTCCACCACGAAGGGGATTGGCTCGTGTACGGCGAGGTACTGCTCCAAGGTTGCGAGTCGGATGGACAGGTAGAGCTGGTCGACGGTGCCGTCGCTCATTCCCTGTACGCCGACTCGTTCCTCGGTGGAGCGCACGCCGACCAGGACCGGCTCGTCTTTGTCGTCGAAGTCGGCCCTGAGGTCAGCGAAAGAGCCGAGGGTCAGCGTGGCGAAGATCTGCCCTGCGCGTGTCAGCAGGGGGCCCTGGTTGGCCGCTCGATAACGCTCGATCTCGAGCCGCAATAGCTCGGAAGCCAGCCGTACTCGTACATAGCGATCGACATCGGTGCGGAGCCCTGCGAGAAGGCTCTGTGCGCGGGTGGCCTCGTCTGCGGCCTCGTCGGTGCCATCGATTCGAGCGAACTCGGCTCGTTCGCTCCCGATCTCTTGATCGAGATCGGTTCGGCGCCCGTCCAGCACGCTCAGCTGCCGGCGGAGCTCGTCGATGTGCCCAGGCAGGGTGTCTGGGTCGACGGCTTCCGCTGCGCTGGCCAGATCGTTCAGGGTCGCGCCACCGCCGATCTCGGCGAGCTGTTCCTCCAGCTCCCCGAGCCTCCGCTCCAGCCCCCGTCGTAGCTCCCATCGCCGCTCGGCGGTCTCGAGCTCATCGTGGCGTGCACAGTTCGCCTGGCGACACAGCGCTTGTAGCTCCTGGGTAGCGATCCGGCGGTCCTGTTCTCCTTGCTCCAGAGTGATGTCCAGTTCGTGGATTCGCTGCTGGAGTTCCACGAGTGTGGCGGCGTTTTCCTTGGCCGCTGTCAGGCGTTCGTGGATCACCTCGATGGCGTGCTCGATGGGACGTCCCTCCAGGTCGGGGGCGACCTGTCGTGCAAGCGTGATGACCTGGCCCTCGAAGGTCTGCGCGTCGTCCTTGATGCCCTTGATCCGGCCCTTGAAGCCTCGCTCTTCGTCCACCTTCTCGAAGAGCTCGCCGAGCTTGTCCAGGACCGCGTTCGCCTCGGCCGGAGATGCCGATGCGGCGAGGCCGAGCACAGTGATGGCGTCTGCCCAGTCGGTTCGCCATGACGCGAGCCTCTTCTTGGCATCGCGCTCCACTTCTCGAGCTTCTTCGAGGGTTCGCTCCTGCTTGGGGATCTCGAGTCCGAGCGTCTCCCTCTCGCGGGCGGTTTTTTCTAGCGCATCGACCACGCCCTGCGCGCGATCCAGGCTCGACTCCAGTGTGTCGGTGTCGGCCAGTGACGGCTCGCCGAGCGCTTCCAGGCTGCTCGACAGCTCGGAGCGGAGAGCTGCGATGTCCTGGTCGAGGGACGCGACCCGTCGGGACGCTTCGCGTACGCTCATCGCCTTTGCGATTGCCTTCTCGTGTCGGGTTAGCCAGGAGCGCATCTCGCGCGGTGGCAGTGGGGAGATGTCCAGAGGCGTCCATTCTTGCTGCCAGGCCGTCTGTCGCGCTTCAGCCTCTGCGGCCCACACCCCCTTCGCCCTCTCCTGCAGCTCGAGTTCGACCACGAGTCGAGCCCGGTGGGCCTCGATCTCCGCGTAGCGTGCCACCCGATCCGCCTCGCGGCGGAGCCGGTCGGCCACGTCGTCGGCCGCATCGACGCTGCCCTCGTAGGATGTGGCCAGGTCTTGTTCCGGGTCGTAGTCGCGGGCTTGAGCCTCGACCTCTTCCCCGTCTAGCCAGGCGCGTTGAACCAATCGCCAACCTGCGCTCCGGCGCTCTCGCGCATTGTCGAGCTCGCGCTCGGTCGGGACGACACCTGACAGCCGCAGAGCGGCTATAGTTTCTACTTGGTCGTCGAGGCTCCGCCTGCACTCGTCGAGCTCCTTTTCGATGTCGCTGCCCGTTCTCTTGCTGCTCAGGAGCTCTTCCTGGAAGCGCTCGACGGTCTCGGTGGTTGGCACCGCGAGCCCCTCGGCCTGATCGAGTGTGCCCGTCCAGAGCCCGAGGGCCTCGATGGCGATCCCGGCCTCTCTTCGGGCGCTCGAGAGCGCGCTGCTGGCCTCTCGTCGGGTCGCCTCCACATCCCCCCGTCTGCGCAGGCGCGCGACCACTCCACGCAGCGGGGCGACCTCACGGGAGTCGTCGAGTTTGGCCAGCGAATCTCTCGCTCTGTCGAGCTCGCTTGCGCATCGTTGCACGTCGCGCCTGGCGTGTGCCGGGGTCTCATCGAGGGCCTGGAAGCTCTGGGCGAGGGCACGCACCTGCGCAAGTGTGCCGGTCTTGGGGCGGATCGTGTCGACCTCGTCGAGCGGCACCTCGGGACGCAGCCCGTCGAGGAGGACATGAGCATCACTGCGGAGCTGCGTCTGGCGGGCGCGTAGCGTTGTTGCGTCCAGCCCGGCTTTGCGGATGCCGCCGAGCTCCTTGTGCAGGGCGTTGACGACCGCCTGTTCCTGTAGCAGCTCCTTCGGCACGTTCAGCTCGTTCGCCCGCTTTTGTCGGCCTCCCCGCTCGCTCTCGTCCTGCTCCCGGGCTCTCATCGTCTGACGCAGCGTCTCTTCGGCGGCACGTCTCCGGTCGGTGAAGTCCGCCCCGAGCGGGACCACGCCCTCGAGCTCCGCCAACTCGGTGATCAGCGCGCCTCGTCGTTTCAGTTTTGGGAGCACTTTCTGCAATCGGCCGAGCCTGGTCACCTCGGTCTCCAGCGCTCGCTGCTCCCGGGCGAAATTTTGTCGCTGTTCCAGGAGCCCATGCAAGTGATCATGCAGCTGGGACCAGGTACGGCTCGAGGTTGTGAAATCGCGGACCCGCTTGGTGGCCGCCTTGTAGGCGGAGAGCGCCTTGTTGATCCTCGGCTTGCTTCCTCGCGGGCGGTACAGCCCGTCGGCCTCGGCGTCCAGCAGAGCGAGCACCAAGCGTGGGCTGGCGGTCCCCATACCTGCGGCAAACAAGCTCTGTCCGACGTCTCCGCCGCCCTGCAGGATCGCCTTGGCTCCCTGCGCCAGGCGCTCGTGGTCGATGCCGAATACGGTCTGGAAGCGGGTGGCGTCCACCCCGGCGAGGAACCGCTCCAGCGAGCTTTCGTCGATGGGCAAGCCGGTGACGTCGAGCAGGGTCCTCTTGCGGCCCTTTCGGCGCAGGAAGGCGAGCTCGTACCCTTCACTGTTTTTCAGTCGGCCGCCGACGCGGAGCTTGGCGCTGTCGTGGCGGAAGGTGTCGTCAGTGCGCTCGGGCACGCCGTAGAGCAGGGCGAACAGGGCGCGGAGCGCGGAGCTCTTGCCCGCCTCGTTGCCACCGAAGACCATATGGAAGCCTGTCTCGGCGCTGTCGAGATCGAGCCGCAACCCGGAGAAGGGGCCGTAGGCGAGGAGATCGAGGGCTAGGAGCTTCATCGCGCGTCCCCTTCGCTCAGCAAGCCCGCCAGCAGCAGCTCGCGGGCGTCATCGATCGCCTGACGCATGGTCTCGGGATGCTGGAGGTCGAGGCCATCCTCTCCGCTGGTGAGATCTCCAGGTAGCTTGGGACGCAGATCGTCGAACAGCCGCGTCAGCTCGCCGAGCTGGTCGTCGTTGGACCGAAGTTCGCGGATTGCCGCGAGCAGGCTGCCCAGCGCGTCATCGCGCGCCAGGATAGCGTCGAGGTCTGCCACGCTCTGCGTGCGAAGGCGCAGTTTCTCAATCCAGATGCGTTCGGCCCCCAGGTCGAGCGCAGTGGCCCGGATCTCGTTGCGCCAGTGCTCGGGGTTCGCCGCGAGATCTCCGTGAGCTTCGGTGGCGCCGTAGATGTGCACCCGGACCGCGAGCGTCTGCTCTCCGACCCGCTCGAGTTCCGCTCCCAGCGCCTCCCTCACCCGTTCTGTGATCTCGTCTGTCGACGATGCTCCGTTGGCGTCGACTTCGCACAGCACCCAGCGCAGCACGTCGAGATCGCGGTGATCGACCTCGCACACCGCGCCGTCCTCTACGGTGACCAGCGTGCAGCCTTTTGCGCCGGTCTCGCGCGCATGGCGCCCCTGGATGTTGCCGGGGAACACGATCCATGGATCCTTGCACACGACCTCGAGCTGGTGCACGTGCCCGAGCGCCCAGTAGTCGTACCCCTTGGCGCCCAGCCCCTCGACGGTGCACGGTGCGTAGCTCGCGTGTCCCTCTCGACCGGTGAGGCTGGTGTGCAGCAGGCCGATGTTGAACAGGCCTGTCTCGGCGGTGGGGTAGCTTTTCGACAGGTCCTCGGTCACCGCCCGCGTGGCGTAGCCCTGTCCATGCACCGCCACGTCGACCTCCGGAAGCAGGACTGTCTGCGGTCTGCGGCTGGACAGCAAGGTGACATTTTCGGGGAGGTGGAGGTGCCGCGTGATCTGGCTGGCGGCGTCGTGGTTGCCTGAGATGATCAGCACGGCGATCTCGGCCTCTTTGAGCTTCGCCATCTGGCCGACCAGGAAAAGGCCGGTGTTGTAGTCCTTCCAGTCCCCGTCGTAGAGATCGCCGGCCACGAGCACGAAGGCGACTCGCTCGTCGATGGCGAGCTCGACCAGGTTTTCGAGGGCCCGCCGGCTGGCTGCCCGGATGGCATCGGCCGGAGCCCCGTCGTACCGCTCGAGCCCCCGCAGCGGACTGTCGAGATGAATGTCGGCGGTGTGGATGAACTGGAACATGGGCATCTCGGAGGAGGGCGGAGAGAGAAATGCTACGGCGTCAGGGTCCGGTTGTGTGAGTCCTAACTGGGCCACGGGTCAGCACCGCGCCGTCATGGTGTGGATCCGCGGAGCCCGACTGCGTGCAGCGGCCATGATTCTCGACGCCATGTTTTCGCGTCGGACCAACAGCCTGTCCGGCTTGGGCAGGGAGGCACTGACGATATCGGGTTCCTCACGGCGTAGTGGCTTGGCGGGCGCAGGCTTCCTGGCGTGGGCGCGGCATCGCCTCAAGGTGTCGAGCTTGGCGAAGGCGCGGGGGAGCCGGCCGAGGTCCCCGCAGATGATCTCGACCTCGTCGGGGTGGCGCAGGTTCTGTGGGATGGCTGACGCGAGGCGGGGCCTAGCCCGAGCGTGTTGTGCAGGTCTTCCGAGCCTACATGGACGCAGAGGGCCACTGGGTCAGCCACGCCGAGTATGAGGAGAACCTGGCTGAGAAGGCGGCTGATGAGCGCTTCCTGAACGACGTGGTGCCGCTGCTATCGCCCGGCGTGGACTGGCGACCGGAAGAGGCCGTGTGGGTCATCGGCGATGAGCTGGTGGGGAGGCTGCCGGGAGATGCTCGGAAGGGAGGCCTGGCGGACGGCGTGGATGGCCGGTAGCGAGCGGCTCTGAGTTGCCCGAGGAAGTGGACCCCATCCAGCCAGGCTCTTGTCTGGTGTAGGGTCGGAATCTCGGAGGTAATGCACATGGCGAGCCGGCTTTTTCCAGGGGGCTGCGCTCGCTTTTCGCGACCGCGCTGCCGCGTCTGCCTCGCCCGCCAACAGTCCGCCGGACTGTTGGCCCCCTAAGCTACGCGGGCTGGACTTCGGCCGATGCTCGTCGAACGACTGGGGCGCAGGCAGTACCCAGCCCTCTACCTCCGCTTGAGCACCACCTCGAGCACCGCTTCGTCCGGCACCACCATGAGGGTGCGGCCGCCGAAGTCGTATACGCCCCAGGGGAGCAGGCCCTCGAAGCGGCCTGTCTCGGCCACGAGGGTGATGGCGGTGTCGATGGCGGCACGCTGGTCGGGAGCCATGGGCATGCGGGCGGCAGTCAAGGTGGCGCCACCGCTCCTGTCTCGCAGACTGACGGCGCCGTAGCTGCGCACGAGCTCGTCCAGCCACTGCTGGGTGTCGGGGGTGGGCTCAATGGCCTGGAGCTGCTCGAGGCGGCTCAACACAGCGTCCGCCTTGCCCAGGGCCCTCGCGGCCTGGGCACCCATGCCGAGATCTTCGGCGGTGGGGCGCACGCCGTCGGGGGCCAGCTCCACCAGGTCGAGGAAGGACTGCTCGACGCCCTTCCAGGCATTGCGACGGCTGAGGTGCCGCATCTCGCCGGTGAGCTGATCGTGGGCGCCCTGGGCCGTGGGGTCGGACTCGACGTCTGGCGCCTTGGGTCCTGACGCATCGCTGGGGCTCCATGAAAGTTCGCTGTTGCGTGTTTGGGTCTGGAAGCGGGCGACCTCGTAGATCATGTCCGGCAGGGCAGGGGAGGGCAGGGCCGCGGTGACCATGGGTAGGGGGCCCGCATCGCCCCAGACCCTGGGGTGTTGTGGCAGCCGGCGCTCGGTGGCCGCGAGCACGTCGTCGACCCAGGCGGCGGCCTCGGCACCGGTGACCTGACCGTCTCCGTTACCGTCGGCCCAGCCCCGCAGGGCGCCCAGCATCAAGCTCGAAAACGCGGGCATCTCGGTGCCGTATAGGCTGCCGGCGAACTCGTCGGGACCTGCGGCCGTGATCAGCAGGGCGTGCTCGCTGGGGACGATCTGGATGGGGGGCATCACCGGCACCATCTCGCAGCCCAGCTTGTCCAGGGAACGGTCGCGCTCGTTGACACTGGCGTCGATCATGACGATGGAGTGCTGGTGGGAGCCGAGCTCGAGCAGGCCCTCGAGGGAAGCCCAGCTGAAGCCGCCTTGGATGAAGCCCGGGGCCTCGGGGCCGGCTTCGGGGCCGAACATCATGACGTCGGCGCCGTCGCAAGATGGTGAGGCCTGGCCGATGAAGACGAACCAGAACGAAGCTCCGGGTTGGACTTCGAGGGCGGCGTCGGTGACCGCTGTAGCCATGGCCTGGGGTGTGGCTTCGGCCCCCAGCAACAGGCGCAGGTTTTCGGCGGGCACACCGAGTCCCTGCTCGAACCAACGATGCCAGGCCTGTGCGGTGGAGGTCGCGCCGGGTACGTCGAGCATGTGGTCGTAGTCTTCGACGCCGATGACCACCGCGACGTCGCTGGGGCGTGGGATGGCGGCGGTGGCAGGCTGGGAGAGATCCGGCCAGCCGCCTTCGGCCAACGCGGCCGGGCTCGTTAGCAGTGCGAGGGCTGGAACAGCGATGCGGAGGGTCATGGGCAAGGGGTCACGGCTCGCGTGCAGGCGGAGGTCGAGGACGAGGTCTGCATTCTAACGAACCTCGCCTGTGGTTGGGGAATCCTTACACGGGGTGCTCGCGCTGCCGGCTGGTGACCAGCCCGTGGTTTCGGGGGGGCGTACCGCCCACAGGCCGATGCCCATCACGCTGTGCTCGAGACCGATCTCGTGGTGAGGCCGAAGGATCTCGTGGCGCACGCCTTGGTGGATCCCCTGCCAGAATCGACGCACGCCGGTGGTGTGGCGGTTGGCGCCGGTGATGTCGTGGAAGGCCAGCAGCCGGTGAGGGTGGCGACGGTTGATGGCGAAGTCCTTCGATACCGCGTGGTATGCGTGGTTGGCGTCGATGAACACGAGATCCATGTGGCCCAGGCTGGCCCGCCATGTCTCGAACATCGGGGAGCCAGAGTCGCCGCGGAACAGGGTGGCGCGTGGGGGGAGCCGCAGCTCGAGGCCGCGTTTCTCGGCCCAGCCGTCGTCGCACACAGCGATGGTGTCGAAGTGGAACAGCCCGTCCAGGCAGCGAGTGAGGGCCCCGGTCCAGGCGCCGATCTCGAGATAGCTACGCAGCTCGAGCCGCTCAATGAGCTCGCACAGTGCGATGAGTTCTTCACGGTTCTGTAGCACGCAGTCCTCGAGGGCCTCGCCCTGGGCATCGAAGATGGCCTGAGTCTGCCGGTCCCAACACCGGGTGTTCCGCAGCTCGTGGCGGAAGTCTTGCCTCTGGGCCTGGCTGGTGCTCATGGGTCGATCCGCATGGTTCGGCGGATCTCGAGATAGGGCTGGGCCCAGCGCCCGTCCTGGCCCCGGATGCACAGGGGCGTTCGCTTGACTCGCGGGCCCGTCCAGCCACACTCGAAGAGGGCCAGCATCGGCGGCTGCCCGTGACGGAAGACCACGTCGCGGCGGGCCAGAATGCGCAGGCCGGCGTCGGTGATGGCGCGCTCCGGTCGGGGGTCACGGGCGGAGTGGCAGAAGCAGAAGCGTCCGTCCTCGGCCAGCTTGCTGGCGGCCGTGCGGCAGTAGTCGAACACGTCGCCGTGCAGCTCGAGGCGCGCGGCCGCCCGCTGGGGGTGCGGAGAGGCCACGGCCTTCCCAGGACTCAGGTAGGGGGGGTTGGCCAGGATGAGGGGGAATGCGTCGCAGTCCACGAGGATGGCATCATCGCGCAGGTCGCCGTGACGCATGTCAACCCGTCCGGTGATGCCGTTGAGCGCCGCGGTACGTCGCGCCAGCCCGGCACTGACCGCCTGGACCTCGAGGCTGGTGAGGGTGGCCCCGGCGGGGAGCTCCTGCAGCACCATGAGACCCACCGAACCCACCCCGGATCCGAGATCGAGGACGCGCTCCACCTCCGGCCGCACCTTCAGCGCGGTCCATGCCGTGAGCACGTCGTCGGTGTTGTAGCGATGGCCGCGGGCGAGCTGGAGGATCCACCAGGCCCCGGTGAGGCGGTCCAGGGTCTCATCCTGACCGATCTGCACGTCTGGATGGTTCATGAACCGGGAGTTAGCGCGATGGGGCGCGGGGCTCCAGCGCGACCTTGCGTTGCTGCGCCACTCCAGCGACCGTTCGCCGACTCCAGGAGAGCCATGATCAGTCCCATCGGTTTCTACGGCATCATCAGCGACCCGGCGGTGGGCTGGGGGCCAATGGCGGACTGCATGGTGGCGCTGGGCGTGCGCTGGATCCAGCTGCGCATGAAGGGTGGCTCCAGGGCAGACCGACGCAGGATCGCTGTTGATCTGCGTGCCCGCATCCCGGCGGGCTTTCACTACATCGTCAACGATGACCCTCAGCTCGCGCTCGAGGTGGGTGCGGACGGTGTGCACTTGGGACAAGGGGACGGGTCCCTCGAGCGGGCGCGGTCCATCCTCGGGCCCCACGCCATCATCGGGCTGTCCACCCACACCTCCGAGCAGGTGCGGGCGTGCTGCGCGCTGAGGCCCACCTACATCGGCATGGGGCCCGTGTTCTCCACGGCGACCAAGCTCGATGCCGATCCCACCATTGGCGTGGCGGGGCTGAAGGAGCTGGTCGCCGTCGCCACGGTTCCGGCGGTGGCCATCGGTGGGATCGACCTGAGGCGGGCCGTGTCCGTCATGGGGTCGGGCGTGCAGGGGCTGTGCGCGGTGGGGCCCGTGAACATCAGCGAGGACCCTGGATCTGTCATCGCCGCTTTTCAACGCCTGCTCTGAGCGGCAGGCGCCATATTGCGCCTCGCGCACCGTGGCCGGTCGGCTGGTGCCCGCTCGGTAAAAACGACGTGACGTCAGTGGTTTTCGGCGTGGCGAGCAGTTCAGACACCACGCTCTCACGGCGTCTTTGGGCCCATATGACGCCTGACAGCGGAGCGATGGGCGAATCCGGCTCGTCTCGGGCTCGCGCGGGGCTCCTGAATGTCGCGTGAAATGTCACGACATGTCACGGGGTGGCGATAGGTGCGCTTGAAACGCTTCCTATCATTCCTCTACACTCGCCTACGTCCGACCCAACCAGCGAGGTGCTCGAATGGCGGATTTCGATAAGGTCCACCAGCTGCTCGACCAGATCGGCGAGGAGCGGGCCAAAGGCCGTATGCACCGCCGTGCATTCACGGCGGGCTTCCTACTTCTATTTGTGATCTTCTTCGGCAACCTGTACGCCAAGATCACCGGCTTCGACACGGATGAGTTCATGGTGGAGCTGCAGACCCAAGCAGCGACCACGGTGTGGCCGGTGTACTCCAGGGAGCTGAAGCAGGTGGCTGACGAGGCGATGCCCGCCCTCTCCGACGCCTTGGCGAACGAAGCGGCGAACCTTCTCCCCAAGGTCTCTGACAAGGTCAAGGCCGAGGGCGAGGTCTTCCAGGCGAACATGGGCTCCTACATGCAGGAGTCCCTCGACAAGGAATTCCTCGCAGCGGCCGAAGGCAGGCAGGGCGAGCTGAAGGCTCGCTTCCCGCGTTTCTCCGAAGACCCCGACGCCTACCAGGAGCTGGTTGAGCGTATGCAGTCTTCCAGCCGTATCTGGGCTCAGGTGCAGCTCGATACGACCTTCGAGAAGCATGTGCTGTTGCTGCAGTCCATCAATGAGACGGTCCAGACGCTCCAGCTTCAAGTTGCTGATGAGCGTGCCAATACCGGCGACCGCTCCATGGAGGACGTGCTGTTCCTCATGAGCGAGATCTTCAACACCCGTGTCGCCGGGGAGGGCTAGCAATGACTGACAACGGATACCAGGATGTCATCAAGCGCCTCGAGCTCCAACTCGAGAACGAGGTCAAGGGCAACAAGTCCTTCAACATTGTGGGCGGCATTTTCGTGGCCTTCATCGCCTTGTACCTGATCTGGCTCTCCGCCTCCATCGGTACGCTGCTGCAGCCCGTAGGCCTGGCCGAAGCTGCTGCGGGTGCGGCCCTCGAGGCTGCCCCTGCCCTGAGCGCCAACCTGCGTGAGCTGGTGGTCGAGGGGGCGCCGAACCTGGCTGGTTCCGCCTCACACGCCGTCGTGGAGATGGTCCCGTCCTACCGTGTCGTGCTCGAAGAAGAGCTGCGTCCGGTGATCGACGAGGTCAGTGGCGTGGTCGCCGGTGCTGCCATCAAGAAGATGATCGAGTCCGGCACCGACGCCGACGACAGCATCGCTCTGCAGGAAGCCGCCGATGCGGCCGTCGCGCGCCTCGACAGCGTCCTCGACGAAGCCATGGACGAGCCCATGGACGCCGATGAGCCCACCCCCCGTCAGCTGATTGAGGAATCCCTCGGGCAGCTCGAGGTGGTGGACCGCGGCCTCAAGCGTCTCGCCAGGGGCGGAGGCGACGAGTCCGAGCGTGAGCTGGTCTTCGCATGGCTCAACGTGCTGCAGCAGCGCACGGCCGAGCTGGACAAGAGTCTGGCGGACGAGTACCGCGCAGGAAAGGTCACGCCCGACTAGCACTTCATTGCGCCGATGGCCCCCGGGCTGCGGCACATGGACTTCGGCCGGCCCCTCGGGGCCGGCCGCTCTGCTTCAGGCGCGGCCGAGGGTCGGTGAGGCCGACCATCGGTCACCGCGGGACTATGGGTAGAAGCCGGTGTAGGTGTTGAGCTCGCGGAGCTCGACCACCGAGCCGGTGCTGTCCACCTCTTCGGTGTAGACCATGCCCAGCTTCTCGACGAAGTACATGGTGGCCACGACGTCGCGGTCCAGCATGCCCAGGCCCATGGCGTCGGTGAGCTTGTAGTCGTTCTCGATGACGACGGTGTCGAAGGTGCCGGCAGTGATGGTGATGCTGTCGGTGCCCAGGACGGTCATGGTGCCCTCGGCCAGCCAGATAGTGCCCATGGACGCGTCACTGGCTTCGTAGCTGTAGCTCCAGCTGGTGCCCGGGGTCATGGAGGCTTCGTCCAGCAGCACCGTGCGCGGCCTGGTGTAGGTGGCGCTGAACGTGGGCGAGCCGTGCATGATGTAGTCCAGGCCGGTCATCATGACGCCGCTGCCGTCGCAGGTCCAGTACTCGTCCATGATGGTTGCGGCGCCGGTGGTGTCGGTCAGGGTGCGCTCGAGCACCGCTTCGCCCAGGGAGGCGTCCCACGAGGTGATGGCGACCTCTTCGACGTAGACCGTGCCGTCGCGGCTGGTGTCGTAGGTCCACAGGGCCGAGCTGCCGTTGGCGAAGGGCGCGTAGAAGTTGCAGTAGCCGTCTTCGTCCACGTCACCGTCGCAGTCGCTGTCCACACCGTCGGGGGAGCTGTCGTCGCCGTCGGGGTTGACCGTGGCGTCGGAGTCGTCGCAGTCGTCGCCGTCGCAGTCGGCATCGATGAAGCCGTCTCCATCGGCGTCGGCGTCATCGATCACACCGTTGCAGTCCTGGTCCAGGCCGTCGCCGCAGATGTCGTCGGCGTCGGGGTTGATGGTGTCATCGTCGTCGTCGCAGTCGTCTCCGCTGTAGTCCGAGGAGATATAGCCGTCCTGGTCGCAGTCGTCGTCGTCGAACTCGCCGCAGTCCTGGTTGATGCCGTCGTAGCAGGTGTCCTCTGCGCCAGGGTGGATGTCGACGTTCGTGTCGTCGCAGTCGTTGCCGTCGTGCTCGGTGGAGTCGTAGCCGTCGGCGTCCTGGTCGTAGTCCGACCCGCCGTCGCAGTCGCCGTCCACGCCGTCGTACCAGGTCTCGTCGGCGCCGGGATGGGTGTCGGCGTCGGCGTCGTCGCAGTCGTCGCCGGCGCACTGCTCGCCTTCGGAGCCGTCACCGTCGCAGTCGCACTCGGTGTCGTTGTCGCAGTTGTGGTCTACGAAGTCGCCGCACTCGTCGTCGGCGCCGGGGTGGAAGTCGGCGTCAGCGTCGTCGCAGTCGTCTCCGCCCTGTGCCTCGCAGTCGTAGCCATCGCCGTCTTCGTCGGTGAGGTCGGTGCCGTCGCAGTCGTTGTCGATGCCGTCGCAGGCCAGCTCGGTGGCGCTGGGGTGGACCGCCGCGTCATTGTCGTCGCAGTCGCCCTCGGCGACGGTGAAGCCGTCGTTGTCGTCGTCGGCGTCGACGTCCACCGGGCCGGTGTCGTCGGTCTTGGTTCCTGTGTCGTCGGGGTTGCAGGCCATCAGGCCCAGGGACAGCAGGAACAGGGGCAGGGTGCGCATGGGGGCTCCGGGGAGGGAGGTGGTCGCAGTGAGTCTAGTCAGGCTTTGACGTGTTTGCCACGGATGAATCGACCTTGCGGGCATGCCAGCCGTCGGGGCCGCGCTCCACCAGCACCGTGGGCCAGTAGACCGTGTCGGTGAGCATGGTGGTGACGTCCCGCACATGCTTGAGGCTCTCCACCTCGAGGCGCACGGCGTCTCCGTCGGCGAGGCTGGAGACCACGGCCAGGAAGTCGTCGAGATTCTCGACCGGCACGCCGTTGACCCCCCGCACCAGGGTGCTGGCTCGCAGGCCGAAGTGGGCGGCGGGGCCGCCGTACCAGTACCAGGAGACATACAGGCCACCGACGGATCCGCCGTAGCTCATGGCCACCGGGCTGTGGGGCTCGTGGAACAGCGCGCCCGCGAAGGACACGGCCCGCTGCACGCCGAGCCCATCGAGCACGACGGGGGCTATGTCGAGGGTCTCTACGACGCCGTCGTGCAGGAGGGTGAGGGTCACGTCGCCGCTGGAGGCCTGGACCTGCTCTTCGAGCCAGCGCGGCCGGGTGACCGGCGTGTCGCCGACGGCCAGCAGCACGTCTCCACCCTTGAGGGCACCGAATGATGGGGCGTCGGGATGGGCGCGGAGGACCTCGAGGGCTTGGCGTCGCTCGGGGTCCGCGTCGGCCAGGCGGGTGACCCATTCGGAGGGAAGGCCGCGGTCTGCGGCCGCTGCCAGGCTGATAGGCTGCACCTCGATCCCCAGATCCCTCAGTGCCATCTGTTCGCCTTGGGCTTGGGCGTCGAGCAGATCGCTCAGGTAGTCCACGGGCAGACCTATGAAATTTCCCCCGTCGCCGTCTACGTTGAAGGTCCACAGGCCCACCACCCGGCCCTTGTCGTCGGCCAGCACGCCACCGATGGAGCTGGCGTGTTCGGCCAGCTTGTAGGCCTCGGTGTTGGTCTCACGGAAGGCGGGGGGGGAGGGGATGTAGCCGGAGATGGCATCCACCCTGGAGATGGTGGTGGCCTGGGTGACCACGCGCATGCTGGAGGTCAGTCCGACCTGATGGATGCTGTCGCCAGCGTCGAGATCGGCGCCGGGTAGCAGCTCGGCGCTGCGCACGGGGATGTCTCCCAGGGCCTCGGGGTCGTAGCGCAGCAGCGCCACATTGTGTCGGGGGTGCAGGTACACGACCTCGGCTGGGACGCGCACGGAGCCTGCGAAGGTCAGCACCACGTCTCCCAGGGCGATGGGCACCGTGCCGCGGTCGGTGTAGACCAGGCCGCGCTCGGCGTCGACCACCATACCCGCACCTACGTAGGTCCAGCCCTCGACGCCTTCGATGCGGTAGGGGATGGTGAAGCGGATGTGGCACAGCGATGGCGCCAGCACTGCGGCGACGGGATCGCGGACCTGCTCGAAGGTGCCGGTGGGGGGCGCCTCGGCGGGTAGCTCGACGGTACCGGGTTCCGGGCCGGACAGCTCCAGGCAGTCCCACAGGCCCGTGGCGTCGTTGCGCTCGCAGCGCTGCATTGGGGCCCAGCGGTGGTCGATGGTGAGCATTGCGACCTCGCTCTGCCTTGGAGTGCTCAGGTCGCGGTAGGACACGCGCACCCGTTGCCCATCGGGCAGGGAGCTCAGGAGGCCCTGGAGTGTGTCGAGATCGGGGATGGGCTCACCGTCGATGGCGTCGATGACGGCGCCGCTGGGGATGCGGGCACGGCGGAATGCGTAGCCGGGCTCCACCAACACCACACCCTCGGCGGCGACGTTGTGGTTGCGAGCCAGCTGCAGAGAGGTGGTGTGGAGGATGGCCTGCGAAAACTCGAGGTAGCTCGAGGGCACCAGGGCATGCAGATCGTCCACGTTCAGGTCGAAGCCGAGCTGCTCGCCGCCCCGCTCGATGAGCACCGGTACGGTCTGGCCCACCGCTGCGTCCAGCTGGTCTTCCACCAGGTCGAAGTTGGCAGCCGGCAAGCCGCCCACGGTCACCAGGATGTCTCCGGGGAGGATCAAGCCGTCGGAGGGGCCGCCCGGCACCACTTCGCGGATCACCAGCATGCCGGTGGCGGTGGGCTGGTGAGCGCGCACGAGGGCCTCGGTCTCAGGCCGCAGCCCCAGGCGCCGGAGCTCTTCGAAGGGCTCGAGCCGGTAGACGGCCTGGAGAGTGCCGCGGGCCACGGGCTCGCCACGCTGGAGCTTGTCGAGGACACGCTTGGCGCGGTTGACGGGCAGGTAGAAGCTGGAGGCGGCGCTGCGGCTACCGCCGGCGTTCAGCGCCACCACCGCACCGGTGATGTCCACCACCGGTGAGCCCGAAGAGCCCCCCGAGGTGGAGGTGGCTGCCTGGTAGTAGAAGGTGTTGGCGTCGTTGTACGAGGCGTGTCCGTAGAAGGGTGCCGGGCGATCCAGGCGCGCCAGGGTGCCATCGAGGATGGAGAGCTTTTCTCCAGCGTCGTTGCCCATCACCCGGATCTCGACGCCCACCCGCGCCCGCTCTGGTGCCAGCTCGAGCTCTTCGATCTCCATGAAGCGGATCTGCTCGGGATCGAAACGGTAGAAGCCGAAGTCGTGCACCGGGTCGCGGTACACAGCGTGGAGTTCGACCTCTTCGTTATCCCCGAAGATGCCGCGCGCCCGCACCGGGCCCACGTGGACCATGTGACGGTTGGTGAGCACCAAGCCGCGCTCTTTGTCCACTACGAAGCCGGTGCCCTGGGACGAAGACGCCCCTTCGGTGTCCAGCGTGCGGGTGACCGACAGCTGGATGGATATCACGGCGCCGGTGACCCGGGTCACGGTGGACGCCCAAGGGTCCTTGGGGGTGCGCCGGGCGTGGGCGGGCCATGGGGCTGCGATGAGCGCCATCAGCAGGAGGGTGAGCTGGGCGCGGAGAAAGGCTCTGGCTGGATGATGCATACAGCCCCTTAGCCCGTTCGTAGCGGGCTCAGGGGGCGAGGATATCCGAGGGTGTGCTAGTGGCGCGAAAGGACCGCGATGGCATCGACCGCGGCGCTGCGAACCTCGGCGTCGAGGTCTTGCAGGCGGCTGCGCAGCACGGGCAGTGCGTTGCGAGCCCGCAGGTCGGTCAGCGAGCGGCAAGCTTCCGCTCGCACCTTGGGGGAGGGGTCGTTCAGCGCGCGCTCGACAGCGGGAAGGGCGTCGTGGCTCTCGGTGAACCCGAGCAGCTGGACCAGCAGATAGCGTACACCGACGGTGTGGGAACCGCGGGTGTAGCCCTCGATGAGATCGGGCACCGCCTGCTCCCGATCGAAGAGGATCGCGTCGAACGCCTTGTCTACCTGGTGCGGATCCCGATCGCCTAAGCGACGGAACAGATCCGAATAACGTGGCCTCATGTTGGCACTCGTGGAAGTGTGAGGGGAAAGGTCGGCTATGGCCGGGGGGGGATGATGCGGG
>Ga0307987_1000952_pt1 | contig 16446 bp, 10 predicted proteins | sample EllFjometagen181_FD_203157 | JGI IMG/M metagenome (GOLD analysis project Ga0307987, IMG submission 203157) | Marine microbial communities from Ellis Fjord, Antarctic Ocean - #181 | ecosystem: Environmental > Aquatic > Marine > Unclassified | place: Southern Ocean | collected 2014-10-08
CGCGTTCCCTCGACCATCAGGCTCGCCCATGGCGCAAGCACCTTCCCTCCCTCGCTGGGGAGAACGCGGCTGGTACCTGTTGGCGCTGGTGCAGCCGTTCCTGCTGCTGTGGTGGTTGGTCCCGGGCATCACCGGCTGGACCATCGGCAACGACTACCAAGTCTACGCCATCGAGTATCAGCTCGAGCTGCTGTACTCGGTCTTCTCGGGCAGCTACCCGCTGTACGTGCCAGGGTTCCACCACGGCCAGAGCGCCGCGGCCCTGAGCCTGGGGGGACTGCACCACCCCATCGCCTGGATCTGCGGGATGATGCCTGGCTACTGGCAGGGGCACGCCCTGAGCTGGAACACCCTGTTCCGCCTGGTCACCCTCGGCTTGGCACACCTGGCGCTGTGGCGCCTGCTCCGGGCCTTCGGGTTGCCCCTGTGGCTGGGCTGGTTGTTGTCCACCCTGGCTGTCTACAACCTGCGCATGCTCGACATGTTCCGCTTCGCGGCCACCCTGGAGGCCTGGACGGGCACCTGGTTCGTCGTGGCGGCGGCGGGCTGGCTGTGGCTGGACCGTCGCAGTCGTGTGGCGCCCTTCGCCCTGGTGGTGGCTACCTGGTGGCTGGTGTGCTCGGGGCATCCCCAGTTCGCGTACTTCGGCGCCATGGCGGCCGGGCTGGCCATCCTGGCGCTGCCGTCCCTGGGCCGAGCTGGCTTGGGCGCCCCGGCGGACCCTTGGCCCACGGCGTGGGCCTTCTACCTGCGCAGTGCGCTGTGGGTGGGCCTGGGTGTGTGCCTGTCGGCATCCCTGCTGCTTCCCTTCGTGTTCGACTTCATGGCTGGCAACAGCGGGCGCGTGGGCCGGGAGTACACCTGGACCCTCAGCTACTCGGACACCCCCGCCGGGATTCTGGCCAGCTTCGTGCTGCCCCTCCGAGCGGATGTACACGGCGCCATCGGCGGTACTTCGCTGCTGCTGGTGGCCCTGCTGTTGCCCTTCGGGCGCGTCCTGGGCCTGCGCATCGCCCGCAGCGCCTGGCTGTGGCTCGCCCTGGTGTTCGTGGTGCTGCTGTACACTCTGGGGGGCTACACCCCCTTGCATCACTGGGCGTGGGAGCTGGTGCCCTTCGCCAAGGCGTTCCGGGTGCCCGGTCGCCTGGCCCAGCTGCTCCCCATGCTCCTGCTGCTGCTCTCCCTGTTGGGCTGGCAGGCCTGGCGTGGGGCTGGCGAGGACACGGCGGGTGCGCGGCGAGGCTTCGGGTTGGCGGTGGCCCTGGCGCTGATCCTCCAGGTCGCGGCGCCGTGGATCTGGAGCGCCCTGAACCCGCGTCACACCATGGTCAACCCCCAGCAGCTCCAGGCGATCCCCTGGAGCTACGAGCTCGGGGTCGCCGGCCTGGGGCTGGGGGCGCTGCTGTTCTTGCTGGCGCTGGTGATCCGTCCCCGGTGGCGCTGGCTGGCCGTGCCCCTGTGCGTGCTGGTGCTGGCGCAGCTGGGCATGAGCCTGGCCCGAGGCACCTGGATCGAGCACGCTCAGGCCACCCCCAGCTGGCAGGACATGGGCGAGCGCAAGCAGGCCGAACTCAAGTTCTATTACGGCCTGCACGGGCAGGGCGAGAGCATGGAGCAGGCCGTGGTGAGGGAGCACGACAAGCACGATGCCCCCTTCCGGCGCGAGCTGGCGCGGCTGTGTAACTCCCCCCGGGCGGCCTTGGATCGTGACCACGCCTACGAGCTTCTCCTCGCCGATATCCCCGGGCCCGGAGCATGCGTGATCGAGGGCTTGGATCAGGACCGGGAGCAGGAGCTGGGTGGTCGGATCGAGCTGGAGCACGCCAGCTTCAACCGCCAGGTCTTCGAGGTCTCGAGCACGGCGGATACCTGGCTGGTGGTACACCATCCCTTCGATGGCCACTGGCAGGGGTGGGTCGATGGTCACGAGGTGGAGATCCGGCGCGCCGACGGGCTCGAGCTGGCGCTTCCGGTGCCCGCCGGAGACCGCAGCGTGGAGATCCGCTACGGCAGTCAGGCCTGGACCGCGGGGGCCGCCATCAGCTCCGCCGCCCTGCTGCTGCTCGGCGTGCTCGCCAGCCTGCGCCTCCTGGTGGGGCGCCGGCGCTGGGCGGGCGTATCCGTCGCTGTGCTCGTGGCGGTGGGCCTGTTCGGCCTTTGGCGCGCCAGCTTGTACAGCGGCGACCACCTGGGCACGGAGTACTCGTGGCAGGATGGTGTGGCGCGCTATCCTCCCTTGCGTGGTGAGCTGGTGCCTCCGGGCCAGCTCTGTCGTTCCCTCGAAGGCCAACAGATTCCATGCCGCTACTGAGCGTCGTCGTACCCGTTTTCTGTGAGCAAGAAGCTCTGCCTCGGCTCTTCGAGCGGCTTTCGGCCGTGCTGGGAGCGCTGGAGGGTGTCGAGCTCGAGGTGCTGTTGGTGGACGATGGCAGCACCGATGGCTCGTGGGAACTCATCGAGGCACAGCACCAGCTCGACCTGCGCTTCAGGGGCCTGCGTCTCTCCCGCAACTTCGGCCATCAGATCGCCCTCACCGCGGGCCTGGACCACGCCAATGGCGATGCTGTGGTGGTCATGGATGCCGATCTGCAGGACCCACCCGAGGTGGTGATCGAGCTGCTCGAGCGCTGGCGCGAGGGCCACGCGGTGGTCTATGGCCGGCGGCGCAGCCGGGCCGGGGAGGGCTGGTTCAAGCGCACCACGGCGCGGGTGTTCTACCGTCTGATGCAGCGTCTCTCGGCGTCGCCGACCCCCCTGGACGTGGGGGACTTCTACCTGCTGGACCGCCGCGCGCTGCTGCAGCTGCGGGGCATGCGCGAGCGGCATCGCTACCTGCGGGGCATGGTCTTCTGGCTGGGCTTCCCTCGGGCCGAGGTGCTCTATGATCGGCAGGCGCGCTCGGCGGGTCGTACCAAGTTCGATCTGGGCCGGATGCTGCGTTTCGCCATGGACGGCATGCTCTCCAGTGGCTCCGCACCCCTCACCGTGGCGTCCTACGTGGGCCTGGCCAGCGCGCTGCTGGGGCTCTTCTTGGGGCTGTGGGCGGTGTGGGAGAAGCTCACCGACCCCTCTGCGGTCATCGGCTGGGCATCCACGGTGGTCATCGTATTGTTCCTGGGCGGCGTGCAGCTGGCCACCATTGGGCTGCTGGGCCTGTATGTGGGGCGCATCTACGACGAGACCAAGCGGCGGCCCCTATACCTGCTGGACCGTGCGCATCCCGATGGGAGCGCGGAGGGCTAAGCGTCCCCTGTTGCATCCCACAGTCGGCGGCGACGGATCGCCAGCCAGCCCAGGGCCACCAGGGTCAGTGTGCTGGCGAGCATACCCAGCCAGTCGATGAGCTGGCGTCGGTAGCGCAGGGTGAGCGCGCCGTCGCTGACGGGGAACTCCATCAGGATGGGGGGCTGTCCGGGGCTGGGGGTCGCGGCGCCGATGTCCACGGGCTGGCCGTCCATGGTGGCATTCCACCGTGAGAACCCGGCCACGTGGAGGCGCAGGCGGCTGGTGGGGCCCGTGCCTTCGAGCTGCAGCTCGATGTGTTCGCGTTCGAAGCGCTTGGACAGGACCGTGCCGGGGCCCTCTAGGGTCCAGCGCTCGGCCTGGAAGTCGTCGAAGCTGTAGGCGAACAGCTCGCCGTGTTGTTCCATGAGGGTCAGCCCGGGCCGGTCCGCTGGGCCTTTGGAGACCACCATGCCCACGGACAGGGTACGGTACAGTGCGTCGTCCTGGCCCTGGGGAATCTGCCGGAAGATACGACAGCAGGTGAAGCCAGGCTTGTAGCCGGGCACCCCGTTGTACACTGGGGCCGACCAGAAGAACTGGTCGTGCTCGCGACCTTCGTAGGCGATGCGCCAGAAACCGGGGCGTTCGGCCTTGGTTGCGCGAATGGAGGCGTTGAGGGCCTGGTAGTCCTGCCACTGGCCAGCGGAGTTGGCGGTCGGCAGGTCGAGGGTTTCCAAGTGCGTATGAAGGGCGGGGGCCTGCCAGCTCAGCAGGCCCGCGGCCAGGGCCGTGGTTGCCAGGGCCAGTCCTCCTCGGACCCAGGCCTGGCGGTTTGTCGCGAGGCGAGGGGAGCCCGCGAGGGCCCACGCCCCGTCCAGCAGACACTGCACGGGGTAGCCCGCGAGCAGGAACAGGCAGGCCTTGGCGGGGATGGTGAAGCGTCGGTACTGGAAGCGTCCCAGGGCCTCGCTACCTGTCAGCTCCGCCAGGCCCATGGAGATCTCCGACGACGCCAGGGCCATCAACACAGCGAAGAGCAGCAGCAGCAGCACGCCGCCGGGGCGCCGTCGCACCACCGCGAGCACGCCTCCCAGTGCGCCCAGTGGGATCACCCAGCCTGGCGTTCCTGGGAACAGAGTGCCGTTCCAGAGACCCGAGAGGAGCTCGGCAGCAGGAAGCCAAGGGTAGCCCACGGCTTCGGTCCAGGAGGTTCGGACAGCCAGGGGCAGCCACCAGAAAGCGGCCAGCCCCGCCGCGAGCACGGCCACGGCTCCGGGCACCAGCAGGGCGTGGGGCCCGACGGAGCGCCGAGTCATCGCCCGGGCCAGCCAGGGCAGTGGCAGGCACAGTCCCATGAGCACCAGGTCCATGGGGTGGGCGAGCACCCCACAGCCCAGCAACACGGCAGCCGCGGCCATGTGACGGGGCCGTGCGCTGGTGAGGGCGCGCTCGAGCCAGGTCAGGCCCGCGAAGAAGAACGCGAGGCCCAAGGCCTGGGGCCAGACCCCAGCCCGCACGGTGTACAGCCAGCCCCCTTGCTCGTACTCCCCTCTGTCGAGCAGCCACAGTGCGGCGCCGAGCATCCCGGCGATCCAGCCAAGCTCCCGGGCGCCATAGCGGTACAGCGCGAGGCCCGAGAAGACGAAGAACACCACGAAGGCCAGCGCGTAGCCGTCGGCCCACTCGAGCAGGCCCAGGGTCGCGATCCTCCAGGCGGCCACCCAGAGATCCGTACCCGGATGGTACAGCTCACCAGCGGGGTAGCCGAAGAACCACCAGTCGCTCCATCCTCCCACCCTCAGCCCGGCCAAGCGGTGGGTCCACAGATCCCACGACTGGAAGAGGTGAGCCATGTGGTCCGATGACGTGGGGGCGCCCCCACTGAGCACAGGCCGCATCAGGAACAAGGCCAGGGCCGCCACGGGCAAGGTCCCCAGCCAGCCCAGCCAGTGGGTGAGCCGGGCGCTCGGGCGAAGAGGGGATGGGGGGCGTTTCACTGGGGACCAGCCCCTGGGTGATGATTGGGCGAGGGGGCTGGTCCAGTAACCAGAATGGGCGCCGTGATGCGCATTTGCGGAATCGGGCGTTGGGTGTGTTTAAAACAAAACAGATGTGCATGTGTCGGTGCGCGGATGCCGCTTTTGACACATCCTGTAGAGTACGCGAGACGCCCGGAAGGGAACACCGGTAGGGTATGCGGCCATCGGCAGCAAAAAAGGCAAACATCCAGGAACAACACCCAGGTATTCGTCACCAGCGCAAGCTAAAACGGACACGTTGTGTTAGCGGGGAGGTATGGAATCCTCTGAACAAACAATCACCTGGCTGCCCACTCACTGCGATGCCCTGGCACCGTCCAGCCCCGCGGATCTGAGCCCGCCGGCTCGCCCAGCGCTGCTACAGCGGGTGCTGGCCTCGCTCCTGGAACCCCTGGATGCACCCCATGTGCTCCTGCTGGGCGGGCGTGGATCGGGAAAGAGTCAGCTGCTGCGCACCCTCGAGCAGCGCATCGTTGGCGACACCGCACTACACGAGCGTTGGCTGCCCCTTCGACTCTCCATCGACCCCGATGTTCCCCACAGCTCCGCTGACATCTGGGTGGCCTGCCTCGAATTGTTGTTGGCGTCCCTGGGGCAGGGTGCAGAAGGCGCTGCCATCCAGGCCGCGCTGGTTGCGCTGCCAGGGGATGACGAGTCACGTGCCAAGGCGGCGCTCTGGTCGCTGGGGGCGTGGGCTGAGCGCAACCGTGGGCTGCTGTTGATGATAGACAACGCACACGTTGTTGGTGGGGGCGGGTCCGCGGGGCTCGCAGGATTGTCCGCGTCGCTCCATGGTCTCCCGGGTCTGCGTTTGTTTGCCACGGCGTCGTCATCGCCCCGCGGGCTCGAAGGTTTCACCCACTACCGCCTGCAGGCCTTGGGCCTCGATGCGGCTCGGCAGCTGGTGCTCGATCTCGCCCAGCGCTTGGATCAGCCCCGAGTCACCGAAGCACTCGAGGCACAACCAGAGTGTTTCATAGCTCTGCATGCCCTCTGCGCGGCGAGTCCTCGTCGCCTGGCCATGCTCTTCCAGGTCCTGGCGCTCCAGCCTGGGCTCGCGGCGGAGCGGAGCTTCGAGGGGCTGCTGGATCTGCTCACCCCTGGCTTCCAGGCCCGCCTGGATGGGCTCGCGCCCCAGGCCCGACAGCTGGTCCGCGCGTTGGCTCGGGCCTGGGACCCTTGCACGGCGGCGCAGCTGGCTCAGCGCTGCGGCATGGATGTCAACAAGGCCTCGTCCCAGCTCGTGCGCTTGCGCCGGGCGGGCTTCGTCGAGAAGACCTCCCTGCACAGCAGCCCCCGCACAGGGTTCCAGCTGGCGGACAGGACCTTCGCGTTGTGGTGCTTGGCCTGCTCCGACGCTGCCGGTCGTGGTTGGGTGGCGGAGCTCGTGCGTTTCCTCGCGCAGCCCGAACAGACCATGCCCGCGCCTGCGCGGACCCGAAGCTCGGGCCGTGGCCTGTCGGTGTTTCGGTCACGGTCCTGGCCCATGGGAGCTGTGGACCGTGCGGGACTACTGGTGGACGAGGTGACCCCCGGGCCCAAAGGCGATGCGCGCAAGGTCGCGCCCGAACTGCGGGCCGCGCGCTGGGTCGATGATCTGGATGGCGCTTCGCCTTCCGCCGACGATCCTCTAGGCGCCAAGCTCACGACCTTGGTCGCCGACGCCTCGTCCCTCGCAGCGACAGTGGGGTGGCACGACTGTCGCACCACGGTGCAGCTGCTGGTGGTCGCGGGCCGAGGCGCCGAGGTGCTCGAAGCTTTGGATCTGTCCGGCCTCGAGCGTCGCTGGCGTCCAGCCTATGTAGCGGTGCGTGTGGCCACCGCTCGGTCCCTGGATCTGCTGCAGGATGTGGCGCCGGAACTCCGCGCGCCGGCGCTACAGGTGATCAAGCAGCTCTGGCCCGAGCTGGTGGGATCCTAGCCCTTGCCCATGCCGTCGGGCATCTCGATGACCACGGCTCGGCCGGTCACGCAGACCACGTCGCCCGCCCGCAGCTCCGATGCCACCACCACCTTGCGACCCTTGACCTCGATGATGGTGCCCCGGATCTCCAGCTCGGGTCCCAGGGGTGTGGGGGCGGTGTAGCGGACCTCGAGCGTCCCGGTGACGCAGCGGGGGGCACCGTCGCGCTCCATGTCTACGCCCCGAGACCGGGCCAGGGCTGCGGCGCCCGAGCCAGTGCTGTGGCAGTCGATCAGGCTGGCCAGCAAGCCGCCGTAGACGTAGCCGGGCACAGCGGTGTGCTCCGGAAGCGGTGTGAAGCGGGTGACGGTCTGCTCGCCGTCCCAGTGGGTCTTGATCCGGTGCCCCTGTTCGTTGAGAAAACCGCAGCCGTAGCAGTGCGCGACATCGTCGGGGTAGCAGTCTTGGAAGGCCTTGGATGGCATGGGAGGCTCCTGGTGTCGGGTACTGGGCTTTAACTGCTGCGTGGGCCGCTTCCCCGTAGGGTGTTAAATGCCCTCGCTTCGACTCCAGAGGATATTCATGAGCATTCATATCTCCGCGGCACCCGGCGACATCGCGCCCTTCGTGCTGCTTCCAGGTGACCCCCTCCGCGCCCGTCACGTGGCCGAGACCTACTTCGACGCTCCCGTCTGCGTGAACGAAACCCGCGGTATGTCAGGGTTCACAGGAACCTTCGGCGGCAAGGCCGTGAGCATCCAGGGCAGTGGAATGGGTGTGCCCTCCATCGCCATCTACGCCACCGAGCTGGTGCGCGAGTATGGCGTCCGCACCCTCATCCGCGTGGGCACCTGCGGCGCCTTCCAGCCGGACATGTCCATCGGTGATGTGATCCTGGCTCAGGCGGCCTGCACTGACTCCAACGTCAATCAGCTGCGCTTCGGTGGTCGGGACTTCGCCCCCTGCGCCGACTTCGGGCTGCTGCAGCAGGCCTGGCAGGCGGCTCGGGATCGGGACATGAACGTCCGGGTGGGCCCCGTGCTCACCTCCGACACCTTCTACCAGGACGACGAGGATCCCTGGGGCATCTGGCAGCGCCACGGCGTGCTGGCCATCGAGATGGAGAGCACTGCGCTGTACACCATCGCGGCGGCCCACGGTGCGCGGGCATTGTCCATCCTCACCGTCAGCGACCTGATCGCCACCGGTGAGCAGGCCAGCAGTGAGCAACGGCAGACCGCGTTCATGAACATGGTCGAGCTCGCGCTCTCCCTGCTCTAGCAGCCCTTCCCAACGCAAAGACCCCCAGCGTCCAAGGACGCCAGGGGCCGTCTGCTGTTCTGCAGCCGCTGCGGGCTAGTCGTCCCAGTCGCCTTCGGGGCCCTTGTCGCTGTCGATGAGGGACGCGCGCTCGTGGATGAGCTCGGGGGTCCACTCGGCCGGGTCTTCGATGGTGCCCACCAGGGAACCCATGTCGTAGCCGCCGGCGTCGATGATGGCCTGGTAGGCCAGCGGTGCGGTGTCCTGTGCGTTGAAGACGTTGACCAGCAGGTTGTATACGAAGTCTTCCACACCCTTGGCCATGCGGTCGCGGATCTCGGCCTTCTGGGCCAGGATCTTGTTCTCGAAGGGAAGGTTGAGCTTCTTGACGTTGCCGCCCGTCAGGCCCTTGTCCGCGGCGACTGCCATCATCTCTTCCCAGAGCTCTTCGGTCATGCCGGCCCCGGGGACCTTGGCGAAGCTGCCGTCGTCATCGAGCACGGCGTTGCCGAAGTCGTTGACCAGGACACCCCAGGAGATCATCTGCAGGGCGGTGGCCACGTTGGCCTTGGTGGTCTGGGTGGTGGAGGCGATGGTGCGCAGGCGATCCGAGCTGTTGCCGGAGGTGCCGTGCTGGGCGCCAGAGACGGCGTAGGGCTCGAGGGCCGCGTGGATCTCCTGGGTGAGTTCCACCTGAATGCCTTCGTCCGAGGTCTGGATGCCGTGGGCGGTGCCGTTGTTCAGCGCGATCCAGTCGGGGGCGAAGCCGTGGGCGTTGAGGCCGCGGATCAGGAAGAGGGCTTCCTCTGCCGTGGACATGCCCTGGGTGCCCTTGATCTCGCCAACTTCGGTCTCGTAGGCGGCCCAAGCGGGGATCAACGGCGCCAGCTCGAGGCTCGCCAGGAGGTTGTCGTCGTCGGGAAGGTGGGAGGCGTCGATGGCGATGCTGGTGATGCCATGGTCGAACAGCGATGGGAGTTCCACCTTCGCCTCGGCGATGTCCTTGTCGTTCTTCACGCCGTAGTGGTCCGCGTGGATGGCGATGGGAACGGTGATGCCCAGCTCGTTGGCGATGGCATCGACCTGGCGGGCGATGTTCCAATAGTTGACGGCGCAGTAGGACGTGCGCCCACCTTCGGACTTGGCGATCTCGACGAGGATGGCGGCGTTGGCACGCTGGGCGGCCTGCAGCGCTCCCCGGAGCACCAGGTGGTTGCGGCCGTTGGCGGCGATGGTCATGGCCTGACCCTTGGCCCGCATGGCGCGGTCGATGACCTTGCCGCTGACGATCAGCGCGCGGCTGTTGGGGAACAGGCGCTTGATATTTGGGGGGCGGCCGATCTGGAGTGCTTTCTCGAAGGCGGCGTTGGCCGACATGGAGACCTCGGGGGCGAGTGGAATGTACCAGCTGAGAGCTGCACGATGGAGCAGCCGTTGGACGCCACAGCTTACGCGCGCAGTGGGGCGTGTCAAGCTAGTGACTCAGTAAAGAGACACGACGGGCAGCGCTTCCGCGGTCACGTTCGCGGGAGGCCTGGACGAAAGCCTGCGTCAGCCGTCGGACACGCAGCGTACGTCGTGGACACTGGTGGTGAGATCGTGGCTGACACTGGCATCTCGGAAGTGGAGCACCCAGGAGGTCTCAGCGGTCATGCTGGAAGAACTCCACAGCGGATCATCGCAGGTGGAGCCCAGCTGACTGGACCAGTAGCAGCCGACGTCGCCCCCGGCGTCTCCGCAGCCATCGCAGCTGGTGGTGAGGCAGCCCACATCCGAGCACTCGCCATCGACCTCGCAGTCGCCGTCCAGTGCGGTGTCCGGGCAGCCGTTGACCAGGCAGCGAAGCTCGCCGATGTCGGGCATTCGCCAGTCGAGCCCCCCAAGATCCAGGCCTTCACAGTAGCCTGGGGCGTCGGCCCACAGCTTGCCTGGGCCCAGCTCGGCCTGCCACAGCAGGCCGCAGGCGTTGTCGCGCCAGGTGCCCTCGGGCGCTTCGGGCGGGGCGGTGTCGCTGGCCTTGCCGCAAGCGAGGGCCACGGCGAGGTGTAGGGCGGCTATGCCCATCAGTGCGAGGCGGGTGGGCTCGAGGCGCATGGGGGCTCCCGGTTCAGTAGAGCTGGGCCAGGTTGGACAGGAAGCGGGCGTTATCGTGGCCGCCGTCCGACCAGCGAGAGACATCCGACAGCAGGTTGCCGTCGCCGATGAGCACCAACCAGCCGGCGCCAGCGACCGCCGCGACCGCGACGCACTGATCGTCGGCTTCGAGAAGGCAGGTCTCATCGCCGCGCTCGACCTCGGTGGACAGATCCAGGCCGACGCTGGCGACGTTGGCGGTGAGCTCGTGCTCGCCCCAGGGAGCGGCGGGACCATCCAGGGCTTCGCCGGTGGTGTACATGCTGCCGCCCAGATCCCACACCAGGGCGTTGAGCACGTCATCGTTGAGCAGGCTTCCGGGCTCGGCTTCGACCACCACTGTGCCTCCGGCGTTCATGACGCCCAACAGCTCGGCTCGTTCTTCCGGAACGAACTCGACGCTGCCGTCGTAGGTGCCAGGGGCGGCCAGGATCACCATGCGGTAGCTGTCGAAGCTCGCCGGCCAGGTGGAGGTGTGGCTGACCGTCAGCCCGGCGCCCTCGAGCCAGGCGGCGGACTCTTGGTGGGCCATGGAGCCCTCGAGGCCCTCGGAGCCCACGCCACCGTGGCCGGTGTAGATGAGCACACCATAGCGAGGGGGCTGGCCGGTGTCGGTGTCCAGGGGTTGGATGCCGGTCGCGCCGGTGTCGTCGTTGCTCCGGCTGCCCCCGGCGAGGGCCAGGAGGAATGCGGCGGCCAGTGTGCTCACCGTGCTGCGTCGCATGCTGCGCTCCGGTGGGGGGAGCCACGAACTTAGCATGGTCCGTGCCCGCTCCGTTCGTCCTCATCGAGGCTGTACAGGACTTTGGCAAGCCTTCTCGTCTCCCGCTGGCGCAGAACTTGCTGTATTATTGGCGTCGTCGTCATCGGCCCGCAGCCCGCTCGAGTCCCGCGCGGGATGCGGCTGCCCTCGATCCCAGGGAAAGCCCCATGCTTCGTGCATCCTCGGCCAGTCACCGTCTCCCCGTCCTTACGCGCGCAGCGCGCGTGCGCGCCCTCACGGCGCCCGCGATGAACTCTGTGCACCGTTCTGTCGTGTCAGGCCTGCTCGTTGGCCTGCTGGCGGCGCCGGGCGCGGCCTTGGCCGAGGGTAGCTCCGAGCTGGGCTTCACCCAGCAGCTGCAGGCGGGCACCGAGCTGTTCGTGGACATCCTGGACTCCACCGTCGAAGAGGTGCTGTGGACAGGCACGGGCCAGGTCGGGGTGTACACCACCTCGGGCGGTTTCCTCGATCTGCTCAGCTCGGGTGATGTCTTCACGCCGCCGACCTCCACCACCTACGTGCTCATGGTGCTGGACGATCAGGACACCAGCGGCTGGGACATCTCGGTGACCAACGCCATCGACCCCGGTGGCCGGCTGTGGTCGTACATCTGGGAGTTCGACGCCATCAACTTCACGGTGGACTACGAGACCAACGCCTCGCTCTACGTGGTCCCCGAGGGCGGCTACAGCGGCCACTACCCGGTGACCGAGCTGGATCTCGAGGGCTGGGCGGCCTTCAACTACTACCTGGGCGCCTCCGAGGAAGGCTTCGACGAGCATGCCCGCGCCGAGCTCTCGCCGTCGTTCTCCATCGAAGTGGACCTGGCCGTCTACCTGAACGCACCGTCCATCGCGACCTACAGCTACGTCACTCCTACCCTGCTGGATGCCTGGTTCGACGGCGGCTCGAGCGGGTCCAGTTCATCGGCCGACCCCTGTGACGCCTACGATCCCACCGCCGGCACCGAAGCCGGCTTCTACCTGCAGACCGACGGCTACGGCACCGGCCATGTGGCCTGCGATCTCGACGGCGACGGCGTCTACGACCACACCAGCGATGACGACCTGCACCTGCTGGCGGAAGTGTCCCCGGTCACCAATGTCATCACCTGGGACGGCCTGGATCACCTGGGCAACACCGTGCCTACGGGCAGCTACCAGTGCGAGATCTGGATCACGGTGGGCGAGGTGCACTGGATGCACCTGGACGCGGAGACCTCCTACGAAGGCCTGCGCATGTTCGAGCTCGACAGCCCCCTGACGGGCACGAGCCTGGACATGTACTGGAACGACGCGGACGTGCAGCACCTGGCCAAGACCATGGCCAGCGGTGCCATTGGCCTCGAGAGCTCGGGGGTGTCCGGCGTCGCATCGGGCGTCTACGGCGGCAGCGCGCTACCCAACACCAACACCCGCGCTTTCGGGGACTGGACGGTGGGTGGCAAGGGCGACAGCAACGCCCTGGACACCTACTCGTGGATGGACGAGTCCACTCGCATGGTCGTCACGATGGACATCGTGGACAGCACCACCGACAGCGACAGCGACGGGCTGACGGACCTCGACGAGTGCGACGAGGGCACCGACCCCGACGATCCCGACACCGACGACGACGGCCTGCTGGATGGCGAAGAGGTCAACGACTACGGCACCGACCCGCTGGACGAAGACACCGACGACGACGGCCTGTTGGACGGCGAAGAGGTCGATGACTACGGCACCGACCCGCTGGACGAAGACACCGACGACGACGGCCTGTTGGACGGCGAAGAGGTCGATGACCACGGCACCGACCCGCTGGACGAAGACACCGACGACGACGGCTTGTTGGATGGCGAAGAGGTGGACGACCACGGCACCGACCCGCTGGACGACGACACCGACGACGACGGCCTGTTGGACGGCGAAGAGGTTGATGACCACGGCACCGACCCGCTGGACGACGACACCGACGACGACGGCCTGCTGGATGGCGAAGAGGTGGACGACCACGGCACCGACCCGCTGGACGACGACACCGACGACGACGGCCTGCTGGATGGCGAAGAGGTCGATGACTACGGCACCGACCCCTTGGACGACGACACCGACGACGACGGCCTGTTGGACGGCGAGGAAGTGCTCACCCACACCACGGACCCACTGGACGACGATACCGACGACGACGGCCTGCTGGACGGCGAAGAGGTCGATGACCACGGCACCGACCCGCTGGACGACGACAGCGACGACGACGGCCTGCTGGACGGCGAAGAGGTCGATGACCACGGCACCGACCCCAACAACCCCGACACCGATGGCGACGGCCTGCTGGATGGTGAAGAGGTCGATGTCTACGGCAGCGACCCGCTGGACACCGACACCGACGACGACGGCTGCGGTGACGGTGACGAGGTGCTGGTGCATGGCACCGATCCCACCGACCCGGACACCGACGGCGACGGGGTAGACGACTGCGACGAGATCGAGGCGGGCACCGACCCGCTGGACGGGGACAGCGACGGCGACGGCCTGACGGATCGCGAAGAGATCTACGAGACTGGCACCGATCCCAACGACCCCGACAGCGACGACGATGGCCTCACCGACGGCGAGGAAGTGTTGGACCTGGGCACCGACCCCATGGACGAGGACACCGACGACGACGGCCTCACCGATGGCGATGAGGTGCTGGTGCACGGCACCGATCCCGTCGATCCCGACACCGACGACGACCTGCTGACGGACGCCGAAGAGATCGAGGACTACGGCACCGACCCGCTGAACCCCGACACCGACGGCGACTACCTCGACGACGGCGAAGAGGTCGGCGTCTACGGCACCGATCCCAACGACCGTGACACCGACGACGACTTTGTCTGGGACGGCTACGAGACCTGCACCTCTGACACCGATCCCCTGGATGCGGACACCGACAACGACGGCCTGACCGACGGCGAAGAGCTGTGGTGGTACGGCACCGATCCCAACGACAAGGACTACGATGACGACGGCCTGACCGACTGGCAGGAGATCGTCATCTTCGGCACCGATCCCAAGCTCCCCGACACCGACTTCGGCGGCGTGAGCGACGGCGTGGAGGTCGAGCTGGACGGCACGGATCCCCTGGACGGCTCCGATGACGGCATCCCCGACACCACCGACAGCGACGGCGACGGCCTGACTGACGATGAAGAGCTGTCCCTGGGCACGGATCCCGACGACACTGACACCGACGGAGACGGCATCGACGACGGCGACGAGCTGGTGTTCGGCACCGACCCCTTCGACGACGACAGCGACAACGACGGCCTGCTCGACGGCGAAGAGCAGATCGCCGGCACCAACCCACTGGACAGCGACAGCGACGATGATGGCTTGAGTGACGCCGAAGAAGAGCTCGTCTACGGGACAGACCCGCTGGACGATGACAGCGACGACGACGGCCTGCAGGACGGTGAGGAAGCCCGCATCACCGGCACCGACCCCTTGGACGATGACACCGACGGTGACGGTATCGGCGACGGTGTCGAAGCCTACGACACCAACACCGACCCCACCGAAGCCGACACCGATGGAGACGGTATCGATGATGGCGACGAGCTGGTGGGCGGCACCGACCCCGTGGACGCCGACAGCGACAACGGTGGTGACAATGATGGTCTCGAGGCCTCACTCGGCACCGACAACGAAGACCCGACCGACGATGGCGCCGATGACACCGACACCGACCGCGACGGCCTGAGCGACGACGAAGAAGTCGCCCTGGGCACCAGCCACACCAACCCCGACACCGATGGTGACGACGTCCTGGATGGCGAAGAAGCCGCGCACGGCACCGACCCGCTGAACCACGACACCGACGGGGACGGCCTGGACGACGGTGAAGAGGTAACCCTGGGGACCGATCCCACGGTGGTGGACAGCGACGGCGACGGCCTCGGGGATGGCGACGAGATCACCGATGGTACCGATCCCACCGACGCGGACAGCGACGACGACGGCCTGTCCGATGGCGAAGAGGTCGGTATCTACAACACCGATCCCAACGACCCCGACACCGACGGCGACGGCCTTGATGACGGCGAAGAAGTCCACGACTACGAGACCGATCCGCTGGACAGGGACACCGACGACGGCGGCGTAGACGACGGATCAGAAGTGCTGGTGGACGGCACCGACCCGCTGGACCCTAGCGATGACATGATCGACAGCGATGGTGACGGCCTCTCCGACAGCTCCGAGACCGACGTCTACGGCACCGACCCCAACGATCCCGACACCGACGACGACGGCCTGGACGATGGCCGGGAAGTGCTCGACACCGACACCGACCCACTGGACGACGACAGCGACGACGACGGCCTGCTGGATGGTGAAGAGGTCGACGAGCACGACACCGACCCCAACGACGCTGACAGCGACGACGACGGCCTGCTGGACGGGGAAGAGATCGACGAGCACGACACCGATCCCAACGACGACGACAGCGACGACGATGGCCTGCTGGACGGGGAAGAGGTGGACGAGCACGGCACCGACCCCAACAACGAGGACACCGACGAAGGCGGCATCGACGATGGCACCGAGATCCAGGACGGAACGAACCCCCTGGACCCCTGCGACGACTTCGGTTGTGACACCGGCCAGGACGGCGCGTACAAGGGCGGCTGGGGCGGTTGTGCCTGCAGCAGCCAGCAGCGAGGCGCGGGTGTCGCAGCCTGGGCCCTCGTACTCCTGGCCGGTTTGGCCCTGACCCGGCGCCGCGAGGACTAGTCTCATGTTTTTCGCGACCTTTGCCCTCGTGGGCGGGCTGGCGCTCGCCCAGGGTGTCTCCGGTGGAGATGTCCCCAACATCGACGCTCAGCTGTTCCGGCCCTCGGTGGACGCATCCACCCTGCTGGGTACCGACGACAGCCACGTGAGCGACGACCTGACCGGCAGCGGCCGCCTGTTGCTGCAGTGGGCCCACCAGCCCCTGGTCTACTACCCGGACAGCGGCGACCCCGTAGACTTGGTAGGCGACCTTTACCAGCTGGATGTGCTGGGCGCCGTCGCGTACAAGCGGCTGCGCTTGGGGCTCGATCTACCCATCGTGCTGCGCTCCCTGGGGGACGCCACCGACCCCGAGACGGGCATGGG
>Ga0307987_1000953_pt1 | contig 16437 bp, 17 predicted proteins | sample EllFjometagen181_FD_203157 | JGI IMG/M metagenome (GOLD analysis project Ga0307987, IMG submission 203157) | Marine microbial communities from Ellis Fjord, Antarctic Ocean - #181 | ecosystem: Environmental > Aquatic > Marine > Unclassified | place: Southern Ocean | collected 2014-10-08
TATGTTCAACTACTACGAGGTCATGCGCAATAAAAAGAAATGCTATATCATTTTCTTTTTGGATTGAACATAAAAGGTTAATTATTTGTGCTTGAATACTAACATCAAGAGCTGAAATTGGTTCATCGGCTACAATTAATTTTGGATTAACTGCAAGAGCTCTTGCTATTCCTATTCTTTGTCGTTGACCACCGCTGAACTGGTGAGGGTATCTAAAAAGATGATTCTCTTTTAAGCCTACAAGGTTTAATAACTCTATAGCTCGTAAATACCTATCTCTTTTATTTAACTTGGTGTGAATTGATAATACTTCATTCAATACTCCAATAATATTAATTCTTGGATTCAAAGAGCTGTATGGATCCTGAAAAATCATTTGAAAATCTTTTCTTGATTCTCTGAGTTTTTTTTTGCTTAATTTTTCGGTGTTTACATCATTTAAAATAACTTTCCCTGAGGTAGGCGTTTCGATTTTGACTATTAATTTTCCTAATGTTGTCTTTCCGCAACCACTTTCTCCAACCAATCCTAAAGTTTCACCTTTATTAATAGTTAAAGAAACATTATCGACAGCTCTTACATATTTAGTTCCAGAGAAAATACCTTTTTTAATAGGATAGTATTTTTTCAAATTTTTTACTTCAAGAATAGGCATATGTTTAATAATTAAAAGTTAATAAATTTGTTATTATACCTCAAGAGGTAGCTTATGATCGCTTCGCTATACCGCATTTTGAACTTAAAAAGTAAGCTTCAAAAGTATCATTTATTACCACGTTGAGTATATGTAGTAGACAATAGAATACAAGAAAATATATTAAGTTCAGCGTTCTCAAATTTTAGTTCTCTATTTCAACATCACCAAGATCCATTTGAACTGATATTGATTGCCCGAGCATTTCAACGTTTATAGTTACTAACACATTAGTTTTTCTTTTTGTGATAATTCCTCTAGAACCAGAAAGAGGTCCTTCGGTGATTAATACTGGAGTTCCTTTTGTAAGTTCCGGTTTTAGAATTAGTTCTTTTTCTGATGAATATGCTTCAAGTATTTTAATATTATTTAAATCATTAATCAGTTGAACTTCTGAAACTTCATCAATTTTAACTTTAAAGAAAACAGAATTTGATTTGACTAAGATTTTATAAATTTGTTCATTTAAAAGGCAAAAAATATACCCAGAAAACATCGGTGGATAAAATGTTACTGTCTTACGTCCATAACGTTTTACGCTTTGTACTAAGGGAAGATAATTAATTATATTATGAGCATTACAGTACTCTTCTAGTTTTTTCTCTCTTTTTGGCCTTGTTCTTATAGGAGTCCATAGCAGACCATCTATATGTTGGATTTCCATTTAGTACCTTCTTCGAGTTAATAAATTATAATAACAAGAATGAAGATATTTTACTTTTGAAATATTGCTACCTCTGAAAAAGAAATAATAGGTAAAATCTATATGCTAACTGTTATTTAGAGCCCATACGAGAATTTGGATGAGCTCAGTAATCAGTAATCAGTAATCAGTAAGTTTTCCAGAGTTGTTTACTGATTTCAGTAGAGCAGAGTATAATAAAGCTGGTTACTAATTACTTTTTGCCAGGCGTCGTTCTTCGAACTCCTCTGAAACAATTTTTCTACCACGGAACACTCGGAAAAACACGGAATTTTATTAAATTATTCCATGATCTTATCTCCTAGAGTGAGAGTTCAATGCTTTAGCGTTGCGAGTTTTAAACTGATAAAACTTTACAGCAAAAGATAGTGGCTCCTCTAAAACAAGAATGTGGTCCGTAGCCCGTAATCCGTGGTCCGTTGGGTAGGTACGAAGCTCTAAAACATCACTAAAGTGCTGAACTCTCACCCTACGAACTAATATTGCAAGCTAGTGTGAGAGTATTTATCCCAGCGAATAGCTGGGTCAATGCCCGCCACGGCGGGTAAACTTCAGCATTGCCTTTTTTTCGTTATCGTAATCCTGATCGTGGTTCCGCGCATGCGGGATCACGACAACGATAACGATTTCAAAAAAATAGTTTCACCACGATAAAACTTATTACAATAAGACCTACGCTCCTCTGAAACAAAATGTTTTATTGTCGTAAATCCTTGTCGTTATCGATTACGATCATGACAAAGACCACAATAACGATTAATTCTTTAGTTTCATTTAAATTATTTAGACCAATGGGCGGCGCGGACACTATGATTCAGCACAGCAGTTCGCTTTTGTCTGAAAACCTTTTCAGGCATGCTCTAAATTAACCACCGAAGAAAAGAACAGGTAGCATAATTATTTCTTTCATAAACATGAAAGGGGCCATGAAGCCTATAACAAGATTATGTATAGCATGACCAAGTAAACCAAAAGGTATGCCTAAAAGCAGTTGCCCCATTCCTAATGGTATTCTTAAAATATTAAGAAGTTGTTTGCCAGCTTGAACCCATCCAGGTATAGTTCTAATAAAACCTTTGAATGAGTAATCTGCAATTTTAATAGCATAAGGAAGTAGAATTGGTGCTAGGATTGCAATAGTTACAGGATCCATTGCCTTAGCTCTAGGAATGGTAACTCCGCAGAGCGAGATACTTATACATAATAAAATGATAAATAATCTTTTTTGTTGGAGCTTATAGTTGAAATTCAGTTGAGAATAAAACATGGATGTTTTCAGTAAATTAATTCTGTTTATGCGTGAATTTATTATATTACAAAAATTAAAACTTAATATTAATAAAAGAAATTAATATATCTTTTAATTAATGTTATACAACATATAAAATTATCAATACCAAGTTTGGTGCTAAACATTTATTTGATCAAAATATTTTAAGTGTACCAAAGGTGTTATGGATTTTAAGTAATTGAATAATAAAAGTAATTAGAAAACAGTACGCAATTTTTTTAAGTACTAGTATTTAAAAATAACTGATAACTATTCTTAGCGTCAGTTTCGGATCGGTGCAATGATAACAGACTCTGCATAGTTAATAGTTTGAGGTTATCTGAAAAGGTTTAAATACAGATTAATTTGTAGGAGTTCATAGCTTTAGCTATCTAGACTGAGTCTAAGACAGCAATGCTGAATGATTGAACTCCTACAAGTTTTTTAGACACTTTCTAGTTAGAGGCTCGTTTTTGATAGAGTATATACTCTACTGAATCAACTAAGGCTTCCCATGATGCTTCTACAATATTTTCACTAACGCCAACGGTTCCCCAAGTACTATTTTGATCTCCAGATTCGATTAGAACTCTTGTTTTGGCAGAAGTGCCTCCCTCTCCTTCAAGAATTCTAACTTTATAATCTTTAAGTTTTACATCCTGTATCTCAGGGTAAAATCTGTGAAGTGCTTTTCTTAACGCTTTATCAAGAGCATTAATCGGTCCATCTCCTTCTGCAGCTGTTAATTCATTTTGCCCTTTGACATTGAGCTTAACTGTTGCTTCAGAGATGCAGGGTTCATTTTCTCCACGTTTTTCAATAATTACCCTGAATCCATCTAATGTAAAGAAAGTTTCATGATCTTTCATTACTTTCTTCATGAGTAGGGCAAATGAGGCGTTTGCTGCTTCAAACTCATAACCTTCATTTTCCATTTTTTTAAGCTCTACTAGAATCTCTTTCAACTCTTCCGAAGACATTTGTTTTAGATTATGCTCGGCCGCTTTCATTAAAATATTGCTTCTGCCAGATAAATCAGATAATAAAATTCTCCTTTTATTTCCAACTAAAACTGGATCGATATGTTCAAAAGTACTGGGGTTTTTATTTACAGCATTCACATGCATTCCACCTTTGTGTGCAAATGAACTGCTACCAATGAAAGGTAATCTGTTGTTGTGCTCAATATTTACAGTTTCATCAATAAATTGACTCACTTCTTTTAATTTTGATAATTTATCTGTACAAAGTGCTTTCATTCCCATTTTTAATTCTAAAGTAGGAATTATTGAACATAAGTTGGCGTTCCCGCAACGTTCACCAAATCCGTTAATGGTTCCCTGTACATGTCTTACTCCAATTTCTACTGCTGATAAGGAATTGGCTACTGCCATGTCAGAGTCATTATGACAGTGAATTCCAACACAGATATTATCGGGTAGTTCGGATATGATTTTTTTACTGATATTTACTATCTCTGATGTTAGGCATCCACCGTTCGTATCGCATAACACAACTGTAGAAGCACCATTATTAACTGCTTCTTTCAATGCATTTAAGGCGAAATTTGAATTATCTTTGAACCCATCAAAGAAATGTTCAGCATCAAAAATTACTTCTCGGTTATTAGCGTGTAAATAGGCACAGGAGTCAGCAATTAAATTTAAATTTTGTTCGGGAGTTATTTTAAGCACATCATGCACGTGAAGAAGCCACGATTTTCCAAATATAGTAATAACAGGAGCTTCAGATTCAAGAAGTTTTCTTATATTATCGTCATCTTCAACTCTATTTGAGTGCCTTCTTGTACTTCCAAAAGCAGCAATTTTTGCATGTTTAAAGGTTTTACCTTTGACAGCATCAAAAAAAGCAATGTCTCTGGGATTCGAACCTGGCCAGCCACCCTCTATATATGACACACCAAAATTATCCAGCATTTCTGCAATTTTGAGCTTATCATATTTTGAGAAAGATACACCTTCTGCCTGAGAACCATCCCTGAGCGTTGTATCGTATATTTTTACAAAGTTATTGTTATTAGCATTCATTGTTATACCTGGCTTTTGTTTAATTAAACTTTAATCTTGAGATTTGGCTTTTGTCCATAATTCTTCTAAATCATTAATTGTTAAATATGAATCAAGCATTTGCTTTGATTTTAAGTTCTTTTCAATATAACGGAAACGTTTTTCAAATTTATTAGAACTGTTCTTCAAAAGTTCTTCCGCAGATTTACCATCTCTGAATCTACAAATATTTACCATTGTAAATAGTAAATCTCCGAGTTCTTCCTCAATATTGTTATTGTTGTTTTTTGTTAGTGCATCTTTGAACTCTACAATTTCTTCATCAAACTTTGATATAACACCATTAAGTGATTCCCAGTCAAATCCAATTGAAGCAGCTTTTCGTTGTAATTTAGATGCACGTTGTAATGCAGGAAAATTTTTAGGTATACCATCCAGGATAGAGTTATTAGTTATGCCCTTACGTCTTTTTTCTTCTTTTTTAATTTCTTCCCAAAGAAGTATTACCTTTTCCGATTCATGTATTTTGGGTTTTGATCCAAAAATATGAGGATGCCTAGATTCCATCTTTTTAGTTATTTCAAGAATTACATCATTAAAAGTAAAATTATTCTGTTCTTCAGCAATAAGTGAGTGAAATACGATATGCATTAGAATGTCGCCCAACTCTTCACAAATATTGTTGATGTCGCCTGCATCAATTGCATCTAGAAGCTCTGAAGATTCCTCAACTAACATTGGTTTTAATGTTTCGTGGGTTTGCTTTTTATCCCAGGGACAGCCTTCAGGAGACCTGAGGTGCTTGATTACTTCTATGAGTTTATTTAAATTTGAGTGTTCTGTATTTTGACTTGTTTCATTTTGTTTGGTGCTAATGATTTGTTTTTGAAGCAGTGTATTGGATGCGATTAAAGAGTTTGATTGTTCTAATACCTTCAATTCCAGTTGCTGATTATTAGATTTTAAGGATTTTTCCATTTTTTTCTGTGTCGAAATATCTATAGCAACACCTATGAGGCCAGCCAGAGTTCCATCTGTCCTTTTATGTACAGTTTCTTTAAACAGTATTTCTATGGGTTTCTTCTTTTTGGTTTGAAATGATATTTCATATTCAATAGCTTTGTTACTTTTTAATAGTTTAGCTTCTTTATCCATGATGAGTTCACCATTTTGCTTATCAAAAATATCAAATATAGAGTGACCAATAATATTGTTTTTTGATATACCAATAAGTGTTTCAAAAGCAGTATTGCATGCACTGAATAAAAGATCAGTGTCTTTGAGGAATAATGGACTTGGAATATTGTCCATTACGCTTTGTAAAAAGTGAATCTGTTCTCTATGGTACTTTTCTGTTTTCTTTCTTTCTATGGCATATCTAATTGATAACGAAAGAAAATGGCTATTTATCTGTGTTTTAATTAAATAATCCTGTGCTCCATATCTTACGGCATTGATGGCTAAATCAATATTTTCATTATTAGTCAATATTACGATTGGTATTTCTGTATTATTTGCATGTATTTTTTTTAGGGTAAGCAAACCCTGGGATTCTGATAAAAATAAATCTAGTAGAATAATATCAAAATCTTCAGTTTCTAATAAATGAAATGCATCTTTTAATGTGGAAATGCAGCTAATAGAAAATGCAAAAGTTTTAAGCTTCGAAAGAGAAGCAGTTAAAGATTTCGAGTAATCAGTATCTTCTTCTATCATTAAAATTTTAAGAGGCTTTTCTGTGTGCATAATTATACCGGAATTATTTTATTGTGATTTTTCGCTTACTTGCCAGGATAAACCAATTTTTTTAAACCTGTTAATTCTCTGTTGTAATTTATATTTTTCCAAATCAGTGAATCTCTTGCAATAAGTTTATTCAATTTTGAGGTTGATAACCCTAAAGATTTTGCTGTTTTATGGATACTAAAACTAAATTCCCATAATTTATCAAATAATACCCCAACCCAAAGAGGATAATCTTTGCTGGAAAGGCTGATATTATTTCTTATCAAAATTATACTAGGTCCTCTTATTTTTATTGCGAGATTAATCTTCAGTTTATTAAAGGCTGTTTTTTTGTTTTCTAATTGATAACGCGATTTACAGGAAGTCGCAGAAATGCCTGTTTCGCAATGTGTCAATCGAACTGCTGAAAGTTTTTTGTTCCTTTTTTGACCACCTGGCCCTGGTGCTTGAAAATTTTCGAATATGCATTTTGAAATAAAAACAGTGTATTCAGCTTTTAACCAATTGTTTCTATCCTTATTGTATTTTACTGATTCTATAGGTATTACCTTTATTTTAGGGGCTAAATTAAAAAAACCCTTATAACTATCATTTATAAATGTAGTTATGAGGGTTTAGTAATCTTATTTGCAATTTACTCTTCTTCGTTTACAGAAAGTTTAGGCGCTTTGTGATACTGCTGTGCTTTATCAAAATGACGTCTTAACTGAGTATTAGCTTTGTCAATTACTGCATCTATTGAATCATATAAATCAAATGATTCATAGTCAGCTTCTATATTAAGATTTTTACCTCTAACTAGTATTTCTGCTTTATATCTAGATTTCTGAGTTTCAAGAATTACGCGAACACTTGTGATTTTTGGGAAATCATCAATTATAGCATTTGCTTTATTATCCGCATATGTTTTTAGAGTATCAGAAATATCTCCATTACGAACACTTACTATAACACTCATTTTTAACTCCTGGGTTAAATATTTACAATAATATAAATTATGAAATAATTATAAAATTACAACCTTTACATTGAAAACTTTGGTCCTAAATATATTTCTCTAGCTTTAGGGTCTTTGACTAGAAAATCGCTGCTTCCTTCTAGTAGTATTTTGCCTTCACACATAATATATCCTCTATCTACGACAGAAAGTGTTTCTCTAACATTATGGTCAGTAATTAATATACCTAGACCTCTGTCTCTCAATCGTAAAATAATCTGTTGAACATCGTACACCGCAATTGGGTCTACTCCACTGAAAGGTTCATCTAAAAGTATTAAAGATGGATTAGTTACCATCGCACGTGTAATTTCCAGTCTTCTACGTTCTCCTCCGCTTAATGTCATTGCTTTTTGCTTAGCAAGAGGTGCAATTTCAAGTTCATCAAGTAGTGTTTTTAATCGCTGTTTTCTTTCATATGAGGTCAAATCAAGAGTCTCAAGTATAGCCATTATATTCTGCTCAACTGTTAACTTTCTGAAGATAGAAGGTTCCTGAGCTAAATATCCCATTCCTAATCTGGCTCTTTTATACATTGGTTGTTTAGATATATTTATACCTTTAAAATGTACAGTTCCTGTATCCTGTTTAATCAAACCGATCATCATATAAAAACTTGTAGTTTTACCTGCTCCATTAGGGCCTAATAGTCCAACGACTTCACCTGCATTGACCTTAATTGATACGCCATTAACTACTCTTTTACCTCTATATGCTTTTATTAGATTATGTGATTCAATAAGTATTTCATTGGAAGAACTTTGTCCCATTGTCATTTTTCCTTCATAAAGATTATATTTAAAGTCCTAAATTATCATTATTTCCATCTTTATTATTATGAATAAGCAACTGGCTTGTTTGTCCTATAGATTGATTGCCTTGTACGACAACACGGTCGGTATCTCTCCAAATAGTGATTTTATTGCCCTTAATATAGTTATCTCCCTGATATAAAACAGGTTTTTCAGTTAACACAATCTCTCCTGTTTTTATGGTATAAACTAATTTTCCTGCAGTTGCTTTTTCTTCTTTAGTGTTTTTTGGATTACCTGGCTCAGGTCTCTTGATAACTATTACATCTCCTGTAGCAACTATTTTTTTTGCTTTTTTTGCATTCATTATAGACCCACTAGAGTCTTTGGGATCTTTAGAGTCTTTGTCGCTGTCTTGATTTAAGTATAAAACCATTTTGTCTGCTGTAATTTTTGTTTGTTTATTGTTAACAACAACATTACCAGTCAAAGTTATTAAATGATTCTCCATGTTAATATCCATGCTATTGGAATTAATAACAGTTGGCCCGGAACTTTTACTTCCATCTTCTGGAAACAATCCCCCCATTAATTGAGCATTAGCAGTGTTGTAAATCAGTATTACAGATAATACACATAAGATTAGTTTAATTATTGATAACTTTTTTGGCATTGATCCCCTCACAAAACTATTTAATGAATAATATAAAAAATTTAAGATTCTTGTTTTTCTGTTTTAGTTGAAATATTATCTTCAACTGTAGGTTTATTTAATTTGCTATCCTCAGTTTTCTTGTTTTTGATTTTATCATCTTCTTTATTTTGATTGCTTCCATTTTTAGAAGTATTATCGGTTACTTGAGTCTCTTTATCAAGTACAAGTATTACTTTTCTTCTAATATGAAGCAATTGTGTTTTAAGGTTACAGTCAAAACCTATGCCGTCAACTTCCAAGTCTAAAGATTGATAATGTATAGGTTTGTCTCCCTGGGCTAAGTCAGAAGCCTGGCTGAAAAAAGCCACTGGTGTAGTGATAACTCCAATAATATCATACCCATTACCTCCAATGAATTCAATTCTGACTTCAGACATTTTGATAAAAGCGCCTACTGATATAGCTTTTTCTCCCGATAATATATATTCTAGTTTATTTGTTTTTTCATTGTACTTAGGAATAGTAAATTGATTAAGGGATACATTGTAAACTCCATCACCTTGTGCATAGACCGAAGGATAGAAACTGATACACAATAAACTCACGATCAGTGAGAAAATCAGAGTCAGGAAATTCCTTGAGTGTACTTTATCATTAATTTGTTCCATTTATTCTGTCCTTTTAAAAGCCATATTATTGCCTCTCTAACTGCTCCATTTCCTCCAAGAGCAGTGGTCCTAAGATCACTAAATTCATCTAGATCATGAGGCGCGTCTCCTACAATTACACCGATACCTGATCTAATTAATGGTGGTATATCTACAATATCATCCCCGATATACATACATTCATCAGGCTCTAAATGATTGTCTTGAAGTAGTTTTGAAAATGCCTCATTCTTATCCTTTTCACCTTCATAGAGAAAGCTGAAGCCTAATTCTTTTGCTCTTTTACGATTAGCCTTGGAACTTCTGCCGGATAGTATTCCAACTAAAAGATCTCCTCTCATGGCCATTTTTATTGCAAGACCATCTCTAGCATGAAAAAATTTAATTTCTTCCAGATCTCCTGAATAACCAATTTTCCCATCGGTTAACACTCCATCAACATCAAGGACAATTGCTTTAATCTTATGTATTTTATCTTGTAAGATCATAAATTCTCTTTACCTTTGTTAAAACTTTTTCAGCTAGTTCAAAATTAAGAGAATTAGGTCCATCTGATAATGCTTTGTCCGGGTCAGGGTGAACTTCCATAAAAATAGCATCAATTCCAACAGCCGCCGCTGCCATCGACAGAGGTTCTATAAATTCCCTTTGTCCGCCTGTAGTCTCTCCTAAGCCTCCGGGTAACTGCACGGAGTGAGTAGCATCAAAAACTACGGGTACGCCAAGACTTTTCATTATAGCTAATGATCTCATGTCTACTACTAAATTATGGTATCCAAAAGTAGTGCCTCTTTCAGTTAGCATCACTCTGCGGTTTCCTATACTTTGAATTTTAGTGACTGCGCCCTTCATGTCTTCAGGTGCAAGGAACTGTCCTTTTTTAATATTGACAGTTACATCCTGTCTACCTGCTTCAAGGAGTAAATCTGTTTGTCTACATAAAAAAGCCGGAATTTGTAGAACATCTGCAACTTCTGCTACAGGACCAGCCTGAGATGGAAGGTGTATGTCAGTAACAATTGGAACGTTCAGGTCTTCTTTTATTGATTTTAATAGATTCAATCCTTCTTTCAAGCCCATGCCGCGAAAAGAATTAATAGAACTTCTATTTGCTTTATCATAAGATGCTTTAAATATATAATTGATATCAAGCTTTTTTGTAAGTTCCTTTAAAAAAGAAGCGGTTTTATAGCATAAATCATAACTTTCAGCAACGCAGGGGCCTGCAAGTAGTAGCAGTTTTCCATTACCTACTTCGATCTCATTGTTAATATTAAACATGATAAATTACCTAAATTATTTTATTGATTAATCAATTTTTTTTTAGTAAGTATAAAAGTTATCAGTGCACTCTTGAGGTTGTGATAAATTATTATTTTAATTGTTCAATGTTAAAATAACCTTAATAAATCTAATAGAAATAAATCAAAAAGTCAAGGAAAGTACAAGTTTATATAGGTATATATGAGTTTTAATAAACCTTTTATTGATAATAGTTGAATTTTTTGATTAATTACAATAAGTTACAATAGATATTTTGATTTAAATAACTTATGTCCTGTTTTGACTGTTTAATTTTTAAAGTACTATTAATAACAATGGAGCTACTTAATGTTGAAATTGAAATTTGTTGGATTGTCGATTCTTCTTCTTCTATTTGCCGGATGCGCATCAAATGAATATTACCGAGATAAAGCTGCAAATTCTGCTAGAGATTATATTTTAACTGAGTACCAGGGAATGTCACAGGAAAACAGAGCATTTATAGATTATACTTATCCAACTATTTTATTAGAACCTATTTTCAATAGTTCTGATTTATATAATCAACTTTGTTTCGCATGGAGTTTACCTTCCCCGAAGGTAGTTGTTTTAGTTTACGGGGCTGGGAAAGCAGATTTTTATGGATGGTATCCACAGAGGTTGATTTTTAAACAATACCCAAAAGAACTAGCTGCACAGAAGGCTGTGGATTTTATTCTTGATCAGCATACTGATATTTCGGATAAAAATAGATTTTATATTGAAGAAACATTTCCTAGTACATTGCTCACCGAAAAAACTGATAAACCTAAACCTGTAGTTTCTGATATGACAAATAGTATTAAAAAACAGGATTTATGCTTAGGTTGGGTTTTACCTTCTCCAAAATTTATTATTCTTGTTTATGGATCAGGAGAAGAGAATTTTTCTCAATGGAATCCAGCGCATATTGAGTTTCATAAATATTCTGAAAAATTAGCTAATCAACTTAAAACAGATAATGTATTTAGTAATGAAACTGACTTAAATCTTGATTCCATTATAAAACGTCAGGAATCAAAAGATGAAACTGGAGGTTGGAGTAAACAGCTGAATTCAGGTACAGAATCACAATTGGGGAATTAAGAAAAGTATTTTTAATAAGTGTGTTATAACTTTGCATTTTTATATATGAAATTGAGTTATAAAAAAAACAAAAGTTATTTTTAAGCAATCTGATAAATATAATGAAAGTTTTCGAATTATGAATATAAATAATCTTGTTGTGGGACCTATTGAAGTCAACTGTTATGTTTTAACAGTTGATGACAAATTATATATTATTGATCCTGGGGGTAGTTCTGAGAAAATTATTTCTAAAGTTAGATCAATGAATAAACAAGTCGAATGTATATTGTTAACTCATGGGCATATTGATCACATCAGTGCTGTTAAAGCAGTTTCTGAAGCTTTTGATAACATTCCTGTTTATCTGCATAGTGATGATTTATCTCTGTATTTGAGTAGAGATAATTCTTTACCTCCAATTTATCCAGCCTTGATAGATCCTGTTAAACCGATAAATTCTTTGTCTGAAACTGATTTTAAAATCATTCATACACCAGGTCATTCAAAGGGAAGTGTGTGTTTCTATTTTGAAAAAGATGGTGTCCTTTTTTCTGGTGATACTCTTTTTTGTGAGTCGATTGGTAGATCAGATCTACCCGGAGGAGATCATGCTACACTTATTAATTCAATAAAAAATGAAATCATGGTTTTGGATTCTAATACTATTGTTTATCCTGGGCATGGTCCTAAGACTACGATTAATAATGAAAAAAAATATAACCCTTTTCTAAAATGAGCTTATTATGAAAATTATAATAACAGGGCCAAAATGTTCAGGCAAATCTACTGTCGGAAGAAAGCTAGCTGAAGAATTGGGATTGCCGTTTCTTGAAACTGATGATTTAATCGAAGATATTTATTTAAAAAAAACAAATAAAAATCTTTCATGCAGGGGTATTTGCCTTGAAGTAGGAGATGATAAGTTCAGGGAGATTGAAAAAACTGCGATTAATGAAGCTTCAAATAGAGATTGGTGCGTTATTAGTACCGGTGGCTCTACTATGCTTAATCGTGAATCCCGAAGATTGCTAAGAGTAGATTCAATTCTTGTTTTGCTTGATGCTTCAATTTGTGAATTATTAACTAGACTGGAAAATCAGAAAATTCCTGCATTTTTAAATAATAAATCAGCTAAAGATTTGTTTGCCGCACGTTCTCAAACTGTAATTGAGGTTATAAAACCTATTGCTGATATTGAAATAGATACATCCGGTTTAGATTTGAATGGGATATTGAATAGATTGATAGGTGAGATTGAGCAGGAAGTTATGATTCGATGTTCGCACCCTAATACGTATGGTCAGTTAATAAGACTGACAACATTTGGTGAAAGCCATGGGAAGGCCATTGGGGCAGTTCTGGATGGAGTTAAGCCGGGTATACCGATCAGTAAGCATGATATACAGCAGGAACTTAACAGACGAAGACCTGGGCAAAGCAAAGTTTCAACTCCAAGGAATGAAAAAGATAAATTACGCATTCTTTCAGGTATATTTGAAGGTAAAACAACTGGTACCCCTATTGGTATGATTATTGAAAATAAAGATCAGGATTCAACAAAATATGATAATATTAAAGAGCTATTCAGACCTGGTTCCGCTGATTTTACTTTTTGGAAAAAATATGGAATAAGAGATCATAAAGGTGGAGGAAGATCTTCAGGTCGTGAAACCGCAGGAAGAGTTATGGGGGGAGCAATTGCCAAAAAAATACTATCAGAACGTGGTGTTGATATAATTGCTCACACTGTGGACATTGCCGGGATTAAAGCTGAAGATTGTGTTTACTCTCAGATTGAGCAAAATCCTGTTCGATGTGCTGATGCCCAGAAGGCTAAGGAGATGGAGCAGAAAATACTTGAGGCAAAAGGACATGACGATTCAGTAGGAGGAATAGTACAGATTGAAGTAAATGGTGTTCCTGCAGGATTAGGTAATCCAGTCTTTTGTAAGCTTGAGGCAAGGTTAGGTATGGCTATTCTTTCACTGGGGGCAGTAAAAGGAATTGAATTTGGTGATGGTTTTGAAGTTGCCTCAAAATGTGGAAGTGAGAATAATGATCAGATGCGTAATGGAAAGTTTATTACTAATCATGCAGGAGGGATACTTGGCGGTATTTCCAATGGAGAGAAAATTATAATTAGAGCTGCTGTTAAGCCTACTCCATCAATTTATACAAAACAGAAAACATCAGATAAAGATGGAAATAATGTTGATTTAGAGGTTGAAGGAAGGCATGATCCATGTATAATCCCGCGAATTGTTCCCGTAATGGAGAGTATGGTGGCATTGACGATTCTTGATGCATGGGAAATTCAACTTAGAACTAACCCTAACTGGGTTAATTAGACAGTTCTTTTAAAATAAATCAGTTTTATTGGCTATTTGTTCAGATCCTTAAAGGTATGACCAGAGATTTAGCTGATAAATAGTCTTTGCCCACTCATTCGAGAGGCTTTGTCTCGGCATGCTGATAACTGATAACTGATAACTGATAACTGATAACTGATAACTGATAACTGATAACTGATAACTGATAACTGATAACTGATAACTGATAACTGATAACTGAGTTTATGAAGCTTTAAACATGAACTTTAATTGGGAGTATTAAAAATGAAAAACCATGTTAAAATTGCGGTATTAATGGGGAGTGATAGTGATCTTCCAAACTTAAGAGGTATTTTTTCTATACTTGATGAGTTTAAATTGAAATATAGTGTGAGGGTTATTTCTGCTCATAGAACTCCGGATATTGCAGCACATTTTGCTAAAACAGCTAAAGAAAATGGATATGAAGTAATTATTTGTGCAGCTGGTATGGCAGCGCATTTAGCAGGTGTAATAGCTTCTCATACTATTATTCCTGTAATAGGTATTCCTATGCCATGTCCACCTTTCGATGGACTTGATTCTCTATTGTCAACAGTTCAAATGCCTCCTGGTATTCCCGTTGCAACAGTGACTGCTGGAAAAGCAGGCGCTAAGAATGCTGCATTATATGCAATACAGATTCTTGCTTTGAATGATGATGATTTAACTAAAAAACTGATTAGATTTAGAGCTGTACAGAAAGAGAAAGTTATATTAGCTGATCAGGATATAAGAAATAAAATTTAAAAACAAAACTAAGAGAAGATAAATCACACGGAGATCATGCTTTCAGCGTTACAATCACAAAATTTACCGAGCCAAAGGCATGGAACACTAAGAAAGAATTGTTTTAGAAATACATAAATAAAAAAACTTTGTGCCTTGGTATCTTTGTATGAGTAAAAAACATTTATTATGCATCAATATAATTTGAACGAGAATAATATAGCAAAAGCAGTAGTACTTTGTACTGAAGCTTTAATTATACCAGGGTCTTTTCTTTTGGTTCCGACAGAAACTGTTTATGGGCTGGTATGTTCATGGAACGATACTGTTGCAAGAAATAATATATATACTGCAAAAAATAGACCGGAACAAAAACCTTTTCAAATGTTGGTAGATAGTCTTGATATGGTAAAAAAACAGGGTGGGATAATCTCTGATATAACTTCTAAAATAGTAGAACATTTCTGTCCTGGTCCTATAACCTTGATTATTCCTTCAAAAGATAATTCTACTATTGGCTTTCGTATGCCTGAATATAATTTTATCCATGAACTAATTACCCATCACGCTTTTCCTCTTGCAGGTACAAGTGCCAATTTAAGCGGTAATGATCCTGCATTAGAAGTAGGTCAGGCACTTAATGAACTTAAACTAGAACCTAATGTTGTAATAGATGGAGGAATAATCCCATCTACTTCATTGGCATCTACAGTTGTGAGGGTAGATGGATCAAATTTAGAAGTGCTGCGGGAAGGACCTGTTTCCCTAGAGGCAATAAAATATCGATTGGGGTCACACCTATGATTTGACATAAATATGTAAATTAAAACAAAAGGTAGGTTAGCAAGTGTCTCGTCCTTTAAGAATAGAATATGCTGGTGCTCACTATCATATTATGAATCGTGGTAACCGTAAGCGTATTGTTTTCAATAATGATTTGGATTACAAATTATTTTTAGATCGTTTAGTTTATTTTTCTGAAATATATGAAATTGATATATTATCTTACTGTTTAATGCCAAGTCATTTTCATCTTTATTTAAAGACAAATCATCCTAATTTATCACGTTTTATGCAATCATTTATGACATCTTTCACTGTAATAAAAAATAGAAATGAAGATACATATGGTCATATTTTTGGCATGTTTCATATTAGTCCATATTTACTTTACACTTTTATGTATATAGGCACAATAAAATAACGATTATTTTTATAAAAAAGTCTAAAAAAATTATAAACTTTGAGCCATTACTCTTGATGTATTAATATATCAAGAAAAGATTTATCCTGTTTAATCTGTGTATACCTTTCCAATGGGGAGTATCCCTTCAGAACTCATTTAATTTGAGGCTGAGCCCCTCGCAAGTTTAATTTCGTTTTTTCTACAGTTATAATATTTAAAATTATCTTCAATCTCTTATTTTATATAGCGTCAAAACAATATAAAATAAAAA
>Ga0307987_1000955_pt1 | contig 16429 bp, 11 predicted proteins | sample EllFjometagen181_FD_203157 | JGI IMG/M metagenome (GOLD analysis project Ga0307987, IMG submission 203157) | Marine microbial communities from Ellis Fjord, Antarctic Ocean - #181 | ecosystem: Environmental > Aquatic > Marine > Unclassified | place: Southern Ocean | collected 2014-10-08
GGGGCGGGTCGAAGGCGTAGCCGCCGCGCACATCGCCGGCCCACCACAGGCTCTCGCCGGTGACGTGGTCGACCTCCACCAGGGAGTTGTTGGTGTAGAAGCTGTACAGGAAGCTGTCGGTGGACTCCTGGTAGAACAGCCCGTTGGACTCGCAGCTGCCCGAGCCGGGCCAGTCGTCGCTGCAGTTCCACAGCACCGTCTCGTCCTTCTGACCAGGAGCCTTTTCGACCAGGGCTTCGCCACCACCGTGGTACTGGCTTCCCCAGACCAGGGTCTCGTCGGGCAGCTGCACGAAGGCGTGGTGCAAGCCCGGGGTGGGGATCACCTCGATCTCCTCGAGCAGGGTGGTGCGGTGGATGGTGGAGGCAGCCCCCTCGTCGTAGTTGGACCAGTACGTGGCCTCGTCCCACAGGATGTGGTCGCCGGTGACCGCCACCTGGACGAAGAGGGTCCAGTGCCGCTGGGGGGCCTTGCTGGCCCAAATGGGCTTGCCCCGACGGGTCATGATGAAGTGCCAGTAGTCCCCGCCGGTCCAGCCGCCGGAGCTCTCGTTGATGCTGGTGAGCAGGAAGTCCCGATCGAGCTGCAGCTCGGGCTCGTGGACCAACAGCTGCGGCAGGGGCAGACCCTCGGGCAAGGGGCCGGTGGTGATGGTGTCGCCCACCACGGGCTCGGCGCCCTCGACCACCACCCGCCAGCCCGCGCGCTCGTCGTAGGGGATGCCCAGCAGCACCTGCTCGTGGGTGCCCGCCGCCGCGTCGATGGTGGGGGACTGCTGCCAGCCTCCGCCTTCGTAGCCGAACTCCACATAGGCCTCGCTCGCCTGGCTCTGGGTCCAGGAGACCCACACCAGGGCTTCGTACTCATCGTGCAGCCGCCAGGACAGGTCATCGACCACAACAACGTCGGTGTCCGCATCGCTGTCCGCATCGCTGTCCGCGTCGCTGTCCGCGTCGCTGTCGGTGTCCGCGTCGCCCTCGGGGGCCGTGTCGTCGGGCTTGTCGGGGCCGGGGCAGCCGATGAGCAGCAGGAGCGAGAGCAGCAGCGAAGGGGTCTTCATGAGGCCTCGGGGCAAGTGCGGGTGTCCGATGGGTATCGTGTGCCCGGACGCTTGGTTTCGTATGGTCTGGATTCTGTAAAGGCGGGGGGCCTGGCGGCCCCTGTCATCGTTGCGGCTACCCTGTTCAGCGATGGAGCCGGAGGCGCCCGCCGCCCATCAGGCGGCGAAGATGGGGGGAGGGCCCGTGTCGGGCCCGATTCGGGGGGAACGAATCTGTCTTCCCCCCTAAGAACAAGGGCGAAGTCGTCGTTACGTCGTGGACGCAACGATGACGGAAGCCGGCCTGGCTAGGCAACGCTCCCCAGCAGCCCGAGCGCCAGCCGCGCCTGAGCCGCCAGATCCGCATCGTCGCCACTGGCGATGGCCTGCAATCGCGGCAGGTCCTCGTCGTCACCGCAGGCCGCCAGACCCATCACCGCCGACAGCCCGAAGCGGGACGGGGGGGCCTGGGCCAGCAGCCCTCGCAGCACCTCGCGCCGGGCGCGGTCCCAGGGAGTGAGCTCGAGGCTAGCCGCGTCCACCTCCCCCTCGACCTGGGCCAGCAACTCGGTACCATCGAAGCCCAGGTGGCGCTGCATGATCTCCCTCGCATCGCCAGGCTTCTTCAGCATCGCTCGCAAGCAGGGGTGCTCGACGCCCTCGCGGTCCAGCAGGGCCAAGATGAGCAGGCATGCCTGGCTGTACAGCAGCTGGGCCTTCATGAGCTGATCCGGGTCGCCGCTCCTGAGCCATGCCACGATGTGACCCGGGCGCACCGCGCTCAGCTCATCCCAGCCCATCCAGTGGCCGGCGGCGCGGGCACGGCGCAGGAAGCGTTGGAGGCCCGGCACCCGGGCGGGCTCGAACCAGCTCACCGCCAAGGCCTCGGCCAAGCCCTCGTTCAGCCAGGGGAACATGGCCACTCCCCGGGCCACATTCCGAAGTCCTCCGTGAACCAGCTCGTGGGCCAGCAGGGCCTTGGGGTCCCTCCCCAGTTCGCGAAAGGCATCCACCGCGCCCACCACCCGCACCGGCCCCATGGCGAAGCAGAAGCCCGCGGCCCGGGAGCCCAGGGTGCCAAACCAGCCCGCCAGGTAGGTCAGCATGTCCTGCTGCCGGGCAAAGACCAGCACCCGATCGACAGGCTTGCTGCCGGGGAAGAGCTCCCGCAGGCGCTGGTGGGTCTCCCGCACCACCACCTGCAGCTCCCGCGCCTCGAGGGGGGGCAGGTCGGAGAAGAACTGCGTGTGGTCCAGGGGGACCCGCGCCGGGGTGGCCTCGGGTCCTCCGACCCCCTCCGCCGCGCGGCAGTCCAGGGCCCAGACCAACCGCGGCAGAGAACCGTAGGCCCTGGCGAGGTTGCTCATGAAGCCGAAGAACGAGCTGCCCAGCCGCCGCGCCTGCCAGGCGAACAGCCCCAGCATCACCACCAGCAGCCCCAGACCCAGGCGCCAGTCCAGCACCAACCCGATGAACAGACAGTTGGGCAGGATGGACAACAGCAACAGGTAGCGGAGGGAGCTCACACCCAAGGCGTAATCTATGCAAGGGCCTGGCGGGTCGACGCCGACGCCGACGCCGACGAGGCCGTCATCGCCACCCCACGCCGACAGCGCCCACCTGCACGGATGCGGGAACCCCTCCCCTACAGGAAGCGCGTGATCTTGAGCGCCACCGCGTCGTTGTCGCTGTACAAGCCCATGGGACCGCCGTCGTAGACCACGATGTCGGCGATGCTGCGGGGGGTGCCCGCGCGGGCGAAGAAGAACCAGCTGTGCAGGCCCACTGCCCAGTCGTCCCCAGGCTTGTAGGTGATGGAGCCACCGGCCACGCCCTCGGCGAAGGTGGGAGACCACACCGCGGTGAGCTCGGGCTCCAGGCGCTGGCGGAACAGCGACAGGGTGAACCAGCCCGCCACCAGGCCTTCGTCCTCCCGACGGGCCAGCAGCTCCAAGCCATCGACGTCCAGCAGGCGCTTCCAGGCCGCCTCGACCCCGAAGCGCAGGGTGGTGCTGCCCTGGTACTCGGCGCTCACACCGACACCCACCTCGGGGCTGGTCACACCCTCGATGAGGCTGGTGGTGAGGGCCTGATCGGTGGTGTAGACCGCCTCGAGCTTCAGGCCGACAACCCCCAGGGTGACGGCGCCATCCAGGCCACCCACCCAGGTGTAGGGGTAGTCGGTCATCACGAAGCCCTCGGTCTCCCGTGCCCATGCATCCATCTCCTCGATGGAGGGCCAGGCGCTGGCCACGACCCAGGACATCAGGGTGCGGTCCATGGTGACCGTGGCGGTGTCGGCGCGCACGCGGGCCCCCATGATGGACAGGTCACCGCGGTTACCGCTGTAGCTGATGCGCAGCGCGCCCTCGGCCCCGGCGAAGGGCTGCCACATGTCGCCCGAGCTGCGGAAGAGCTGGTCGTAGCCCCACCAAGCAGAGGGCTCTGCGGCGGAGAGCTGCTTCTCGAGGGAGTCGACCATCCCACCGAAGACATAGGCGGTGGTCTCGTCCCCGCCCCACCCTGCGGTGGATGCCACCAGGTCTTCGAGCAACCCCGTGGGGTAGAAGGCCCAGTCCGAGCCCAGCAGGTGGTAGCGGTTGGGGACGTGCCAGGGCACGTAGTAGAGCTGGGCGCGCAGCTTGGGGGGCCCCAGCTCGAGGCGCACCATGGGTACGGCGATGCGCTGCTCGTCGGGGGCCAACATGGGGCCATGGCGCAGGTCGAGGGGGTTGAGCACATCCACCAGGGTGATGCCCTCGAGTTGACCCCAGCGGGCCACCTGCTGGCCAACCCGCAGGTGGGCGAAGCGGCCCAAGGGCCGGTCCCAGCGGACCTCGTCGGGCCAGGCGGTGACCCGGTAGCGGGTATCGGGCCCGGCCTGGAGCCAGTGCTCACCGGCCATCCCCATGAGCACCCGGCCGCCACCTTCGGTGTTCCAGCGGGCCTCGAGGGAGAAGCGGGTGAGTTCCTCGATGCGGTCCTCGGGGCCATCCTCCCAGCCAACGTCCACGGCGCCGAGGGTCCAGATGGATCCCTTGGTGCGCAGGTTGGCGTCGTCGGCGAGGGCGGCGCCAATCAGGCTGGCCAGCGTGAGGGTCGCCAGCGTCACCGGGCTACCCGTTCCGCTCCATGTAGGCCGAGGTGAAGACCTCGTCGGGGAGCTGCTCCGCCGTGACGCCCAGATCGATCTCGGTGATCTCCAGGCGCGTCGAGGTGGAGCGCTTCAGGTCCTCCATGCGGCTGTGGGTGGGCACCGGCACCCCATCTTTCATGTCCACCTGATCCACGGTCATGCGCCGGGTGAGCTCGCCAGCCTTGTCGAACCACTCGACCTTGCGGGGCAGGCTGTCGGCCCGGGAGACGTGGGTGACGAAGCGAGTATCGGGATCGCCGGGACCGCAGGTGGTCTCCACCACCCACCACTCATCGTTCTCTTCGAGCAGCGCGTGGCTGGAGCCCGACCCGGTGTCCAGCTCGAAGTCCGAGTAGCGGAAGTCCGAGCCCATGAACGATCCCGAGCGGGCCTTGCCGGCGATGCGGGTGACCCGCTCGAGGGCGGGCAAGTAGAGCAGCTGATCGTCCTCTTGATCCGGGTGATCCACCAGCACCAGCTGAGTGCCCGCCACGTCGGAGGGAGACAGGAAGCGGGTGTAGGAGTTCAGGATGTCGCCCTCGCGTCGCACCTTGATCTCCAGATCCCGCACCCGCTCCTTGCCCGAGCGAGACACCAAGGTCATCTTCATTGTCTGAACGGCGTTTTCGACCCTGTACTTGCGCCGGGCGTCCTGCAGGATCTCCTTGGCGGAGCGATCGGCGGCACCCGCCATGCTGGACCAGACAAGCACGAGAGAGGCGAGGATCAGCTTGCGCATGGGGACTCCAGAGTGCGGGGTGAAGCGAGGATAGCATAGGGCGGACCCCACACCCGGAGGCTTCACGCGGACCCTCATCGAGCTCACGATCGCGCTGTGCCTGGGTGGCTGCAGCGAGGTGTTGCGGGAGACCGCCGGCAACAGTGACACCTACGACTACGACTACGACTACGACTACGACATCGTCAAGGTGTGCGAGTGCCCGCTCACCGTGAGCTGGAACGCCGAGACCAACCCCTTCACCGAGGTGTCGGTTACCACCACCAGCCTGACCGCTCCCCAGCTGCAGGAGGCATGGTGCAGGGACGAGCTGCAGCAGGGCGACATCACGGGGATGGCCAGCTACCCGGCAGAAGAAGGCGGCAGCTCCGTGACCGTCGAGCCGCTGACCAACCCGGCCTTGATCCAATGGGGGGCTGATGGCAGGTGGTACGGAGCGGTGGTCGTCCGCCCCATGGCCTCCGAGGACAACGACACGCTGGCGTACGGCTACACGACATCGACCACCGACAGCCAGCTACAGCCCATACGCCGTTAAGCACCTACCCTTGGCGCAAGGGTACCGAGTTCCCGGCGCTCACGAGGGGAAATTCGCCGGTAAGCACCTACCCTTGGCGCAAGGGTACCGAGTTCCCGGCGCTCACGAAGGGGAAACAGCCGGTATGCACCCACCCTTGCCGCAAGGGTACCGAGTTCCCGGCGTTCCCCAGCCCGTCGCCGGACGCGCCGGTGTCGCAAGGGGTCCGCGAGCCGCGCCCTCCCACCGCACCCACGCGCCTACCCCCCCGCGATCCTCCGGTGGTAGCGCCGATACCCGTGGGTCACCGCCAGGAAGCTGGCCGCCACCCAGGCCCGATGGATGTTGCGCCGGGGCTGCAGGTTGCGGGACAGGCGCCCCAGGGCCGGGCGCCAGCCGTAGAACGAGCGTGCCAGCCGGTGGTAGCCGGTCAACAGCTCTTCGGTAGACATACGCAGGGGCCGCACCACGGGGTGGTGGCCGTCGTACAGGGCCAGGTCGTCCGTCAGCAGCCGCCCCTGCTCCACCACCTCGGCATGCCAGGGGGTGCCTGGGTAGGCCACCGGCATGGTGAAGGCGCAGGCCGCGGGTGCCAGGTCCTGGAGTGCCGCCCCGCTGCGAACGAAGACCTCGGGGCCGTCGTGGTCCAGACCCACCATCACCCCCAGAAACGGCATCACGCCGTGCTTGCGCAAGGCTGCAAGCTGCTCCCGATAACGCCCGGTATGGTTGAAGGCCTTGGCCTCGGCTGCCAGGGAGCCGGGGGAGAAGGACTCGAGTCCCAGGAAGGTCCAGCTGAAGCCCGAGGCCTCGAGCAGGCGCAGCAGCTCGGGATCGTCTGCAATGTTCAGGGTGCTCTGTCCGCCCCAGATGCGCCCCAGGGGCAGCATGGCCTCGGCGAAGGCCGCCAGGTGCTCGGGGGCGTTCATGATGTTGTCGTCCATGCACAACACCATGCGTTCGTCCCGGGCGCGCACGGCCTCGATCACCGGCTCGAGGGGACGGCGGCGAAAACCCGGACCATGGATGCGCTTGTTGAAGCAGAAGCGGCAGGCGTTGCGGCAGCCCCGGGTCAGCTCCACCGGGTAGGGCTGAAAACGTTGGGAGTAGTCGGGCAGCAGATCCACCGGGGGCACGGCGAGCCCCGCCAGGTCAGGGCGCTCGGGCAGGGTGTAGACGCCGCGGAGGCAGCCGGCCTCGAGATCGTCCAGCAGCCGATCCCCCAGCCCCTCGATCTCCCCCACCACCACGGCGTCAGCGTGCTCCAATGCCTCTTCTGGCACCGCCGAGGGGTGGGTGCCCCCCAGCAACACCCGCTGACCACCCGCCCGCAGCTGATCCGCCAGTTCGTAGGCCCTGGGGGCGTGGGGGGTGTCGCTCGAGATGCCCACCAGGTCGAAGGGGCCCGCTGGCAGCGGCTGCACGGCCTCATCCACCACCGTCACCCGGGCTCGGGGCAGCAGCTCGGCGGCCACCGACGGCAGGGTCAGAGTGCGGATACGCGTGAAGCTCGTACCAGCGAGGGGTGGGCGGGGAAGGACCAATAGGACGTGCATCGACGCAGCATAGCAATCGCTGTGACCTTCCTGTAGACCCTTAGGACCCCTGCGCTCCCCGAGGCCCCCATGCACACGGTCGCCACCTGGATTGTGAAGCTGCGCTTCGTGCTGCTGGGCATCGCCCTGCTGGCCCTGCTGCCAGCCCTGAAGGTCCTGCCCACCCTGACCACCAACAACAACGTGGATGCTTTCCTGGCCGAGGGGGATCCGGGCTTGGCGTTCTACCGAGACACCACCGATATCTTTGGTGGTGACCACATCGTCTATGTTGCGGTGCAGGCATCAGACATCTGGACGGTGGACGCGCTGGCCCGCATCGACACCCTGACCCGGGCCGCGGAAGGGGTCGAGGGCGTCCACGAGGCCGTGAGCCTCACCTCCACCGACGCCGTGCAGGGCTCCCCGGGCTGGGTGCAGGTGGGCCCCCTGGTGGAAGATCTCCCCGCCGACGACGCCGCGGTCGCGAAGCTGCGTGAACAGGTGGACGCCTCTCCCCTGCTGCGGCGCCTGGTGGCACCAGGGGGCGACGCCGCGCTGATCGCGGTGGAGCTGGAGCCGCGGCTGGTGGACGTACCCGGCGCAGAGACGGCCGCGGTGGCCGCCCTGCGCGAAGCCCTGCGTGCTGCCGACGAGATGCGGGAGCCCCGCATGGCCGGTAACCCCGTGATCTCCGAGACCATCGAGGTCGAGAACACCCGGGACACCAACCTGTTCTCCGCCCTGATGATGGGGCTGGTGGGGGTGAGCACCATCCTGCTGCTGCGGCGCTTCCTACCCGCCCTGCTGCCCGGCGCTGTCGTGCTGGTGTCCGTGGGCTGGACCATGGGCCTGTTCATCGCCGCGGGGCACCAGACCAACTGGGTCACCAGCATCATCGCACCCATCCTGATGCTGGTGGGCGTGGCCGACGCGGTGCACTTCCTGGCTCGCTACCAGCAGGCCCTGCCCCACTGCGCCACGCGCAAGGAAGCGGTGATCGAGACCCTCGAGGCCATCACCCTGCCCTGCCTGTTCACCTCGCTGACCACCGCCGCAGGCTTCGCCTCGCTGCTGGTGAACGAGGTTGTGCCCGTGCGCACCTTCGGCACCTTCGCCGCCATCGGCGTGCTGCTGGCCCTGGTGGCTACCCTGGCCCTGCTGCCGGCCCTGCTGGCCTTCGGAAAGCCCAAGCCCGGCCTGAAGCCCCCGGCCGACGGCGGCTACGCCACCCTGCTGGCCGCCATCGATCGGGGCGTGCGCAGCCGACCGGTGCTGGTGGTCGCAGCCTCGCTGGCCATCCTGATTCCCCTCACCGCAGGGGCCTGGTTCATCCAAGTCGAGACCAACCTGCTGAAGTACTTCCAGGACGACGCTCCCCTGGTGCAGGACTCCACCTTCATCGAGGACGCCTGGGGCGGCTGCTCACCCCTGGACATCGTCATCGACGCTGGCGAGCCCGAGGCGGCCCTGACCCCCGAGATCCTGAAGGGTGTGGAGACCCTGCACGCCCGCCTCGAGGCCATCGACGGTATGGACCGGGGCGAGAGCATGGCCGATCTGGTCAGCGAGCTGTACGCCACCATGAGCGGCGACCCCAGCCTGCAGCGGGTGCCCGACAGCTCCGCCGCCATCGCCCAGCTGCTGCTGATGGTGGACCCCGAGACCACCGACCCTCTGATGGACAGCGACCACCAGGTGCTGCGCCTGTCCACCCGCTTCCAGGGCGCCACCCTGGGGGTGCAGCAAGCCCGCGTGATCATCGACCAGACCGAGCAGGCCCTCGAGGGGCTGTTCCCCGAGGGCACAAAGACCCAGCTCACCGGCTCGTCCCTGCTGTTCATGAACATGGACGAGTACCTGGTCAACGGCCAGATCCAGAGCATGGGGCTGGTGCTGGTGGTGCTCCTGATCGCCATGACCGTCCTGTTCCGCTCTGTGCGCATGGGCCTGCTGGCCATGATCCCCAACGTGGTGCCCATCGCGGCAATGCTGGGCCTGATGGGCTGGCTCGATATTCGCTTGGACGGCTTCACGGTGATGATCGCCTGCATCGCCATCGGCATCGGCGTGGACGACACCATCCACTACCTGCACCACCTGAGGCACGAGCTGTCGCTGGGCAAGAGCCTCGAGGACGCCATGGCCGCCACGGTGCTGTCGGTGGGCCGCGCCCTGGTGTTCACGTCCGTGGTGCTGGCCCTGGGGTTCTGGATCTTCTGCCTGTCGGACTTTGTGGGCACCTTCAACTTCGGCCTGCTCACCGGCGTGACCGTGCTGGTGGCGCTGGCGGCCGACCTGCTGATCTTGCCGGCGATGATCACTTTGGTGGGGGTGCCGAAGAGCTGGGTAAAGGCATCTCGAAGCGACTACATGCGGGAGTGAGACATTCGATGCCTCGATGGTAGGTCAAGGGGGTTATGAGACTTCATGTTTCAACTCGAGGGTGAGGTCACAATGGCGGGAGCTGGAGTGCTGTTGGGTCGCAGCGGGAAACCGGTAGAGCCGGAGCCCCTGCAGATCATGCTGGATGCCCTTCCCGGCTACGCCCTATTGGTGGACGAACACCACTACATCCTGATGCTCAACCGCAGGATGACGGACCAGCTCGGCACGAACTCCGCCCACGCCGTAGGTGGATACTGCCCACGCATCGTCCACGGCTGCGACGGCCCCTTCCCTGGCTGCCCCCTCGAGAAAGCTGCAGCCGACAACCTGTTGGAAGCCACCGCGCTGATGCCGGGCCCCGCTCCCGACCAATGGCTCGACTCCGAGGTGCACCTCACCGCGTTCCGCACCGCACAGGGTGGGCGCGTCTACCTCCACACCACCACAGACGTGAGCCGTCGAGAACATCAGGCCCGGGAGATCGAACGCCGGGCGCGAGAACAAGAGGCCCTGCACGACCTGCTGATGGTGGACGCGGGGGGGGACATGGGCCCCGTGCTACAGCGAATCCTGGAGCGACTGGTGGCGATCCCCTGGTTGAGCATCGAACGGAAGGGGGCGATCTTCCTGGTGGACGAAGATCGGGACGAGCTGGTAATGCAAGCTGCGGTAGGCCTGGCGCCGACCCTACTGGAGCGCTGTAAGCGGATCGCCCCAGGGCACTGCATATGCGGGCGCGCCCTGGCCTCGAGGCAAGCGGTGTTCGCCTCCCAAGTGGATGCGCGACACGACGTCCAGTACCCGGGGATGCTCCCCCACGGGCACTACTGCCTGCCCATCAGCCACGAGGGGCGCTGCCTGGGCGTACTGAACACCTACGTCCAAGCCGGCAGCACGCGGAACGCCAGCCAAGAGGCCTTCCTGCGTTCCGCCGCCAGCGTGGTGGCGACCATCCTCGCCCGCCAAGCCAGCGAGCGCGACCGGCAGCACAGCTCCGCCCAGCTGCAGGCCAGCCTGGAGGCCACCATCCGAACCATCGGGCGGGTGCTCGAGACCCGCGACCCCTACACCGCCGACCATCAAGGTCGGGTGGCCGAGCTGTCGGTGGCCATCGGGCGGCGGCTGGGGTTGGACGAGCACGAACAGCAAGGTCTCGAGCTGGCCGCCTCCATCCACGACATCGGCAAGATCGGCATACCGTCGGAGCTGCTCACCAAGCCGGGCAAGCTGGCTCCGGTGGAGATGGCCATCATCCGCACCCACCCCACCCGCGGGCGGGAGATCCTGGAAGACATCGAGCTGCCCTGGCCCATCGCCGACATGGTCGCCCAGCACCACGAAGCCCTGGACGGCACGGGCTATCCAGCGGGGCTGAGCGGTGATGAGATCCTGCTGGGCTCGCGCATTCTGGCGGTGGCCGACCTGGTAGAAGCCATCTCATCGGATCGGCCCTATCGGCCTACGCTGGGCCTGAAGGTCGCCCTGCGCGAGCTGGACAAGAACCGGTGGACTCGCTTCGATGGGCGGGTCATCGACGCGCTCGAGGCGCTCATCGCCACCGGGGAAGGCCCAGCGTGGCTCGGGCAGCGCTGAGGTACGGCGAGACTACTCTACCGGTGCAGGCGCGGGCTCCACAGGCTCCGGTACCGGCACAGCCCCACCGATGGTGAGCATCACCCACGCACCGTAGTGATCGCTGATCTCGTAGCCGAGCTGTGGGTCGGGCTCGGCGTACGCCAATCCGCCCTCCCGCACCCGCACGGTTCCCCCATCGTCCCGCAGCAAGACGTGGTCCATGCGCGAAGGCAGCTCGTCGCCGCCATAGCTGGCGAAGGAGATGGAGTTGCAGTCGGTGGCGGTCCAGGTTCCAGCGTGCTCGGCGCAGAAGTCGGGGGAACCGTAGGGGGTCTCGGCGTAGCTCGCTCCACCGCCCACGGGCACCGCATCGCCCATAACCACGTCATCGGGCGGGTTCACCAGCACCCGAGCGTCCACCAGCCCACCGTAGTGGGCCAGCAGCGGCAAGGTCGATGCGTTGCGCCAGAAGCCATCGACGCTCTCACCCGCGGCGTTCACCCAGCTGTCCACGCTGTAGTAGGGCCCGGCGTTGAGGTCGCCGCCCAGCAGCACCACAGCATCGGCAGGCAGCGATGCCACCCGCAGCCCCAGCTGTCGAGCCTGCAGGTCGCGCACGTGCCAGAAGTCCACGAAAGGCGTGAGGTGGGTGCCCATGACCACCATGGTCTCACCGCTGCCCGCCAGCTCGAAGCTCCACTCGAGCCAGGCCCGCTCGAGCCCAGGGCCGGGCCACTTCTCGAGCTTGCGCTGGGCGTCAAAGGGGACCTCGCCCTGGTCTGTGGTGCTGCCGATGAGCTCGCTACGCACGAACAGACCCACCCCATGGAAGGAGTGTCCATCCTCGCTACCCAGCCAGTGGGCGTAGCCCGCCGCCTCGGCAGCCCTCGCGAAGGCCTGGGCGTCGTGCCACTCCCACAGCTCCTGCAGGATCAACACGTCCCAGCCATCGTCGAACAGCAGCTCGAGCTGGCGGGCGCGACGCTCCGGCAGGTGGGGCACGAAGGCCCGGCCCAGCAGGTACTCGCGGTCCAGCAGGCCGACGTTGTAGCTGAGCACCCGAAGCTGGGTTCCACTCCAGAGCCCGGGCAGGGTGACGTGGGCATTGCGTTGGTGCGAATACCAGGCCGACGGGTCGGGCGCGGTGTCCGGCTGCAGGTCGCGATCGAACAGGTCCGCGACGGTGCCGGCCTGGGGGTAGGCCCGGGCCAAGTGGGCCAGGGCGGGGCTGTCGGCCAGGGCGACCTGGTCCGCGGGCAGCTCGCCTGGGGGGGCACCCCCAGCGCAGGCGCCCAGGAAGGAAAATGAGAGGACGGCAGGGATGTTCATGGAACGAGGGTACCTCGATGGCCCGGGCTGGGCCCAGAGGGAGCTTCCAACGAGCGATCACGCTGCTACCCCGGCAGGGGCAGATCCAGCTCTTCGTCCTCGACCCAGGTCCAGAAGACCGCCGGCCGACGGGGACCCCGCTTGCGGATCACGGGATCGATCCAGTCGATGTGCAGCCTGGCCTCGAAGGCCATGCCCGTCAGCTCGAGCTCATGCTCGAGTACCGCCAGCTCCACTGCGATGCGAAAGAAGGCCTCGTCCATGGCTTCGCCGGGCTTTGCGCGGCTGGGGATCAGGCTGCGTACCCGCTAGAAGGCGAAGGCCCCCACGAAGCCCACAACCTTGTCGTCCGCCTCGATGTACAGGTTGCCACCGTCGCAGGCGGCGATACCACGCGGACTCGAGATGACGGTGGAGAACCCGGAGATGTCCAGATCCAGGCTCCAGCCGGCCTCGGGCTGGATGACCGTGATGGACGGACCGTCGCGGTTGATGGTGAACAAGAACGTTCCCTGGGAGCCGATGCCGTTGGGGGCTGGACCCGTAGGGAATCGAGCGGTCTCGGCCTGAGTGGCAGGGTCGATCTCGATGACCTGATCCTCGGCCTCGGCGGTGACATAGACCTTGCCGTTGCTGTGAGCCACGATGTCGTACAGGCCGCCCCCGAGCTCCAGACGGTCCACCAGAGTGCCTTCGGCGGTGTGGATGGAGACGGCGTCATCGGCGGCGTTGCCCATGGCGCGCCCGTTGATCAGGTAGATGTGGCCCGCCACCCCCGCCATGCGGTCGGGCCCGCTCTCTCCATCGAAGCGCTCGAGCAGGCTGCCCGTGGCCAAGTCCACCCGCTGCACGTAGGGGTCGGAGGCGGTGAAGGAGTTGACATAGAGCGCGCCGTCGAGGATAGCCACGCCCCAGGGATATTCACCCACCCGCAGCTCGCTCTGCACGGTGGCGCTGGCCGAGTCCACAACGGTGACCGTGGTGCCATAGACATTCGAGGCCACAGTGTAGCCCTCGGCGCTCACGATGTAGTAGGGAAAGCTGCCCGTGGGCAGCTGTGAGATCACTTGGTTGGTGGCAGTGTCCACCACCATCAGCTGATCGTTGTTGTTGTCAGGCAAGAAGAGATGACCGGCTTCGCAGGACAACATGCGAGCCGTGTGGCTGTATTCGGCCACCACTACGGGCTCCGTGAGCACCACCGGCGCTTCATCCACCTCGCCGTCGCAGTCGTCGTCGACACCGTTGGATGGGTGTTCATCGCTGGGAATGCAGGTGTCGCTGTCGCCCAGCAGGCCGCTGTCGTCCGGCCTGTCCAGGGGCTCGGAAGGGCAACCCGGGCCGATGAGTCCAACGAGCGCGATGAACGAAAGAGATAAGCGAAGCGACATGGTTTCTCCTGCAGCCTCGCCATGTAGTCGCCCACTCCTGTGTTGTCAGGCCTAGCGCCGAGCCGTTCTCTCGGGACACGGAGCCCACACCTGCCTGATGATCCGCGCTATCCTGGCCACGGAGGTGCACAGATGCCCACATCCAAGGAAACGTCTGATTCCACGCGCAAACCCCGTCGCTGGGGACGCCTGCTTGCGGGCTGCGGGCTCACCCTGGCAATGCTGGCGGTGCTGGCTGCCGTGGCGGTCGTGCTCACCCTGCGGGTGGTGGAGCAACGCTGGGAGAGCTCTCTGCGCAGCGCGCTGGAGACCGCCACCGGCGGCGAGATCAGCTTCGAAGACCTGAACCTGGGGCTGCGCGGCACCACTCTGACCGAGGTGCGCATCAACGACAGCGCCGGCCAGCCGGTGTTGACCGCCCAGGAGCTCGAGCTGAGCCTGAACCCCTGGTCCCAGACGAGGGACAACTGGCAGGTGGACGCGGTCAGCCTGACCGGGGTGGAGCTGAGCCTGCACCGGGACGATCTGCGCTGGGGCCTGCCCGAAACCAGCATTGGGATGTTGCTCGAGCACGATCTGCAGGAGATCCCCTGGCCGGAGCTGCGCATCGACAGCCTGGAGCTCAGCGAGATCAGCGTGGAGCTGAAGGGACCGGAGTCCAGCGCCTCGCTGACGCTGCCGAGCCTGACCACCAGCGGGTTGGTGCTGAGCCTCGCCGACCAGGCCAGGCTCGAGCTGGGCCCGGTGACCATCCCGCTGCTCGATCTCACCGCTCCCGACGGTGAGACCATCCACGTCAGTGGCATCACGGCGGAGATCGCGCCCTGGGGTCCCACAGACGAACAGCTCACGGTGACGACGGTTCAGATCGAACAGGTGAACACCGACCTGGGCGCCCAGGGCTGGCGGGTACCCGACGCCGCGGCCGCCACTCTGACGGGGGGCGACGGCATCCCCTGGCCCACGGTGGCCATCGAGTCCGTCACCCTGGGCAGCCTGGCGCTGGCCGCGGGGGGGGGAGAGGATCGCACCACGGTCCGTGTGGGCCGGGTGACCCTCGAGCCCACCAGCCTCACCCTTGGCCCCGTGCCAGCGGTGGCCTGGGGCCCCGTCTCCACCGGAGCCGTGAGCTTGGCGAGCAAGGCCGGTGAGGTGGTCACCATCGACACGCTTCACCTCTCCGCCGGCAGCATCGACCCCACGGCCACGCGCCTGGACATCCCCCACGTCACCACCGGCGGACTGACCGCCACCCTGCGCAAGGGCGAGCGCTGGTTCGCGGTGCCCACCGGCACCTGGGCCCTGTTCGGCCGACCGGGTGCCCCCGATGGCTGGTCCGGCCTGCGGGTCGCGAAGCTCGAGATCGGTGCGCTGGATGCTGGCATCGTGGCGGCCAGCGGCACCCTGGCCGTGCGCTGCCCCGGGGGCGAAGCCAGCGCCGTGGGGCTCGACCCCACCGCCGCCCGACCCTGGAGCGTGGGCTCCGCCGTGCTGCGAGAGCTGTCCATCTCCACCGACGAGCCCTTCGCCACCATCACCAAGGTCACCCTGAACCAGGGTGGGCTGCTCGAGGCCGAGGGCGTGGAGCTGTGGACCCGCCTGCGCAAGAACCGAAGCCTGAAGCTGCCGCCGGTGGTCCAGGAGCACGCGCCGAGTTGGATCGGCGGCGAACCCACCAGCGAGGGCGCATGGTTCGGCGTGGACCTGGGCACCCTGCCCTGGCAGCCCACCCAGGCCCGGCTGCGCGACGCCACCATCCACCTGGACGACGCCCGTAATTCCGACCCGCCCCTGCAGTGGGTCGTGTCGGTCTCCAGCGCCAGCATGGGCCCCATGGGCAAGGACCGCCTGCCCTTCACCGCCCTGGGCACCGTGGCCGAGGGCCGCTTCGAGGCCAGCGGCGGTATGCGCTCGAGCGGCCAGGCGGTGGTGAACGTCGCGGCCAAGCAGATCTCCCTGAAGGCCCTGACCCCCTACGTGGACGACCTGCTGGACACCTTCGGCATGAAGGTCAAGGCCGGCACCGTGGGCGGCGACCTGAAGCTCTCCCTGAACGGGTCGCGGCTGAAGATCGAAGGCCCCGCCCGGGCCAGGCGCATCGAGATGGGAGGCAAGAGCGGCGTGGCCAACCTGGCCAACGCCACCCTGCAGGCCCTGACCGGCGAGCGCACCCGCGTGGACCTGAACCTGGACATCAGCGGCGACCTGACCGACGGCGACTTCTCCCCCTTCCGCCTTGTGCTGGCCGCCGTGGTCCAAGACCTGGTGGGCGTGGCCACCGATGCCCTGGGCGAGTTCCTGGAGAACCTCGACGTGGAAGAATCCGGCGGCAAGAAGAAGGGAAAGAAGAAGAACAACCAGGATCAAGCAGAGCAGGTCATCGAGAACATCGCCGCGGGCCTGCAGGATGCGTTGTCGGGGGGGAACAACAACAACGGCGGCAACAAGAAGAACAGCGGCAAAAAAAAGGGCGGCGGCAAAAAGAAGAAGTAGGGGTGGCGAGGCCCGGGTCGATCATGCGGACGGGACGGCCAGCGGCCGCCCCGCAGCATATCGACCGAGTTGGTGGCGAGTGGTGTGGGAGGGCGCTGGCAACCCAGCACCCTCGCGACAAGGGTGGCGCGTTCCCGGCGCCTGGGGGGCCCAAAGCGCTGGTAACTCCGCACCCTCGCGACAAGGGTGGCGCGTTCCCGGCGCCTGGGGGGCCTGAGGCGCTGGCAACCCAGCACCCTCGCGACAAGGGTGGCGCGTTCCCGGCGCCTGGGGGGCCTGAGGCGCTG
>Ga0307987_1000956_pt1 | contig 16423 bp, 7 predicted proteins | sample EllFjometagen181_FD_203157 | JGI IMG/M metagenome (GOLD analysis project Ga0307987, IMG submission 203157) | Marine microbial communities from Ellis Fjord, Antarctic Ocean - #181 | ecosystem: Environmental > Aquatic > Marine > Unclassified | place: Southern Ocean | collected 2014-10-08
TTTCAAATCAGTCAGCTCGGTGGAGGGGTGGGCGGAACAGGGCTCGAACCTGCGACCCGTAGCTTGTAAGGCTACTGCTCTTCCAACTGAGCTATCCGCCCACAACGACATCCACCGAAGCAGTTGTTCGCTGCGAGCGCCCCGGTAATTAACGCCCGGCTATGGACTGTCAAGGGTCCCGGGGGTCAACATCCGCCACTTTTTTCGTACCTACAGGATGAACCCACGCGTTCCCTCCTCGGAGCCCCCCATGCCCCGCCTCACCGTGCCCTGGCCGTCTCTCCCCACCACCCCCTTCCGCAGGCCGGTTGGCCTCGCCCTGCTCCCCTTCATCCTGACCGTGGGCTGCAAGGACGCGGACCAGAGCGTGGACACCGGCGACAGTGCCCCGGTCGGCGAAGGTTACGCCATCCACGACGTGGTGGTGGACTGGCAGCCTTGCTCCCTCATCGACGGGCAGGACGACGGCATGGCCGAGTGCGCCATGGTGGAGATGCCGCTGTTCTGGGGTGACGACGACGGCCAGATCTTCGAGACCTATGCCAAGCGCCTGGTGAACCCTGGGCGCACGCCCTCGGGCCAGCTGTGGCTGCTGCACGGTGGGCCCGGCGCTGCTGGCACCATCGGGCTGGCCAGCTGGATGCAGGAGATCCACGCGGACCAGCCCAGCCTCGATGTCTACACCTTGGACCCCCGGGGCACCGGATACTCCGAGTTCCTCGAGTGCCCCGACCAGCAGTCGGTCACCAGCGAGCAGGGCAGCTGGGTGACCCTGGACGAGCTCCCCGCATGCGTAGAGCACGTGGAAGAGCACTACGGCGACCGCCTGCAGGTCTACGGCGCCACTTCGGCAGCCATCGACCTGGCGGCGCTGATGGCTGCCGCCGAGATCGAGGGTGTGGACAAGCTCATCTGGGGTGGCTCTGGGGGCACCTACTGGTCCCAGCGCTTCCTGCAGCTTTTCCCGGACTCGGCCGACGGTGTGGTCATCGAAGGCATCGTCCCCCCCAACGAGAGCCTGGTATTTCAGGATGAGTACGACGAGAAGATCGCCCACCGTGTGCTCGAGCTGTGCACGGAAGACCCCTTCTGCACCGACAAGCTACCTGACCCCGAGGCCACCGTGGCTGAGCTGCTGGTGAAGCTGGACGAAGGCCACTGCAGCCAGCTGGGTATGGACGCCACCAGCCTGCGCTCGTTCGTGCGCACCATGGATTACTACCACGTCACCATGGCCATGGTGCCCGCGCTTATCTACCGACTGGACCGTTGCGATGGCGACGACGTGGACGCCATCGTGAGCTTCTACTACGCCCTGTGGGGCTCCGAGGGTGACCCCCGGGAGTCGTCCACCCTGCTGTTCTTCAACGAGGGCTACTCCGAGCTGTGGGAGCACGAGAGCTTCGCTGACAACAGCGAGCTGCTGGCCTACCTGGACGATGTGCACGCCGACGGCACCTTCACCATGGGGCTGGGCTACGACCGCAACGACTACTACCTGGGCTGGCCCCGGTACAGCGATCCCCTGGACGACACCTGGGCCGAGTCCGACGTGCCCATGCTGATGCTGCAGGGCGAGCTGGACCCCTCCACCCCGTTGTTCTTCGCCCAGGATGTGGGTGACCACTTCGACGGCGATCACCAGCACTGGACGGTGTTTCCTTACTCCCCCCACAACGTGATCTCCGGCTCACCCCTGTCCCACGAACACAGCGCCGAGCACTGCGGCGAGCGGCTGTTCTACGACTTCCTGATGGACCCCCAGGGCGAACTGGACACCGGCTGTGTGGACCAGGTGGCCCGCCTGGACTTCGAGGGGCTGGTCTACGGGCCCTACATCTTCGGCACCGAGGACTACTGGGAGAACAAGCAGACCTTCCTGCTTCCCGACCCCGCCGCTGCAGTGTGGACCGAGCTCGAGCAGCTGCGCCACGGGCTGCGTGTGCTGCCCTGGGCCTTCCGGCCGCGCCACCTCAGCAACGGATTTTAGCGGGAGCAGGTAAACTGCTCCGGTTGGTCTGGCCGCACTCCCCTACATGGGCCCCGCGGCGCGCTCGGCGAGCTTCTCGTAGAGCTTGTCGGGCTCGTCGAGCACCAGCGCATGAGGCAGGACTTCGTCCATGTGCTCGACGCAGATCATCTCGAGGCCGTCGGCGACTTCCTTGGGGATGTCTGGGAGATCCTTCTCGTTGCGCTTGGGGATCAGCACCGTGGTGGCTCCGCCCCGCAGGGCGGCCAGGGACTTGTGCTTGAGCCCGCCGATGGGCAGCACCCGGCCCCGCAGGGTGATCTCGCCGGTCATGGCGATGTGGCGGGAGACGGGGATGCCCGTGAGCGCGCTGACCAGGGCTGTGGCCATGGCGATGCCCGCCGAGGGGCCGTCGGTGCGCATGGCGTTGCCCGGGTAGTGCACGTGGAAGTCGTGCTTCTCTTTGAACTCGGGATCGAGGCCCAGCCGGTCGGCGCGGGATCGGATGTAGGTGAATGCGGCTTCTGCCGATTCTTTGAGCCAGTCGCCCAGCCGGCCGGTGAGCAGCAGCTTGCCGGTGCCTGGCACGATGGCAACCTCGATGCTGAGCATCTCACCGCCCCAGGGGGTGACGGCCAGGCCCTTGACCATTCCGATTTCGTCGCGGGCTTCGGCTTGGTCCTGCATGAAGCGGGGCACCCCCAGCAGCTTGCGTAGGCTGCGGGTGGTGATGCGGGCGTGGAACTCGGGGCCGTCGTTGACCACCCGGCGAGCCACCTTGCGGCACACGGTGGCGATCTCGCGCTCGAGGTTCCGGACGCCGGCTTCCTTGGTGTACTGCTGGATGACGCCAGCGCAGGCTTCGCGGGTCAGGGTGAGGTTGGTCTCGGTGATGCCGTTGGCTTCGAGCTGCTTGGGCAGCAGGAAGCGCTTGGCGATGGCGAGCTTTTCGCGCTCGGTGTAGCCGGTCAGCTCGATGATCTCGAGCCGGTCTATGAGCGCTGGGGGCACGCCCTGGATGGTGTTGGCGGTGCAGACGAACATCACCCGGGACAGGTCGTAGTCCAGCTCGATGTAGTGGTCGCTGAAGGTGTGGTTCTGCTCGGGGTCGAGCACCTCGAGCAGGGCAGATGAGGGATCACCACGGAAGTCCGTGCTCATCTTGTCGATCTCGTCGAGCAGGAACACGGGGTTGGAGCTGCCCACCCGGCGCAGCGACTGCATGATCTTGCCGGGCAGCGCGCCGATGTAGGTGCGGCGGTGGCCGCGGATCTCGGCTTCGTCACGCACGCCGCCCAGGGCCACGCGCACGTACTCCCGGCCGGTGGCCCGGGCGATGGAGCGGGCCACGGAGGTCTTGCCCACGCCTGGCGGGCCCACCAGGCACAGGATGGGACCGCGCATGCGGTTGTCCCGCTTTTCCACCAGAGACGCGACCGCCAGGTACTCGGTGATGCGGTTCTTGACCTTGCGCAGGCCATAGTGGTCCTCGTCGAGGACTTCCTGGGCCTTGTCGATGTCGTGGTTTTCTTTGGTGAAGGTGTTCCAGGGCAGGGCCAGCACCCAGTCGATGTAGTTGCGGGTGACGGTGGCTTCGGCGGCCATGGGGGACATCATCTTGAGCTTGCGCAGCTCGCGCTGCAGGCGCTCTTTGCCCTCTTCCGGGAGGTCCTTGTCGAGGATCTGTTGGACCAGCTCGTCCAGCTCGCCCTTGTGCTCGTCCTTGTCCCCGAGTTCCTTCTGGATCGCCTGCATCCGCTCGTTCAGGTAGTACTCCTTCTGGGAGCGCTCCACCTGCTTCTTGACGCGGGTCTTGATCTTGCGCTCGACCTGCAGGATCTCGATCTCGGCCTGGACGTACTCGAACAGGCGCTTGAGGCGCACCGCCGGGTCGATCTCTTCGAGCAGGGACTGCTGGTCTTCGGTCTTGAGGCCCAGGCGGAACGCCAGCATGTCCGAGAGCTGGCCGGGTTCTTCTACCTGGCTGACGGACACCAGGGCTTCGGGGGCCAGGCCCTTGTTGAGCTTCTGGTATTCGTCGAAGGCTCCGCGGACCGAGCGGATCAGGGGCTCGACGGCTTCGGGGTCCGAGGCGGGGGTCTCGGGCACCTCGAGCTCGACTTGCATCAGAGGGTCGCTGGAGGTGAAGCGCTTGATGCGCGCCCGCCGCTGGCCTTCGATGAGGGCCTTCATAGTGCCGTCGGGCAGCTTGAGGACCTGCATGACCTGACCGATGCAGCCCTGCTCGTGCAGGTTCTCGGCGTTGGGCTCGGCGACGCGGGGGTCACGCTGAGCTACCAGGAAGATGCGACCACCGTTGGCGTCGGCTTGGCGCAGCGCCTTGATGGACTTTTCACGTCCCACGATCAGCGGGATGACCTGGTGGGGGAAGAGCACCAGGTTCCGCAGCGGCAGCAGCGGAAGGATGGTCTCTTCGTCGTCGATGCGCTTGCGTGACTTGAAGATCATGGGGCCTCCAGGGGGCTCCTGCTAGCCGCTCACCTTCTGGTGGCCGTAGACCAGAATGGGGCGCTGCTTGGCTCTGACGGTTTCCTCGTTGACGATGCACTCCTTGACGTCTTCGATGGACGGCAGGTCGTACATGACGTCGAGCATGACGTCTTCGAGGATGGAGCGGAGGCCGCGGGCGCCGGTCTTGCGGGTCATGGCTTCGAGGGCGATCTCGGACAGGGCGCCATCGGTGAACACGAGCTCTACTTCTTCGAGCTCCAGCAGCTTGCAGTACTGGCGGACCAGGGAGTTGCGGGGCTTGTGGAGGATCTGCACCAGGGCGTCCTGGTCGAGATCCTCGAGGGTGGCGGTGACGGGCAGGCGGCCGATGAACTCGGGGATGAGCCCGAAGCGCAGCAGGTCTTCCGGCTGGGTCTTGGACAGCAGTTCGCCCCGGGACATCTGGGTCTGATCTTGGACCTTGGCGCCGAATCCCACGCCGGACTTGTTCAGGCGCTGCTCGACGATCTTGTCCAGCCCGGTGAAGGCGCCACCGCAGACGAACAAGATGTTGGTGGTGTCGATCTGCAGGAACTCTTGCTGGGGGTGCTTGCGGCCGCCCTTGGGGGGCACGTTGGCCACGGTGCCTTCGATGATCTTGAGCAGGGCCTGCTGCACGCCTTCGCCCGAAACGTCGCGGGTGATGCTGGGGTTCTCCGACTTGCGGCCGATCTTGTCGATCTCGTCGATGTAGATGATGCCCTTCATCGTGCGCTCGACGTTGTACTCGGCGGCCTGGAAGAGCGAGAGGATCACGTTCTCGACGTCTTCGCCCACGTACCCAGCCTCGGTGAGGCTGGTGGCGTCGACGATGGTGAAGGGCACGTTGAGGAAGCGCGCCAGGGTCTGGGCCAGCAGGGTCTTGCCCGTGCCGGTGGGGCCCAGCATCAGGATGTTGGACTTCTGCAGCTCGACCTCGTCGTGGCCGCGCCGGGCGTCGATGCGCTTGTAGTGGTTGTGCACCGCCACCGAGAGGATCTTCTTGGCCGACTCTTGGCCGATGACGTACTCGTCCAGGTGGGCCTTGATTTCCTTGGGCTTGGGCACCAGGGCGCGGGAGGCGTAGTAGTCCTCGCGTTCGTATTCCTCGGTGATGATGCCGTTGCACAGCTCGACGCACTCATCGCAGATGTAGACCGAAGGGCCTGCGATGAGCTTTTTGACGTCCTTCTGGGACTTGCCACAGAAGGAGCAGGACAGGTCCCGGCTCTCGGAGCGCCTGCGCACCACGGGCTAGTCCTCCTGCTCGTTGCCACGGGGGCTGATGACTTCGTCGATCAGGCCATACTCGTGGGCTTCTACGGCGGAGAGGAAGCGGTCGCGCTCGGTGTCGCGGCTGATCTGCTCGATCTCCTGGCCGGTATGGTCGGACATGATCTGGTTGATCTCTGCGCGCACCCGGAGAATTTCCTTGGCGTGGATTTCGATGTCCGTGGCCTGGCCGCGGTAGCCGCCCAGGGGCTGGTGGATCATGATGCGCGAGTGGGGCAGCGCACGACGCTTGCCCGCGGCGCCCGCCGCCAGCAGCACGGCGCCCATGCTGGCGGCCTGGCCGACGCAGATGGTGGAGACGTCGGAGCGGATGTAGTTCATGGTGTCGTAGATGGCCAAGCCGGCCGAGATGACGCCACCGGGGGAGTTGATGTAGAGGAAGATGTCCTTCTCGGGGTCGGCGCTCTCGAGGAACAACATCTGGGCGATGACGACGTTGGCGACTTCGTCGTAGATGGGCGAGCCCAGGAAGATGATGCGATCTTCGAGCAGCCGTGAGTAGATGTCCCAGGCGCGCTCGCCCCGGTGGGTGCGCTCGACGACGGTGGGGATGAGGATGCCACCCATCTGCTCTCGGGAGTTGAATGCGTCGGACATGGAAGCTCCGTGGAAGGATCGTATAGCCGCCCCTAACTCACTGCGGCGAAGCGTAGAGGGTAGTCACGCGAGGGTGGGCAGCAACACGTTGTGCGCTCTGCAGCATCCTCGGGACCACAACGACCGAACCCGGCGCCGAAGCGCCGGGTCCATGGCTCGCCAGGGTCGCGGTGGCGACCTACTGGGTGGCCTCGAGGGCTTCGAGGATCTGGGCCTTGGTGTTCTTGGTGTTGACCGCCAGGTCGAGACCCTTGGCGATCTCCAGGAGCTCGCCCTTCTTCATGCTGGCCTTCCAGGTTTTCCGCGGCGTAGCCGAGGCGGGCTCGTCGGTCGCGGGCTCGTCGGCAACGACGGGCTCTTCGGCAACGACGGGCTCGTCAGCGACGATGGGCTCAGCGGCTTCGGCCAACGCGGCCAGCTCGGCCATGTCGGGCATGGGGGGAGGCTCGACCAGCTCGGCCTGCTCGAACAGCCAGTCCAGGACCTTCTCTTCCAGCAGGCGGGAGCGGAGGGTGTCCACCGCGCCTTCTTCCTGCAGGAGGTAGCCCTTGATGGCTTCGACGGCCTGGCCGCGCTCGTCGGCGATGCGCTGGTAGGTGTCCTCGAGGTCTTGATCGGAGACCGTGAGGTCTTCCGCAGCGCCGACGGCTTCGAGCAGCAGGCCGGCCTTGACCGCGAAGGTGGCGCGGTCGCGGAGCTGCTCCATGGCCTCGGGGCCGACGTCGAGGGTACCGGGCTTACCGCCCTGGTACTGGTGCATGACCTTGCGCTCCATCACGAGCATCTCGAGCTGCTTGCCCACCAGCGCGCGGGGAGCGTGCAGGTCGTGGGCTTCCACCAGCTTGCCCAGCAGGGCGGAGCGAGCCATGGAGCGAGCTTGCTCTTCCATGGGCTCCTTGATCTGCAGGGCCAGTGCGGCGCGCATGCCTTCGATGCCACCCTCGAAGCCGAGCTCGGCCGCGACTTCGTCGCTGGGCTCGGGGGCCTTCGAGGACTGGATGGTGACGACCTTGATGTCGGCGGCCACGGTGCGGCCCTTGAGGGCCTCGAGCTGGGTGTCGTCACCGATGGTGACCTCGCCCTGCTTGCTGTCACCGCGCTTCATGCCGACCATGAGGGCGTCGACGCCGGGGTAGTAGCGCTCTTCGCCCAAGCGGACGGAGGTGCCGGTTTCGCGCACGATCTCTTCGTCGCCGTCGGTGAGCACGAGCTCGGTGATGGCGATGTCGCCTTCGGCGAGTTCGTGGGCGTCGTCGGTGATCTCGACGATGCGCGACGCGCCTTCGAGGCGCTGTTGCACGGCCTGATCGATGGCGGCTTCGGGAACGTCGAGGTCCAGGAAGGGAACCTCGATGCCCTTGTACTCGCCCAATTCGACCGAGGGCTTGACCTCGACCACCAGCGCGAAGGCGAAGTCGGAGCCGAACACCACGCCGTCCTGTTCGACGCCGGGCTGACCCAGCACCTCGAGGTCGGGGCTGCACTGTTCCCAGCCTTCCTGGATGAGCTTGCCAGCCACGTCGGCGACGACCTGCTTGCCAAAGCGCATCTCGAGCACGTTGCGAGGCACCTTGCCCTTGCGGAAGCCGGGTAGGCGCACGCGGCCGGCCAGCTGGCGGTAGGCCAGGGCAAACTCGGTGTTGACCCGATCGGCGGGGATCTGGAAGCGAATACGCCTGGTGATGGCGTCGACCTGTTCGACCTCGAAGCTCATGGGTACGCTCGTGGGGCAGGGAGGAGTGAGGCGGCAGAGAGTGGTGCGAGAAGGGGGACTCGAACCCCCACGGGATCACCCACCGGATCCTAAGTCCGACGCGTCTACCAGTTCCGCCATTCTCGCCTCGAAAGCTACGGTTCTGGGAAGTAGACCGGGAGGGCGAGACCCCTGTTGGGCGGCGAGGGCCACGTACTAGAGGGCCACGTACTACCCGCCATTGGACTTCCGTAGACCGTCGGGGGATGGGGTGGTGGGCCAACCAGGAATCGAACCTGGAACCTGCGGATTAAGAGTCCGTTGCTCTGCCTGATTGAGCTATTGGCCCACCGATAATTGAAAGAACTTGGGGTGGATGATGGGATTTGAACCCACGACCTCCAGGACCACAACCTGGCGTTCTAACCAACTGAACTACACCCACCACGGGGGGCGCGGAACTATAATATCGGACCCAGACGTGCAAGAAATTTCGCAACTACGATGGTCCGCGCAAGGGGAGTAGTGGTCGAAAGAACGCAAAGAAAGGCGTGATTATCGACATGATGGAATGTTGCTGGGAGCCTCGATTCCAGGCCATCCTCGCGGGACTCCCTCGAGCTCTTCCGCAAGCAGTACCTGCAGTAGCGACGTACCGTCCAGGGCTCGGGCGGGAGGCATGGCGGCCGCGAGCAGGGTCGCGGCGACCAGGTTCTCGTCCAGGGGTATGGCGCCGATGGGGGGGAGGACCGCAGGCGGGGCGCCCTCGATGCTCGCAGGCATCCACGGAAGTGGCGCTGCGGGCGTGCCCGCCGACCACCAATCGTCCGTCAGTGGCCGGCTCAGTTCACCCAGGTCCACCAGCAGGCCCAGGGGGTCCGACCAGGGCCCCTCGTGGTTCCAGGGGGCTGGGTCCCAGGAGGTGGTGCTGGAGCCGTCCAGGACCGGCCAGGCGGTGTGCTCGTCGGGGCTGGGCCAGCCCTGGGCCTGCCACGGGAAGATGGAGCCCCGCGCACTGGTGGGCAGCCCGGACAGAGGGTCTCGTGCGTCCTGGGGCCCCAAGGACGGGCCGCCGGGGAACAGCAGCAGGCGCCCTCCGTCGGCCAGTAGGCCGGGATGGCCCAGATCCCGCAGACCGCCGGGGGTGGACGCGGCGACGTAGGGCTCGCCTTGGGCGAACAGGGCCAGCTCTTTGTAGCCGCCGATGCCGGTGACCAGGGTGGTGTGGCCGTCGTCACCCGCCAGGACGGTGACGGCGTCGTCGCCCATCAGCACCGCGGCGCGGCCGCGCTCCTGGATGCCCAGCAGGCGCCCGTCGTGGAAGCACAGCAGGGTGTCGCCAACCAGGCTGCGGATGGCCTCGGGTCTCCCGAAGGGGTCCCAGTCCACCCGCCACGCGGCGAGGGGGGGCTGGTCTTCCTCTTCGCGGATGGTGACGGACAGCAGGCGTCCCAGCTCGTCGTGCTCGAGCTCGGCTTGGCCAGCATCGCCCAGCACCGAGCCGAGGTCACCATCGTCGTCGATGAGGTACTCCAGCTGTCGCCGCGCCACGCCCCATGCCGGGGCGGCCAGTGCGATCTCGGCGTGGCTGGGACGTCCTCGCTCGTCGGTGGTGACCTCCAGGGTGCCCGGCGGCCCTTCGTGGCGGCCAGGGAAGACGGACCAGGCCCCGCTGTCGCCCTCGATGGACTGCAGCTCGTCCGAGGGGCCGTAGCGGTGTCGCAGGGCGCCGCTGGCGTCGGTCACGGTCTCCAGGCGCCCTAGGGCGTCGTAGCGCCCGCTTGCCTGGTACAGGATGTTTCCCGAGGCATCCTCGAGGCGTAGCTGCCGCTCGGTAGGGCTGTGGGTCGTACGTAGCAGCGAACCGCCTGGGAGGCGGAACAGGACGGGATGGCCGGCTCCGTCGCGCTGAATGCCCAGGGCCGCTCCACCGGGCCCTTCGATGCGCGCGGGTCGGCCCACGGCGTCCCTGCGCCAGTGGACGCTCAGCCCGAACAGCTCGGCGCGCCGGGTGTTGCCCCGGGGGTCCCGCTGCAGGTCCATGGTCGCTGCCGGGGCGTCCAGCCCGGTGATCTGTCCCGAGTCGTCGCGGCGGATCACCCACGAGTGGTCGCCCTCTGCGACCTTCCGAAGGCGTCCGGTGGGGTCGCGGGACAGCTTCCAGCTGCGCTTCCCCAGCGCCACCCTTCGCACCAGGCCCGCTCCATCGCGCTCGAGCTCCAGGCTGCCCTGGGGCCAGGTGATGCTGCGCACCTGGCCCGCCATGTCGCGGGCCCACGCCAGCAGCGGGCCGTCCTCGGCGCCCTGCTGGGTCAGCGCGACGGGCCGGCCCTGCATGTCCCGCTCCACCTGCAAGCCCAGCTCGCCCAACACCAGGCGCTGGGTGTCGCCGCGGGCGTCTCGCGAGATCCGAAGCTCCGAGCCGTCGGGCCGCAGCCAGGCCGTCACGCGGCCCACGGCGTCCCGGGTCCAGCCCGTCAGGCGTCCCAGGGGGTCGGTCACCCTGGTGATGGCACCGTCGGTGCGCCGGTCCAGGCGGGTACGGGCCTGGTCTTGCTGAAGGGTAGCGAGATCGCCGCTGGGGTCGCGAACCCAGTCCACGAAGGCGCCATCGGGCGTGCTCAGCGCCCGCACCCGGGCGAGGCGGTCGAACAGGAGCCTCCAGGTTCCGCCCTCCGGGTCCTCGATGGTGCCGGGCATCGCCCCGACCCAGTCCGACAGGCGGGTCCGGCCGCCCGCGGCGTCGGTGATGGACTGGATACGACCGGACGCGTCCCGGGCGATGCGGGTGCTGCCTTGGCTGCCGTGGACGATCTCCAGCACCCGGCCGGCGTCGTCCCGGTGCAGGGATGTAGGGCTCGCACCTTCGCTGATCTCGATGACCCGTCCCGCTGTGTCCGTGCGATAGCTGCGCACGCGTCCCGCGGGATCGGAGATGGTGAGGCGGCCCGCGTCGTCGTCCCAGGCGAGCCTCCAGGGGGAACCCAGGGGCCCCGTGATCCGGGTGAGCCGCTGAAGCTCGTCGGTCTCCAGGGTCCAGCGAGCCCCGTTGGGTGCGCGCAGTGCCTCGATCCGTCCCTTGGCATCGCGGTCGATATGAGTCTTGTAGCCGGCCGGGTCTTGCCAGCCCGCGATGCGGCCTTCGTCCAGCAGCAGCGTGGCGCTGCGGCCCGCGGGATCGCGCACGCTGACCCCGTCGCTGCGGCGCTGGACGCTCCAGGAGCCACCGCCGCCGTCCGCGGCGCGGACCAGGCCATCGTCGCCCCACTCGTAGCGCCAGCGGGAGCGCCCGGGGCCGTCGATGCCCTGTACGCGGCCCTGGTTGTCCCAGCGCAGCACGGCGCGGGATCCGTCGCTCCAGAGGATGGCCTCTAGGCGGTCTTGGCTGTCGTAGAGGTAGCGGTGCTGCAGTCCACCAGGAGTGGTGACGGACACCAGCCGGTCCTGGTCATCGTACTGGTACCGGACCTGGTCGCCGCTGGGATCCCGGGCCCTACGCTCCCGCCGGTCGCCGGCCACCTGAGTCTCGTCCAGCGTGATCTTGCGCCCGTCAGGGGTCTCGAGCCCCGCGAGACCGTCCTGGCTCCAGCGTACGAGTAGGCGTCTCCCCGCCCCCTGGTCCCGCTCGGTGAGTTGACCCTTGGCGGTGTAGTGCTCTAGCTGCCCAGTGCTCAGCAGCAGCTCGTAGCCGTGTTCGGTGCATCGCAGCAGATCGCCGTGGCCGTTTTCGAGCTCACTTCCAGCGATGCAGTAGGGCTCCGTGGGGCTGAGGTAGGTGGGCGGGAAGCCGGGGAGCTCTTCTCCGAAGGGTCGCAGGACGCGCACGCCCTGGTCCTCCACCAGCAGCCGCGCATCCCCCCTCCACTCCCAGCCATCGTCCACCCACCTGCGCGCGAGCACCAAGGCGTCGGGACGGCCCTCCACCCGCAGGTCCACCACCTCCACCCACGGCTGACCGGTGGCTGGGTCCACCACGACCACCCCTCGATCCTCGGTGTGTTCTTGGTCGGTGCCGGGAGGCAGGGGCCCAAACCACGCGGCACCCGATGGCCCCAGCAAGGCCGTAGGGCGTGCTTGGACCTGCCCACACAGGGCGAGGGCGGCGAGGGTGATCAGTGCCGACGGAGCCAGGATGGCCTCACGGCGCTCCGACGTAGAGGAACGCGCCCCAGTAGGAGGGGTCGGCCTGGCCGCCGTCGGCGCCCAGGGTGTTCACGAGGGTCTCGCGCGCTTCGGCCAGGGCGCGAGCCGGAGCCCGCTCCCTGTTGAGGGCGTCGTAGACGGAGGTCAGGTAGCGGGAGCGCAGGATGGGCGGCGGGTTCCACATGGCCACCAGCACACCGTCGGCGCCGGCATCCCGCAGGGCCTGGGCGCGCACGAGCTGGATCTCGGGGCTGGGGCCGGTGCTGAGGACCGCCAGCCTGACGGAGGTGTCGGCGCAGGCCAGCTCGGGCAGGCGGGTCTCACCATCGACCCACAGGAAGCCGCCCGAGGGGCTGGCAGGGATCCCGGCGAGGTGCAGGTAGCGAGCCGCAGGCAGGTTGTCGTCGAAGCTGGCCTTGTCGGTCTCTGAGCCCTGCTTGACCAGGGAGTAGCCGCCACCGAACAGGCGGGCGATGGAGCTGGTCTCACCTTGGGGCTTGAGTCCGGCCTCGAGCATTGTGCGGGTGACGTCGTCGGTGACCGCGAGCTCTTCCTGGCTCATGTCCTCGAGCTTGGTCATCTCTTCGCGGGAGAGGCCCAGGAAGTCCGGCTTGTAGCCGCCTTCGGGGGCCTGCGGCTCGATGCGCCCTGTGCCCAGATAGGGCAGCGACGAGACGGTGCGGATGTCGGCCAGGTAGCGGCGACCTTCGATCTGCTCGGGCAGCACCGCCCAGGGCAGGCGCATCACGTCGGCGTCCGCCACGACCAGGTAGCGGGCGATGCCCACCAGGTCTCCGATCACGCCGTCGATCACTTCGTGGCGGAAACGATCACCGTCCCTGGGATTGGTGGAGCCACCACCGAAGGCGCGGCCGGTGTTGAGGGCGGTCAGGTAGCCCTCCACCCAGCCTCGCAGTTGGTCGGGCTTGTCGAAGCGTTTGACCTTGGTCGATGAGGGGGTGACCAGGAGCATCTCACCGCTGCGGGTGCCCAGGCGGATGGAGAACAGCGCGGTCTCGGCGTACTGAGTGCGCACATCGGCGACGTCGAGCGGAGCGCTGATGCCCGCGAAGCAGGTCTGCTCGGGGATCGCGGCCGTGGTGGCATCCCGGGCCTCGGTTGGGAACGGTGCCGTGCCGGCGAGCCACAGCAGCGTTCGGGCCTGCTCTCGCCCGTAGGCCTCGGTGAACGCGGCCTTTGCCTGGGCGTCAAGGCCGATGGTCCAGTCGTAGCCGACGGAGGCGGCCATGCGCTGGAAGTCCCTGAAGTGGGAGAACTCGTGCAGCGCCAGCAGGGCGTCTTCGCCGCCCTTGTTGGTGAGATCGAGGGCGGCGTCGACGTCGGTGTCGAGGCCCGGACCGTCGGCGCCGTCGAGGGCTAGCGGTGGGGTCCAGCGGCCTTGGCGGCGAACCGGCAGAGCGGGCATCGCGCGGTCGAAGGCCTGCTTGGACTCACCCGCGGCGCCAGCGCGCAGGGCGTTGCGGGCATCGGCCCATGCGGCGATGCCTGTGGAGGGCTGCTCGGCTGCGGCGGGCGTTGGCTCGGCGAAGCCGCGCCAGGCGGTGACCAGGGCTGGCTCGTCGGCGATGGTGGGGAAGACGGGTGCTTCGAGACCCAGGGTGGTGCGGCGCGCGTAGAGCTCGGCCTGCAACGCTGGGCTGGCGTCGATATCCAGGGCGGTCAGGACCTGCGTCGCTGGCTCGATCTGTCGGGTCACGCGGGCGTGGCGCTCGAGGGCCAGGCCAGCTTCGATGATGTTGGTGGCCCAACCCAGCTCTATGGCGGCACCCAGGGCGGCCTGGGAGGCGTCCACGGACGCGTCTTCGCTGAACCATGCCCAGGCCAGAGCGAGCTGCGCATCGACGGCCAGCGGCCCATCGGCCTGGCCGGATGCGAGCCTTTCGCGCGCCTGTTGCAGGTCGCCGGTGCATTGGCTGGACATGCCCTGGGCGATGGCGGCCTGGGGCTCGGGGAGGGCCTTGGCGGCGGTGTCGAGGGCGGACAGATCGCACAGGCGCCAGGCCGCCCGGGTCATCCCCAGGGCGAGCTCGGCATCGCTGGGGCCAGGTTCGTCGGCGCTCATGGCAGCGCTGGCGAGCTCGACGCCCTGGCGCAGTTCGCCGGCAGCGATGGCGGCGTCAATGGCGAAGGTGGTCGCGGTGGCGCGGACCGGGCTGGGCTCGGCGGGGAGGGCCTCGAGGTGCTTGGTGGACAGCTCGAAGGCCTGGTCGGCCAAGCCCTGCATCAGGAGCAGGTCGATGCCGCCGGCCAGCAGCTCGGTGGCGGCGATGGTGTTGTGCGCCGCCATCAGCTTGTCGGCGGCGGCGAGGGCCACGGGAGCCGCGAGGGCGGGGTCGTCCATCATGCCAAGGCGCATCTGCGCCTCAGCGAGCACCGCGCGGGGGTCGTCGCTGGCGGCGACGGTGTCGAGCTCGGCTCCGATGGCATCCAGCAGATCTTCGTCCTGCCTGTCCGTGAGGATCTGTGCCCTCAGCAGCGCGGCTCGCCAGCCGTCGACCTGGGCCGCGAGCTCGGTGAGGGCTTCCTGCTTGCTGGGGTTGGCTTCGGTGGTCAGCAGGACCAACGCGTCACCGGGCTGCTCTGGGTCCAGGGTGTCGGTGGCCACGGTGGCGCCGGCGAGTAGCGCCCGGGCCATGAATACCGAGCTGAGCCCGGGGTCGGTGGCGCGCAGGGCGAACGCTGCATCCACGGTGTCGGCGTGGCGCTGGGCAGCCAGCGCCAGGGTGGCGCGCAGGCTGTGGTGCGCGAGCTCTTGACCTCCGATGGCTTCGGTGACCGAGAGGCGGTCGAGCAGCTCGCCGGGGTGGCCGGAGCCGAGGGCGCAGAGCTCCAGTGCGTACCAGAGCGCTGGGTCGTCGGCGTGCTCTCCGAGCAGGGCCTCGACAGCAGGCATGGCGGCGGTGAGTTCGCCGCGCTGCACCATGGCCATGGCTTCGAGCATGGGATCGACGGTGGGTTCTGGTTCTGGTTCTGGCTCTTGCTCGACCTGGCCGTCGGCGGGCGGGATGTCCTGTACCGGAGGGGTGTCGTCCTGGGTACAGCCGGCGGCCCACAGGGCCGAGAACAGCAGGGGCAGGGTCTTCACGGTTCGCTCCTGGCGCTGGCGATGCGAGCCGCCATGGTAGCACGGTGCGGGATTTCGAAGGCGATGAGGCCTAGTTGCAGGCGCGCTGGCCGTCTTCGAAGCAGGTGAGAGTGGCCGGGCCAGTGAGCCCGATCCAGGCGATCATGCGGCCCGATGCGCTGGTGAACGCGGTGACGCGGCAGGGACCCTTGCCAGCATCGTTGAGCACCAGCGGCGGGGGGCCCTTGGCCGAGCCTTGGTGGCACTTCACCTCGAGCTCGTAGATGTCGGGGTGGCCCGTGGCGAACTCGACCCGGAATAGGCCCGTGGCGTCGGCTGTGACCTCGGCGGGCTCGGTGTCGGCCACCGGGGGCTCGGGTTCGGGTTCCGTTGTGACCTCTACAGGCGCCGGTTCGGGCTCGGATGTGCTGGAGGTGGGCTCGTCCACGTTGCGGGCGGCGGTTGTCGAGGTGTCTTCTGCTGGCTCGGGCTCGGGTTCCGGCTCGGGCGCGAGCTCTACGGACTCGGGCTGGGGAGACTGGTCCTGCTCGCCGCGGAGCGCTGCGATGGCCTGGTCCCGGTCGCTGGGCTGCGTGGGTTTGGCGATGGGCTGCGTGGGTTTGGCGCTGGGCTCCGGTGACGGGGCGGCTTCGGGAACGTCGGTTGTGGGTTCGGGGTCCTGGGGATCCGGAGGCGTGTCGTCCACCAGGGCCTGCAGGGGATCGAGCTCTGGCTCGGTGGGCTCGGTGGGCTCGGGTTCGAAAAGCTCCACCAGGTGGTCTTCGTTGGGGTCTGTGGCGTCGCCGGGGGTCAGCGACGAGATCAGTCCGGGCAGGAAGGTCCAGGCGGTCCATGCCCCCAGCAGCAGGGCGGCCGCCACCGGCAGGAGCAACCACCACGCGCCGCTCCGCTTCGAGGGGGGGGCGGGCTCGTCGAGAGGTCCGAAGGTGTCCGGAGCTTCCGGTGCGATGGCGCCGGGCTCCTGGGGTTCCGCGGGTGCGAAGGTCGGCGGAGCGGCTGGGATCTGCGGGACGACCAGGGCTTGCGGTTCTTCGGCGTGTTCGGCGGTGGGGGCTTCCTCGGTGCCCAGGGGCGCGGCCTCTTCCGTGGGGGGGTCGGGCAGAGGCTCGATGATGGGGGGCGCGGCCGCATC
>Ga0307987_1000957_pt1 | contig 16405 bp, 12 predicted proteins | sample EllFjometagen181_FD_203157 | JGI IMG/M metagenome (GOLD analysis project Ga0307987, IMG submission 203157) | Marine microbial communities from Ellis Fjord, Antarctic Ocean - #181 | ecosystem: Environmental > Aquatic > Marine > Unclassified | place: Southern Ocean | collected 2014-10-08
CTTCCCGAGCTGGACTTCTTCTACCCCCGCCCGGCCCGGCACCTGGTGGAGCGCTACCGCGACCGGTACTTCTACATCTTCCACGACCGCGTAGCGCTGCTGAAGACCGCGTTCGGCTGCCCCTACCACTGCAGCTTCTGCTTCTGCCGGCGCATCACCCGGGACCACTACCGCGAGCGCCCCCTGGCCGACGTGCTCGACGAGATCGAGTCCCTGCCCCAGAGCGAGATCTACATCGTCGACGACGACTTCCTGGTCAACCGCACCCGGGTGGAGGCCTTCCTCGATGGCCTCGAGCAGCGGGGCATCCACAAACACTACCTGCTGTACGGCCGGGCCGACTTCGTGGCCGACAACCCAGACCTGGTGGAGCGCTTCCATCGCCAGGGCCTGCGCACGGTGATCGTGGGCTTCGAGAGCTTCCAAGAGGCCGACCTCGAGCGCTACGACAAGGGCAGCTCGCTGGCCCAGAACGAAGCCGCCATGGCGACCTTGAACCGCCTGGGCATCGACTGCTTCGCCACCATTATCCTGCACCCGGACTGGGATCGCTCCGACTTCGCCGCCTGCGGGGTCTGGATGGAGCGTATGGGCATCCATTACGTCAACCTGCAGCCCCTGACCCCCCTGCCAGGCACCGAATCAGGCGTAGCCGATGAAGACCTGCTCATCCCCCGCAGCGACCAGGCCCGCTGGGATCTGGCCCACCTGATGGTGCAACCCGGCAAGATGAGCCAGGCCGACTACTACGACCAGCTCATCAAGCTGTACATGGGCACCCTGTACAAGCCCGTGGACCTATACAACTACGCCCGTCGTTATCCGCCCCGCATGCTGGGCAAGATGGTCGCCGGCACCTGGCGGGTGCGCCGCCAGTACTTGGCCAAGCGCCGCGCTGCACGAAAGGCAGGGGTCTGATGCCCACCGTCCTCTTCATCCAACCCACCCAGTACGGCCCCGATGGGTCCCTGTGCAAGCAGAAGAAGATCCACCTGCCCGGCCTGGTCTTCCCCCACCTGGCGGCCATGACGCCCGACCACTGGCAGGTCCGCCTGCTGCTCGAGGTGGTGGACGAGGTGGACATCGAGGCGGAGATCTCGAAGGGCGTGGATCTCGTAGCCATCGGCGCCATGGGCTACGCCATCTACCGTGGGGTAGAAATCGCCGACGCGTTCCGGGCCCGGGGCGTGACCGTGGTGTTCGGTGGCTACATGGCCAGCATGGTGGCCGAGAAGGTCCTCGAGCACGCCGACAGTGTGGTCATCGGAGACGCCGAGATCTCCTGGCCCATGGTGCTGGCCGACTTCGAGCGTGATGGCACCCTCGAGCGCACCTACGACCACCCCGTCACCGATCTGTCCGACCTCCCCCTGCCCCGCTACGAACTGCTCACCGAGAAACCCCTGGGAACCATGCTGCCGGTGCAAGCCGGCCGGGGTTGCCCCCACCTGTGCAGCTTCTGCTCCGTGGCCTGCATCTACAAGGGCCGCTACCTGCATCGGCCGGTGGACGACGTGATGCGGGACATCAAGCGGGTCAAGGAGCTGGGCTTCAAGGGCTTCTACCTGCTGGACGACAACATCGTTGCCAACCCCGGCTTCCTGGGGCAGCTCTGCGACCGCATCGAGCCGTTGGGCATGACCTGGGCCTCCCAGTGCTCCCTCAACCTGGCCCGCAACCCCAAGCTGCTCGAGCGTGTGGCGGCCAGTGGCTGCAACCTGCTGAGCCTGGGCCTCGAGAGCATCAGCCAAGAAGCCCTGGACGACGTGGGCAAGCCCTGGGTCAAGGTCGCAGAACACGAAGAGCTGCTGGGCCGGCTGCGGGACGCCGGCATCATGGGCTCGAGCGAGATGATCGTGGGGCTCGACAGCGACACCCCCGAGAGCATCCGGGAGACCCTGGCGTTCATCGACCGGGCCCGCGTCGCCATCCCCCGCTTCTACATCCTCACCCCCATCCCGGGCTCTGAGCTGTACCACCAGCTGGACGCCGAGGGTCGGCTGGTCACCCACGAGTGGGAGCGCTTCGATGGATCCCAAGCGGTCCACAACCCCACTCACCTGAAGGCTGAACAGCTCACCGAGCTGTACTGGTGGCTCAACCGCCAGATCTTCTCCTGGCGCAGCATCATGCGGCGCACCCTGCTCAACCCCGCCGCCCGCAAACAACCCGGCATGCACCTGTTCGCGTTCGGGGTGAACATGCACTACCGGCGCTACGTGATGAAGCGCGTCCCCCCAAATATCTTTTAGCTTCCTTGGGCGTTCGAACCGACGGCGTCACCGCGGTTCAACGCCAGCGATGGAGAATCGATCCTTACCCACTCGTACAGCACCGGACTTCGATTTCTCCGCCACATGGGGCTGCCGCTGCTGCGGCTGAGCCTGCGGGGGCTGTTCGGGCTGAACCGGCACATGCTGTTGACCGTGCTGGGCATCGCCGTGTGGCGTGCCTGGCGCTGGCTGCCGCGGCAGATCCGGCGCCTGCAGGACGGCATGCCCATGCCGGTGACCCTGCAGGTGGTGGACGACATCCGCTGTGGCGCCCGCTGCACCCACTGCCTGTTCACGGCCTTCGAGGTGCGCGGCAAGGGGCTGTCTCTGGACGAGCTGTCCGACCTGCTGGACCAAGCCGCCGCCATGGATGTGGGCCATGTCTACCTGATGGGGGCCGACCCCTTCTACCGCAAGGACCCCGACGCCTATATCGCCATGATCGCCCGACACCGTCGCCAGATCTTCTACCTGTTCAGCGAAGGCCAGCGCATCGAAGACCACCACCTCGACGCCATCCAGCGGGCTGGCAACATCGTGCCCATGCTGAACATCGACGGCCTCGAGGATGCCACCAACGCCCGCAAGGGTCCGGGCTCCTGGGACACGGTGAGCGCCCTGCTGGATCGCCTGCACGCCCGGGGCATCCCTTGGTTCGTCACCACCATGGTGAGCACCGCCAACTACGAGCACGTCACCTCGGACGCCTACCTGGACTACCTGGACGCCCGGGGTGCCTGGGTGGTGGCCTACCTGCCCTACACCCCGGTGGACGCCCACGCCGAGTCCAGCCTGGTGATGAGCGACACCCAGCGGGCCGAGCTGTTCCAGCGCTCCATGGCGCTCAACGGCTGGCGCCGCAAGCTGGTGGTCATGGACATGCTGGGCATCGAGCAGGAGCTCACGTCCTGCCCCGCCGGCACTCAGACCATGACCGTCTACCACGACGGCACCGTGGCCCCCTGTGCCGCCATCCCCATGGGGCACAAGGGCAGCAACCTGCGGGCCAAGCCTCTGCGGGAGCTGTGGCTCACCGACCCGCTGTACAACGCCTTGCGGGAATATGGCAAGCAGCTTCGACGCGATAACCACACGCTCACGGCGTTGAACCGCGGCGGAGCCGTCGGTTCGAACGACGCGGCAAGAGGCCGTCGCAGTTCGGTCTCTTGCCTCTACTTTTCCGACACCCAATTTCTGTCCTCCTACCTGCACGAGCACGGCGACGAGATGGTGATCATCAACCCCGACGCGGCCCGCTGGGTCCACGACAAGGCCTCCAAAGCCGAAGGCCACAGCCCATGAGCGTCCGCCTGGTCACCGGCCTGAGCAAGCGTCGTATCGAGCTGGCCATGGCGCTCCGCCTGGTGTGGGCGGGCATCAAGCGCTGGGGCGTCTTCGGCGTGGTGAGCGAGCTGTGGCGCTACCTGCGGGACAACCGCAACCTGTTCGTGGGCGCCGGCGCCCACTACGTCGAGCTGGCGGATAGCGGCGAGGTCTACGCGGCCTCGGCCTTGCCTCCCATCAACAGCCCGCGCTTCGTCTCCTATGTGATCGACGAGGTGGACAGCTTCAACCGCAAGCGGCTGGCGCCCCTGGTGTTCACCCTGCTGTCGGTCAGCTCTCGCTGCCCCTACCGCTGCCGCTACTGCTACGCCGCAGAACACCTATGCGAAGAGGGTGAAGCCCTGTCCGTGGACACTCTGTTCCAGGCCATCGAGGATCTCAACACCTGGCGTGTGCCCTCGGTGTTCCTCACCGGCGGCGAACCCATGATGCGCAAGGCCGATCTGCCCGCGCTGCTGCGGCGCTGCCGCCGCATGAAGGTGGCGTTCTGGCTGGTGAGCACCGGCTGGGGCATGGACGCCGCCAACTTGGCCGAGCTGAAAACCCTGGGCCTGCGGGGGGTAGTGATCTCCCTGGACTCGAGCGACCCCGATGTGGCGGCGCGCTCGAAGGGCCACCCCGCGGCCTTCGACACCGCCATCGCCGCCATCCACGCCGCCCACGCCGCTGGCCTGGTGGTATCGGTGGATACCATGGTCCCCGCCGGCAGCCCCCTGCTCGAGCAGGCCGGCTACGACTCCTTCCTGGCGTTCCTCACCGGTCACGGCGTGCACTTCCTCAACCTCTTCCCACCCCACCCCACCGGCGGCGCCGAGACCCACCACCTCCCGGCCCTGAGCGCCGACGATGTGCACAAGCTCGAGGCGCTGATGAACACCAGCAACGCCCGCCCCGGCACCCAGCCCCTGGCCTACGCCGCGGTGGTCTGGGAGTTCCGACGTGGCTGTGTGGGCGGGCAGCAGTTCATCTACATCGACCCCCAGGGCGAGGTCCGGGCCTGTCCCTTCCTGCGCCGCTCCGCGGGCAACATCAAGGACGAGACCTTGGCCACCGTGCTCACCCGCCTGCGGGGTCAGGGTGAGCAGATCGGCTGCTTCACCGCCTTCGAGGGGCTCGAAGCCGGCACACGAACCCAAGATCCAAAATGACCGCCACCCCAACCGCCTACCAGGCGGTCCAGCTGATCGTATGGAGCGGAACGGGCAACACCCGGCACGTCGCGGAACGCATGGCGGCCACCGCCCGCGCCCGGGGCGCCACCGCCCGGGTCGACACCACCCCCACCGCCAGCGCCTCCTCCCCCGGTGAAAAGCGGCTGCTGGGCCTGATGGCCCCCACCCACGGCTTCACGGCGCCCTGGCCTCTGCTGAAGGCGGCGTGGACCCAGCCCGATGTCCGGGGCGCCGACGCCTTCGTCTTCGTGTCCCGGGGAGGCGTCCGGCTGGCCGGCATGACCATGCCCGGCTTCGAGGGCACCGCCGCCTACCTACCCGCGGCGCTGCTGGCCCTACGCGGAGCCCGGCTACGCGGCTGCGGCGCCGTGGACATGCCCCTGAACTGGACGGTCATGGTGCCGACCCAGAACCAGCAGAACCTGACGGCCATCGTGGCCAAGGGGCAGGCCCAGACCGACCGCTTCATCGAGCGCCTGCTGGATGGCCACACGGCGTTCGGCGGGCTGGCCCAGCTGCTCCTGGGCATCCTGATCCTGCCCTTGTCCCTGGGCTACACGCTCATCGCCCGGCTGCTGCTGGCCAAGATGTTCTTCGCCGACGAGCGCTGCACCTCCTGCGGCACCTGCGCCAAGAACTGTCCTCAGGGGGCCATCGAGCTCAGGGGCCGCAAGCAGTTGCCGTACTGGACCTACGACTGCCAGAACTGCATGCGCTGCATGTCCCACTGCCCCACCGACGCCATCCAAGGTGGGCAGGCGTGGCTGCTGCTGTACGTGTGGTTGCTCTCCCTACCCACGGGTGCCATCGCGGCCACGGCCCTGCTGGAGCTGGCGGGGGTCTCCGCGCCCTGGGCCACCGGGGTCACCGGGCTGCTCACGGACTACGCGTGGATCGTGTTCTCGGTGTGGCTGACTTACGCCCTGCTGTGGCTGGGCTTGTTTGTGCCCGGCCTGCGATTGGTGCTGTCCAGGGCCACCCTGACCCGGTTCTACCGTCGTTACCGAGGGCCGGGGAAGGCCCCGGGAGATCAGAGCAGGTAGTTCATCTGGATGGTCTGAGGGTACTCGCCAGCCGCTGTTCCAATCTCGAAGCCCACGTCGTCGAAGCCAGGCTTGCCCTTGATGATACGCGGGTTGAGACTGAACCCGAAGCCCTCGCGAGGGATGCCGAAGAACGTGTCCAGTTCCATGTCCACGTCTTCGTCATGGAACACCGCGAGCCCCCAGCGGCCAGGAGAGAGGCCACAGAGCCGGTGGGAGATACCCGCGGGATCCGCCTGGAGGCTCACATCGACGGCCGGGTCGCGGCTGTGCTCGAAGTCCTCGGCATTGCCGAAGACCGCGATCCTCATCAATCCCTCGTCGTTCCGGATGCCTTCGATCTTCAGGACGAGACAGTAGCCTTCTGCGCCCGCCGCCACAGACGCGGGCGCCTCGCTCCCGACAGGCTCGCCAGCCATCGCAGGGAGGGTGATGGCGGTGGCGAGAAAGACGGAGACAATGAACATGGGATCTTCCTATGAGCGGGTCACGGCGGGGCTGCCTAGCCCTGCGCCGACACGACCTCCCGTAGCACTGGACGGATGTCGCCCTCGACCTCGAGGTGCTTCAGTGCATGGTAGACCCCCAAAATGGCACGAAACAGTCCCAGCAGCGCCGGGTCCATGCGTGAACGCATGATCTGCAGGGGGTGACGCTGCTTGATGCGGCCGATCTCTTCGAGGAACGAATCCCGGGCGAAGTGGGTGTCAGCCCGCAGAGGCCGCCCCATGGCCTCGGCCATCTCGAGCAGCATCTCCCGGCTCTTGGCGTCGGGCTTGTTGATCCACAGCCCAGCGCCCTCGAACAGGGACTCCCAGTCGTGATCTCCGGGGTCGATGAGGGCCAGCAAGACCTCGCCCACACCGCGCACACGCTCGGGGTCCAGCCCGCTGACCGCACCGAAGTCCAACAGCCCCAGCCGCCCGTCCTCGAGCACCACGAAATTGCCGGGGTGGGCGTCGGCGTTGACCAGGCCACCGGCGAACAGGGGACCCAGCACCGCGCGCACCACATCGCAGGCCAGATCGAAGCGCTGCTCGAGGGTGCCCGGGTCGGCGAAGCGGGCGTGCAGCGTGGGACCTTCGAGGAGGTCCATGGTGAGCACGCGGTCGGCGCAGCGTTCCTCCACCAGTCCGGGCACCACCAGCTGGGGCCAGCGGGCTACCAAGGCGGCCACCTGGTGCAGCTTGGCCGCCTCGAGGCGGTAGTCCAGTTCGTCGATGGTCTCCTGACGGAAGGCCGAGAAGTAGGCGCGGGTGTCGAAGACCAGGCCCCCGGCCCCCACCGTGTTGGCCAAGCCTCGCAGCAGGTCGAGATCGTGCTCGAGGGCTTCGGCCACCCCGGGGTATTGCACCTTCACCGCCACCACCCGTCCGTCAGCCATGGTGGCCCGGTGCACCTGACCCAGGGACGCCCCCGCGAAGGGCTCCCGCTCGATGCTGGCGAACAAGACGTCGGGCTCGTCGCCCAGCTCGGAACGGATGACCTCGGCCGCGGTCTCCCAGCTGAGGGCCGGGGCCTGGGAGAACAGCCGCCCCAGGCGCAGCCGCATGCCCTCGGGCAGGCCGTCGCTGGCCTGAGCCATGATCTGACCGACCTTCAATGAGCCAGCCTTCATGTCCCCCAGGGTGGCGAAGATGGCCTCGCCCACACGCTCGCCTTGGCCCTCCCCGCGCCTCAGCACATGGCCCGCCAAGTGAACCCCCGTGCGGGGGCCCAGCGCCGCGATGCGAGCGAGACGGCGCAAGCGCCCGGATCGAACACGGTCTCGATTATCCGCCATGACCATCCTCCAGGACCGCCGGCAGACCCGGAGGTGTCCAGAAACCGTCACCGTCCACATCCACGCGGATGGGGTTGGTGAACGCGAAGGGTACGTAGCCCGGTGCAACCACGCTGTAAGTCCCGCCCACCAGCGAGTCCTCGGCTGCCTCGGGCCAGCCCGCCTCGGCCAGCAGCCAAGCGTCACGCTCGAGCTCCAGCACCACCGTCTCCACCACCTGCAGGGCATCACCTTCGTCGCTGGTGCGGCCATCCAGGGTGGAGCGGAACACCACCCGACCATCCTGCACCAGGCGGATCTCGTGTACCGGCACCCAAGGGGGGGCGCGCACCGTGATCACGGCCTGCAGCGGCTCCGAGCCCGTTGTGATGAGCTCGCCCAAGCCCGCGCGTTGTTCTCCAGACACCAGCTCCAGGTCGAGCATTGGACCGGTGGTGACGCTCACGCGACCCTCTCGCACGGCGCGGACGAGCCCGGGGTGATCCCCCTGCTCGACCCCATGGACGACCACCTGGGGCATGCCCACCAGCTCCACCGCCAGGGCGTGGGAGTCGCTCCCGCCCACGCCGGTGAGCCGGTAGCCCTGGTTCAGCAGCGTGAACCAATCCTCCCGCACTTCGCGGTACTTCTCCAGACCCATGCGGTTGACCACCTCGAGGGCATCGAAGTCCATCACGGTGGTCACGTCGTCCCCGGCGGTGTCCAACATCCAGGCGTTGTCGCCATCCCCCACGGGAACGGCGCGGTCGTAGCCCTGGTTGTTGTACAACGCCCAGGCCTGGTCCTTGGAGCGCAGGCCCGCCCGAAACTGGATGCCCCGGGGGTGGGCGAGGGTGAGCAGCAGGTCGCTCCCCGCGGTGGGATGGGGGTTGGCGGCCTGGCGCTTCGTCCATGCCACCAGGGCCTGAGCGGGGGTGCGAGGCCAGCGGCTGGGGGGCGAGGCCTCGCCGGCCACAGGCCAGGCGGTGAGGTGGCCCCAGTCCCAGTTTGTGCCCACGCGAGACCGCATGTCCGCCTCGATGCCCGGCACCAGCCAGGGCGTCTCGGCCACGCCCGCCAGCTCGTCCTCGAAACGTCGAGGCCGCGAGATGCGGTTGTGGTCGGTGAGGGCCACCAGGTCCAGCCCGGCGCAGGCCAAGCTGTCCAGGCGCACAGCGTTGGGCACATAGGCGTCGTAGCTCAGCCCGGTGTGCACGTGCATGTCGCCAGTGAGCGCGCCCGGGGTCTCCACCAGGCGGGGCAGCGCCAGATCCAGCTCCACGTCACCGTCGATCTCCAGCTCCACCACCTGAACCGCGTCCCGCAGACCCCGGGTGGCCACCAGCCGATACCAGCCCCGATTCAACCGCAGCTCCGCCTTGCCATCGCGCACGAAGACCGCGTCCAGCTCCACGTTGCGGCGCTTGCGCTCGCTGCGCCAGCCGCTGCGATCCGTGAGCCGCACGGGACCCTGACGATCCCGCACGTGCACCCGGCCGTTGACAGGGGCGCCCGTGCCGTCGTGAAGTGTGAGGGTGACCGTGTGCCGCCGCGGCTTGGTGACGAAGCGGGAGCGCACGCTACGGTCCATGCCGCCAGGGCGATCGAAGTCCACCACCAGCGTGTGCTCACCGGGCTCGAGGTCGAGCAGCGACAGCGTGGCCAACAGCTGCGCACCCTGCTCCTTGGCGCTTCCCTTGCGCCGTCGGATCACGGCGACCGGGTCTACGAAGGGTTCACCGTCGAGGGTCATGGTGTAGCTGGCGTCCTTCCAGTCCACGGGTACCTGGACCACCAGCGGCACCCAGTCGCCCCGCAGCACGGCATCGGGCGCGGGGCTCTGCAGTTGGGGCCGGGGCTTCTCACAGGCGATGGCGACGCCGGCCAGCAAGACCAGGCCATACAAGGGACCTCGGAGCATTGTGCGTGACAGGGTTCACCCCCGCAGGACATGGGATCGCCTGAAAGGTAGCACCACCCAGCACGGCTGGCCTCGTCACGCGACGCCATGGTCGGCGTCACCCGGACCGTACAGAACAGGCAACTCGGTGCAAGCACCTAGCCGACCACCAACCCAACCAGGGATACAGGCACTGGCTAGGGACAACCGTCGTTGGTGGCGCCGGGGGTGCCGTAGTCGCCGGTGGAGCCGATGGCGCTTACCGCCTCGCACCACCAGCCCGGGTCGTCGTTCAGTGCCACGTCGGTGGCCCCAGGCTCGAGATTCCAGCTGTAGCCAGGGGAGGTCTGACCGCTCGTATAGGCCGGGGAGACGTCGAGATAGCCCGCGCTGTTGGCGATCATGACCTGGTCACCGGTGTTGCCGAAGGCGACCGAGCTACCGTAGTAGCCGTCGGGGGTGAAGCCCGTGTAGCCCCAGGTGGAGCTGTCGCCGACGGCCAGCAGGATGTGGCTGTCGGCCGCCATGACGGCCGAGCCGGTGATGGTGGCTGTGTTGGCGCCGGCGTCTTCGAGGATGAGCCCATTGAGGTCCACCGAGCCACCCGTGGCGTTGTAGACCTCGAACCACTCGCAGTAGCTGTCGGAGCAAGCGTTGGGGTTGAACATCAGCTCGGTGATGACCAGATCGCCCACCACCAGATCGTTCACGCAGAAGTCGGCCGCACAGAGCGGCGCGGCGTAGCCCACCAGGTCGGCGGCGTAGCGCGGCAGGAGCTTGAAGACGCCGTAGCTGTAGTACAGCAGGCCGGTGATGGAGCTGTAGGTGCCACCCTCGGCCAGATCGTCCACTGCGGTGTACAGCAGGTCGTCGATGGTCACGCCGTCGTCCACCGACCACTCGCCGTAGCCCAGGTCGCTGTCGTCGATGGTCACGCCACTTACCGTCACCAACACGCCTTCGTAGGCCTCGGCGATGGCGGTGTCGGCCAGATCGGCGGTGGTCACGGCGGTGGCACCAGGCAGGGTGGCGGCGGTGTCGAGCACCATGATGTCGGTGCTGGCGGCCGCGACCACGATCTCGGTGAGGTCGAAGTACTCGGTGACCGTACCGAACAGCACCACCTCGTCACCCTCGAGCATGGTGGACTTGTTGGTGTAGACCCAGACCCCGTTGTAGGCGCCAGAAGCGTCGGCCAGGTGGAAGCCGGTGCTGATGGCGTCGTGCATGACCCAGCCCACCACGGTCACGGGAGCTTCATCGGGGATGACCCCGGTCTGCACGGCGCCGATGGTGCCCCAGTTGCATTCGCTGGTGCCCGGGTAGACCGCCGGGTCCCCGTCGTTGCAGTCGGTGTTGTCGGCCACGAAGCCCGAACGTGCAGTGCAAGACATCGTGGCTGGGTCGTAGAACCAGCCATAGCCGTCGAGATCGGCGTCTTCGTACCAAGGCAGGGCGTCCACAGCTCCGTCCTCGTCGGTCACGCCGTCGCAGTCGTTGTCCCATCCGTCGCAGTACTCGTCGGCGCCCGGATGGATGGTCGCGTCGCTGTCGGCGCAGTCGCTGCTGTCCGCCACGTAGCCGCTGGGCTGGTCACAGTCGGGGTGTCGCGCCTGAACCACCGCGATGTTGCCCCAGCCGTCACCGTCCGTGTCCTCGTACCAGGAGGTGGCGGCCGCCTTGTGCTCATCGACCCGCTCGTCGCAGTCGTCGTCCACCTCGTTGCAGGGGTCCTCGTCGGCGCCGGGGTGGGTGGCGACCTCGAGGTCGTCGCAGTCGGTGTTGTCGGCGACGTAGCCGGAGGACGGTGCGCAGGCGATCTCGGTGTAGGCGGTGCCGCCGTAGCCGTCAGCGTCGTAGTCCAGGTACCAGGAGCCGGCGTCGATGGCGTCCACATCGATGTCGCCGTCGCAGTCGTCGTCGATGTCGTTGCAGATCTCGTCGGCACCGGGGTTGACCGCTGCGTCGCCGTCGTCGCAGTCGGTGGCGTCGGCCACCAGCCCCGTGGGCTGGGTGCAGGAGGCCAGGGCCTTGTGAGTGTTGCGGTCACCGTAGCCGTCGTTGTCGGCGTCGGGCAGCCAGGCGAAGGCGTCGATGGCGTCTTCGTCGATGGCGTCGTCACAGTCATCGTCGATGCCGTTGCAGAACTCGTCGGCCCCCGGGTACACCTCGGGATCTGCGTCGTCGCAGTCCACGGTCTCATCGTGCCCATCGGCATCGGCGTCCACAGGTCCCACCGTGCCGGTGTCGTCCACCGCGCCGGAGTCCTCGGGCTTGACGAAGCAGCCGACGGAGAGGGCAAGGGCGAGGAAAAGGAAGGAGCAGGGGCGCATAGGGACTCCTGAAACGAAGTGGAGACCCAGCCGTATCCGACTGGGTCTCCAACGTCTGGCGCTGCGTTGTTACTCGGCGGCGGGCGCTTCGGCCGCACCGTCACCCAATTCGGCGACGATGGCGGCGTTGTAGGCGTCCATGCTGGTCTGGACCTCGGCCATACGGGCCGTGTCGTCGTCGTCCAGGGTGCCGGTGAAGTAGCCCACGAGGGCCCAGCCGTGGGTGGCGTCGGGGCGGAACTCGAGGTGCCACTGGGAGTCGAACAGCGACTCCTTGACGATGCAGGTGTTGCCTTCGCACTCGGTGCTGGACGAGCAGATCTGGCCGATGGCCTCGACCGCGTAGTCCTCCACATCGCCCATGCCGACCCACTCGCCCTCGAGCTCGCGCTCGTCCATCAGCAGGAAGTAGTCCTCGCCCACGTACATGCCCTTGGCGGAGGTGATGTGGGGCTTGATGGCGGACCAGATGTCCGCGTCGGAATCGATGGGGAGCTTGAAGGGATCGTCGCCCTGGCAGACGACGTCTTCCATCTCGTTCACGGCCTGGGCACCGAGGCCGTCACCGGCGCTGCCGCTGTCGGAGCTGCCGAAGGCCAGGAGAGAGAAGGCGCCGAGGGCGGCGATGCAGAGGGTGTGACGCTTGACCATGAGGTCCTCCGGTTTGGGTGTGCCCGAGGAATACCCGTGGCCCCCCAGCGCCGCTACGGTTCGAGGGACGTCTGACCCCAGGGTGACTCCGCCCTGACCCCTGGGTGACCCTGATTAGCCTCCACACCCCCCGGTGGACCCCTGCTTCACAGGCGCCAGTGCCCGCATCAGGTCCCGCTGGTGAGGATGTTCATCCGCAAGGGCTCTGAACGCCTGACGGTCCAGAACCTCCGCCACCGTCAGCTCACTGAACACCAGCACCGGCAGGGTGTAGCGGGCCTCGGTGAGCGTCACGTCCAGCTCCACCCCCGGATCGAGGGAGCGCACCCCAGGCGGCTCATCGTAGGCCACGGTGACATCCACCAGCTTCACCCCCAGCACGGTCCAGGCGATGGGTCGGCGGGCCATGTCCTCGCCAAAGGGAACCATGAAGCGCACATCCCGCGCCATGCGGGGGTCCTCCCACCACGCCCCGAGCCAGTCCAGGGTGTCGGTCAGCTGGAACCCCTCGGGGTTGTCCAGACCCAGGTCTGCCCGGGCGATGAGCGCCGCGTCCCGGTAGACCCGCTGAGCCTCCCGCAGTTCGACGGCCACCTCCCCCTGCTCCCACCCTTCCCACGCGGTGTCGGTGAAGAGCACGGCTCGGCTGTCCTCGTTGAAGCCCTCGAAGCTGCCCAGGGGCGCCACTCGCACAACATCCGGTGTGACCACCAGGGCCAGGCCGAAGTCGGGAGCCATCGGGCGTAGATCGTCCACCAAGCTGGCGTCGGGCACAAGCTCCGCCACGTGCTGCAGCGGATCGGAGGGAGCACAGGAGCTCAGCAGCAGAACGGCGACGGCGGAGAGAAGGCCCATGGAACCTTCGTAGCCCACAAGCTGCCCGCGGTTCCCTCAGTTCAGATCCACCCGCAGGGTGAACGCACCGCTGTAGACTTCGCCCTCGTCGTCCACCCAGCTGTCCACCACGATGAGGTAGCGCCCGGGGGTGATGGCGTAGTCGAAGTCGGTGTGGTCCCGGGCCAAGCAGGCGTCGGGGTCGTCGCCCTCGAGCAGGTGGATGTCCACGTCCACCGGTTCATCGCAGTCCACCTCGACCTCGAGGGTGCCCGACCTGTCGGTGGTGAACAGGTAGACCAGCTCTGGGCCCGACTCGTCGGTGTCAGAGCAGTTGTACAGATCGAACCCGTCCACCCCCACCGCCGCGGTGTCCCGATGGTCCTCGAAGGGGAAGCTGGCGATGGGGAAGGGGCAGGCGTGGCTGCCGTCGTGGCTGTCGCAGGGGGCCCAGACCTCGGGTTCGATGTCCCGGGCGTCCACCAGGAAGTACTGGACCTCGGTGCCCTCGCTCTCCCAAGCGTCGCCGATGAAGGCGGTCCAGTTGTCCATGCCGGGGATGGTCTGGCAGCCGGCGGACCAGTTGTTGACCTGGGCCGTGCCCAGGGGTGCGTCTACCGACGCCATGTGGATGTTGTGGCCCGAGCCCACGCGCTCGTAGTCGGTGCCGCTCGAGGGCCCCAGCCAGCCGTTGCGGTCGGAGTCCCAGTGACCGTTGTGGTTGCTGTCGTCGATGCTGTGGTAGCCCCACTCGGCGATGGCCAGGGCGTTGTAGCTGCGGTGCCAGCCGTTTTGGTGGGTGTAGCGGCGGTTGGGGCGCAGGCTCGAGGATGAGTCGGTGCCGAAGTCATAGTCCCCGGTGTCGGTGTTCACCGGGTACTCCCGCACCTGCTTGCCCCCGTCGTCCTGCCACAAAAGCACGAGGGTGTCGTTGTAGAGATCCGGGGCATTGCCGTGCCAGCCGAAGGTGCCGGGGTAGGCGCCCCGCAGGCCCAGCACCGTGCGTCGCTCGCCCGCGGTGACGGCGGAGATGCCCGTGGTCTGCTGGGCGATGGCCATGTACAGGTCGTAGGCGCCCGCCTCATCCATCCACTCCACCCCCCGGGGGGTCTCGAAGCAGCGCTCGCCCTGCCAGTCCTCGGCCCGCTCGAACAGCGGCATGTCATCGCTGTAGTCAGGCATGGTCAGGTCGGGCATGGGCGCAGGGGCGCCGCCACCCTCGACAGCCAGGGTCCAAGTGCCAGCGGGCGCGGGCTCGGCCCAGGCCACGGCGCCGTGGCGTTCCAGCCGCTGGCGAGGCTCCCAGGCAGGGGCGGCCAGCCGGGGCGCAGGCGCCGCGTAGAACGCATCCACGTAGTCGAAGTCGCAGTCCCCATCGGCGTCGGCGTCACTATCGGCGTCCGCGTCGGCGTCGCTGTCGGTGTCCACGTCGGACTCGGCGGTGTCCAGAAGGCCGCTGTCGGGACCGAAGGGCGGCAGGGGCCGCGTGCCCGCGAAGGGATCGTTCTGGCAGGCCACGAGGGCGACGAGGAGGACGGACCAGCGCATGGTGCTCCAAGGGAACACGCAGCCTATCCCACGACAATCCCGGCCAGGGTCACCACCTGTCTCCACCACCAACAGAGCAGCCCCGCCACAGCGACGCTACATTGAGCGCCAGCCCGGAGGTCCCGTGGTTCACGCTCTCGTACTCGGCCTGCTCGCCCTGCCCGGCGCCCTCGCTTGGACCCCTCCCCCGCCCATCGTCAATGGCTCCGAGACCGACGACTACCCCGCCGTCGGCGCCCTGGTCCTCGAAAACGACGGCGACATGTACGGCTCGTACTGTTCCGGCACCCTGGTGGACCGCTACTGGGTCATCACCGCGGCCCACTGCGTCGAGGCATTGAACGAGGACTACAGGAGCTACAACACCTACTTCGTCATCGGCGGTAACCTGCTGCAGGGCGAGATCGACGAGTACGCGCTGGTCACCCAAGCCATCGAGTTCCCGTCCTGGAACGAGACCTCCATGGCCGGCGACATCGGCCTGCTGGAGCTGGATAATGATGGGGAGAATGGGGGACAAGGCATCCGCAACACCACCCCCATGCCGGTCAACGACGACGACGTCACCAGCAGCTGGGAAGGCGACGACATGCGCCTGGTGGGCTTCGGCATCACCAGCGACAACAACCACAACTCCGGCGACATCAAGCGCACCGCCGACGTGCCTGTGTGGGGCTACGACTCGGCCTTCATCTACACCTTCGACCAGGCCGCCGGCCAGAACGCCTGCTCGGGCGACTCCGGCGGCGCGGGCCTGGAGATCCTGGGGGGCAGCAGCTTCGAGCTGGCGGGGATCATCTCCTTCGGCTGGGCTCCCCACGGCGGCCAGCCCTGCACCGATGGCGCCCTGGCCATGACCCGGGTGGATCGCTACCTCTACTGGATCGAAGACTACGTGGACCTCGAAGCCGACAGTGACGCCGACACCGACACCGACCCCACCTGGGACACCGGCACCGACGACCCCAAGCGCCCCAACGACGTGGACGGCACCGCCACCGACGGCTGGATGGGCGGCTGCAGCGTCAGCCCGGCACGCACCAGCCACGGCCTGGGGCTGCTGCTGGCCCTGCTGGGCCTGATCCTGGCGCCCCGCCGCCGGAAGTAGTCAGCGCGACCGGGACCCGCAGTCGGGCTGCACGGCGTAAGGGATGTCCTCGAGCTCGTAGGGCGCCTTGACCATGAAGATCCCACGGTCGGGCAGCCACTGGTAGCTGTAGGCGTGCAGGGTGGCCGGGAAGCTGTCGCCCCGCATCAGGCGCGCACCCCAGGTGGGCACGTCGGTCTGCATCATCAGCCGCACCACGGGCTCTTCACCCCGCTCGAGGGTGCTCACGCCCACCGGCGGGACCACGCTGCACACGCCCTGGGCGGCGCTGCGCCAGTGACCCTCGAGGACCACGCTCTTGCCCACCTCGTACACCAGGCCGTCCTTGGCGTGGAGCATGTGCTCGCCCAGGTCGTGCCACTTCACACCGTGTTCATCGACATGGCGAGCATCGGAGCGTCCGCCGCGCATCACCAGCAGCTCCACGGGCATGCCCA
>Ga0307987_1000959_pt1 | contig 16375 bp, 29 predicted proteins | sample EllFjometagen181_FD_203157 | JGI IMG/M metagenome (GOLD analysis project Ga0307987, IMG submission 203157) | Marine microbial communities from Ellis Fjord, Antarctic Ocean - #181 | ecosystem: Environmental > Aquatic > Marine > Unclassified | place: Southern Ocean | collected 2014-10-08
TCGAGGTCGGAATAAAGTGTCATGTTGTTGCTCCCATCTTTTTAAGTGCTGCGTTAATGTTTTCTTGTGTGAAGGGATAAATTTCTGCCGTCTTACCGGCCCATTGGTAGCCAATCTTTGCATCGAGTCCAACAGTGAAGCTACGGCCTTTATGAATGAAAGTATGCGACATATGTTCGCGAATAATTAGAAGAATATTCAGAAGGTCTTCAGTGTTATGCTCCCAAAACTCAAAAACATCTGAATCATGAACTGTTGTCAATAGGTCAATGTCGTATCCGTCACGACCAAGTCTTGGATCATTGGCGAGCTTTATTGTTCCTCTGTTCAGAAGTTCAGCTACTGTTGATTGGGGAATGAAAGAATATGCATTACGATACAATGCTGCGTTCATAATACCAAGGAAACGCCGGGGCCGATTGAAAAGATTATGCAGCAGGCGAGTGGATTTTACTGTTTCCTCAATTGTTTTATGCCACCGGGGAAGACCTGGAAAGCGATCAGTATAGGCTTGAAGGAGTTCATTGCATTTGCTGATCCCCATAAAGATTCCTTCTTTAGCAAGGTTGTCAGAGAATGTCGGACCTTTCATATCATAGTTACGTGCATGAACTACTTTCTTACCCATCTTACGCATGTCGGGGGTTACTTCTGACATTTCGACATCAAATATTTTACTGGCATTAAAAGTATGCACATCGATACCTGACTCAAAAGCTTCAATCATATGCAGATCTTGGCAGAGATAAGCAACAACATGGGCTTCAGCACGTTGAAGATCAACCTCACAAAGGATCTTTTTGATGCTGGCAATCAGGTACTTTTTAAATTCATAGGGCTGATTTTGTAAATTCGTTCCAGTGCCAAAGAACGTAGCGTTTGTGGAGATTCTACCAGATACGGTTCCTGTTATGTTGTGACTGCATCGAAGCCTGTCGTCAGCGTCAACCGAGACATTGAAATAAGTACTTAGGAGTTTTCCGTAAGTACGAAGCTTCATTATCATTTGAGCTTCCAGCGATCCAGTGACTTTCTTTCGAGCAATACGACTAAGTGCTACGGCGCCACAAGTAGCTTGTTTGGTTTTAGGATTGATGTAAGGCTTGATCATGCAGATGCCATAGAAGTAAGCAATGAGTTGTTTTGAAGAATTGTAGTTAAGTTCTTTGCCGGCGATCTTATTAAGGCCATGTTGAATTGCGTTTATGTATCGGATTAACTTAGCTTTATGTTTTTTGATGCCAGGTTGATCTGTCTGGATACCGTTCCATTCCATTTCAATCAATGGTTTATGCAGATTCATTGCATATTCCATAGCATCAGTTGCCTCGAAGTCAGTTAGTTCTTCTTGAAGACGTTCAGTTATGGGAAAAAGATAAGCTGCATCCTTGGCATTATAAAGCCAGTAAGCATCCCAATCTTTGATTAAGGCAGCATGAGATGATTTGCCTTCGTCTTTGTAGTAAGGAAAATACGTATACATAGAAGTCAAAAAATCAAGACCTTTAGGAAGCTCAGTGTAGCATATGTTCTGGGCGAGCATTGTGTCGAAGTAGAAGTTGTCACTGATGATGTTCATTGTTCTAAGCACGAAGACCAGATCAAACATACCGTTTTGACAAATTATGCCGACATCAGGGGAGATTAAAACTTTTGCTAAGGCATACCAGATTTTAGTCTCGTCTTCAAGTGACCACATGGAGCCATGATTGTCAATGAGAGGAACTGACATACTGAAGATTTTATTATTCTGATAAATTGCAATTGCAAAACAGGTTATGTAGCCGGGGATTGATTCTATGTCAAAGCTTGCATGAGTTTTGGTCAATGTTAGGGTTAAGAAATTCATTATTTCTTGGTGACTTGGCCGGGTTACGAATGTTATGTCTTGATCAAGTAGGGTAGGATCAGCGTTAAGAGTTAAGATCTTTTGCATGTCGGCGATCATAGTATAAAAATGTACTGGTTGAGAATAGGGCATGGTAAAAGATGGGTGATAGGAAATAGCAATGATCTTGCCAGCCAGCTTAGCGGCTAAGTGCGGAAACTGTTCTGCTTTATAGAATGAACCTCGATATTTACTTACTGAACTAAAGCGTGGTTCATCGATTAAAAGCTTCATTGCAGTTGCGCCCATCAAGATGATGATCTTGCCTTTGAAAGCAGAAAGCTCGTTGATTAGGCGGAGTTGAAGCTCACCCCATTCAGCACAACGGCCACCTTTTTCAGTCCATAGTTTAGTAATTCCAGAAGCTGGGAGTTGAGCTTTGCAGGCATAGGTTAGATAAAGTTGGTATCGAGCTATGCGAACGGCAGCACAAATGCGATTAAGCTGAGATCCAGATGGACCGATAAAAGGCTCGTCTTCTAAGCATTCAGTTGAGCTTGGTGCCTCACCAACGATTGCAAAGTCGGCGGAAAGAATATTGTCAGTTGGTGGGCATTGGATTGCGAGAGGATCAAAAGCCGAGGACTTGATTGTTTTAGGACTAAGCGTTGGAATCATTACCATAAAAAGTTCCTCCAACATTAATTTGATTGAGATTTTTAGCTACAGAACCATTATGAAAACCTTTTAAATAACCTTTCCTATAACTCCATAAATGCTCTTCTTTTGCTAAGTTGTATTTATTTAGGTATTTAATTGTTAATACCTCATAACAAATTATAAACCTGTTTTTTAAAGTTAATTTTCTATTCATAATCTAATCCTTTCCAGAGTATTTCTGGCCAGTTATTTTCATAGCAAGCTCACGACAAGCCAAGAGTTCTTTGAGATTCTGGGCTTGTATAAGTTGGGTTAAGATTTTGCCATAGGCATTGATTTTTACATAAAGTTCTTGTAATTCATAGGTATGTTGATTTAATGCTGCTTCCGGCGATGGGTTTTTTGCAATTAAATCATTTATATCTTCTTGAATCATAAAGTTATTCCTCTCGTTTAGGTGCTTTGATTTCTTTGTGACAATCAAGGCAATAGTAAAGTTTTACTCGACAAATGTTAGCTGCCATAAGGGTAGTTGCATAGTCGTAATTTGGTTTTTTATCGTAACCATTTACATAAGTTACTTTTGCAAACTTGAGTTCGAGTGGGACCAGGTGCAAGTGTTTGCAAGGCGGCGGTGCTGCAATAGCAGGATAAGCATCTGGGGGCATTACAGATCCTGGGGTGTATTTATTAGCCATGATTATGATCCTCTGAGTTGATAGTTAGTTAAATAAAATAGTTTTTAAAATTCTCATAAAACCGATAGACATATGTTTGGTCGTCGTCGCATCCCATTGGGGTCATGTCATGTTTGGCTGCTGAGATCATTGCGTTACCTGAACCTGCGAAAGGAGTTAGCATGATAGCACCTGCTCGTGAGATTTGTTTAAAAATAATATCATAGACTTCAACTGGTTTTTCCCACTCATGGATACGGCTGGAGCTTTTAGCTGAAGGACTTACGATTGAAGCAAGCAAATAATTATGATTGAAAATCGCATTACCTTTACGAAAGAGTAAAAAGTTTTCATAATTCGCAATCATAGTAGTCGATGGTGTGTTGGAACCTCCGCCACCAGATTTAGTCCATACTCCTGGAGGTTGAATTTTAAAACCGACTTGCTTGGCAATGGATTGAGTCTTTTTAATATGTTCTTTACCAGTCCAGCAGAGAACCCAAGAATCAGGAAGAAGCTTTTTATACAGAAGCGGTAAGTATTCGGTGTAGAAAGCGTAAAGCATTTTTGGTGTCCAATCAGTGACTTTGACTTTTGTTTTTGCTGCCTTGCCAGCAGTGTTTTCAAAGTCGATTGCATAAGGTGGATCAAGTTCAATCATACCAACAATAGAATCAGGAAGCTTATGGATAAAAGTAACATATGATTCGGTTGCATAAACTGGCTCGATATTGGTCGTTGTGATTAGTTCTTCATCTTTGATTGGATCTTCACCCAAATCGTCGTTCAAATATGAACCGTGAGCAAGGCCGGTTAGGTCTGGAATAACATCATCATGCAGAGCTTTAAGAAGTTCAGGCGGTTTGACTTTAGGCTTGGAAGTAAGTTTTGCAATTGAACCACCGGTCATAAGTACTGCCATTCTTTCTTTTTCTTCTGGCGGCAAATTTTCCATACTTTGAATAGCTGCTGCTTGCTGGCCGAGTTTTTTATAAGCATCCTTGGCGGTGCCTTTAGTATTGTAGTCTGTTAGCTGAGGAAAGGTTTCGATTGCTGCCGCAAGAACCAAATCAGTAGAAAGTCCGCCAAGACTGGTGTTAAGTTGTTTGGCAGTTTCACGATAGCCCCAAATTTCATTTTTTTCAGCTGCTTGCTTTTTCCACATAAGATGCAGAGCTAATCTGATTTTTAGTTCTTCATACCATTCAAAATCTTTGCGGGCAAGGTTTTCCATACGCTCGATTATCAAGGCGTCATCTGGCGAAATGTCAGGCATGATTCGAGCAATGACTTTCTTGCGTCCCATCTTTTTAAGTGCCAAGATACGACGTTCACCGGCTATGAGTTTAAATTCATCTGTTACGAGAACAGGGTTCATTTGACCAGTTTCTTTGAGTGACTGGATCAAGATATCAAGGGAACCAATTTCTTTTCGGGCACGGTTTTCGATCAGAATATCAGCAATGTCAAGGGTTTCGATAATGAATAGTTTTTTCTTCTTCTTTTGATCAGACATAATTATAAGATTCCTTTTGTTAAAATAGTTTAGCAAGTTTAGCTATTTGCTCTGGAGTTAATAAACGTAAAGCTGCTTCTGCTTTGGCTTGTTTTTTAGCTTGAACGGCTGGGCTTTTGGTTCGGGCTTTCGATGCGATTTTATTCTTCGGGATCTTTTTCTTCTTCTGAGCTAAGGCAAAGGTAACTGCTTCGGCACGTGCCTTGCGGATTGTGTCGATAAAGTTTATTTGACTTGGCCCAGAAAGGGAAAGAAAATCAGTGACTTTTATTCGATCCATGAGGGGCATATCATAGGTTCTCCTTTTTTGGTTTAAGGGTTAAGGCCGAGGCACCATAAATATAATCAGTGATTTGCGTATGTTTTCCGGAAGTAAAGAGTTCGTCAAGAGAAGCAAAGATTTGTCTAAACAATGCTTGTTGTTGACCTTGATGGAATTTGAACTGGACTCTGTTAGCGAGTTCTATTTCGATTCGGGCGGTTATCTTTTTAGTTTGTATGTTTTGATATTCGAGAGTCATTCGGAAAGTTCCTCCTCATCTTCTTCGTTCCGGCATCCAGCATGTTCTGTTTCCATCATTTTTGTATTAGAACATTCTCCCCAATAGTCTTCATACGGGCAATTCATAAAACACATGTTTAATCTCCTTTAATTTGAAATATTATTATCATAAGGTTCATTAAGAGTATAACAACAATAAAGAACTGCAAAAAGCATAGTACCAAATGTAAAGCCGAGAGCTGAGTTAATGTGATTAAAGATGAACGCGCCAAGGATTCCGAATAGAAAGCCACCAAGTAAGACTAAGATTATTTGTATCATTTATGATCCTTTTTCTTTTTCTTTTTATCTAACCATTCATAACCACCAACAGGCCACTTAGTATGTTTATTATACTGATCTGCTTGTGCTTGTGTTACTTTTGCTCCCCAACCAGCTGGACGTTCCATAACTTCTTTTTTCTCATCTGTCATTTTATCTTCTCCATAAATTCTTCTTCTGTTAGACAAACTGTTCCAAGTTGTTTGGCTTTCGTTATCTTGGTCTTTCCTGGATCTGAGCCAATGATCAAAAAATCAACATACTTTGAAACTTGGTTTGACCATTCCCAGCGGAATTTAGTTACGTAGTCGATGAGTTCAACTCTTGGGGTTGCCAGCGAACCTGTGATGCAATAAATGACTTGAGGACTTTCAGGCAGAAAGGCAAATTCAAATCCCTTGAGCAGTGGTTCAACTCGCTGAAATTTAATAAAAGCTTGGACAAAATTTGTCTGAGACTTTTGTGGTATGTTAGAGTTAAGAGTTCCGTCTTGGAGATAATAAAAAATCTTGAGAACTGTTTTGTAGGCAAGACCGGGATAGCCCATTGAGGCAATAAAGTGCGCTTTGTTCTTTTTGCCTTTGATTTTTATTAATTCATTAAGATAAGTATTCGTTCGTTTGGTTCCCCAAATAGTATAGAGATGAGTTAAGATGTTAAAGCTTTCTGGATCAAGTAAAGCCCAAGGATGCGCGACAAGAATCTTGAATGGCTCTGGTTCAAGTATAAGTTTTGCTATCATGTTCTCGCCGATTGATTTGAGATCGAAGCCGGTTTTAGAATAAAAATAAGAAATTTGCTTGATTAGTTGTCCTATGCAGGAAGAAGAATCACAAATGAGGTCTACACCGGACCATTTGGTTTCAGCATTACATATGGGGCAAGCCCGTAGTGGCCTATTTAAGGCCGGTTTGGCCGGTGTTGGTGTGGTTATATGCAAACGGTCTAAAACAGCGTTAAACGGGCAGGAAACACCCGTATTTTGGACTTCCCCGTTTTCTGCTTGGTCATCTGAACCCTTTTGGTTCGTTGTTGGATTTTTTACTTCAAGTATCTTAGGTATAATCTCACCAGCTTTTCCAACAGATAAAATAGAACCAACTTGGATGTTTTTATCCACCAGCCATTTGGCATTATTAGCAGTGGCTCGAGAATTAACAGTGTGACAGAGTTCTATGGGGGAATAGATAACTGTTGGTATGATCCGGCCTTGACGAGAGACGTTCCATTCGATATCAGTCACACTGGTTTCTTTTATCTGGATGGGCGGTTTCCAGGCAATAGACCAGGCATAAGTAGTGCCATTACTACCAGCGATAATGCGACGTTTTTCATCCCGGGGTTTGATCATTATGCCATCGATAGGATAAATGGTGGACCAACCTGCATAGGCGGAAAGTAAATGGGATTCGAGAGCATCCATATCACCGGTGAAAGCATATGGGATGGACAAAGGACCAGAGTTATGACTTACCATCTGGGCAATATCTTTTAATCCGAATTCTTTTCTATTAAGCCAACCGGCAACTACATTACGGGGATTAGCTCCGAACTCAGATTTCCATTTGGCAACAGGTATAATTATCTCAACTGTTTCTGTATGTTTTGGTTGAAACTCTGCTTGAATAAAGTTTAAATGGCGAGTTATATCTTTACCTTTGATTCCGTCGCCCTCAAGGATTAATTGCCAACCTCCGGGGGTTTTGGATAGCACAGCAGCACAACCATCGTATTTGGGTTCAAGTACCAGTTCGGCGGAACCGAAGCGAGTTAAGTAAGGTTTCAAGTCAGTCATGTTAAAAGCTTTGTTGGTGCCAAAGATCTGGTGATGATGAGCAGTTAGATCGTGGGGGATTGTTGGATCATGGGCGGTGTGGTAGAGTAAAGGATTGGTTGGATCAAGGGCATAAAGCTGTTGCCAGAAAATATCATATTCGGTGTCGGTCAAAAAGGGTAAACCGTTGGCGTAAGCTTTGTTGGCGTTTGAGATTTTGGTTTCGAGTTCTTGAAAGGTTAAGGTCATTTTAACTCCTTATAAAATGGACAGTCTATAATAATATGATTACTTATATTTATACTTACTACTTTTGTACATATAGATTTGATTTCTATGTTATAAATACCAGCACTTAATAAAGGATTTTCTTCTACATCTAAGCAAGGTAAAGCTATAGTAATAAGACCTGAATATTTACATTTTGTACATATGGTTTTTGACTCTAAGTTCTTTTTATACTCTTTTAAAGCAAACCTTATTTTTTCTTCTGTATCGAGAAACATTTATATATCTCCCATCCTTAAGCCTAATTTATTGTAGACTCGGAACATATCTGTATAATGAATCATTATGTTGTTTTCTATTGCATAAAGATATTCTTCCATGCAACCAGGGGAAAAAGACCAGTTAGGATGCAAAGCAATATGAGAGCATTTACTTAACATAAGCATTGTAGCAGCCAGAAAAGTAGCGTCTGGTATAAGACCATCAAAATGAGCTGTGTTTAGCTGTGGGCAGATGACAGCGAATCCACGAAGCCAGTAATATTGAGCCATTAGACTGGCTTCATGGATGTTGTTGGATATTTGGTATGTGGTTTCAGCTCGATAAGGAGCAGCGATGTAAATTAGTTGCATTGAGGTTTGGAGTTTGGTTTGGATTTCTGGATAAGTTTTTTGAATCATTTAAAAAACTCCTAAAGTAAAAAGGCCCCACAGACCTTTGAGAATCTATGGGGCCTTTAGTCTGTAATGGCTGTTCAAATTTGAACGGTGATTAGTAGGCTTTGTTGCTTAACCCAAAATCCTCCCGATTTCATTCTTTGCCGGATAAACTTGCTTTCCATCATCATCGCAACCGTCGTTGTAAATTACCTCAGCCGTAAAGTTGATGTCAGCAAATTCATCAAGCTCAACTTCACCATCTCGGTTGAGTCCAATGTTTCCAAGAAAGTCTTTAACCATGCGCCACATTAAATCTGATTTGTCCGCGTCATCTTTGGTGTACTTGCCATCATTACCGAACCAAAGTGTATGCATGATGTTGCTAGCCAGGTCCTCGTCTACGATCTCAACAATGCAAAGAATACCATTTCGGCCAGTACGTTTGGAGTTTGTATCTTTTGCTGAGATGATTCTCAAGTCATATTCGCCAGGGTTAACAGGTGCAAGGTCTTTGATTTCACTTAGATTTGGAATTGCGCTCATTTTTAATTCTCCATTTTGTTTGTTTTAGCTGGTTTGTTTGTTTTTACAGTTTGGTTTCGAACTTTTGATATGCTTCGGCGATTCTATCCATACTCACATCTGTTGATTCTTTCATATCAAAGATTCTGGTTTTTGCTTCATACTTGTATCGTTCACGAAAGTTAATGTTGAATTTACCTCCTTTGGTTTCGAGCAAGTAGGCTTCGTCAAAATCTACTGCAAGTAATTGTCGGAATTGACCGTTCACGGCTGGATAACGTGCTACAACTTCTTGTTGGTTGTTCATCAAGGTGTGAAGATGAACTGTTACGATTGCTGCGCAAGGAAGTTCTTGGATTGATGCAGTTAAGGTTTGCATCCAGTCAAGCAACTGGCCCCAGTGTGGCATTGCCATACCGAGTTTCATATTTGCTTTTTTTCCGATTCCTGCTGGGGTTACAGCATTTTTATTACAAATTTCTTTAATGGCTCGAAGATTGGCTGCTGTTAGGGAGTCGAATACAGCGATACCACTTTTAGATGCAAGGTCTTCAAAAAATCCATTAGCTTCGTCTTCTTGGTAAGCTGTCCAAAAATCGGAAAATGAATTTGAAGAGTTAGAAAAGTCGTCTACGGTGATTGGAGCATTTGTAGGCCGTTTTTGCTGGTGGATCAGTTTATCTATTGTTTTAATACCACCTTTGTCGAACATGTAAAAATGTACTGGGCCTTTAGTATAGGTGCATGGAAGTTGTGTTTTGCCAGAACCTGAATTGCCGGCCAGCAAGAATTTGACATTAAACTTTCGATCCGCTGGAACGTATGGGGTTTTTGTTTTGGCTTGATTTGTTAATGTTTCTTTTTGATGTATAATTGGCATTGGTTATGATCCTTTATTTTGCTTCATTAATATTCTTTTTCATTTCTGCCTCGTGAGTTTCGGGGTCCCACTCAAAAATCACATAACCTTGAGGTGGTTTTTCCAGCCAGAGCAACGGGTTATTTCGGAGTTTGCAAAGATCAAAAAACGAACAATTACCATTAAATGTAGTACAAGCGTAGCCTGGTCGTCGGTGAAAGGAACAAAGAAGATCATTACGATCAAGACAAGAAAGTTTATCTTGATCTAGCCTTGAAAGTTGTTCAACTATCTCAATCATATAATACTTGAGTTCATGTAAAAACTGATTGATAGCTTGCACTCTTTTATTGATTGTAAAGTCTTGAAAGTCGATTTTAGATTTTTGACATACTGCAACTCGAAAGATCATAGCCGGAATAGAATCATAAAAGATTCTTCCGGCGGTTAAATAACCAGTACCTTGATAAGACATCTGGAATCCAGCTCCGGTGATTTTGTAAATAGCTCCAGCGGTTTTGTGATCCATGATTTCAAGCATTCCGGTTTTAATGATTGTTCGCAAGAGATCGAAACGGCCAATATAGTTTGGGAGATTTTCGCTGATGTGAATTGCAAAAGGAGATTCGACAGCAAAAACTTTAGTTGTTCGTCGATCGTTTTTGAGGTACTTCTTGAAATAGGCATGGTAAAGGTTAGCTGCATGTCCTGGAGATTTGGGAAAAATACTATCTTCGTTTGGCCAGTAAGGAGTTCCTTCAATGGACCAGAGTAGATTAAATGCATCAACAGCAGTCTTAGTAGCTGTAGCTATGTCCATAGTGGGATCAGCTTGCTCTTGCAGATAAACAACCTCAAGGCCGTAATGCCAACATGAGCCAAAAACAAGATGTATGGAAGGATTTGGATTGCGTAGGTGTAAAATGTATTGGTAAAGGAACTTACGAGGACATTCCAAGTATGTGCTTAAAGAACTATAATCGATCTTTTCTCGGTAATCCATGAACATGATCCTTGATTTTTAAGGGAATTTAATTATTCCCAGTTTTACTAAGTATGGGCCAGCAGATCAGCAGATCAGCAGATCAGCAATTTACGCTTTTCTGCTGGCCCTGGGAGAATTAATTCATGGCAAAATTAATTCAAAAGGTACTGACTGTTTAGCCTTTTTCCTTAGCCTTGGCAAAGTTAGCTAATACAGCAGCACGTACGTCATCAGGTAGATTGCCCAGAGCTTCAAGAGCTTTTTCTTCAGCGGTCTTGGTTACTCGGAGACTTGGACACCAACCAGTAAAATCCATATCCAGGATGGCTTCATCTGGATTTGTGTCGTCTTCGGTATCAACACCAGCGGCATCTTTGTTTTTCTTTTCCAGCAGACCGCGAACCATACTGCGGAACGAAATTGCAAGCTGAGATTTAATATGCTGTACGCAAAGATCCTCGCCCTGGATTTTAGCAATATCAGCAAGGGTTTCGGCGTCAAAGATTTCGGGTGCTTCAAGTTCGATAGTACGTCCTGCAGCATTGGAGACAGTTTTGATAATTGGCATAATGTTTTTCCTTTTAGCTAAAAAGATTAGTTGTTTGGACCGACATGATCCGATTTTAGTCTTGTGGTTGGATTAACGATTGGAGAGATTTAATCTCCTGGGTGGCATTTTCTTCCTCCTGTTTTAAGTTCATTAAGACCGTTGCTACAAAGTTATTAATTGTTCTATTATCGGATTTTGCCTTTTCAATAATCCAAGTAAGTAACTGGCTATTAAGTCTGATATGTAATTGGTATGACATTGAGCAGAATCCTTTAATATGTGGGGTGATCTCATTTTGTACCTGAATAATACCACATAACGTGCGCGTTGTCAACAACAGGTAGCAAAAAGTTTAAAAATTCTTTTGTTGGGTTATGCCGAAGCAAAATCACCATGCTCGGCCCGGATGTATGTCCCGGTGTTCCATAGTATTTTTGGCATCAGCTGAATACGAGCAATGTCACGCCCAGGATGTGCCTGGCGTATGGTTTGGACGCTGGTTTTGAGGCGAATAGAAGCCATGATTGCAGCGTAACCAGACTTTTCGGAAAAATTTGTATGGATTTGCTTCTTTTGATCATTATGCCGTTTTGTTATTAGTTCTGTGAGTTTTCTGGCTTTACGGTCTGCTCGGGCTTGATTAGTTCGATGTTTCATGTTAGTTCTCCTTTGATTAGATTATAAATTTTGTAATTTACTGATCATATCTTGAACTTCTTTTGATTTTCTATGCTGTCCTTCTTGAAACCCAGCGAGATACATTTCTTTTACGCAATTTTTAGCTATGTCAATTTTATCATTAGGCAACATTTCAAATACCCATCTTGGAATACTGACAAGTTCCTTTTTTATTAACAACTAAAAATCCATGGTTTTAAAATAGGGATCTTGTTTAAATTCTATTTACATGAAATTTTGTTCTCTCCTTTTGATTGTTCTGTTTCCACGCAAAAAACCCATGTTTGCTTTTGGTTGTTTGATTGTGTACGTGGTTCTGATAGATGGTCGTGGTAATGGTGGGAATAGTTGACTTGGGGGTGGTAAATAAGCACTACCCGTAAAATCAAATTCCCAACAACCAGCACTTCCGCCTTGTTTGTCATTGTAAATCGGATATCTTGGGCCTTTTTTAGAGCAGATTCGAGTCATAATTTAAATCCTTTGGTTTCTTTTTGCATTGATTTTCTAAACGCATCGATGATTTTTTCATTGATTCGTTTTGCACTTGTCATTGTATTTGTTTGTGCTGCTTGGCAACGACTGATATCAAGAATTTCCAATGCCCTGGTGGATGCAACGTAAAGAATGTTGGTTTCTTCAGGTGAAGGATTCTTGTTCTCGAAAGGTATGATATAATCGTCGGCAAGTTTCACGATGGACCATTCAAGTCCTTTGGATTTATGCGCCGTTGTGATGGTTACGTCGGCCTGGGAAGCATAAGGTTCTGTTTGATTAAGAACATTGATGATTTTAACTGATCCATGTTTGTCAAGGATTCGGATCAGGGCCTTAAGGTCACCTCCAAAAGAACTTTCTGAATACTCGATTAGATCAGAGTAGGATCGAAACAACGAAAGTTCTGGGTGTTTGGAATAGTTGTCAGCTTTAAGCTGGGTAATGCCTTGGATTAAGGAAATAATTTGCTGGACTCCACCAAGAATGAAAACCTTACGAGATTTAGTAAGCTCGGCGAAAGTTTCAATTATGACTCCATTGTTGGTTCTGCAGATTATGCAATCAGCCGGGTAGATTCCGGTGTTATCAACGATTGCTTCTCGATCAGGATTACCAAAAAATGGTTTGTAGATTAAAGAATCTTGGGGGTAGTAATGGGTTATTAAAGTGTTTGCCATATCAGCAATTGCTTGACCGAAGCGAAAGGATCGAGTTATGTAGAGACGATTAATCTGGGTGTTGGCTATAGCATTTACTGCTCCTCGCCAAGCATAGATTTGCTGGAATTGATCTCCAACAAATATTTTCTGGCAATTAGTTTGTGCCTTTATTACACTACTAATTACTGGATTAGCATCTTGGTATTCGTCGAACAGAATAAAGTCTTTATGAAGTTCAGGTTTGCTTAATGCCCAGAGTTTTAAATAAACATCATGCGTAATTGGGATCTTGGAGGATTCCAAGGACATTTGATAAAATATGCGACGAGCTTGGAGCATAATGTCATTTTGTAAGGCTTTTAAAGCATCAGGACTAACAGCTGTGGGGAGTTTTGGTACATGCAAGAGAGTAAACTTTTCATCGGCGGAATAGCAAAACTGGCGAATAGTCTCAAGGATCAGATATGCTTTTGTAGCAGCAGAATGATAACCTTTAGCAGAACCGATATCATAGTTACGAGCCAGACTGGCGCCGGTGAGCTTAAGGAGACGATTTTTGTACTTGTAGCCGACTGCACCGAAGGCCAGCGAATGGCCTGTACGGCAAGTTACATGTGAAGCAAACTTACGTCCAGCTTCGATAGCAAGCTGCTTGTTAAAAGAAATACTGAGACCATGTCCAGGTAACTTTCGAGCAGTGGCTAAAAGCTGGAACGTTTTGCCGGAGCCTGGTGGTGCTTGAATGACATGATCATTACCTGCCATGATTGTTAAAACATTGTTTTCTTGTTCTGTTGTTAGTTGAGTTCCACGGTACTGCATTTTAATGATCCTCCTTTTTTTGGGTTTAAAGTCTAAGAAAAGAATCAAGCCAGCAACTTGGTCTTTAACTGGCTTGATTCTTTAAATCGAGTTTAAATGGCTGGTCTGACTGATTAGTTACACCAGTCTTTTAATACTCTAAATAATGCTTCATACTCCCCAGTGTAGAAAAGTTTCCCGAGATTATTTTCATTTACTGCTAACTGTGACCAGTTTCCGTGTCCAGTACAGTAATCAAAATACCAGTGAGGTTCAGCATCTAGGTCTTTTTCATTACATTTATATATGGTAGTAATTGGCCCGTATCTTGGTTCCCATTCAACTGCTATATCCTTTACTTCGTTTACATAGAAAAAAGACATGCTAGGAGTTACAAGGTTTATTCCTTCTGATTCTCTTCCAGAAATAACTACAAAAGCGTTTTTAATTTCAAGTAATGGAATTACTTTTACTCTTTTATTCATTTTTTTCCCTCTGTTTTATTTGTTAATTAGGTTTAAACTTCGTGTCTGATTTCTCGACGCTGTTCCTGGGCAATGAAATTTAATTTTTCACATTCAAGCTCTGCGTCGATGTTGTTATTGAATAATGCTTTTTCTGGCCATATAGTTCCACTATCAATTCCGGTTTCATAACACATGTATTCGTTTGTTTTTGATGCTATTTGATTTCCATAGTTGTCAAATACTGTATGTTCTGGGGCTTTGTAATCACAACGGACTTTAACTCTTATTTCGCCAATAGTTAAAGTTTGTTCAACTACCCATTGGTCGCCTGTAAAAATATACTGACCACAACTTCCAAAGCAGGTTGGGCAGATCTGAGAAGAATTATCTAATCCTTTGATCTTTCCAATACCGGCGCAAAAAGCACATATAGTCCATGTCTTTTGCTGTTGGATTTCGATTGCATAAACGATGTCGTTTAAATTAAACTTGCTTTCAATGATCATTTTTGATTCTCCCTTAAGTGTGGTATGTCATTTATGTTGATTTCCCGCAGGTTCCATTTTTTAACTCCGGCGGCTTTTGCACTGGGGTATTGGAATGCCCATTTGCTTCCAAACAACCTGGTCATGGTGTCTCGACTGGTGTTTATCGTACCTAAGATTTTGATAAAACAATTAGCATACCCATGATCCAGGCCAAAAGTAAAAAACCAGTAATTTTCACTTGATTGAAAATCGGCAATTTGTTGATCAGATAGAGTCATGGATTTTGTCCTCCAATTCTTGTGTTTCGGTATCAAAACAGCTTGCAGCTCCGTACTGGTCTGTGATTCCATCGATGAGTTTGTCCAGCATGGTTGGATGATTGATCTCGAGTTGTTTACAAAGATTACGAACGACCATACTTAGGGTACGAATCCGCTGGTTTGTTCGTTTAATTATTTCGGCTTGATCAAGCTTTTTGAGTTTTTTAAACTTGTAGGTGAAACCATAAATTTTTGACCATTTCGCCAGGTTATTTGTCGTAATTGTAGAATCAAACTGCTTGCAAATGTGGTCTTGTATTTCGGTGATATTCATCTCAGCGTAAAGGGCTTTATGATTTGCTATATCAGTTAGGATTTTGAATTTTTTTACCTCGTTAAGTTTTGCCATGATTATAGTCCTTTTACTTTATCAATTAATTATAGTTGGTTGCCGGTAGCTTCATCCCGACTTCAACTTTTTCAGGTTTTACCCCATTGACTGCACTTAGAATTTCTTTCACCTCATTGTTCGAGGCTGTAATAATGACCCCATCTTTCGATTTTGCTATAATTTCCATTTGGTTCCTCCTTGTTTGTAATGTTGATACATTAATTAGTCGAAATTACCTTCCCAATCTTCTGCTGTAATTTCATACCAACCCTGAGCATAGCCATCATCGTCCCAGCCGACAAACCGCACTCCTGAATTATGTTTACCTGCTGTTTCTGCGATTAGTGTTTTTCCATATGCCGTTGTCTCGGCGAAACAGAGGATAGCCATATCCTCGGACCATGGATGCCGGTAATACTTCCCAATCTCAAATCTGAGTGGTTTTTCTTCTTTTGTAATTATCCTTGATTTGTGATCAACAATGTTAGCCCTTGATTTGTTAACTCTAAGGTAAAATTGTGCTGCCCATTCACTTTGAGGAATGGACTCAGCTAAAGATAGCCCAGAATCATACCACTCCCACCCCTTAATAGCGGGCAAACACGCATACCCAACATAATCTTGAGTTAAACATAATGCTTTTAGTGCCTGCTCTTTTAATTCATAATCAGTTTTCATGGTTCTCCTGTTATATTTCATTCATAGCTACCTCCTGTAAAAATAATGCTCAAATTTAGCGGCTTATCCGTTGCAATTTTTTATTAGCAACAGAGTTATCAATAACTTTTATTACTGTCCAGGCCGGGCATTTGCCTTTACATACAACCCTAGTAATAGATTCTGGCCCATGGTAGTAACGTGTAGGGCCTCCACACTTTGGGCAAATTCTGATTGGTTCCATTGTAACGTCTCCTTTGTTGCTAATATGATCATCAGCTAAAAGTCTGGGTTGAAAGGCCCTTGGGTCGGGGCATCCACAATCCCATAAAAAAGTACTATGTTTTTGGCACCATTGGTCGTTGTTCATAAGTGTCCTTTTACTAATCTATTTT
>Ga0307987_1000960_pt1 | contig 16372 bp, 17 predicted proteins | sample EllFjometagen181_FD_203157 | JGI IMG/M metagenome (GOLD analysis project Ga0307987, IMG submission 203157) | Marine microbial communities from Ellis Fjord, Antarctic Ocean - #181 | ecosystem: Environmental > Aquatic > Marine > Unclassified | place: Southern Ocean | collected 2014-10-08
CCGTTGTGATCATTAAGACGGAAGACAGGTGTGAGCAAACCGGCATCTGCGTGGGAGACTGAATTAAATGGCTGATAATCTGGATAACTTTATAGATGGGTTGCAAGATCAGATTTACCAGGAAACCCGGGCCGCATATGGAGAGCGAGCCTTTGAACGATGGCAAAACATGCGCCATATGGGGGCAATGGAAAATCCGGATGGATACGCACGGATCACCGGCTCGTGTGGTGATACCATGCAAATTTTCTTAAAATTTCAAGAAAATTGTGTTAAGGAAGCATCATTTCAAACCGATGGATGCGGTACCAGTGCCGTGTGTGGATCCTTTGCAGCGGAAATGGCAATGGATAAAGCGCCTGATGAACTGGTGGAAATCACCGGCGAGAAAATCCTTGAAGTTCTGGGAGGCTTCCCCAAAGAAGATGAGCATTGTGCGTACCTTGCTGCGGAAACACTTCAGGAAGCACTGAATGATTATATGTTAAAACAAACAAAAAATTTCAACCTGTGCGGTTAGCGAACCGGGCAGACACACAGGTCTGCCCCTACGATCCAACCCTTTCAGGTGGATATTTACGTAGGGGCGGACCTGTGTGTCCGCCCTCCTTTTTAGGCCGCATACATAACATGTTTGTGTGGCACCAAAATCTAACCGCACAAGTCGAAACATTTGGGGAAATAAAGGGTTACACCGATGAAACATACCGGAATATTCCCCCTGTGTCAGAACGGTTGTCACATAAAATCCGTGAAATCCGATAACAGCGACTTATAGTTGTCCTGAAGATTAAAAATGAGACAGTTCCGGTAATAATAAGACAAACAAGGAGAACCGTATGATCATCAGTATCGCAAGCGGAAAGGGAGGAACGGGAAAGACCACTATCGCCACGAATCTGGCTGTTTCCCTTGATACCCCGGTCCAGATCCTGGACTGCGATGTGGAAGAACCCAATGTCCACCTTTTCATCCAACCCCGCATTGAAGAGACCCGCACCATCACCACACCGGTGCCCGAGGTGGACATGGAAAAATGTACCCTTTGTGGAAAATGTGGGGAAATCTGTCAATTCAGGGCCATTGTGATGATTGGCGAAACCGTATTGCCCTTTGTTGAAATGTGCCACAGCTGCGGCGGGTGTATGGAGGTATGTCCTGAAAAAGCCATCACTGAAACCACCCGCGAACTGGGGATTATTGAAAGGGGGCAATTCAACGGAAAGGAGTTCGTCCATGGAAAACTGCGGGTAGGCGAAGCCATGTCGCCCCCACTGATCAAGGCCGTTAGAGAATACGCCCGCCCGGATGCTTTAACCATTATCGACGCGCCACCGGGAACCTCCTGCCCTGTTATTTCCGCCATGAAAGGAGTGGATTTTGTATTGCTGGTCACCGAACCCACCCCTTTTGGTCTCCACGATTTAAAACTGGCGGTGGGGGCCGTTCGGATCCTTGACATTCCCTGCGGCCTCGTCATCAACCGGTCGGACATGGGGGATAACGGGGTCTTGAACTATGCCGAGGCTGAAGATATTCCCATCCTCATGGAGATCCCCTTCGATCGAAAAATCGCCGAAAGCTATTCCAGGGGCGAGATGATTGTTACAGCCATGCCGGAATGGAAAGAGAAATTTGTTCAACTTTCCCGTGATATAGAAGCCATTGCAGAGCGGAAAAGGAGCGTATCATGAAAGAAATCGTTATTATCAGCGGCAAGGGTGGAACGGGAAAGACCAGCATTATTTCAGCATTGGCATCCCTTGCCAAAAAAAAGGTCCTTTGCGATGCGGATGTGGATGCGGCGGATCTTCACTTAATCATGGCGCCTGAAATCAAAGAACGTCACGATTTTGATGCCGGTCACACAGCGAAAATCGATCCGGATAAATGTACCGAATGCGGTCTTTGTCGGGAACTGTGCCGATGGGATGCCATCAACGAAGATTATGAGGTGGACGCAATCGAATGCGAAGGGTGCGGCGTCTGTTACTATTTCTGCCCTGAAAAGGCCGTAGAATTCCCCATCAACACCTGTGGTGAATGGTTTATTTCGGATACCCGTTTCGGACCCATGGCCCATGCACGCCTGGGAATCGCAGAAGAAAACTCCGGGAAACTGGTGGCCCTCATTCGCAAGGAAGGGAGGGAAATAGCTGAAAAAAAAGGGCTTGATTATCTCCTTACCGATGGCCCTCCCGGTGTGGGTTGCCCGGTAATTGCCTCCATGGGCGGCGCATCAGCGGTTTTGATTGTTGCCGAACCCACCGTTTCAGGAAAACACGATATGGAGAGGGTCTCGGAACTGGCGGCATTTTTCAAGGTGCCGGCCATGCTGTGTGTCAATAAATTCGATATCAACCCTGAAATGGGAAAAGCCATTGAGGCTTTTGCCCGGGAAAAGAACATAAAAGTGATCGGCAGGGTTCCCTTTGATCCGGACTTCACCCGAGCCATGGTGGAAGGAAAAACCATTGTGGAGTTTAACGAACAGGGAGAAGCCTGCCGAGCTGTGAAGACCATATGGAAAGATGTGGTTGGAAGTCTCGAAAAGAATTGATGCGGGGTTCTTTACTATTGTGGCATTTCCTGATAAGAAGGGTGTCGATTCCGCCGAATTCCGGGCAGAACTAAACAAAACCCCGGGGCGGAAACCATTATCGTAAAGAAAGGATGAAACAATGGCATCAAAAGACAAGGAATCGAGATTGGCGCAAATGGCCTACTGGGAAGAACAGCTGAAACTGCGGTTCGCTCAGTTGGCTGAAAAAGACGTTGCACCCGAAAAAGCCGCTAAGGACGCCGAGATCAAAAAAATCCGGGCCAAAATGAGAGAGACCCGCGACCGGCTTGCGGTCATCGAGGAAAAAGAGAAGAAAGTGGAGGAGATGGCCAAAGCCAAAGCGGAAAGAGCAGCAACGCCCAAAGTATCTAAAAAGAAGAGAAAGCAGGCGGAAGAGCAGGCTGCTGAAAGCAAACGTCAGCAGAAAAAGAAGAAGAAAAAAGAAAAGAAAGCCAAGCCTCAATAAGGACCTGGAATCTCCAGATCCTCTTCGAAGCTCTCAATTTCAGCCCCATCCATTTCCAGAAAGGATTCGGGGCTGAATTTTAGTTTGCGGAACAGCTTTTCTTCAACCTGCCCGCATAACCTGAAATTCGATTTTATCCTCCGGCAGAGGTCTTCCTGATCTCGCCCGTAACGTTTGAGGATATAATCTTCCCGTTCTTTAAGGGTAACGATCCTGTCGTGGTTGACCCGTTTATCCGCATAAAAAACCACTTCCTTTTCAGAATCGGCACCGTTTAAACGATATTTCTTCAATTTGATATGTTCCCCAACAATGGGAGCAATTTCATCCAGGTTATTTTCCATGCAGATCTCTTTTCCGATTTCCGCATGGTCCCGTCCTGAATCTAAGGACGGCGTTTTACCGATATCATGCAACAATGCTCCGGCCGTTGTTTTTGAAACAGATATATCCGGATTCACCTCCCTGAGCCCCCGGGAAATCATGCGGGCCACCCTTGCCACAACCACCGAATGGGCTTTGATATGGGCAAGCATGTGGTACTTGTCCATGTAGCGGTAGCACTCTTTGATTGACGGAATCATGGTTTATTCTCTTTATTTTTTTTGGGGTATCACACCGAATCCTTTGATTACGGACATGATATCTAGCAGGTTTTGACAGACCATTCAAGAAAAAATCCACTGATGGAAAGCGAGGAAGAATGGCACGGCACAAGCCCAATGGGTTGTTGACAAACCCTATGGTTTTGTTTAAGTTCAGAAAAAAATCAAGCTGCGATATTTACCGTTTTTCGCCATGCGCCTTTAACCTGGGGTAAATTGAAACCACGAAAGGAGTCCGGCCATTTCTGATTTTTCTCAAAATAACAGCAGGGTCACTTCATTTCATATTCTCCGACAGGATCGGGAACACCTGAGAAAGCAGTTGACGCTTCATTCCAGGTGGAAAAAAACGGTCCTGATTCTGCCGCTTCTGGCCAGCGAATATACCGACCCCGCAAATCATCCGGTTTTCGAAAACATCCTTAGGCAGCTCAAAGACATCAACTATGTCTCCGAGATTATCTTTGGCCTAGACCGGGCCACGGAAGAGGAAGCGGTGCAGCTCAGGGATCTCATCAATAATTTTGGGATCCAGAATTACACGATTCAGTGGAATGACGGTCCGGGGTTTCTGGGCATATACGAAAAGCTTAACGAAGCGGGGTTCAATATCAGCGAACCGGGCAAAGGAAAAAACATGTTTCTGAGCTTCGGGATCGCCATGGCCCTGGGCGCTGAAACCATCGGCCTCATCGACGCGGATATTCGAACCTTTAAGCGGGTACAGCTGGATCGACTCTTCTACCCGGTGGTGGTCCTCAATTATGATTTTTCCAAAGCCTATTATTCCAGAATCAAGGACAATCAGATCTACGGTCGGGTCAAAAGGCTTCTCCTTGACCCCCTTCTCATCGCACTGAAACGGAAATTTTCTGAGACAAAAGACCAGAAAATGTTGAATCTCATCGACTTTCTCCTAAGCTTCAAGTATCAGCTCAGCGGTGAGGTGGCTTTTCATGTGGACCTGCTGAAAAAGATGCGATTTGCCACCAACTGGGGCGTGGAGATTTTCACCCTCATCGAAGTGTATCGAAAATCTTCAGCACCGGCTCAGGTCATGTTCACAAAAGACCCTTTCGATCATAAACATCAGGATATCTCCAGCCAGGACCGCACAAAAGGCCTGAACCGGATGGCCATTGACATCGTCACAACGCTCATGAATGCCTTGATTATTGAAGAGGGCCTGGAAATCTCCGATACCTTTTTCAGAGATCTGACAGTCACTTACCAGGCCGTGGCTGAAGGACAGGTCAAGAAATATTCCGATGACGCGGACTTCAGCGGCCTCACATACGACCGCGACAAGGAAGAATTCCTGATCAAGGAAGTTTTCACCCATTCCATTCTTGAAGCCGGGGATATGCTCACAGCCCCTTACCGCATGACGGAGAAATTCTTGCGATTTGTCAACTCTCATAATGAATTCGGCGAATTTCTCAAAAGCGGGCTGGCCCAGACCATTTTACAGGTAGAGCAGAAAACTGAAAAGCAGCTATTCGAAACACCCCAAACGGTTTCCTGGGAACGGGTGAGCAATAAACTGCCAACGATCTTTTACGATTTGATTGAAGTGGTGGAAAGTGAGAAAAGACGTTTTTCCTGACGCGATGACGGGAGGGCTCATGGTTGATGCTTTTTTCACCCGGAATTCATCTCCGCCATCCCATCTGGTTTTTACCGACCTGGACGGCACCCTGCTGGATCACCATACCTACGGTTGGAAAGAGGCCATTCCGGCACTTGATCGCTGCCGAAAAAGCGGCATTCCGGTCATTCTGGTCTCCAGTAAAACCAGGGCTGAAATGGATGTATTGCGTCGCAAATTAGATCTTTCGGCTCCTTTTGTATCTGAAAATGGCGGGGCCGTATTCTTTCCGCGAGAAACCTTTCAAGATGCACCGGCCGGGGCCTTTCCATCGGAAATCCCAGACTCAGAGGGATCAGACGGCCTTTGGCAGTGGTCTTTTGGCACGCCCTACACCCACCTGGTTCGCGCGTTGAACCATATGCGGAAAAGCCTGGGCGTTTCCCTGAAGGGATTTTCCGAGATGGCTGTTACTGAAATTTCCCGGCTGACGGGTCTCGACGAAGACGCCGCCCGTCTTGCCGCCATGCGGGAATATGATGAACCCTTTATTTTTGAAGGAGAGACGCCTGACGATCTGGGGCCGCTCCATGAACACGCTGCCCAAAGAGGCCTGACGATCGTCTCAGGAGGTCGCTTTCACCATCTGTTGGGCAACAACCACAAAGGGAACGCCATGGCACGGATTACGTCCTGGTATAATTCAGAATATCACTCAAAGGGGCAATTCGACTCTATTCCTACCATTGCCCTGGGCGACAGCCCAAATGATTTTCCCATGCTTTTACGTGCGGATTTTCCAGTACTGATTCTCTCAAAACATCATTTTCCAGATCTTGAAAAGGAAATCCCGAACCTCGAAACCACAAAATATCCAGGTCCAAAAGGCTGGAACGAAGCCATTTTGAATATCTTAAGTCTAAGCAAGGAGAAGGCCGATGCCTGATAGCTTTGAAAAAGAAATAAACCCGGAAAACATCAAGAAAGCGGAAATGGTGGTCTGTATCCCTTCCTACAAAGAAGCTGACGCCATCAGTTATCCCACCACCCAGGCCGATGAAGGGCTACGGAAATATTTCAGCGAGGTTGACGCTGTCATCATCAATTGTGACAACAACTCGCCGGATCATACACGGGAGGCCTTCCTGAAGACGCCGACCCAAACGCCCAAAATTTATCTTTCCACTGAACCGGGACTTAAGGGAAAAGGAAACAACTTCAAAAATCTGTTTCAAAAGGTGGTGGATCTTAAAGCCAAGGCCGTGGTGGTGGTGGACGCGGATCTCAAAAGCATCACCCCCGAGTGGATCAAACACCTGGGGGAACCGCTCTTCAGTGGGTTTTCCTATGTGGCCCCCCTGTATATCCGGCACAAATATGATGGCACCATTACCAACGGCATTGCCTACCCCATGACAAGGTCTCTCTACGGCAGACGGGTCCGCCAACCCATCGGCGGGGATTTCGGGTTCAGCGGGAAACTGGCGCCCTTATACTTGGAAAGCAACACCTGGAATGAAGCGGTGGCCAATTTCGGAATCGATATTTGGATGACCACCCTTGCCATGAACAATAAGGCACAAATCTGTCAGGCTTTCATGGGACGGCCCAAAATTCACCGCACCAAGGATCCCGGAAGCGACCTGGGACCCATGTTCCGGCAGGTGGTGGGCACCATCTTTTCCTTGATGAAAAAGTTTGCGCCTTACTGGCTCAAGGTAAAGTACAGCCGACCCACCGCCATTTACGGGTTCGGTCTGGGCGAAACGGAAATGCCGCCCGAGGTTTCCGTAAACCGAGAAAACCTGCTGACCCAGTTTCACGCGGGATTTGATCAATACAGAGACATATGGGAAAGGATCCTCACGCCGGATATTTACAAGAAACTCCTGGAGATCAAGGACATGAGACAACAGGAGTTCAGCTTTCCCACGGACCTGTGGGCCCGGTTACTGTTTGACGTGGCTGCTTCATACGGGGAAGTGGGCATTAGCGAAGATGACACCATGGATTCCCTGATCCCCCTCTATTTCGGCCGCACCCTTTCTTTTGTCATCAGGACGGAAAAAATGTCCATGCAGCAGGCGGAAGAGGCCATCGAAAATGACTGCGCCACTTTTGAAACAGCGAAACCCTACCTCATTCAACGGTGGAATGAGCGGCATCCCGTTTCGAAGTGAAAAGTGAAGAGTGAAAAGTTTGTTCCTCCACTCTTCATTTATGCTCGCACGATAGGAACGCCGGTTACCCAGCGCCCCCCGCATAGACTCGGACGTGCGGTTGGCTTTCCCCGCGACTGACCATGCCTGGTTAAGACACCCCGACGGCATATAGCCGCCTCACGACGCCCCCCCTGATCCATAAATTTAAAATCAGGAGCACAGTCGATAAAATATTTTTTCTGTAGTCAATGAACTGACATGCTGCTTTCAGAATCGGAAATAGTTGGTCCATCATTTTGATACTGAGCTCATATCCCCACCCTTCAGCAACTGATGCATGAAGAGGCATCAACCAGTTTCACCTCATCCAGAAAATGGTGAGAGGTAGAAGATATCTCAACCCTCTGAACGTCCGCCCAAATGATGATATCACACGTTGCAGCCGTTTGGCATAATAGCAGTTATGTCAAAAACCCGGAAGAGCTCTTTCAACTCAAGCTTCGTGGCAATCCAGGTGTTTTGAAGGGCTTTCGCTTGGGCGTATCACGGATCACAACAATATCCTATAGAAAAAGAATTCGAAACCCAGGTGGTTTCTTGAATGTGATAAAGTGCTCTCAGGCCTTCTTGGAAGGCCGGGCCGAACCCCAGAGGACCTGCCACATAGACCCGGCTGATATAAAGCATCATGACAAAGATAAAGGCAGCCATGATTCCGGCCGGTATGCCGATTTGCCTGTACTTCTCTTCATCTATTTGTTTACTGTAGCCTGTACAGATGACAATGGGGTCCCTGACCGAATCTTTCTGATTTCTTTAGATAGTTGCAATCCGTTCATTTTGGGCATACCCATATCGGTAACCACCAGGTCAAATTCGTCGGGACCCGCCCAAAAAAACGAAAGAAGGGGTCCATGTTCAAGTATTCATGACCATGGCCATGAAAGCACTCACCACAGCCTTCCTAAAATGGCAGCAAGATCAACTGAAACTCGAAGCCCTGGGCAAACCGAGTACCTGGGAGATGTACCGGCGAAAACTTAAGGTCCTTAATCAAAACAAACTCATTGTCTTCGCGAACGATTACTTCGGCATCTTCCCTTCACATGAAGTTTTCATGCTGGCAGATGTTCCGGTCCGCGATACGGAAAAAGAACTCAATATCACCCGCGACCAGATCTACGCCAAGTACACTGAACCGCTGGGTGATAAAAAATCCTGAAAAATTTCGACCGGCCTTTTTTCCGGCAAGCTAATGACCACCTTATTCCTTATATCGGAGTTTTAGTTAGGTGACAACTACCTTGACACCCGCCGCTGTTGCCCTTATGATTACATATACACTCGCAAGATTTTTTCTTGCCCCTTAACAGAGGAAACCGTGTCTTCGTAGCTCACCCTGAAAGTTCATCTTTGAGATTTCTCAGGTCTGGAAGACGGCGTTCACCACTCAGGATCTCACTTTACCTAAAAAGATGTCAAAGGTTGTGGTCATATTTGACCACCATTTCGATTCCTCCACCAACCTTTCGATTTTGAATATTAATTTATAAATCAATGCTTTGGATCAAATAGGGTGCGCTCATCCAGTTTGGCACAAAACTTGAGCATATCATAATGGAAATATTTGATGTGTTAGACGGCAGAAAGGTCGGAGAGATTTCTGAATTTGGGAATATGCTATGACCATCAGCTCATGAAAGGAGTATGAATAGCGAGATTCATAAAGTGAAAGAAAAGATGTGAGCGTTGGCAAAAAGGACATTTAGGCGGGTCCTAGATAGAATGGCCCTTTCTTGAAAGATGTGGATATCAAGGTGAGGTGCTTACAAATAAGGAGTAACTGCTATGAAAAAGAGAAATATCGTTATCCGTTTTTTACTTTTTGGAACAATAGTTTGGTCATTGGTACTTTTATCTCATATTCCGACGATGGCAGTGGATGTGAGTGTGAATATAGGCGTGAATATTCCTTTGCCTCCCGCTATCGTATTTTCGGCGCCTCCACAATTGGTTGTGATACCTGAGACATATGTATATGCCGACCCTGACGTAGATGTGGACATCTTCTTCCACGGTGGTTGGTGGTGGCGTCCGTGGGAAGGGCGTTGGTATCGCTCTCGGAATTATGATTCAGGTTGGGGTCACTATAAACACGCTCCACCTTTTTATAGTCAAGTGCCTTCACATTGGAGGGATGACTATAGGGGGCATAAATGGAAAGGGCATAAATGGGAGCACAAACGAATACCTCACAATCAAGTTCAAAGGAACTGGAACAAATGGGAACATGACAAACATTGGGAGAAGCAAAACACTTGGGGCGTCAGAGATTTGCGGCGCCAACAGAACTCCCAAGGACAACATAAAAAGGTACAGAAACAACACCAGGCACAACAGTCTCAGCCTCGACATGAAAAATCTGATAAAAAGGATAATAAAAAAAATAATAAAAAAGGTAATGGAAAGTAGGATGACAAAAGATTATCCCACTACAAGGTTCATTTTTTTTTGAATGAAAAATATCCGCAAAAAGTTTTTGCAGCCGAAACTGACAAGGAAGAAACGGTTTCACTGGACGGGTCTTTGCCGTTTTTTCTGCCTGAAACACAGCTGTTTCGACCGCTGATTGCCGCTCCCCGATGGCCACGGTTTTCAGCTTCCTACCAGCGATATACGAAAGGCGATTTGCTTACGGATGTGGCATCCGTCAGTTTCGGCGAGACGTTCGGCATCTATCGTTTTCGCGGCCCCTGGCAATCCACCATGGAGGTGGGCATTCAGGCGGGTGTTTTTCCCATTTTCGACCTGGGTGCTGAATCCTTTGATTTGATCAATGCGGACTATCGGGTGGGGATTCCAGTCTCCATCAAGAAGAAAAATTTTACCAATATGACGCGCATATTTCACCAAAGTTCGCACCTGGGTGATGAATATATCTTAAGGGGAAATGCCGCAGAGCGAAAAAATCTGAGCTATAACGCTTTTGATACCCTGTTTTCTTATGATTTTCCCAAAGGACTCCGTGCCTATGCCGGAGGCGGGTATCTTTTTGATCGCACTCCTTCTGATTTCGAGCCTTGGTACAGTCAGGTCGGCCTGGAATTTCACAGCCCGTGGTCCTGGTTGAACGGCGCCCTGTCTCCCGTGGCGGCTGCAGACATCCAGAACTGGTAGGAAAGCGGTTGGAATACGGATCTGTCGGTGCGTGCGGGAATACAGTTTGAAAATCCTGAAATTCTAGGCCGAAAGCTTATGCTGCTGCTGGAGTATTATAATGGGAAATCACCCAATGGACAGTTTTATGAAAGCACAATCGAGTATTTCGGCCTGGGGTTGCACTTCTTTTTTCAGTAAGGAGATTAATTAATCAGTTCTGCATTACCTTTCGGCCATCACTCCGGTCACCTGGGAATACAGAATTAATGTTGAAGCTGCACTGGGGTACGATAGAACGAACACACCTCTGGATCAGGCCCAAAAACGGATTTAGCGTGGACAGCCATGCGGTTAAAGAATAAAGGAGATCGAGCCATGTTTCGAGATATAATTCTAAATATTTGTATATTGGCGTTGCTGGGACTGCTGGGGGGCACACTCGGTGCACTTCCAGCGGTGGCTGCAGAAAAAAATTTACCTTATGATGAGGAGCAAATAGATGTACTCGCACACGGCCCTATACACGAAGCATTTGCCGAGACCATCGCATTTGATCCTGAACCGGGAATCATAGTCCCGAAATTGCCGCCGGAGGTCATCAACGAGGTTCCACCGGAACAGAAACCCGAGGGTGATGCTCAGTGGATTCCAGGGTACTGGGGATGGGACGATGATCGAAACGATTTTATTTGGATCAGCGGCACTTGGCGGGTGGTCCCACCTGGTCGGCAATGGATCCCCGGATATTGGGTCAACTCCGCCGGGGACGGCTATCAATGGATTTCAGGTTACTGGGCGCCTGAGAAAAATAGTGCCACGACGTACCTGCCCGAACCTCCGGAATCGGTTGAGGCGGGACCCAATGTCAATGCGCCCTCATCGAATCAAACTTGGATACCCGGCAGTTGGGTATGGTATAGTAATGCATACGCTTGGCGTCCCGGTTATTGGGCGGCGATGCGGCCTGACTGGGTGTGGATGCCCGCACATTATGTGTGGACACCCCGGGGGTATGTTTTTGTAGGGGGTTACTGGGATTTTGCTGTTGGTTTTCGAGGCGTGCTGTTTGCACCGGTTGCTTTTGGTTTCGGCGTGTCTTTCGGAAGCGGCTTCTATTTTACACCATCATTTATGATTGACGTTAGGATTTTTTCAGACTGCCTTTTCTTACGTCCAGGCTATCACCACTACTATTTTGGTGATTATTATGCCCCCCGATATTATCAAAGAGGCATATTTCCATGGTTTTCACCCCATACAAGGCGTCACGGATACGACCCCATTTATGCACATCAGCGTTGGGAGCACCGGAAAAATCCCAATTGGGAAAGGGATCTGCATAGAACCTATCAATTACGTCGCAACAATGAGGCGGCCAGGCCGCCGAGAAACCTCCATGAGTCGAGAAAACTCCAACAAGCATCACTGATATCAAGTCCTTCGGGACGTTCTTCTAAAAAGCCTTTTTTTCCATTAACAAAAAAGAGGGAGGATCTGCCAAGATTCGAATCCTTGAGCAGAAATGAGCGCACGCAAATCGAACAGCATGGCAAACAGCTCCGCAATCTTAGCAATCAGCGGCTCAAATTGGAATCTCGGGGGTTGGCCAAACCGTCTATGGGATCTGCCAAAAAGATCAATGTAGACAGGGTGAAACTTCCGGATTCTCCGATCGTGGCAAAACCGCTCGAACGAGCATCCACGAAGAAGACAACTTCGAATCGTTATAAAAATACACAATCGAATTCCGCAACGAAGCCTCTGGAGAGAGGATCTTCAAAGGCGCCGGGAAGTTCAAAGAAAATCGAGATTGACAAAAGAACCGCACCGAAGTCTCCCCGCCTGACAAGCCAACCCGGCAGTCAGTCAAAAACAACCGGTTCCCCAGCCGGGAAAGTGCCGCCTGTTCGCTACAAGACTCCCAAAACAAATCCCACTGTTGAGCCTCTGAAAAGAAGGTCATTTGGACAACCGGAAACTTCAAGGAAGATCGGGACTGACGGAAGAACTGCACCAACAGACGCTCCCAGGTTAGCAAACCCAACGGCTATTCCGTCAAAATCGACACGTCCTGAAGCTCCCAATCCTGGTTATAAGATGGAGACTCCCGAAAGAGGAGCATCGGGTCGTCGGGAAGGGCCCACGGGTACGAGGCCGGATATGGGCGCAAACAGGCAGCAATTTCCGGGTAGATAGTTGGAAGAAGACCCAACTGGCTTTATTTGCAGGAGTGTGGACGTGCATCAACCAAAGAACCCATTGAGGAAAGGGTATATTCTTGTAATTTGTCTACCGATGTACGTCTGTGTTGGAATTTTCCTGGCACTCATTTTCAGTATCGCTGCACCATGCTTCTCCCAAGGGATCCCTTCTTTGAACAATGCTGAAAGTATAGCATCAAAAAAATCAAATAGTGACGAAAGCATTGAGCTGCCAGGGCTCAACAAATTGATTGAAGAACCCTTTGTGACCCGCGTTGTTTCAAACAATCAGATCACCCTGCTGCAAAACGCCGAGGCCTATTTCCCGGCCATCGAAACGGCACTGGACCGGGCGGTTCATGAAATTTATCTGGAAAGCTATATCTTCAAAAATGACAATACCGGACGACGCATCGCGGAAGCGCTCAGACGGGCGGCCCTTCGTGGGGTAAAAACCCACGTTCTGGTCGATGGATTCGGCTCCAATGGTCTGCCGAAAACCATGGTCGAATTCCTTGAGGCGGCTGGCGTAATGGTGCTGAAGTTCCGGCCCAAAATATCGCCCTGGACGATTAAGCGACAGAGATTGCGTCATCTGCACCGGAAAATAGTAGTCGTGGACCGGAAGATTGCCTTTGTGGGCGGCATTAACCTTATCGATGATATGGATATGCCTAATGAAACATCGCCTCGTTACGATTATGCCGTACGTGTGGAAGGGCCCTGCCAAAAGAAATTCATGATCGTGCGTATCTTGTTGGCCTGAAAGGCAAAGAAAGCACCACACATCCGGATCAAATGCTGTTTATTGTTATTCTTCCAAACCTTCCCTGTAGCCCCGTTTAAAATCAGATTTAGCCTTTTTGAAACTGTGTTCATACATATTCCATAAGGTATTTGCTCCTTGCTTGAGATCCTCCCAGGCATCGTCATCGGCATCATCACCGGCATCATGGATCTTTGTAAGGTTTTGCTGTGCCTCTTCCGCCTTTTGACGAAGCTCTTTGATCTGCTCTTCGTACTTTATTTTCGTCTTTGCATCCGCCTTCAATGTTTCTCTGTCTAATCTGTCAAGATCCTTATCCCATTCGTCAAGCTGCGCTTTGAGCTTTTCCAAATAGGCATCTCTGGTAGTCATGATCAATCCTCCCGCTATTTGTTTTTGTATTGTTGCGCCCATATCAATATTGAGGCGTGGCGACCTTAGGTTATCGGGCCACTTCCGGCATATTACGCATCGATGCCGCAAAATGGATCAGGTGTTCAGGAAATCAAGGACCTGACTGGCTGCCCACACACCAGATGCCATGCAGGACAGCACACCGCCGCTGATCGTTCCGGAACCCACCAGAAACAGCCCCTCAATGCCGGCCGTACAGTCGTAAAAGCGGCCCGCGCCGAACTGGCCCGGGGTTTGTTCCAGACCGAAATTGGCGCCCTGAAAGCTGTTGACCCAATATTCACTGGAGAGGGGCGTGGCGAACTCCACATACTCCAGGTGATCGCTGAGACCGGGGAGATACCGTTCCGCAGATCGTACGAGCTGCATACCCAAACGATTCTTCAGATGGTCGTAAGCCTCGCCACGCTGTCTGCTACGGGTACCGGTCCAGGGCAAAAAGGGGGTTATAGCCGAACCCGCTGATGATCTGCAGGGTATGGTGGCCTTGGGGAGCGTGCGGGATCGACCAATTGCCGGAAGGTGATGATGGGATCGGCATTGCTGACCACGGCTCTGGCCGTGTATTGATCGCCGGATTTTGTAGAGACACAAAATTCCTCCCCCCGACGTTCGATACGTGTTACCGGTGCACCGGCTGTCAGAACGGCTTTGTGCCCACGAAGTCCGGTGAGAAAGGCATCCCGAAGGGCCGTGCTGCCTCCCTTGGGATAATAGGCGCCGTCAAAATAATGATCCAGCAGCATGAGACACAAAAAAGCCGAAGCCATGCTGGGCGGCAGGCCGCTGTTGCCGCAGTGGGCTGACAATCGGATGCAGCGGCAGCAATGACAGTACCAACTCTGAACCCGAACCCGGCGGGGAATTCAATCTCGAAACAGCAATTACCCTCGGGGAACTGAGTCTGGTCGCATATGAACAGCTGAACCAGTGTATAGAAACTGGCAAGGACGCGATTACTGTGCCTGCACCATTTCAACTGGAGGAGGTTATTTATGAAGGTGTTGACAGCTCTATTAACCTGACATGCAATAATGACACGAGCGTAGTGCCGATTGCGTTCATCGCCACCGAGGGTAAGAATATATACCTGGCCTTCAGGGGGACAGCTAATATCTCCGACTCGCTTGCTGACATCCTTCATACTCAAGTGCCCTATTCCCTGGTGTCCAACGGCGGAAAGGTTTCGGAGGGATTCCTGAACAAATATATGGGGACCGATACCAATCCCATACGGGCCACTATTTTCAGCAAACTGGAAAGGAAGGGCCGCCCCTTTTCGGTCTCCTCAAAAAGGACCTGCTGTAAGGGTTGTGATGATTCGAGGGCGGTGGCGCCGCAGAAACGGCGAAACGCACGGCGCTGCTTGAAGTGGGCCTTGTCGTGTTCGCTTACAAAGCGTTCCGCTCGCTGTAGTTCGGCAATGGTCAAGACCGACTCGCAGAGCTTTGTTACCTCGGGGTCACGAAAAACCGGTGCATACAGCACATAGGCCGCAGGACGCCATTGATAATGCAATCGTTGCCAAAGCTCACCGCGTTCCAATCAAAGGCCTGCATGGGCGAGGTTATGAGGGTCCGTTTACCGATCTGGCACCCCATTCATTGCAACTCCATTCGACTGACATGTAATGATCTTCCTCCAGAAGATGGTTCACGTTACTTTGTCAGGCTAACGAATCAATAGGAGTCTCACATCCATAACATTGGTGTTGGTAGGACCGGTCATGAGGAGATCTCCGGTTTTTTCGAAAAAGTGGTAGGCGTCATTGTTGTTTAAAAAATCAACGGCCGACAACCCCTCTTTTCTGCCCCGCTCGACAGTATAGGGGTCCACCATGGCTCCCGCCGCGTCCGTTGGCCCATCATTGCCGTCTGTCCCCCCGCTTAATACAACCATTCTGTCAGGAAGTCCGGCGATCTCCAAGGCCGATGACAGACAAAACTCCTGATTCCTGCCTCCCAACCCCTTGCCCCGGATGGTCACGGTGGTTTCTCCCCCTGAAATAATACAGGCCGGTTTTTGGGCGGGCCTGCCGCTCCGACATACCTCCCGCGCGATGGCACAATGGACCCGGGCCACGTCTTTGGTTTCCCCCTCGATCAGAGATGAAAGGATCAGGGAGTTATACCCAAGCGCCTTGGCTTTTTTCTCGGCTGCCTCAAGCGCCAGGATATTGCTGCCCACAATGATGTTTGATACATACAGAAAAACCGGATCTCCTGCTTTGGGGGTATCGGGAATCCGGCCCTGTGCGCCCTCTTCCAGACGTCCAGCAATGCTTTCGGGAACACTTTTCAAATCATATTTCTTTAAAATACCCAACGCGTCTTCAAAGGTGGAAGGATCCGGCACAAAGGGGCCTGATGCGATGACATCCATTTTGTCCCCCACCACATCAGACAACATCAGGTTGACCACAGTGGCCGGAAAGGCTGCACGGGCCAT
>Ga0307987_1000961_pt1 | contig 16365 bp, 15 predicted proteins | sample EllFjometagen181_FD_203157 | JGI IMG/M metagenome (GOLD analysis project Ga0307987, IMG submission 203157) | Marine microbial communities from Ellis Fjord, Antarctic Ocean - #181 | ecosystem: Environmental > Aquatic > Marine > Unclassified | place: Southern Ocean | collected 2014-10-08
ACTCGCTGTTGGGGTCGGCCCGATCGTTGCCCCGTCCGTTGGCGTGGAAGCTGGTGATGTGCAGGGTGCCCTGGTAACGATCGTGCCCCCAGATGCCCACCCGCTGCTCGCGGGCCATGGTCTGAGCCTCGAACAGGTGCTCGAGCCCGTCTTCGACGGGGGGGATGAGCATGATGTGGGCGAAGCCAGCCTCGAGGAGCTTCTCCTCGAGGGACACGCCATCGATGATCACGTCTGCGATCAGTCGCCCATAGCCATCCCGGATGGGGTCGGCGTAGGACAGCTGCACCAGCTTGCCCGCGACGAAGCTGGCGGCCAGATCCCGAGCCTCTTCGGCGAAGGCTTCCATGGGCCGCAGCTCGGGGGTGTTGACCCAGCGCAGGCGCACGGGATCGCCGGTGGCGATGGTGATGGTGTCCCCGTCGTAGACCCGGATCACCACGGCTTCGTCCGGAGGCGGAGGCAGCTGCCCCTCGGACTTGGGCTCCTGGGACAGGGCTTGCGTGACCAGCAGGGTCAGGGCCAGGGTGAACAGACGCATCGGGTACTCCCAGGCGTGGCGGCGAAGCCACCTTTGCACGTTACGGGCCGGGGTTCAACCCGAAGATCGCCCTCGCAGGAGCCCTTCGAGAGCCAGCTCACCCGCCCGATAGGACGAACGCACCAGCGGACCGCTGGCCACCATGGCGAAGCCCAGTCCGCGAGCTTCGGCATCCCAGGCATCGAACTCGGCGGGCTCCACGTAGCGCTCCACGACCATACAGCGGGGGTTGGGCTGCAGATATTGTCCCAGAGTGACCGCATCGACCCCCACAGCTCGGAGGTCTTCGAGGCTCTGGCGGATCTCGTCATCGCTCTCGCCCAAGCCCAGCATCAGGGACGACTTGGTGAGCCCGTCGGGCCGCAGCTCCTTGGCCAGGTGCAGCACCTCGAGGGAGCGGTCGTAGCTGGCTCGACGATCCCGGGCCTTGGGGGTCAGGCTGCGCACCACCTCGAGGTTGTGGGCGAACACCGCGGGTTCGGCCGCCAACACCGTAGCGATGGCCTGCCGGTCGCCCCCGAAGTCCGGGGTGAGCACCTCCACCCGGGTCTGGGGGCTGAGCTCGGCGATGGCCCGCACCGTCTCCGCGAAGTGAGCAGCGCCGCCATCGGGCAGATCGTCGCGATCCACGCTGGTGAGCACCACCCAGCGCAGCTCCCACTGGGCGGCGGCTTTGGCCACCTTCCGGGGCTCCTGCGCATCCAACACACCGCCGGGCTTGCCCGTGGCCACAGCACAGAAGCGGCAGCCCCGGGTGCAGACCTCACCCATGATCAGGAAGGTCGCCGTGCCACAGCTCCAGCACTCGCCGATGTTGGGGCAGCGAGCTTCCTCGCAGACCGTGTGCAGGCCCAGCTCCCGCAGGGTGCCCTTGACCTCGCCAAAGGCCTCGCCGCCACCGGGGCGAACCTTCAACCATGGGGGCTTGCGTCGGGAAACAGGCATGGAGCCTCCTGGGGCCAGGATGGTAATCGCGCTCGTCGTCGCCGTCATGGATGTGCGCTGGCCATGACCCAGGATTCGGCCATCGAACGAAAAACGAAGGCTTCCCGCGCCAGAGGCGCGCGCCGCTCATCAAGCGGCGAAGATGGGGGAGAGGGCGCGTGTCGCGCCCGGATAGATGAGGAAGAAGCTGTCTTCCCCCTAAATAATGGGCAAGGGCGTCGTTTCGGCCCCTGGCCGAATCGGCGACCGTAGCCTGTGCGCTCACCGGACGCTGCCAGGTCTCGTGCTTATGATCCCTAGCCTTCCCAAGGAGACCCCCATGACCCTCTCCATCGGTGACGTCGCCCCCGACTTCGAGCTCGTGGCCGACGACGGCAACCCCATCTCCCTCTCGTCCCTGCGCGGCCAGCGCGTGGTGCTGTACTTCTACCCCAAGGACAACACCTCTGGCTGCACCACCCAGGCCTGTGGTTTCCGCGACCTGCACGAGCAGATCGAGTCCAAGAACGCCGTAGTGATCGGCGTGTCACGAGACTCCACCAAGCGCCACGTGGGCTTCAAGGCCAAGCACGCCCTGCCGTTCACCCTGCTCACCGACGCCGACCACGCCATCCACCACGCCTACGGCGCCTGGGGAGAAAAGAAGATGTACGGCAAGACCGTACAGGGCGTGCTGCGCACCACCGTGGTCATCGATGAGCGTGGCGTGATCAGCGATATCAAGCACAAGGTCCAGGCCAAGGCCGACCCCGAGCGGGTGCTGGTGGTGCTGGGCTGAGGATCAGCCCAGCACCACCAGCATATCGAGGGCTGGGCGCTACTCGTAGCAGGTCAGATAGCAGTCATTTCGGCCTTCTGTACAATCGATCACGCCTTCGTAGTTGTTGTTCGTTTCCCAGCAGACATCCATTCGTTCTTCGCAGACCAACTCGCAGCCTCTGTCCTGCCAGGCTGCGCAGATGGTGAAGTCGCCGTTGCAGGCGCGACCACACGCGTTTGTCTCACAGCCCAGGTAGCAGTCTACGAAGGTCGTGATGCAGCCCCCATCCGAGCACACCGAGCTCTGGCCCAACGAGGCGATACTGCAGGACTGGCGGCGGTCAGTGCAGACGCTGTCCTCGTAGTCGCCGTCATTGATGCAGTCGATCCATTCGAGTGTGCACTGCGTGTTTCCCTGAACATAGGCCAACCAGCACTCGACTTCGTAGTGGTGAACCTGCCCGGTCTCGCGGCCTGCTTGGAGCCAACAGCCAGCGAGTGAGGTCAAGATCGAGGCGGCCAGCAATCCACGGGCCCAACAGAGGGTGACGAGCCGGCTTGGGGCCCGAGCCGAACACCTGTTCATCACTCGTAGCATGCGGCCACACAGTCGAACCTTTCGACGCGGCAGGTGGTGACGGCGTGCTGATCCGGGATGTCGTCCAGGCACATGTCCTCGAACTCTTCGCATGCCAAGAGGCAGCCCCAGTCGTACCACTGGGCACACTCCAGCTCGGCGTCTTTGCATCCAAGCACGCAGGCAGCGTCTCCATCACAGCCGTCGTTGCAGTCATTCCACTCCGCGAAGCACCCGCCGTACGAGCAGGCGAACAGCGAGTCGCGCGTGCTCTCGACGCACCAAACGAAGTGGTCATTGCAGAGTTGCTCCGCCTCGGGGTCGTCGTCGGCGTATTCCCAGCAGATCGACCAACGGATGTAGCAGTCCTCCTGGGTCTCGAGGTGGCGAAGGTAGCACCCGAGCTCCCGAGGTCGCCCATGGTCGGACTCCGCTGTGAAGCAGCCACACAGGGAACCGCAAGCCAAGGCTGTGGCCCACGCTGCGCAGAGGTTCAGGGACGAAAGGCGGCTCAAGGGGTTCCCTCCTGTGGGCCGGGAATGTCGCCGTAGCAGTAGATGCTTCCCACGCCGTGCACCCCGCAGGTGGCGCCGACGCCGGCGCTGACATGGATCCAGGGTACGTCCTCGTCCTGAATCGCCAGCTGGTCCTGGCTGTCGTCGCCGGAGCAGCTCACCACATGGCGGTCGTGGAGAACACAGAGGTGATGGTCGCCGCCGGTGCTCTCGTCCACAAGACCCATGGCTGGCAGAACGCTGCCCTGGGGGGTTTCCTCGGTGAAGCACGTGTAGTACCAGAGATCGTCGTCCGGTTCACCCAGGCAGAGATAGCTCTGGCCCAGGATCAAATCCCACGCCGTGGTGCCCACCGCGTTTTCGATCCAGAGCGGTATGGCCTCGCCACCACCCCAGCAGCGGACCTGCAGAGCAGCGTCCAGCCCACAGCTCAGGTCGCCTGCGGCGTCGACCATTAGAAAGGCAGCGTCCGGGACGTCGAGCTGGCCCTGGCCATCGTCGCCCCAGCAGTAGAGCTGCCCGTGGTCATCCAGCGCGCAGGCGTGTTGGTCGCCCACCGCCAGGTCGAACCACTCGGGTTGATCCGTGGGGGAGGCCAGTACAAGGCTCTTCGGAGCGTCGCTGCGCCCCCAACATTCGAGACGATTCGCCGTGGTGATGCCGCAGAACGTGGCTTCTGGACCCAGACTGGACTCGAGGTACACCAACTCCTGGTCGGGCACCTCGAACGGGCCTTGGTCCTGTAGCTCTTCACCCCAGCACGAGGTCAGGCCGTCCTGGTCGGTCGCACACGCCGCGCCGTTGCCCGTGACGACCTGTATGAACCCCTGGTTGTTTTGTAGCGCGTCGTATCGATCGACCGTGATGGGCGGCTGGGAGAGTGGCAAGCACCCCGACGACGACACCAGCAAGATCGTGGTCAGGCCAAGGCGGCGCATCAGAAGCTCCCCTGCAGCGCGAGTCCGCGCCCAGTTGGGGAGACCTGCAGCGACAAGGAGCGATTCCAGGCCAGGCTGGTGACCATCCACACGCCCCCCACGGCCATCATCGCATATCCCGTGCTGTTGACCACGTTGGCGGCCACCCAGTCGGGGCGAGAGACGAAGGGGTCCAGTTCGGTGTATCCCCAGCTACCTGCGGCGATCAGGCCACCCGCGGCGGTAAGTGACAGCGGAAGCAGGAAAGAACGGCGGCTGGCTGGACTGGGGAAGACCAGGGGCTGCGCGTCGGCGGGACGGGTGATGATGGGTCCCCGCGGTGATGACATCGGTGGACCGGAGTCGACCACGGTGGTGGCAAGGGCGGTTTGTGCTTGTTCCGGCTCGGTTTCTCCCCATTGGAGCCTCAAGAACGCACCGATGGCCGCCTGGGGGATGCCGTAGCTTCCCTGTCCGCCAGCATCGGCACCAGCCTGCCAGGACACCAAACCGGCAAACCTGCCGGAGGGTTCCACCAGGACACCGCTGAAGGCCCCCTGGGGCAGGTCGTGGTCGGTCTGGATCAGGCGTTGCCCTTCCCACAGCAGATAGGAACTGACCATGCCCGCCGCGAGGCTGCGGGAGAATTCCGAGCTCGTGGGCACGCCGATGGCCCAGATCTCGCCGCCCAGAGACGCTTGCTTTTCGATGGGGGCCAGGCAGGGGTACTGGCCACCTGGCAGCCGCAGCAGCGCCACATCATGCGCCATATCGGCGCGTTCCACCGTGGCATCCAGGATGATTCCGCTGGCAGTGGTGACCTGGACCTCGTTGTGACCTTCCAGGAACCAGGCAGTCGTCAGCACGAAGCCGTCTGGCGAGGTCAGGTAGCCTGCTGCGTGTTGGCCTTCGGCCCTGACGGTCACTATCGCCGGGAGCAAGCTTTCGGTGTCCTTGGGAAGCTGCAGAACCGCCGCAGTGCACGGCGTCAACATGCGCACCTGATCCCAGCCAGCGCTGTCGTGCGGCGAGCCCGCCGGTTGTTGGGCGACGGCCGTGAGCGTGGTGACCAGTTGCAGCGCGACTGTCAGCATTGGTACCCCATGTATGGTTGGGCTGGATGAGGCTCAGTCGCGGAACTTCGGTTCCAGGATGCAGCTCGCGAGGTGTTCGATGGACTTCTGGACGGACTTGGTGGTGCTGCCCGACATCAGCTCGCTGAACAACTCCATCTGGTAGCCCTCGAGGGGGAGGTTGCTCAGCACCACAAGAGCCTCTGGCGGGGCATCGAAGCGGAACGTGTACTCCTTGTAGCTACCGTTGACCTTGGGCACGGCGACATTGGTGGAGAACAGCTCCATGATGGTCCCATCCTGGTACCGTGTGACCAGGCGCTGGCCTTCTTCGAGCGAAGCACCGTTTCCACCGAACGAGCCCAGGGTCAGGTCGATCCAGCGCTGCTCCCCCTGTTGGACAAAACCGAGCGTCCAGTCTCGGCTCAGGGGCAGGCTGACGCTGCGATGTTCAGCCCCGGTTGCCGCGTTCACAATGGAGCTATCGAACTCGCACCTACTCGCCTCCGCTCGGACCGGAACGTGGACCAACACGGCGAGAACAGCTGTAGCAATGCATGTATTCGACGATCTCAAGTCACCTCCCGATCAAGGCGAGTCTACGGGCAGCCATCGAGCCTGTCAAGGAGGCTGAACAACGCTGGCAGTCGGCTATCAGCCCCCAGCAATCAGTCCAACACCACCGGCAGCTCAGCCCCCAGCACCAGCGCCATACTGGTGATGTGCAGCCCATGAGCCATCGGCTCCACCCCCCTTGCCACCACTTCCCTCAACAACCGCCCATACTCCGGGTCGATGTTGTCCGCAGGACCCACCCGGCGCACATCCGTGCGGGACGCCAGGTAGAAGATCACGGCCCTGTGGCCCTGCTCGGCCATCTCGGCCAGCTCGAGCAGGTGCTTCTGCCCCCGGGTGGTCACCGAATCGGGGAAGCGGGACATGCCGTCTTCGGCCAGCATGGTGGCGTTCTTGATCTCCACCCAACAGGGGGGCCTCCGCTCGCCTTCCAGCAGCAGATCGATGCGGCTGTTGCGTGAGCCGTAGTTCACCTCGGCCCGCACCGAACCGTAGCCATCGAGCCGGGGCACCAGCCCCCCCTCGATGGCTTCCCGCACCAGCTTGTTGGGCAGCTGGGTGTTGACCATGACCGGGGTGTCGCCATCCGAGCCCATAAAGCTCTGCTCCAAGGTCCACTTCAGCTTGCGCTTGGGCCCGGCCGCCGGCGAGATCAGCACCCGACAGCCCGGCTCGATGCAGGTCTTCATGGTGCCCGAGTTGGGCACATGCACGGTGACCTCGGTGCCATCCTCGAGCACCACGTCGGCCAGGAAGCGCTTGTAGCGCCGCAGCAAGGTCGCGGGGACCAGATCGACCGGGTAGCGCACGGTGCCCTTAGAAGAACGAGCCGATGCTGAAGTCGAACACGGCCTTGCGCTCACCCTCTTCTGGCTTGATGGGGAAACCCCACTCGAAGCGCAGGGGGCCCAGAGGGCTGAACCACCGAACACCGAAGCCGTAGCTGGTGCGCAGGTCGAGGGGGTTGATGTGTCCGTTGCCCCAGGGGTCGCCGAAGGCGTTGCCCGCGTCGAAGAACACAACGGTGCTGATGCCCGCAGCCTTGACGATGGGGACCTCGAGCTCGAGGTTGTTGATCCAGGTCTCGGTGCCGCCCACCACCAGGCGGTCGTCGGCCGCGGTAGGATCGTCGGTGCCGATGAAGCTGGCGCCCAGGTAGCCGCCGCCGCTCGAGCGGTAGCCGGTGCCGCGGATGGATGGGCCCAGGCTGTACCAGTCGAAGCCGCGCACCGAGTTGATGCCACCCGCCCTGTAGCGGTGGATGTAGGGCAGCACGGTGCCGTCGGTGGAGCGGATGTAGCCCAGGGTGAGGTTGTAGCGGAAGATCAGCCACTCACCGCCCGGGATGACCGGCTTGAAGTACCGGAAGTTGAAGCGCGACTCCCAGAAGTTGAAGTCGCCACCCAGGGCGCTCAGCACCGTGTCGTCGTCCAGGCGGAAGCCGCCGGAGAGCTCGGTGGCCAGGCTGGTGTAGTAGCCCCGCGTGGCCATGATGCGGTTGTTGCGCTTGTCGATGTTGAGGTTGAGACCCAGGGTGGAGGTGAGGCCCGAGCGGTACAGCTCGCCCCCCAGCACGCGCTTCTTGTAGGAGTCGATGACGTTGAGGCCGGCGTTTTCGATGGTGTAGTCCATCGTCAGGCGCATGTCGTCGCGGGGGTCCAGGTAGCGGCCGATAGCGACGGAGCCACCCTGCTGGTACTCGTCCTCGATCCACTGACGGGACAGCGCGTAGGCGTTGACCTGCATGGTCCAGCGGGAGTCGAGGAAGTAGGGGTCGAAGAAGGACAGGTTGCCCTGCTGGCGACGGCTGGACAGGTTGATGGCGGCCGACATGACGTAGCCGAGGCCCAGGAAGTTGTTCTTCGAGACGTTGAGCCCGAAGACGAAGTTTTCGAGGTTCGAGAAACCAGCCTGGGCGGAGAAGCTTCCGGTGGGCTGCTCGGTGACCTCGAGGTTCATGTCCAGCACGTTGTCGCCATCGCCACGCGGGGTGGAGATGCGCACCTCTTCGAAGAAGCCCAGGCGCTCGAGACGGGCGCGGGCTTCCTTGATGGCGCGACCTGAGTACCAGTCGCCTTCGTTGATGGGGACCTCGCGACGCACGACCTTGTCGTAGGTGGGGTCGTTGCCGGCGATGTCGATGCGGCCGATGCTGACCTTCTCACCCTTCTGGATGTCGAAGGTGATGTCGACGATCTGACGCTCGGGGTCGGTCTCGGTCAGAGGCACCACGTTGACGAAGGCGTAGCCCTGGTCGGCGTACAGGTCGCTGATGTCCTGCATCACCGCCTGCAGCTGGGTGAGCATGAACCACTCACCGGGGGCCAAGGGGTCCCGCGCGACGGCGGAGCCCTTGCTGCCGTAGCCCACAGCACCCTTGTAGTAGGCGACGGTCTCGCCGATGTCGCGGCGATTGTCGCGCTCGACCTCGTCGAGGGACTCGCCGTCGACCAGGCGGCGAACCGCGGCTTCTGTGAGGCCTTCGTGGGCCACCCACTCGCCATCGACGTCGATCTTGCCCAGGCGGTAGCGGATGCCCTCTTCGACGTGCACGTTCACGAAGATGTTGCGCTTGTCGGGGGACAGGTAGACCCGCGGGGGGTCGACCTTGACATCGACGTAGCCTTCCTCGAGGTAGACGGAACGCACCACGTAGACGTCATTTTCGAGGTTGGTCTCGAGGAAGGTGCCCGAGTTGGTGAGCCAGGGGGCCACCCCCGCTTCCTTGGTCTGCATGTAGCGGCGGACCTTACGATCAGGGATGTTGTCGTTCCCTGAGATGTCGATCTTCGACACCAGCACCTTGCGGTTCTCGGTGATGTCGAAGGTCAGCTCGACCTGGTGCTCGGCCACGTCCTTGACCTCGGGGACCACTTCAGCCAGGAAGTAGCCCTTCTCGATATACAGATCGCGGATACGCTGCAGGTTGAGCTTGACGTCGGCTTCGTTCAGCACTGCGAAGGCGGGAATGTCGATGACCTCGCGGATATCGTCTTCGTCGATCTTCTTGTTGCCTGCGACCTTGACGGCCCGGATGGCGGGCTTCTCGACCACGATGAACGCAACGACCAAGCCAACGCCATCAGGGGCCGGGGAGACGTCCACGCGGACGTCATCGACCAGGCCGGAGCGGTAGATGGCGCGGATGTCGCGCCGCACGGCCCACGCGCTGAGCTGCTCACCCTCGTGTAGGTCCACGCGCGCGCGAATAGCGGCGTCTTCCACGCGGCGGGTACCGCTGATGACAACCGAGCTGACCACGCCGTCGATGACGGCGGGACCCTCAGCCGGGGCGAGGGCCACAGCCGGGGCGGGGCCCTCATCCGGGGCGGGGGCCACAGCCGGGGCGGGGGCCACAGCCGGAGCGGGGGCCTCAGCCGGGGCGAGGTCTTCGGCGTGGGCGGGGGCGATGATCAGCAGGCACAGCAAGGCGGAAAGCCAGGGTGCGAGCCTGCGGAAAAGGGGGAGCATGCTAGGACTCCTCCACGAAGCTGCCGTCAACCAGGCGCAGGCGACGGGGGAAGCGAGCGGCGAGCTCGCGGGAGTGAGTGACCACCACCAGGGTGCTACCCACCTCGGAGTGCAGCGCGAGCAAGCGCTCGAACACCGCGTCGGCGGTGCGAGGATCGAGGTTGCCCGTGGGCTCGTCTGCCAGCAACAAGCCCGGCTTCATGACCATGGCGCGGGCGATGGCCACCCGCTGCTGCTCGCCACCTGAGAGTTCACCAGGCTTGTGCTCGAGCCTGCAGGTGAGCTCCATCCGCTCCAGGGCCTCGACGGCCCGCTGCCGGGCTTGGTCCCTGGGCACACCGGCGATCACGGCCGGCATCGCGACGTTCCACAGCGCCGTCTGGTCGGACAGCAGGTGGTGGAACTGGAACACAAAACCGATGAGCCGGTTGCGGCGAGCGTCCACGGCCCTCGAGCCCCCCGCGAAGGCGTCGACGCCATCGAAGAAGACCTGGCCAGCCGTGGGCTTTTCGAGGGTGCCCACCACGTGCAGGAAGGTGGACTTGCCCGAGCCCGATGGCCCCAGAACCGCGACCCGTTCGCCTGGGCCGATGTCGATGTCGACGTCCTGCAGCACGCGGATGGTCTGACCACCCTTGTGGTAGGTCTTGGTCAGCCCCTGGGTGCGCAGGGCGATCCCTCCAGATGGCAGTGCGGCATCGGCGCGCGCTGCGACCTGTTCGGGCTTCTCGACCAGTGGGACATCGACCATGGCTACTCGTATCTGAGACCTTCGACCGGGTCCAGCTTGGCCGCCTGGGCCGCTGGGTAGAGGGTCGCGTAGAAGCAGATGATGACGGCCGTGTACATGACGAATGCGATGGTGGACGGCTCGATGACCACCGGCAGGGAGTCGAGATAGTACACGTCGGCGTCGAGGGGGAACTTATAACGATCGAGCCCAGCACAACCCGCCAGGCCCAGGATGCTGCCGATCACCGTGCCTACGGCGCCGATGAGCGCGCCTTCAATCATGAACACCAGCCACACCGCGGTGGCCGAGGCACCCATAGCCCGCAGGATGGCGATCTCCCGGCCCCGGGTGAGGACCACCAGGATCAGGGTGCCCACGATGTTGAGGCTGGCCACTAGGACGATGAGGGAGAGGATCAACCCCATGACGATCTTTTCGAGCTTGAGCGCCGCGAACAGCTTGAGGTTGAGGTTCTTCCAGTGACGGGCGTAGAACGGGTAGCTCAAGGCCTGCTCGAGCTCTGCGGAGATACGGCCCACGCCGTAGATGTCATCGACCCGGATCTCGACGCCTGTGACAGCGCTGCCCAGCCCCAGGAAGTCCTGGGCGTCCTGGTTGTGAACATAGACCCACTTGGTGTCGTACTCGTACATGCCCGAGTAGAAGATGCCGGCAACGCGCAGGGCCTTTACTTTGGGTACCGGGGTGCCGAAGGGTCCGGCGTTTCCGTCGTTCACCGGGTTGATCAGGTGGACCTTGTCGCCCACATAGACCCTCAAGACGTCGGCGAGCTCCTGGCCCAGGATGACGCCAGGCAGCTGCTCGGTGTCGTCGATGTCCTGGGTGATGATGGGGGGCGGGCTGTGGATGCCAGCCAGCACCGCGGCCCGCTGCTCGTCGGTCTCGAGGATGCCCTCGGGCCCGATCTTCATGTTGACCCGCAGGTCGGTGACCGCAGGGGTGCGCTCGGGATCGATGCCCTTGAGGATGACTCCCGATGAGCCGTAGGGCGAACGCAGCATCATCTCGGTGTAGACGAAGGGCGCCGCGGCCACCACGCCGTCCACCTGCTCGATGGCGACGATGGTGGCGTCCGGATCCTCGATGGCACCATGGTAGGACAGCACGACCACGTGGGCGTTGGAGCCCAGGATCTTGTCCCGCATGTCGATCTCGAAGCCCGCCATGACGCTCAAGACGATGACCAGCGCCATCACACCCACGGTCACACCAGCGATGGACACCAAGGTGATGGCGGAGATCCCCCGCTCATCCCGCCGCGACCGCAGGTGGGACATGGCGACACGCCAGGCGAAGCGCAGCTCGTGGCCCTTGGGGCGCCAGAAACCCAGCAGCACCACCACCCCCACCAGCGAGAGCGCCACAAAGCACCCCTGAAGGTTCTGGAGCAGCCACTGCACAGCAGTGACCGTGATCCAGAGGTAGATGGTAGCGATCATGGAGCGCTACTCGTCGTCGGGCTGGGCGTCGGCCGCGACGCCGGGGGCGCGCGGCTTCATGGCCGGGAAGAGGATGACCTCGCGGATGCTCTGCTGATTGGTCAGCAGCATCACCAGCCTGTCGACGCCGATGCCTTCGCCGGCCGCCGGTGGCATGCCGTAGCAGAGGGCTTCGATGTAGTCGGCGTCGTAGTACATGGCCTCGTCATCGCCGCCACCGCGAGCGGCGACCTGCGCCTCGAAGCGCGCGGCTTGGTCGATGGGATCGTTGAGTTCGGTGAAGCCGTTGGCGATCTCCTGGCCGGCCACGATGAGCTCGAAGCGATCCACGAAGCGTGGGTCGTCGTCGCTGCGACGGGACAGGGGGGAGATCTCCACCGGGAAGCGGGTCACGAACACCGGAGCCACCAAGGTTTCTTCCACGTATGCGTCGAAGAACCACTCCCACCACTTGCCCATGCTGCTGGGCAGGCCGTCTTCATCGTCGGCGTGGTCGGCGATCCAGCGGGCGCGCAGGGCATCGACGGACTCGACATCGGCCGGGGTCATGCCTGTGGCTTCGCAGATGAGCTCCGCCATGGTGGCGCGCCGCCAGGGCGTGGCGAAGTCGATGCGAGCGTCTCCCCAGGGCAGCTCGCGGCTGTCGTGGAGCTGGTCGATGATGCCCACGACCAGTTGCTCGGTCATGTCCATCAGGTCGGTGTAGGTGGCGTGGGCCTGGTACCACTCGAGCATGGTGAACTCGGGGTTGTGGCGCAGGCTCAGGCCCTCGTTGCGGAAGTTGCGGTTGAGCTCGTAGACACGCTCGAAGCCGCCCACCACCAGCCGCTTGAGGTACAGCTCCGGGGCGATGCGCAGGTACATGTCCATGTCCAGCGCGTTGTGGTGGGTGATGAAGGGCCGCGCCGCCGCGCCGCCCGGGATCACCTGCATCATCGGGGTCTCGACCTCGAGGTAGTCGCGCTCGTCGAAGAAGCGGCGGAGCTCGCGCAGCACCAGGCTGCGGGCGCGGAAGGTGGCGCGCACGTCGTCGTTCATGAGCAGATCGACGTAGCGGTGTCGGTAGCGGAACTCGACGTCGGTGAGGCCCTTGTGCTTGTCGGGCAAGGAGCGCACACACTTGGAGGTCAGCTCGAGGGACTCGAGACGCAGGGACAGATCCCCTCGCCGCGTGACCATGAGCGTGCCGCTACAGCGAACCCAGTCGCCCAGGTCCAAGCGCTTCCACAGGGCGAAGGTCTCATCACCCAGCAGGTTCTTCTTGACGAAGATCTGCAGGGTGCCCGCGCGGTCGGCGATCTTGGCGAAGCCGGCCTTTCCCATCTCGTTCTTGAAGCGGATACGGCCGGCGATGGTGAAGCGGGTCCCGAGGGCTACCACGGCCTCTGCGTCCAGACCCTGGGCCGCGTTGGCGCAGTCCTGGGTGGTGTGGGGCACGGGGCGACCCGCCGGATACAGCTCGATGCCCTGTTCACGCAGGGATGCGAGCTTCTCGCGACGACGCTCATCGAGCAGCCGCGCCTCGATGGTGTCGAGATCCTGTCCCGCCATCGGTCTTCTCCTTCCACGGACTCCAGGGCTGCGCCAGGTAACGCACCTATGCACCCGACGCTTGCGGGTATGCCGGGCAGATCGGCGCGTTCTGGTACGCCGGTTAGCGGGCCAGGAGAGGTGTCTCGCTCATGTCGTCGCACCACTCCACCAGGGTGGTGCCAGAGACGAGCCCCGAGGCCGCGACGTTGTCGAAGGACTCGTAGATGTAATTGCCGCTGTAGTCGTTCATCTCAACGTCAGCCACGAAGTCGTCACCGCCTCCGCCCGAGACGGTGAGGGTGAAGGTGTCCGGACCACCCGACCAGGTTCGACCCGACCAGTAGTACCCATCGTCGTTGCCGCGCTCTTCCCAGTTCCAGGCCCCATCACCGAGGACGCAGGTGAGATTCCAGGTGACCGCGAACTCACCGCTATTGATGGTGACTTCGCTGCCGTCATAGACGCTCAACACCGCGGAAACGTTGCAGTGCCCAGGTGAGAAGAGGGCTGTTGGATCGGTCGGCTCACCCCAGGCCAGGAACTCGGCCACCCCAGCGCAGGTCGCGGACTCGGACGACGTGAAGTAGAGCAACGCCTTGCCATTGCGATCGACGCCAAAGGCCTTGTAGGCCACCACGGTGGCCGTGGGGCCATCCGCCAGGATCAGCTCGCCCTCGAGGATGCCGTAGTCCATGCCGGTGTCGCCCTTGTCGCAAGAGACCAGGACGAGGGAGACCAGGATCGGGAGCCAGGGGCGCATGGTGCCTCCGAGGGGGGTTGGTAGGTGGGCTGAGTCTAACCCGCCGAAGTGGATTCGTTGGCCCGCTGGATCAGCCAGGACTCCATGAAGCTGTTGATGTCACCGTCGAGGAAGCGGTCCACGTTGCCCGTCTCGCTGTCGGTGCGGACATCCTTGACCATGCGGTAGGGATGCAGGACATAGCTTCGGATCTGGCTGCCCCACTCGATGCTCTTGCGCTGGCTGTGCACGGTGGCCGACGCCTCGCGCCGACGCTCGAGCTCGGCGGTGTACATCTTGGCCTTCAGCAGCTTCATGGCCATGGACTTGTTCTTGTGCTGGCTGCGCTCGCCCTGGCAACAGACCACCGTGTTGGTGGGTAGGTGGGTGATGCGCACCGCGGAGTCGGTGGTGTTGACGTGCTGACCGCCCGCACCGCTGGCCCGGTAGGTGTCGATCTGCAAGTCACTATCGGCGATGGTGATCTCGATGTCGTCATTGATGGCCGGATGCACCGCCACGGATGCGAAGGCGGTGTGGCGCCGGGCCGCAGCGTCGAAGGGCGAGATGCGCACCAGGCGGTGTACGCCGATCTCGGCCTTGAGGTAGCCGTAGGCGAAGGGCCCTTCGAAGCTCAGGGTGCAGCGGGTGATGCCGCCCTCTTCGGCCTGCTGCTCGTCGACGATGCTGGCCTTGTGGCCCTGGCGGTCGGCCCAGCGCAGGTACATGCGCTGCAGCATGTAGGCCCAGTCCGCGGCGTCCTTGCCCCCCGCGCCGGAGTTGATCTCCATCATGGCGTCGGCGTCGTCGCCTTCCTCGCCCAGCATGCGCTGGAACTCGAGCTTGCGGACCTGCTCTTCGAGCTCTCCGAGCTGGTCGACGGCCTCGGCCGCGCTGTCCGCGTCCTCTTCTTCGTCGGCGAGCTCCATGAGCACTTCGAGGTCTTCGTAGCTCTCGGACACGGACCCGAAGCCCTCGACGGTACGCTCGAGGTCGGCCTTCTTCTTCATCAGGCCCCGGGCGCGATCCGTATCGTTCCAGAAGCCCGGCTCCCCTGCTTGCGCCTCGAACAGCGCGATCTGCTCGGCCTTGCCCGCTACGTCAAAGATGCCCCCGGAGGGCTTCCACGCGTTTGCCGAGGGACTTCTTCCTGGAGCTGATCTCGTGGGGGATCATGGCCGTGTTTCCTCTGGGGTGGGCAGGAGCTTCGCAAGGTAGCACTCCCCTGCCCTGCTGTGCCAGGGGTCGGGGCGTTCCTTGGCTCACGCAGGGGGTGGCAAGGGCGGACGTGGTTGGTGGGCTCCCCAGGTGTGCAGTTGACTGCACACCTGGGTGGTGGTGGCGAAGGGGGCGGCGGTTGAGGCACGGCCAAGCTCTCACGCACAGTGCCCGTAGAGCGCAGCAGGCGGCCGGGATGAATGTCGGGCTGCAGACGCAGCCTCGCGCCGCTCATCAAGCGGCGAAGATGGGGGGAGAGGCGGTGTCCGCCGCGGATAGGAGGGGAAGAGTCTGTCTTCCCCCAAACAATGAGTGGCTTCCGCTCCTTGGTCCACACGACACCGCACCCTGCAGCGCTACCGACGAGGCAAGCGGCGCTCGGGCTCGGGAAGGCGAGGTGAAGCACGAACGGAGCGGAAGCCCAAAAAGACGGTCCCTCTTGCCGCCCTGACAGCACACCCCGCCAAGAAGGCCCACGCTCTGCGGCTCTGCGCGAGACAGCCCGCAACCCCGCCTGCCGTCACAACGCTCCGCCCAGCCAGTCACCGCCCCGGCAACCCCGCCAACAGCTTCGCCGCCGCCGCCTGCATCTCGGCCTCTTCGGCGTCGTCACCGTGGTCGTAGCCAAGCAGGTGCAGGAACCCGTGCACCAGCAAGACCTGGACTTCCCTGGCTGTGCTGTGACCCCGGGCATCGGCCTGCCGCTGGGCGGTAGGGATGGAGATCACCACATCGCCGAGGATCTCGTCGTCGGGATCGGCGCCCTCGCCCTCGCGCTGCGCGAACGCCAGCACGTCGGTGGGAGCATCCTTGCCCCGGTAGTCTCTGTTCAAGGTGTGAATGAACGCGTCGTCGCACAGCACCAAGCTGAGCTCCGCGTCCAGCAGATCGGTGGCCGCCAACAGCTCCTGCGCATCCGCCGACACCGTGCTGCCATCCCACTCCACGGCGTGCAGGCCCAGATCGACCGGCACTACTCTTCCCCTTGATCGGTGACAGCCTCGTTCTCGATGGGGATGACCTGGGACGAGTCGTCCTCCCAGTCCTCAGGCAACAGATCGTCGTCCTCAGCGCGGGGGAGCACCTCGATCGCTTCTTCGTTCCCCAGCGGGTTGAGCAGCTCGAGGGTGATGACGCCTCGGGCTGACACGGGTGCGGGTGCAGGCTCATCGTCGTGGGTATCGGTCACCGCCGCGGGGTACTCGATGCGGTGGTGGTAGATGCTCATCATGACCTCGGAGAAGGCCTTGCCGATGGTGTACAGCTCCTTGAGGGTCAGGGAGCAGTCCTCGAGCTGGCCGTCGTTCA
>Ga0307987_1000962_pt1 | contig 16342 bp, 14 predicted proteins | sample EllFjometagen181_FD_203157 | JGI IMG/M metagenome (GOLD analysis project Ga0307987, IMG submission 203157) | Marine microbial communities from Ellis Fjord, Antarctic Ocean - #181 | ecosystem: Environmental > Aquatic > Marine > Unclassified | place: Southern Ocean | collected 2014-10-08
CGATAAGCGTGACGCTTAACCCATGACAAGAAAGAGTTAAGAGATACGAGTTAAGAGTTAAGAATGAACGTCCAACATTGAACATTCAACGTCCAATGTCGAATGAAGGACACTCCGTGGGTAGGAAAAGCTCCGCAGGTTTGATGAAGCATTGACGAAAATGAGTAGGGGCGACAAGCGTGACGCTTGACCCATGACAAGAAAGAGTTAAGAGATACGAGTTAAGAGTTAAGAATGAACGTCCAACATTGAACATTCAACGTCCAATGTCGAATAAAGGACACTCCGTGGGTAGGAAAAGCTCCGCAGGTTTGATGAAGCATTGACGAAAATGAGTAGGGGCGACAAGCGTGACGCTTGACCCATGATAAAATTTATATTGGGAAAATAATGAAGAATTTAATAAAAGAGTCAGTTAGACAGCTTGAGGGATATGCTCCAGGGGAGCAACCTGAAAAGAAGAGCGTTATTAAACTGAATACAAATGAGAATCCTTATTCTCCTGCACCAGCAGTGGAAGAGGCTTTAAGAACTTTTGATGTTTCGAATTTACGCAAGTATCCAAATCCTGTTGCAGCCAAGTTGCGCAGAGAGATTGCTGATTATTATGGTTTAGATGATGCAAATGTTTTTGTGGGTAATGGTTCAGACGAGATTTTGGCACTTTGTACTCGTGCGTTTGTTGAAGATAATGGTGCTGTTGGTTATTTTGAGCCATCTTATTCACTATATCCTGTATTGACTGTAATACGAGATGTTGAACAGCGGCCTGTTTGTTTGGGTCAAGAATTTACATGGGCAATGCCTGAAAACTATGAAGCATCTCTGTTTTACCTTGCAAATCCAAATGCTCCAACTGGTATGTGTTTTGATAAGGAAAAGATAATTGAGTTTTGCGAAAATTTTTCAGGGGTGGTTTTGATTGACGAGGCATATTCGGATTTTGCATCTTATAATTGTGTAGATTTAGTTAATAGGTTTGAAAACGTTGTTGTTTGCAGAACATTTAGTAAGGCATTTTCTTTGGCTGGTATTCGTTTAGGATATTTGCTGGGGAACAAGAAGTTGATTGATGCAATGATTGCCATCAAGGATTCATATAATGTTAATGCTCTAACTCAGGAATTGGGATATCAGGCATTTAAGAGTATTGATTATATGAAAATGAACGTTGAGAAGATTAAAGCAACACGTGCTATGTTAGCAAAGGATTTGACAGAGCTTGGTTTTGAAGTTTCGAAATCTGATGCAAATTTTATCTGGGCTAAATCAATAGATATACCTGCGGTGAAAATTTATGAGACTCTTAAGGATAGAGATATCTTTGTAAGGTATTTTAAAGATGAGTTAATTAAAGATTATCTCAGAATTACGGTTGGGACTCAGGAAGAAGTTGATTTGTTTCTGGTAGAGCTTAAGAGAATTTTAAAAGAGAGTAAAAATTAGGGGGTCATTATTATGACAGCAAGAACAGCAACAGTTAAGCGCAATACAAGAGAGACTCAAATAGATATTGAGTTGAATATTGATGGTAGTGCTAAGTATAAGATATCAACAGGAATTGGTTTTATGAACCATATTCTTGAGCTTTTTGCAAAACATGCAATGATTGATTTGACTTTGGAAGCTACAGGGGATATTGAGGTTGATTATCACCACACTGTTGAAGATATTGGTTTGGCGCTTGGAGAGGCTTTTAATAAAGCTCTCGGAGACCGTAAAGGCATTAGAAGGTATGGTTTTTTCTGTTTGCCAATGGATGAGTGCCTTGCACGAGTGACTCTTGATCTAGGTGGTAGACCTTGGTTGGTTGAAAAATATGCATGTAAGAAACAAAAGATAAGAGATTTTGATCTGTCTTTAATACATGAGTTTTTTCAAGCATTTATTGTTCAGTCAAAGATGAACCTGCATATTAATCAGGAGTATGGAAGTGAGGCTCACCATGCATATGAAGCAGTTTTCAAAGGGGTTGCAAGAGCAATGAGAATGGCGATGGAAGATGATCCTCGTGAGAAAGGAATTCCATCAAGCAAAGGGAGTTTGTAAATTCGAAAAATTCGAAGATGGAGGGGCGAGATGCGTCTCGCCCGTACAAGAATGCGAAAATTGAGGAATGAAGAGGTTCCGCTGTAGCGGAAGAGTATAGGGCGGACACGAGGCCCGCCCGTACTTTTTAAATGAATAATAGGGAAGATAATATGATAAAGATTATACCTGCAATAGATTTAAAAGATGGTAGATGTGTTCGCCTAAGACAGGGAAAAGCGGACGACACAAAGGTTTATGGTGATGATCCTGTTGAACAGGCAAAACTCTGGGAAGATCAGGGAGCAGAACTAATCCATGTTGTGGATCTAGATGGTGCGTTTCAGGGAAAGCCTGTGCATTTGGATGTTATTCATAAAATTACATCTGCCATATCAATTCCAATAGAAGTTGGTGGAGGACTCAGAACTGATGAAGATATCGAAGCCGTGCTTAATGCCGGTGCACAGATGGCTATTCTTGGTACACGAGCTTTTAGTGATCCTGATTCATTAGAGAGTGTTATTGATACTTTTGGCGAACATATTGAAGTTGGTATTGATGCGAGAGATGGATTAGTTCAGGTTAATGGATGGGTTGAAACTACTACAGTGAAGGCAGTTGAGCTTGCTAAGCTAGTGGATTCTCTTGGTGTGTCGACTATTATATATACAGATACAGCTACTGACGGTATGATGAACGGAACAAATATCCAGGCAATGAAGGAAATTTGTGAAAGTGTTGGTTGCAATGTTATAGCATCTGGAGGCATTTCTACTGCGGCGGATATTATTGGATTAAAAAATCTTAACAAAGAGAACCTTGTTGGTGCTATTGTTGGCAAAGCACTTTATGAAGGTGTTGTTACAATTGAACAGTTAATACAGGTTCAGAAATAATTTATATGAATGCAGATATCAAATCGACGGTTTTGCCAAATGGTGTTAGGGTTCTTACTTCTGAAATGCCTTATTTTGAGAGTGTTGCTATGGGGCTTTGGGCACGTAGTGGTTCACGGTATGAAAGTCGGGCACAAGCAGGAATAAACCATTATATTGAACACCTTCTTTTTAAGGGAACCAAGCGTCGAAACTCAAAAAAGATAAGTGAAGATATAGAGGGGCGTGGTGGTTATCTTAATGGTTTCACTCATCAGGAAGCAATTTGCTATTACTCAAAAGTTCCAGCACCAATTCTAAAAAAAGGCTTTGATGTTCTTGCTGATATGTATTTGAACTCTCTGTTTCAGAAGAGTGATGTTGAGAGTGAGCGCAAAGTAATAGTTGAAGAGTTAATGATGGATTTGGATCAGCCGCAAAGCCTTGCGCACCAGTTGATGGATGATTGTTTATGGATGGATCATCCTGTTGGAAGACCAATTATTGGAAATCTGAAGAGTTTGGCAAAGATTACTCAGCAGAACATTGTTGATTACCAGAGAAAGGTTTACTCCGGCAAAAATACTATTGTTACATTTGCAGGCAAGATTAAGCACGAAGAGTCTTTAAAATTAGTTGAAAAACATTTCAGTCATCTTGACTCTGGCAGAAAGTTATTTTTCAAGAAGGCACCAGCAGAGGATTCAATTATTCAGCCAGTTGGACTAATGGATAAGGATATTAATCAAGGATATGTGTCAATTGGTTTTAAGGCTTTTGGGAAACATGATGAGCGTCGTTTTGCGCTAAATATTTTAACATCAATTCTTGGTGGTAATATGAGCTCAAGATTATTCCAAACAGTCCGAGAAAAACATGGGTTGGCTTATTATGTACATTCAGGAGGACATCTTTTAAAGGATTGCGGATCAGTGGTTGTCAGTGCAGGAATACAGACAGAGCAAAGATTAAAAGCTTTAGATTTGATTGGCAAAGAATTGTCAAAGATCAAAACTACGCAAGTTAGTAATTCTGAGCTTAGGCGGGCTAAGGATTTCATTACCGGGCAGTTTTTAATAGGCAAAGAAAGTACATCCAATTTTATGCTTTGGCTAGGAGAAGCTGCCATTGCCGGACGCGAAGAAATAGATCCAAAAGAGTCATTAGCTAAAATTGATGCAGTAACTAAGGATGATGTTATTAATGTGGCAAAAACAGTTTTTAAACCCAATAATTCAAGTGTGGCAATCGTTGCAAAAGGTATAGATAATGGAGACAGCTCAAGAATTGAAGAGAGGTTTGCTAAAAATTTAAGAATTAAGAGCTTCCGCTTTAGCGGAAAAGTACAGGGGAGAAAAGATGTCAGATAAATTTAAAATGAAGTCAGCTGCGGTTTCCCTTTCGGATATGGAAATATTTGTTTTTCCTAACTTGATGTACAGTTTAGTATTGGCCAACATAATGTCACCAAACATTTGGAAATGGCTTGAAGATCCCAAGTTCAAAGACTTTGACAAACTAAGTACATATAGAAAAGTTGTCAAGATGAAGCAATACATAATGGAGAATTATGCTTTTAATTTGGATTTAGATACATGGGGATTAACCACACAGGAAGAGCAGATTGAAAGATTTAAAGATTTTATTGATCCTGCCGTCCTTAGTGAATCAAATGCACTTTTTGGTTATCAGGGCGACGAGTATTATTTTGACATTGATATTCGCCGACATTTCAGATTGGATAAGTACGACAGTAATGTTATTCCATATTGGAAAACAGAGACAGTTGAGGCAATGGACTCTTTTGTATATAAAAAGGCATATTCAACAGGAGCTGGCGAATGTGTATCTTTAGCAGCGCTTTATGCAGCAGCCGTTTTTGTTGTCGCCAAAGTTCCTCTAAAAGATATATATATGATGGCTACACCTCTACATTCTCAGGGTTTTATTGATATTAATGGTGGCGTATTGTTTAATAATAGAAGACTCGTGACTAAAAACATGTGGTTTAATGGATCGGCTCTATCAGCTCAGGCTCGTCGTGCTTTGGAGAATGAACAGGTTACTATTGTTTCTCATGAAACAGGTTATACACATGTTGTTTATGATGAAGCATCTATTGATGCAGATGTTTTTAATAGTTTTTCGACAAAGCTTAAATCATTTCTCAGAACAAATCTTGATGCAGAAATATTATGTAACTTCTTGCGTCAGGATGCAAAGATAAGAAATTGTTTTCAGATGCGTTGTGTTGGTTGCGGTGATAGAGATCAATATATTGCCATAGAAAGACTACTGGAATATGAACATGGCAGTCCATACCGTTTGTCTGATAATACAAGACCTAAACTTATGGCTTCAATCGATTCCGAGGAGTTTCATCAGTCGCCAATTCCAAATAGAATTATATTAAATGATGTAGAAGACTTTTTGAAGAATGAAGAAATAGATTTAACAAAAGAAGAGAGCATTGAAAAGTTAAAGAAATTTGTTTTTCAAGGATGTTGTAATGCGGAAAGGGCTGCTAATGCTTTAGTTAAGTTTTGTATTACAGAACCAAGACTGCCTGATTTCAGTTCTAAGAAGATGTTTCAGGAGTTAGAACCTGACCTTGGAATAACAACAGAGATGAGTAGAGAAGAGATTATTGATAGATTAGAGTCTATTATGTCAAGTAATGAAATGGCAGAGATGGCTTTTTATGCATATAGAGACCTTTCTGTAACAGATTCCGCACCATTTTATGATGCGGCTTTTAATCGCAATCCTGTTTCAATTGAAAACTCGAAAGAGATGACTGATGATGAGCTGATTTCTTATGTTAAAGGTATGGATAATATGTCAATATATTCAGAAGAAGGGCGTCTTGCTCAACCTGATGAAGTATGGAACTTTATGCGAGGCGACGGAGCTGAAATTGTAATTTTGCTTGGCAATATATTTGCTGAACGTTATGGTAAAGGTCAAGTATCCGTTGAAATTGCTGCAAACCAGGCAACTTTATCAATTTTAGGCAAGGAATCATTCACATTTTTATCCAAAAAGGATTTGGAAATACCCAAGTATACAATATGAGATTTATAATAATAATTTTACTATTAATTTCTGCTTCTATTTTTGCAACTGAATCTGCAAGCGAGTATTACTTGAAGGATATTGCAAGTAATTTTAATCTTTCAGCAGTTTCAGAACAATGTGACAGCGAATTTATTACATATTCTAATAAATATGATAAGGTTATATTTAAGAAGTTTAGCAGAAAAGTTTATTTTAATAATACATTATACTGGCTGAATGATGCATTTTATCCATCCAAATCAAATGGTTGGTTTGTTTCAGAGCAAGATTATACTAAGATGTTGATGCCACTGTTTGTGGAAAGTTCATCTACAAATAAGATTGAAGATTTTGTTGTTTTTATTGATCCAGGTCATGGAGGTAGTGATCCGGGTGCGTTTTATAGCTCAGCAACAAATCTTAAGGAGTCAGAAATAGTATTTAATATTTCAACAAATCTTGCAAGGTTACTTAAAGATTCCGGTGTACAAGTTTTTATGTCTAGAACGAATGATCAGTTTGTAACTCTTACAGATAGAACCAAAATGGCAAATGGGGTTAAATCTTCTGTATTCATTAGTGTGCATGTAAATGCTGCATTTGGTACAAGTGCATGTGGTTTTGAAACATATACATTACCTCTGGGACACAGTTTTTCAACATCTGGAAACTCTAAGCCCCGATTATATTTGGGCAATAATAATGACATATTTAACTCACTTCTTGGTTACAGCATTCATAACGCTCTATTAAATGATTTTCCAAATCAATATGATAGGGGAGTTAAACATGCTAGATATGAAGTTTTAAAGAATATAAACTGTCCTGCTATTCTTGTGGAATGTGGGTTTATTTCAAATAAAGCTGAAAGAAAATTATTGGCAGATACTGAATATCAAAGGCTGATTTCCAAATCAATATTTAGAGGCACCACAAATTATATTCAATCTGTTGTTGCAGTGGGTGATTATATATTAGACAATAATATTGAAACTATTGTTTATGTTGAACCTGTAATTACGAACAACCTTTGTATTCTTTCCAATGATCTTCAATGCGTGGAGATTAGTTCAAAGTTGACTTTCAGTGAAGATTGCGAAAGTTCCGCAGGGGAACAGTTCTAAGGTCTATGGTCTAAGGTCTAAGTAAGAAGAATCTGTAAACTGTAAAGGGTAAAGGGTAAACGATGGTGTTGCTACGCGACCTATTTGATAAGTTAGATGGTTAGATAGTTAGTTCGTTAGATATGCGAGGGAAGCCATCAGTCTTCGCTTTTCAAGCTACGGCCGGACACAGCCGGCGGTATTTATTTAATTCGACGACCAACGGTCGACGCTACAGTAAGCTGTAAGAGATTCTAACACTAAGCTGTGGTGGCGAGTCACCTGCGTGACAGCAAGTAATTATCGCAGAAAAGGGCTGACAGCAAGAAGAATTATGAATGCTAAATGCTAAATGATGAATTGTGGAAAAGCTCCGAGAAACGTGTTAAGTGCTACGTGGTACGTGTTAAGTTGCTCTACGAGGTTAGGAATGCCTACGGCTTATCTATAATTAAAATGAGTTGCGAAGCAACACCATAGTTTACAGTTTACCATTTACCGTTTACAGTTTGTTTACTGTGTACTGTACACTACACACTATAAACTTTTTCGAAGAAAACAAGGACTTTAGATGAAGAAAATATTTTATATATTGATATACATAGTTTTATGTTTGAATTTATCTGCAAAGGGCATTGCGATTGTACAAGCTGATGTAACACTTCCAGAAGGTGGAGAACGCAATTATTCCCTTGGTATTGCCAAACGACTTGGGCAATGGTTAGATGATGATTCAATAGCTTATGATATGGTTCCTGAGAGCAAACTTTCCTTTGATGAAATGAGAAAGTATAACGTGATCGTATTGCCATATAGTTGTGAGTTTCCAAGAAGCATCTATTCGGAAGTGAGCAAATATCTTGATAATGGTGGTAAGCTTATTGTTTTTTATTCAAATGACCCCAAATTAGCTAGGAAAATGAAGCTTAATCTTCAGGGATACGTTGCAGACCCCACTTCATTGAAATGGCAGTCAATGGTTTTTAAAGAGGGTTATCAAGGTTTTCCAAGAGTTGTTCATCAAAATTCCAGAAATCTCAAACCGGTTTTTCCAAAAGGAGAATCAGAGACTATAGCATACTGGCATGATATAGATGGCAAAAAGAGCAAAACTCCTGCTGTTGTAAAAACACCTTATGGTTTTTGGGTATCTCATGTGCTGGTTAATGGTGGTTCATCTAATGCTGTTGAACAGAAAAAATTATTTAAAGCAATGCTATTGAATAGTGGCGTAGGTAGTATTGATCAATTTGAAAAGGATGAGATAAGTGCTGTTTTAGATAAATATCCATTGCCTAATAAGAGTGAACGAAAACAATTTTTTAATTCAAAAGAGGCACAAGCAGCTCTAACAGGCTTGCAAGCAAGAAGAAATCTTGTTGAGGGGTATTTAAAGGATGATAACATTTCTTTGGCAAAGTTACAGATTGTATTGTATCGAGATGACATTAACAAGTTATATGGAAATCTCTATTCTTCTTCAAGTTTTACAATGCGGGGCGTTTGGGATCATTATGCTACGGGACTCTATCCAGGAGACTGGAATATTACAGCAAAAGCATTGGCAGGAGCAAAAATTACAGATGTGTTTATTAATGCAGTATGGTCAACAAAGTGTCATTATAAGAGTTTTGTATATCCAGAATCTGATACATTTAAGATACATGGTGATCAGATTGAGCAGGCTGTGAAAGCGTGCAAGCCATATGGCATAAAAGTTCATGTTTGGAAAGTCTGCTGGAATGCTGATGATAATAAAGTTGAAGTTCTTAAAAAAGTTGGATTGTATAAATATTTGCAGAAGGACTATAATGGCAATACAGTTAAGTGGCTATGTCCGTCTGTAAAAGAAAATGTTGATTGGGAATTGGGGCAGATACAGGAGATTGTGAATAAATATGATATCGATGGTATTCATCTTGATTATATTCGTTTTAACAATTCAGATGTGTGCTATTGTAAGTATTGTCGCAATGGATTTGAAAAGTCAATAGGTAAACCTGTTAAGAATTGGCCGGATGATGTTCGTAAGGACCGGATGAAAGAGGAGTATCAAAAGTTTCGAGTAAATTTAATATCATCCTTTGTCTCTAAAGTCTCCAGTACAGTCAAGAGTATGGATTCTTCAGTTAAAGTTTCGGCAGCTGTCTTTGGTTCATACCCAAGCTGTTATTATTCGGTAGGGCAGGACTGGCCGTCTTGGGTTAAGAATGGATATCTGGATTTTGTTGTTCCAATGAACTATTTTAATACAGTTGAAGAGTTGGACAAGTTTGTTTCTAAACAAATTGAGTCAATAGGAACTGATAAACTTATTTCTGGGGTTGGTGTTTCAAGTGGTTATACAAAGCTTTCTACAGTTGAAACAATGAAACAACTCCATTTTCTTGAGTTCAGAGGAATAAAAGGATATGTTCTTTTTGACTTGAACAAATGCCTGGAAGAAGAAGTTTTTCCTCTTCTCAAATAATATTCAAAAGGAATAGTAAGGAAAAAGGAAAGAGGAATAAAGAAGAAGGAAGATTAGGAAAGAGGAATAAAGAAGAAGGAAGATTAGGAAAGAGGAATAAAGAAGAAGGAAGATTAGGAAAGAGGAATAAAGAAGAAGGAAGATTAGGAACGAGTGATGCAAGACGCATGGATGAAATTTGTAGTTTGTCATTCGTAATTGATTTATTCTGCGGAGCTCTTCCAACATTTCAATTTTCCGTTAAAACCAAATAAATGTAAAAAAAGGTTCTCAAGTCTTGACAAATGGGGATAAAATGGTATTATACTTCGCTTTGATTTGAATAGAATAGAAAGGTTATTAAAATGAAGAGAGTTTACCAGCCATCGAATATAAAAAGACAGCGTAAAATTGGTTTTAGAGCTAGAATGGCAACACCAGGTGGTCGCGCTATAATTAATCGTAGACGTGCTAAAGGTCGTAAAAAACTAAGTGTATAGTTTTAACGATTATATTTGTATACTTTAGTTCTAATAAGTTGTTTATCAGTTTGTTAGAACTAAAAACATTAAACATACAGAACCGTAATGAAATATAAATTTGGTAAAGAACAGAGAGTTGTGAACCAAAAAGATTTCAATGAAATTTTTACGGGGAAGAATAAGCGTTTTCATGGGAGATATATTACTTTAGTTTATAAGAAATGTATTGAAGATGAAAGTCGTGTACGTGCGGGAGTTGTTTCTCCAAAGCGTATTTTTAGACGTGCAGTCGACAGAAATAGAGCAAAAAGGCTACTTAGGGAAGCTTTTCGCATGTTGCAGCATAATTTAAAAGCCGGGGATTATATACTAATTTCCCGGTCTTATATTTTAAAGGCAAAGTCACAGGATGTTGTTGATGATTTAAAAAAGATTGTCAGTAAGGTTGGACTTTTCAAAGATAGTGATGATATAAAATAGGACTATTATTAGTAGGAGATATTAATTGTATGAAATATATCGTAATATTTTTAATACGCTTCTATCAGGCTTGTATATCTCCTGTGATTGGAAATTGCTGCAGATTTACACCTTCATGTTCTCAATATATGCTATTAGCACTAAAAAAGTATGGTTTTTTTAAGGGAACATATTTAGGAATAAGACGTTTGTTAAGATGTCACCCTTTTCATCCTGGTGGATACGACCCAGTACCTTAAAAAGTTCGTACAGACAATTTTTTTTGGAATCTCTGCTAGGAGCGAGATTGTTGAATATATAACTTAAAATATTAAAGGAATAAATTAATGAACAAAAAAGAATTTTCAATTGTTATTTTACTTTGTGCGCTTCTACTTGGGTGGTGGTTGTATACTGCCAAAAACAGACCAGAGCCTCAACCTATAGCACCCATAGAATCAGTGAGTTCTACTAATGCTGCGTCATCTTCAGAAGCTCAACCTTTTGTGGCAGACAAAGAACCAAGCAAAGTTATTGAAGCCATTGACAATATTAAAGAAAAAACTTTTGCAGAACAGACTTGTGTTATTTCCAATGACAACATTGTTATTACATTTTCATCAGTAGGAGCTTCTGTTAAGAATGTTAGTCTGAATGACTACAAAGCAGAAAACACTGCAGATTCAGGTCCTGTTAATCTTAGCTTTAACAATGCACCATCTTTAGTGATTGGTGGTCTTCCTGGGTTAGATGAAAATCACAATTTTGATTTAAAGTATGACGAAGCATCCTCAACCGTTACAATGTCAAAGGAATTTGGTAGTATTTCATTTGTTAGAAAAGCTGTTGTAACCAATGATTATGTTGTTAGAGTTGAAGATACCTTTAAGAATATAGCAAGTACTGTTGTGATTGTTCCTACTAATAGCATTAGAACAGGCCGGATGTCGATGATTCAAACCACAGCAAAGACGCGTGGCATCTCATACCTTGGCTTGGATACTCTAGGTAAGGTTGGTGAAAAAGATGAAATCAACTATTGGGCCAAGATTGGTATCATTAAGAAATCACCGCTTATTAAGCAATTTAAACTAAGAAAAGATGTAAATGGAATTTACCCTAAAGCTGTTAATGTATTTGTTGAACAGCCAATATATTGGATTGCAGCAAAGAATAAGTTTTTCGTTCAGATCATTAATCCACTAGATGAATTAGCTGTTAATGCTGAACTTCATGCGATGCGTAACCCTGACATTAATAAACCTACTATTGAAACAGTGTATGCTACCTTGATTTTTCCTGAAAAAACACTTCAGCCCGGAGAAGAGTATACAAGAACATATGAGTATTATGTTGGGCCTAAAGATTATTCTGTTTTGAAGACACTTGGCGAACGTCAAGTAGATGTAATGCAATTTGGAAAGATGACATGGTTTAAGTGGTTGTGTACACTTCTTTTGCAAACACTTAATTTTATTTACTCTATAATTCCAAATTATGGTGTTGCAATTATTCTGTTAACAGTTCTTGTTAAGGTTGTTTTCTGGCCTGTAACACACAAGAGTACCGAGAGTATGAAAAAGATGCAGGAACTACAGCCTAAAATTAAGAAATTGCAGGAAAAATTTAAGAATAAACCAAAAGAGTTACAGGTTGCCACTATGGAACTTTACAAAGACAACAAGGTGAGTCCTTTCTCAAGTTGTCTGCCGATGTTGATTCAGATTCCTGTATTCATTGCTTTATTCACAGTTTTGAGGAGTGCAGTTGCGCTTAGGTTCTCAAGTTTTCTGTGGATTACAAACCTAAGTGAGCCAGAAAATCTGTTAGCAGGAGTATTACCTATTCCTTTGAATATTCTACCATTAGTAATGACTGCAATTAGTTTGTTGCAGCAGAGAATGACACCAGCCGGCGGAGATCCTCAGCAGAAGAAGATGATGATGTTTATGCCTATTATGATGCTGTTCATTTTTTACAAGATGCCATCTGCATTGGTATTGTACTGGACTGTAAGTCAGCTTTTGGCAGTTCTTCAGTTATACATCCAGAGAAAGGGTGGCTTCAAGGCACTTTTTGTAGCTAAGCACTCTTAGAACGATTGCGGAACAATGGTCAATGGTTAGTTGTTAATGGTTAATGTTGGAAAGCTCCGCAGGTATTTATTAGGTAAGTTGCGGAAGGTAGCACCCGCTTCCAGCTTGTAGACGTTTTCACTTGCAACGAAGATCGTTGCGTTACCTTAAAGGAACGATAACTGAAGGTAGCACTTTTTCGCAAGCTCGAGTCACTCACCTTTCTCTTTAAGGACTTTAACGATTTTAAAGTCCTTAGAAAGTGTGCTGACTAACCTAAAAGAGTATTAAACCGGCAATACGGGCATTATCAATCCTAAATTGGTGGTTGACTTTTATTGGGGTGTTTTATATTATTTTTAACTAATGATTTTTGATTGCAAGACAAATATACAAGGAAGTTTTAAAATGAGAGCAGATATTTTAAGAGAAAAGTTTTTGACATTTTTTAAAAACAAGGGGCATACACGTATTTCTGGTAGTTCATTAATTCCTGAAAATGATCCAACAGTTTTATTTACAACAGCTGGTATGCATCCTTTAGTACCATATCTTCAAGGAGAGATTCACCCAAGTGGAACTAGGCTATGTGACTGTCAGAAGTGTATCAGAACTGGTGATATTGATGAAGTAGGAGATGCTTCTCATCTAACATTTTTTGAGATGCTGGGTAACTGGTCTCTAGGTGATTATTTTAAAGAAGAGGCAATTAAAAATTCATTTGAATTTTTGACATCTAAGGATTATCTTGGTTTTGACAAAGCAAATTTATATGTTACTGTTTTTGAAGGTAACGAGAATGTTCCTAAAGACGATGAGGCAATAGAGATATGGAAGAGTCTTGGTATATCTGACGATCACATATTTCCTTTGCCTATGAAGGATAACTGGTGGGGACCAGCAGGTCATACCGGACCTTGTGGTCCAGATACAGAGATGTTTATTGATACGGGCAAAGAGGCTTGTGGGGATAGCTGCCATCCAGGATGTAGCTGTGGAAAGTATTTTGAAATCTGGAATGATGTGTTTATGCAGTATGAGAAGACTTCTGATGGTTCTTATATTCCATTGAAACAGCATAATGTTGATACAGGTATGGGTGTTGAGCGTACGATTGCCATGTTGCAGGGCAGAAGAAATGTTTTTGAGACAGAGTTGTTTTCTCCAATTATTTCAGCAATCTCTGATGCAACAGGTAAGAGTATGGATGAGAGTGATGAAATAACTCGTTGTTTCAGAGTTGTTTCTGATCATGTTCGTAGTTCTGTTTTTATTCTTGGCGACCCTACAGGTGTAGTTCCTGGGAATCTTGGACAGGGATATGTTTTACGACGTCTTATTCGTAGAGCTGTTCGTTATGGTAAGGCACTAGGGCTTGAAGGCACATTTCTGGCTCCAATTGCAGAAGTTGTTATAGATAATTATAAGCATGTATATCCGGAGTTGGAACAGAATCGTGAAAAGATTTTAACTGAGCTTGTTGGAGAAGAAGAGAGATTTGAAAAGACACTTCATCGAGGTATGGCAGAACTTGAAAAGATTATTGGCAAACTTAAAGAGCATGATCAATCTGTTGTTTCAGGTAGAGTTGCATTCAGATTGTATGATACTTACGGATTTCCTTTGGAATTTACAGAAGAGATTTGTGAAGAGCAGGGTATGAGTGTGGATAGACCTACATTTGACAAAGCTTTTGAAAAACATAAAGAGATGTCAAAGAAAGGTTCTGAAAAAACATTTAAGGGTGGACTTGCTGATGATTCAAATGCAACAAAGTCGCTCCATACCGCAACACATCTTTTACATAGAGCATTGAAGAATGTTTTGGGTGAACATGTGAACCAGAAGGGATCGAACATCACTCCTGAAAGATTGAGATTTGACTTTTCTCATCCTGAAAAAATGACTCCAGAGCAGAAGAAAGAGGTTGAGGACATTATTAATGATGTTATCAATGCTAAGGTTGATATTACAATGGAGGTGATGACACTTGAAGAGGCTCGTGAGGCAGGTGCTACTGCTCTTTTTGACGGAAAGTATGGAGAACAGGTCAAAGTATATACTATTGGAGATTTCAGCAAAGAAGTATGCGGAGGTCCTCACGTAGAGAATACATCAGAACTTGGTCGTTTTAAGATTAAGAAAGAGGGATCTTCAAGTGCTGGTGTACGTAGAATTCGAGCGGTTTTAATCAAAGAGTAGTTATTTGTTCGACATGGAGAGTTTAAATTGATATATTTTCGAGTGAACAATTTTATAACAGAGATGAGGAAAAGAAAATGACAACAAAAACATTATCAGGCAATTTGATTGCAGAGAATATAAAGTTAGCTATTGTAGTAAGCAGATTCAATGATTTTTTTACAAAACAGCTATTAAATGGAGCTATTGACTGCATTGAGCGACATGGTGGAAAACAGGAAGATATAACCGTTGTTTGGGTACCTGGCGCAAATGAGATTCCAGTGACATCAAAGAAACTTGCAGCATCAGGAAAGTTTGAAGCAATAGTTGCTTTAGGAGCCGTTATTGATGGAGCAACACCACATGCTGATTTAATAAACTCACAGGTTGCAAAGTCTCTGGGTGCACTTTCTGTAAGTTTAGAAATACCAATAATTAATGGTGTTATTGCTGCTCACAACTTAGAACAAGCAATTGAACGATCGGGCACAAAAGCAGGGAACAAGGGTTGGTCTGCTGCTCTTTCTGCAATTGAAATGGTAAACTTGTTTAAGGTGGTTTAGTTAATGAGTTCAAACCCTATTAACCGACGTCAAATTCGCAAATGGGCTTTACAGATGCTGTTTCTTTTTGATGTGACGAAGGTTGCTGATTTTAGAAAAAGTATTGCAGATGATTCACTTTTAAAGATGCTCTATTCCGTAGAACTTGATCCGGATATGGAGAATGATTTAGATTTTGATGATCTCCCTCAAATAGAAGAAAACAACAAGCATTATCTTTACGAGGTGATAGAGAAAGTTGCAGATCATAAAGAAGAAATTGATGCTCTTATTGACGAGAACAGTAAACAGTGGGATGTTCAGAGACTTTTGAAAGTTGATGTTAACATCATGCGGTTAGCCATTGTTGAAATGATGTATATTCAGGAAGTTCCTGGTGTTGTTGCAATTAATGAAGCCGTTGAATTATCAAAGATATTCTCAGATGACAAATCTGCATCATTTATAAATGGAGTTTTAAATTCAGTATGGCAAAAGAGTGTCAAATAGCAGATGATATCAAATGGATGCAACTTGCCATATTTGAGGCAAGAAAAGCTGAAGGAGATACAGCTCCAAATCCTCCTGTAGGAGCAGTAATTGTAAAAGATTCAAAACTTATTTCAACAGGTTATCACAAAAAAGCTGGCCTACCACATGCAGAAAGAGAAGCAATTGCTGCCGCAGAAGATTTGCAAGAACTTAAAGGTGCTACAATTTATGTTACACTTGAGCCATGTTCGACCACAGGTAGAACAGGTCCATGTACCGAAGCAATAAAGGATGTTGGCATATCCAGAGTGGTTTTTGCAGTTTCTGATCCAAATCCGGAACATTCAGGTAGAGCTATTCCCATTCTGGAATCAGCAGGGATAGAGGTTGATACAGGTGTTCTTGAAACTGAAGCTGCGGCTTTAATTGCTCCATTCTCTAAAGTTATGCTTAAGGGGGTGCCATATATAACTCTGAAAATGGCAATGACAATGGATGGTAAAATTGCAGATAGAGATTGCAGTTCACGTTGGATATCGGGCAAGTCAGCCGCTAGTATTGTTCAGAAGTTACGACACACTTGTCCGATATCC